>Ga0180432_10002003_pt1 | contig 31162 bp, 26 predicted proteins | sample SS_ome_10_FD_132414 | JGI IMG/M metagenome (GOLD analysis project Ga0180432, IMG submission 132414) | Hypersaline lake sediment archaeal communities from the Salton Sea, California, USA - SS_1_MS_2 metaG | ecosystem: Environmental > Aquatic > Non-marine Saline and Alkaline > Hypersaline >...
CACAGTGCAACCCCACGTAGGCCAGGCTTTCCAGCCTGGCTGGTCCGTGACTGGTAACGGCGTCGGGCTAGAAAGCCCGACCTACGCCTTCGTGAACAATGCAAGCTAGAGATGCCCGACCTACGCCTTCGCGAACAATGCAAGCTAGAGATGCCCGACCTACGCCTTCGTGAACAATGCAAGCTAGAGATGCCCGACCTACGCCTTCGCGAACAATGCAAGCTAGAGATGCCCGACCTAGGCGTTCATGAATAATGCGGGCTAACCCCCTTCCGCGTGCCCGCGCAGCGCGCGGGTGTGGGAAGGGGGAATCAAAGGGGGATAGGTGGGTGTATCAACCCGCCAGCCTCCCGTTCCCAAAGTTTTTTGAAAGGGGTCCAGGGGGACACTTTTTTCCAAAAAAGTTTCCCCCTGGTTATGCCATGAGAGACCTGATAGGAATGCCGTTCCGCGTCCGCGACATGCTTACCGAGATCGGCCTTGATACTATCACCTATCCGCTGCCGAGCGCCGGCAGGGAAATGCCGTTGCCGCCGGATTCTCCTGAGCAAGCGGCGCCCGCCGCAGCGACCGAGCCGGAAGCGCCGTCGCCCGAGCTGCTGCAACGCAGTAGTGCGGAGGCCGAGACGATTGAGATACCGGAACCCGTGGAGCGGGAGGCTGATCACGTGCCATCTGAGGAGCAGTGGGGCGGGCCTGAACAGCGACCGACTAGCGATCCGCTACCGATGGCACTGCCTCCCCTGGCGCGCACCGAGACGGACGATCACGAGTTCAGCGTGGCGGAGGCTGAGCGGCTGCCGACTGCCGGCGCATCGGGCTTGGAGGTGCCGTCCTGGCCGCCGCTTGAGCGCGAGCTTGTCCCGGACGGCCCGCCGGCGGCTCCGGGTACTGGGCCACGCCCTCCTGATGGCGAGCGGGATATGGTGCTGCCACCGGCTGGGATTGAGCGGTCGGGTGCGGCCCCGGCGGCTCCAGAGGGTGCTGTAGTCCGGCGCCCCGCAGCCGGCCAGGAGGCCCCGACTATTGCCGGGCTAGGCGGTGGCAGCGAGGCCGAGCCGCCGGCTCCTGACGCTTTCTGGCCGACGCCACAAGGGGGAGTAGGCACCGCCGACCACGACAGTCAGCCCGCCTTGTCGCTGGGTGATACTGCGGTGGAGGGTGCGGCGGGGCGGATGGACAGTAAGCGCCGCCGTGAGCTGGCGGAGATCGAGGCGCTTGTCCAGCGAACGCGCCGCCACGAGCTGCGCATCGCCAGCGGCAGGTAGGGACGGTTTACCTATCTCAGCCGAGCCCCCATGCCATTGTAGGGGCGCATGGCATGCGCCCGTGCCGTTGTCCCCTCTCGCAAACATCCGCGCGTGGCTCGGGCTTTCCAGCCCGAGGCCGTTATCGGTACCCGCAAGCGGGCTCAAGGGGTCGCCAGTCCTCAGTCCGCGGTCGGGTCCCAGGCCCGGGTATCGCTCCGCACAGTGCAGGCACCCCGCCACTTGGCGTGCCCGTCGCAGTAGCCGATGTTGAGGCCCACGTTATGTCGGCCGATCACCCAGTCGTCTATCGCCGCCTGACTCCCTCTGAAGTCGTAATCCGCCGGGTTGCGGCCACATGCCGCGCCCGGCAGGTAATAGTAAATATATTCCGTTCTCGTTGGGCTCGCGTGGTACGCACCTGAGTCCATGACCAGGAAAACTTCCGCGGGCCTTTTCACCTCGCTCACCTTTCGCCGTACGGTTGCTGACATCCGGCAGACCAGTTCGTTGACGCCGTAGTCCTGGCTCTTTCTGCCTGACGGGCATTTCATGACCTCGTCGTTCTTGAGGTAGGGCATCACCGCAGGCACCCAGGTATGGGCGTTGCCCGCCGGCGGGGTCGGCGCATAGTTGTACCCCGCCGGGTAGGTCTCGTCATAGTCCTGCACGTACATCATGATGCCGAGGGTAAGCTCCTTGACATTGTTGAGGCAGGAGGCGGTTCTGGCCTTCTCGCGGGCCCTGGCGAAGACCGGAAACAGAATCGCCGCCAGAATCGCGATAATCGCGATCACCACTAACAGCTCAATCAGCGTGAAGCCTTTTGCTCTAATCATGCCAATTCCTCCTCGATTTCACACAGAGGTACGCTCTAGCACCGGCGGCGGGCTTCACAAATACCTTCCCGTAGGTCGGGCTTTCCAGCCCGACGCCGTGGCCGTTGTGCTGTTGTCCCCTCTCCCCCAAGGAGAGGGGTCGGGGTGAGGCAGCCGTTGCCGCCAGTTCGGCTAGTGGCCCCAGGCGATGCGGCTCTGGGCCGTCCAGCTCACCAGCGTCTGGTTGCTCAGCCACTTGGCATGGCCGTCGGCGAAGTTGACATTGGAGCCCTCGTTATGGCGCTTGGCAATATACCAGTTATTGCCATAGGGGCCCTCGGCGGCCGGGTCCGGCCAGCAGAAGGGACAATAGACGCAATGGGCATAGCCGTCCATTATCAGGTAGCGTTCCGCCGGCCGCTCAAGCTCCGCAATCGAGATGCCCACGCCGGTATCACTGGTGCTGCGGAGGTGGCGATAATTGTAACCGTAGCCGCAAGTGCGAGAGGTGTCGCTGGGGCAAACATAGACCTGCGTATTCTTGATGTATGGCGTAAGCGTGTAGTCCCACCACCACGAGGCGTAGATGCCGGCGTCCGGAGCCAGCGGCAGGCGCTCGTCATAGTCCTGGGTGTAGCACATGAAGGCAATCCCGAACTGCTTGACATTACTGAGACATGAGGTCTGCCGCGCCTTCTCGCGGGCCCTAGCGAAGACCGGAAACAGAATCGCCGCCAGAATCGCGATGATGGCTATGACCACCAACAATTCAATCAGCGTGAAACCTTTAGCTCTAACCATTTCACTCCCTCCTCGAGTTCACACAGATGCGCGATATAGAGGCACGCTATGACATCGCCGGCGGGCTTTCCAGCCCGACGCCGGGGCCCTTGTCCGCTCTCCCCCTGGGAGAGGGCTAGGGTGAGGGCCGCCCTACCTAGTACTCTAGTATTTCGGCCGGCCGTCCGGATACCAGCACACGTCGGTTATCGGTAATGTGTAGCGCACCGGCCCCACATAGGTCGAGTTGGGGTCGAGCTGCACCTGGTGCCACTTGGCATGACCGTCGCACATGGCGAGGTTGGCCCCACCGTTGTGCCGTGCCGGGACGAAGTAGCTGGGGTGGCGGCCGGCATTGATCCGCCAGCAGTTGCAGGTGTAATAGTCGTCGTAGGAGCGCGTCCAGTCCGAATCGGCGATCAGCACCGTCTCGGCCGGATACTTGACTTCGGTCTCCTTGACCGCCGTCCACGAGTTCCACGAGGTCACTGACGCGACCAGATAGTTCATGCCGTAGCTGGTCCGCCCATAGGTGCTTGAGTTATAGGACGGGCCGTCCGAACTGGGGCAGATCATGATCTGCTCGTTCTTGATATAGGGCACGATCAGCTTCATCCACAGACGCGACGAGGCCGGATTGCCGCTGTTGGCGGAGGGTATGATGTAACTGTCGTAGTCGCTGGAGTACATCTGGCAGGCCAGCGCCATCTGCTTGCAGTTGCTCAGGCAGCTTGCCTGCCGCGCCTTCTCTCTGGCCCGGGCGAAGACCGGAAACAGAATCGCCGCCAGGATCGCGATAATCGCAATCACCACTAGCAGCTCAATCAGCGTGAAACCTTTGCGTCTCATGCGCATCATCTCCTTTACCCATTTGGCTTGATGCCGGCTGCTGTAACACCCCTGGCTACGGCAGTCGCGATCCCTGCACACTGCAGACAATGCTTGCGGCTGCGTTCACAGCCTCATTTCGCCGGGTTCCACAGGTCGTCGTTCCACATCACTTCATCGGCATGCAACCACTTGACGTGCCCATCGGCAAAGCCCACGTTGGGCCCGCCGTTGTGCACTTTCACCCACGGCAGGTACACGTCGTACAAATAGCCGTAGCTACTGGGGTTGAGTATCCAGCGGTTGGGCTTGTACATGCCGGCGTAGCCCGCGTTGTCCAACAAAAGCAGCGTGTTAGCGGCATTGACAATGTCGGTGAGCTTCGTCGGGGGAACCCGCACGCTCGTCGAAGAGGCGTAGCCGATGTAGTCTATGTTCCAGGCATAGCCCACCGATTTGTCGGCGTGGCTGGGGCAGACGAATGCCTGGGTGTTCTTCACATAGGTATAAATGTTGTAGTACCAGGTGCTGTTGCGCACACCCCAACTGCCCGAAGTGTAGTTGCGGAAGTTGCTGTAATGGGGCAGGGCCTCGTCGTAGTCCTGCGCATACATCAGGATTGCCAGGACAAGCTGTTTGAGGTTGCTCTGACAGCTTGCCTGCCGCGCCTTCTCCCGCGCCCTGGCGAAGACCGGAAACAGAATCGCCGCCAGGATCGCGATGATGGCGATCACCACCAACAACTCAATCAACGTGAAGCCTCTCTTGCAGTGCATCTCTCCACCTCCCAAATGATATGGTGTCATGTCAAGCTTCACAACGGCGCGTGTCCCGGCCCCCTCTGCCCTAGCGCTTGGCGCTCCAGTACTTGGAGTCGGGACTGCGCATCGCGTCATTCTGGCTCAGCCACTTGGCATGGCCGTCGGCGAAGGCGTAGTTGGCCCCCTCGTTGTGGACGTCGCCGGGGTTGTAAGTCGGCCAATAAGCCGTCTGCGAAGCGGCATAACAGACGCCGCCCCAGCCGGCTACCACCCGCTCGCCCACGCAGATGGTCTCGGCCGGACGGGTTATGTCCGCCAGCTTAAGGGCCGCGTCGCTGGAGGTACCGCCTCGTCCCGGCCAGCCGAGATAGCGGTAATTCCAGCCGTAGTGGCTACTCGGCATTGACGTCGGCCGCTCTCCGCTCGGACACAGGTAGATATGCTCGTTTTTCACGTAGGGCAGAATCATGTGCTGCCACTTGAAGCTAGTACTGCCCGGTAATTCGTGCCGGTAGTGCGGCAAGCACTCGTCATAGTCCTGGGCATACATGTGTATCCCCAGCGCGATCTGCTTCTGGTTGTTGAGACAACTCGTCTGCCGCGCCTTCTCTCTGGCCCTAGCGAAGACCGGAAACAGAATCGCCGCCAGAATCGCGATAATGGCTATGACCACTAACAACTCAATCAACGTAAAGCCCGCTTCGCTTCTCATACCAGCGCCTCCTCCGCAATCAATGAATTATCAACGTTCTCCTAGCGTGAGTGTACCCAGCAGTTGCCGGTCCTGCAACAACTTTTTCACGCCTCAGTTTGCCCTGGCGCTTAGCGTTTGGCGTAGTAAAAGTTCGCCAGGCCGGTGGAGCTACGGATAATGTCCTTCGCCACCCACTTGGCGTGCCCGTCGCAGAAGCCGTAGTTGGCCCCGCCGTTGTGGCGATCCCAGGCGACGCGCTCGTCATAGCCGCCGCTCTGGAAAGGCAGGTACAGGAAGAAGTTGCCGCCGGTCGTCTCCCCGAGGAAGATCGTCTCGGCCGGCTTAGTCACCTCGCCCAGCACGTCGGCGCCCTGCGCGTAGCCCCACTGCGGGTCGCGCATGTAGTAACCGTTGTAGCCGTAACTGAATGTGTAGCCTACAGTCCGAGCGTCCGAGTCGCTGGGGCAGGTCTTGATCTGGGTGTTCTTCACATACGGCTCAAGGAGTTGATACCAGCGTGCACCCCAGCCCGCCGGCGGGCCCAGTATTCTGAGGGAATACGGGGGGATGTTCTCGTCGAAGTCCTGCAGGTACATCTGCCAGGCCAGGGCCCACTGCTTGACGTTGTTCAGGCAGGAGGCCTGGCGCGCCTTCTCGCGAGCCCGGGCGAACACCGGAAACAGAATCGCCGCCAGGATCGCGATAATCGCAATCACCACCAACAGCTCAATCAGCGTGAAGCCTCTCTTGCAGTGCATATCTCCACCTCCCAAATGATATGGTGTCATGTGAAGCTGCACAACAGTTCGCCTCTATCCACCTCTGCCCTAGAGGCTGTTTCAAAACCCCGGAATGGGGGACTGTCCCTTTGTCGCTTTAGGGACTGCCCCCTGGGTACCAAAAGCAGCGTCTTACCAGCTTGCGAATCCTCAAAAATCCGCTTTTGAAACCGCTGCCAGCCCGCCTGCCTCTACGGCACGCGCCGGACCGCACCGGCGGCTTCAGCGCCCCTGAAGTAGGGCTCGCTGCCGCCCTTGGCGTGCCCGTCGCAGAACCCGATGTTCTGCAGACCATTGTGGTCATAGCGGCAGCCGCTGACATGACCGTTGTAGTCATAGGCGCGCCAGCCGGCCCAGCTATACCACCCGTACCACCTCAGGCCGGTAGGGTGCCAGTAGGCGTATTCGCCGATGAGAACGGTAGCGGACGGATACGGAATCTCCGATTCCAGCAGGGTGGCCACATAGCTGTTGAGCGCATAGTCGGCATAGGCACCGCAGTACCAATTCTGGGTCACCTCGCGGTAGGAGGGGCAGCGCCACAGCGCCTTGCCCGAGGAGCTGGTGCCGTCGCCGGTGCCGATATAGGGCGTGACCACTCGCGGCCAGAAGCATTTGCCGCTACAACCTGCCACCCAGGTATTCTGATAGCTGCGCTCGGGGAACCGCCCGTCATAATCGCTGCTGTACATCAGCAGCCCCAGCGAAATCTCCTTGACGTTGCTCAGACATTGCGTTGTGCGCGCCTTCTCGCGAGCCCGGGCGAATACCGGAAACAGAATCGCCGCCAGAATCGCGATAATCGCGATCACCACCAACAGCTCAATCAGCGTGAAGCCTTTGGCCCTACCCATTTTGTTCCCTCCTCGAATTGGCAATGCTCTAACTATGCTAAACGCTATCTTGAATTATACCCAGAATAGGTCTTCGCCGTAACCAGCAATTCCCCTGCCGCGCAAGTTCAGATTGTCCGAATCCGCACGGTTAAACGGCCAACGGCAACCCTCACCCTAGCCCTCTCCCAAGGGGAGAGGGGACAACAGCAAAACAGCAACGGCGAAGAATACGGGCGCATGCCATGCGCCCCTACAATAGCACCATTCATGGACGACAGGCATCCTTGCCTGTCGTGGGTTGTGCCAACGGCATGGACACGCACGTCAGGCCGGCACGAGCTCCACATCTGGCGGCGCGTCCCTGCCATGTTTGCGGAGGCTCATCAGGTGGCACTCGATTGCGTCTTCCGCCATGGCCAGGGCCTCGGTCAGATTGCGCCCAAAGGTGACACAGCCCTCCAGCGCCGGCACTACGACGGTATAGGCCTGCTCCGGTTCCGGCATCAGAATGATGGTGTATTCTCTCATCGTCTCTCGCCTCGGCTGACACTTTCAGTTTACTCTTCTGCTACAGGAGCCGTCAAGCAATGAGCCAGCCCGAAATCATCCAGCTCGGCACCCAGCAAGGTATCGTCGTCGCCGAGGCTTTCACCGATGCCTCCGGCGCTGCCGCCTTTGAGCGCGCAGGGGCTGCGGTCCAGGCCCAGGTCTATAAGGCCCTGGCCCCCCAGGTCGCTTTAGTGGGCGCTAGGACCTGTCTCGTAGCGCTGTTGGAAGGCGGCGCGCCGACCGCCGCTCACGTGCTGATGATAGATGACGAGTACTGGGGCCGCCGGATCCAGCCGGCCGGCTTCCAAACCGGCGACTTGTCCGAGCAGTTCGTCATGGGCTACCGTCTGCAGGGCAAGGTCCTGGAAAATGGCGAGCCGGTGGAGAATGCCAATGTCAGCCTCGAAGCCACGCTGCTGGATGGCAACGGCAATCCGGCGGTCTTCTGGGACAGCCTCGAGTACAACGAACTGGTCTATTCCGGCGAGCTGGAGACCTATGTCGAGGGTGCCCTGGTCTATGCGCCGATCCGCACCAATGCCGCCGGCGAGTTCTTTTTCATAGCCCCCAAGGGCCACGGGGCCGTCTATCAGCGCGAGGGGAATTACCGCGATGACACGCCCGAAACCGCCGGACAGCCGCTGCCACGTTACCTGGAGCAAGTCAAGGCCGTCTATCTGGGCCGCAAGGCCGAGCTGATCGAGGGCCAGGAGGCCGCAATCAACATCCTCTCCGGCGCTCTGACGGTCACCGGCACCCCCGGCGCTTTGTTGCGCATCGGCACTCTGGAGGATGTCGGCAACACCTATCTGGTGCCGGACGGGGGCGTGGTGACGGTCACGCAACTGCCCGCCGGCCCGCATACTATCGTCCAATTCAAGCGCAAGCCCTGGGGCGAATGGGACGCGACCTGGGGCTGCCCGCGGGCGCTTGCCCAGGTCAACCCCGGCCAGACCACCTGCCTCGCGATGGCCGCGATGGAGTATTACGATGTGGCCGACGACCTGGTAGCCGGCCGCGTCTATCAGCGCATGGGCATCCCGGCTGCCGGAGTTGACATCCTCGCCATAGACTGGGAAAGCTGCGAGATCGTGGACACGGTGGCCACGACCAACGCCGAGGGCTACTGGGAGGCCGAGATTCCTCCGGAGGGCTTCGGCGGCGACCTGTGGATCCACGACGCGGCTTCCGGCAGCGTGCCGATCAAGGGCTTCCCCTATAGCGACGTGGTGCTGGGCGCGCGGGCCTATTCGGCCTTTGTCGAGATGTGGAAGCCCGAAGCCTGGCGCAAAGAGGACCTCGGCCACAAGAACTTCCAGTATGTCCCCAGGGCCGTCCGTATCCAGAGCCGCGAGACCCTCGAGTTCTACCAGACCACCGAGGCGCAACATGGCGGCTGGCAGACTGTCGCCACCCTCTCCGCCTTCCAGTACGTCGAGGACCTCGAATACCTGCTCTTTCACGGTCCCCAGCAGCGCACCTACCGCATCCTGCAGGACGAGGCGGTGCTCCAGGAGGAGTTCACCCTACCGGGGCAGTCCTTCGAGCCGGGCGAGACCGAGGCCGGACGTTACCGCGCCGCCGGCTACTATCCCGAATCCAAGTTCCTGCTCGGCGGCAAGATCGCCGGCAATGTCGTGTCCCCGCCGACCTCCTGGGCCCCGGATCAGCACCTCGGCGCCGACTATGCGGAGGCGCTGCGCGTGGGCCTGGAGTTCGGGGAGCACAGCTTCTACACCGAAATGCGCCACAACTCGCCGGAGACGCCTCCGGAAGACCCTGTTCCCACCACCATCGCCGATTTCATCTGCCCTTACTGCGGCGGGCCGGCCCATCGCGATCCCGATAGTTTCTACTACCGCCGCGGCTTCTGCCTCCAGTGCGCCCAGGCTTTCGGCCTCCCCACAGCCATGGACTGCCGCACCTATTTCCTCAGCCCGACTTTGCCTGCGGGCGGCGCCTACCACCTCACCGCCTACCTGATCCGGCCCGATGGCCGCAGTCAGAGCCGTTATATCGCCTACTACTGGCGGCCCGATCTCTACGCCGAGACCGACGACTTCCTCACCCAGTCCGGCCTGGCCCAGCCGACCAATGCCCCGCGCTGGGTCGCTCGGCATGTCAACCAGATCGGCGACGGCTTGGGCTTCGGCAAATACGACGCCGCCGCTACTCCGCCTTTCACGCCCGGTCATGATGTGGACTACTTCAGCGCCCTGGAGGAGATTGACCGCGAGCTGGGCCTGACCCAGATCAAGCTAGTCTTCCCCGCCGGCTACAGCCTGCCGCAGGATGTGGAGCTGGAGGTCGAGTGCCTTCTGGCCAACGGCTTGACCGAGACCGTGCCGGTGCAGCTCAGCGCCGGCCTGCACGGGCCTACGGATACTGACCCGCTGGGGGATGTGGTGCTGCTGAGGCCGGTGCCTAAGCTGCGGGCCGAGAGTATGGCCTCCCCGTATCCGGGAGTGGGGCTGTACCGGGGCGTCGCCGGCGTCACCGTGACCTCCTCCCCACCGCCGCTGGATTGCCGCTTCGCCCTGGTCAATGACAACCCCTGGCTGGCTGGTGAAGGCGCCCTTGGGATAGAGGCCCACCATCGCAGCCCGACGGCGGTGCAGTTACTGTTCCCCTCGGCGGGAATCGAGCTGCTCGATGATGCCGTCGGTCAGCTCTACCTGTTCTATACGCAGGCTGGCAACATCTGGCTGACGCGCCGGCCGGGCTTGGCCGGATCGTGGGAGGGGAGCGCGCAGATTACCTCGGACGGCTCCAGCAGCGAGCCGGCCGCCGACAAGGACGACCGCGGGGTGCTGATGCTGATGCGGCAATCCGGCAGCGGCACGGCGCGGCTGCTTTCCCGCAACGACGGCAGGAGTTGGAGCTGAGCGACCTACCCTACCGCCTATCCCCCCTTTGATTCCCCCCTTCCCTACCAGGGAAGGGGGGCTAGGGGGTTAGGCGTTGTTGCGGCAAAGGGGCCAACGGCGCGGGCGCATGCCATGTGCCCCTACAATCACTACCGCGTGGCTCGGGCTTTCCAGCCCGAGGTCGTTGTGCCTCATTGATGCTGTCCGTGGCGCAGGCTTCAGCCTGCGGGTGGCAGCGGACTGTCCCCCGACCCCAGACAGCATAGAAGGACCGGCATTACACCGGTCCCTCCTATGCTAAAACTCAATCTTGGGAGCTTCCCTTACTGGGTGCTCTGGACTGTCACTCCAATGACTATTATGGGCCAAATAATGTGCGCTGTAAACCCCTAACCCGCATTATTCATGAACGCGTAGGTCGGGCATCTCTAGCTTGCATTGTTCGCGAACGCGTAGGTCAGGATTTCTAGCCCGACGCCGTTACCAGTCAGGGACCAGCCAGGCTGGAAAGCCTGGCCTACGGGGGGTTGCACTGTGTCATTTTCCAGATATTTTAGGTCGGGCATCTCTAGCTTGCATTGTTCGCGAAGGCGTAGGTCGGGCTTTCTAGCCCGACGCCGTTACCAGTCACGGACCAGCCAGGCTGGAAAGCCTGGCCTACGGGGGGTTGCACTGTGTCATTTTCGAGATATTCTAGGAAAGGGCGCTGTGCGGCCGGCAATGGCCTTTGCCGGCAGTTTCGCCTCATCTGCGATGGTCTTCGTGAATAGTGCGGGCCAGTCCCTCAAAGGGTGATTCGATTGAACCTAGCTCATCCCCGCCTTGCTGAATACAACGGTATCTGGTATCTGCTCGGCTATGCCGGCGGCATGCAGTACCTGATGCGGAGCGCCGATTGCGCCCAGACCTGGCTGCCCTTCCCCGGCGGCGGCATTCACAGCCCGATCGGCCCTTCCGACAACCAGGCCGGCAGCATCGTCAAGCTCCATTCCCAGGGCGCGCGGCTGGTGGTAGCCGTGCCCAAGTACCCCTACATCCACATATATGTGAGCGCCGACGATGGCGACACCTGGACCCTGGAAAGCACCGTCGGCACCGGCTGACCATACGCCCCTGCCACCTAACCCCCTTCCGGGTACCCGCTGCGCAGCAGTGGGTGCGGGAAGAAGGAAGCAAAGGGGGTTTGGGTGCCGTTTGCCGTTGTTCCCTCTCCCGCTTCGGGAGAGGGCTAGGGTGAGGCCCGGCGTTGTAAGAGCGCAGGGCATGCGCCCGAATTGTTGCCGTTGCCGGCCTTACCATGCTCCCGCCGGAAACACTCAACCACGCGCAGGAATCTCCCGCTGCGGTCGGAAATGTGAACACTGGACACCCGCCGACTGTACAGGCGCACCGCTGCCACGTGCTCACCAGGACTGACCGGGGGCTAGTTCAGTGAAGGTCCTTATCATCATGCTAGGCCGCGCTTGCCTCAAGCGGATCCAGCGCAACATGCCCCAAGAGCAGTTCCACAAGAAACTGACCGGGGAGTGAACCCTCACCATGTCCCAGCGCCCCAACATCCTGCTAATCATGACCGACCAGCACCGTGGCGACTGCCTCAGCATCGAGGACCATCCGGTGCTGCTCACCCCCAATCTGGACAGCATCGCGGGCCGTGGAGTGCGCTTTGCCCGCTGCTACACCACCTGCCCCACCTGCATTGCCGCGCGGCGCTCGCTGCTGTCCGGGCAGTACCCCGACACTCACGGCATGGTCGGCTATCGCGACGGTGTGGAGTGGGACGCGCCACCGACTTTGCCGGGCGTGCTGCGGGAAGCCGGCTATCAGACCTACCTGGTGGGCCGCAGCATGCACCAGCACCCGGCCCGCAAGCGCTACGGCTTCGACCACATGGTCCTGCACGGCTGGGATAGCGACTATGGTGAATGGCTGCAGCGCAATTCGGTGGAGACCGGCGGCGGGCCGTATGGCAGCGGCGTCATGCACAACGACTGGACGGCGCGCCCCTGGCATCTGGAGGAAGCGCTCCACCCAACCAACTGGACCGTGCACCAGGCCCTGGAGTTTCTGCGCAAACGCGATCCCTCCTGCCCCTTCTTCCTGGCCGTCTCCTTCATCGCTCCGCATCCGCCGCTGACACCGCCGGCCTTCTACATGGAGCGCTATTTGCGGATGGAGCCGGTCGCGCCCGTCATCGGCGATTGGGCCACCCCACCGGCGAATCAGGGCCGCGGCCTGGACATCGGCGGCCAGCAGGTGGACCTGCAGGGCGAGGCGCTGCGCTCGGCCCGCGCCGGCTATTACGGCCTCATCAATCATGTGGATGACCAGATCCGCAGGCTGCTGAGCCCGGTCAACGGCGTGGACCCGCGCACCGGCAACAATACCATCGTGCTCTACACCACCGACCACGGCGAGATGCTGGGGGATCATTACATGTGGCACAAGCTCCAGCCCTATGAGCCCTCGGCGCGCATCCCGCTGCTGATCAGGGCGCCGGAGCGCTACGAGTTGCAGGCCGGCAGTGTCGCCGAGCAGCCGGTATCTCTGGAGGACCTCATGCCGACTTTGCTGGAGATGGCGGAGGTGGAGGTCCCTGAGACCGTCGAGGGCCGCAGTCTGCTACCGATTATGCGGGGAGACAGCCCCTCCTGGCGCGATTACCTGCATATCCAGCATGCGCCGCTGCATCATACGCTGACCGATGGTCGGGAGAAGTACATCTGGCTGGTGGAGGACGGTCGCGAGCAGTTCTTCGACCTCCGGCAGGACCCGACCGAGTGCCATGACCTGTCCGCCGAGGCCTCCGCCGCCGAGCGCATCGCGAAATGGCGGAAGCTGTTGGTAACCAAGCTGGTGGGGCGTCCGGAGGGCTTTTCTGATGGTGAGCGGCTGATTCCGGGCAGGCCGTTTGGCCCCTGCCTGCCCCATGCGGGTGAGGCGACCGAGCCGGGCGTGCGGCGCTGGTAGGCGCGTCGTGCCCCACGGCCTATCAAGAGACTGCCGGCTGTGCAGTTCGCCTTGCCCCGGCTCTTGACACCAATAAACCTATAGGTTTATAATCCTCCACACGAACTTAACCTAAAGGTTTACTGGCGTTTGCCGATTGAGTAGTGAAGGTAGCTAGCGCCTCATAGTGGAAATGTGGCCCACCATGATTGACTATGAGGTGCTCGATTCAGGCCCGGCGTTTGAAGTCCGAGCCATACGACGACATCAGAAAGACCTCAGCGAGGTTGCCGAATTCCTATTGACGCTGCCGTCCGCCAGCCAAATGAAGGTGATTGTACAGATTGAGATGCTGGCCCAACGCGGACCGACGCGGAATCGCGAGAAGTTCCGCTCAATCAAGGGCGAGAGCAATCTTTTCGAGATCAAGTCAGGCCAGGTTCGTATCATGGCTTTCTACGCCGGCGAGGGCATTGTGGTCCTGACCCACGGCTTCATCAAGAAGAGCGATGCTACTCCGGAGAATGAGCTAGCCAGGGCTCTTAACTTGCGCGCCGAGTACCAAGAGACTTTTGGCCGCGGGTGAGTCCAGAAGGCAGGGTGATGTGGCCATGTCGCGCACAGGCAACGTCTATCAGAAATTGAAGCGTAAGTATCAGGATGAGCCGGACTATACTGCATACCGGCTGCTGCTCGAGATCACGGACAGCATCTGTGCTGCGATGGAGCGGCAGGGGATGAAGCGAAAGGAACTCGCCCAGCGCCTGGGCGTATCGCCGCAGTACGTCACCAAATTCCTGAACACGCCTGAGAATACCACTATATATCAGGTCGTGCGGTTCGCCCATGCCGTCGGCTTGGATGTCAAGATCTCGCTCAGCCCAGGCCCCGCCACATTCACTGCCAGCCCTGCAGCGGACAAGTGGTCATCTCCACATGCTTCCCAATGAGGTTGTGGCTCTTTGGCTGGAGCGAGGGCAGAGCCAAACACTTGCTGGAGAAAGCCGTTCCACCGGCAGAAAGGGGTTTTTCCTGGCAGAAAGGGGTCCCTTTTGGTAGAGAGGATTTCGTTTTGCTCCGGCGAACAATAGTGGTGGACAATCGTCTCAGCGCAGAAGCGATCCGATAACTCGTCCCCACCAGAGGCCACCAGGAGGCTTACAATGTCTGAGCTTTCGGAGATATTGCAGGACGCGATCAAGCTGGAGCAGGACGGCGAGCAGTACTATGAGATGGCGGCGGAGCAGGCGCAGAATCCGCTGGCCAAGAACACTTTCAGCGCCCTTGCCGAGCAGGAGCAGCAGCACGCCCGCATCGTGGAGCAGTACTATGACGCCGTTGCGGGCGGCGGCACCCGGCCTGCGGCGGCGAGCATCCGGGAGCAGGGCTACTCGCTGATGAGTACGGCCAGGGAGATCTTCGAGAAGGCGAGAGCCGATCTCGCCGGTGGCACGCCGGCGGCTGAGGACCTGCACGATGTCTATGAGCACGCCATGGAGATGGAGCGCCGCAGCATTGCTCTGTACCAGGGCGGGGCTGAGCAGGCGGCTGATGACGAGCAGAGGGACCTATTCGATTATCTGGTCGAGCAGGAGCGCGGGCACCTGAAGCTTTTGGCCGACGGCCAGCAGTACCTGGAGGACCCCGAAGCCTGGTATTTCGAGCAGGAGCAGTGGACGATCGAGGGCTGAGCCCTGGTCTGACGGAGTGCTGCTGCTGAGCCGCAGCGGCCAGGGAACTTACTCAGGGGACAGTCCCTAAAAGGGACCGTCCCCTGCTTAACGCTCGCTCATGTATAGGCGCATACGATGCGCGCGTGTTGTTGCTGTTGTTCCCTCTCCCGCTTGCGGGAGAGGGCTAGGGTGAGGCCCGCCGTTGTAGGCCGCGTGGATGCGCCCGTGTTGCTGCCGTTGTTCCCTCTCCCGCTTGCGGGAGAGGGCTAGGGTGAGGCCCGCCGTTGCACGATGCAGTTGCGAGCCATCTATAGACCCACACCTAAGGAGGACAGCCACCGTGACTCAAGATTACACCGTTTACTTCGGCGATCTGCACAGTCACAACGCCGTCGGCCTGGCCCAGGGCAGCCTCCAGCGCAGCTTCGACATCGCCCAGGAGCACCTGGACTTCTGCGCCTTCACGGGCCACTCACAATGGCATGACATACCCGTGATGCCCCAGGGCAAGCACAAAAAATTCACCGACGGCTTCGCGGTACACAAGCAGAGCTGGCCGCAAGTCCAGGCCATGAACCGCGACACCTACCGGCCCGGCCGGTTCGTCACCTTCAACGGCTATGAGTGGCATTCCAGCGACTGCGGCGACTACTGCATCATCTTCCCCGGCGACGCCAGCGAGCTATTCTTCGTTGATTCGGTCGAGGCGCTGGCCGAGCAGGCCAAGCCCTACGGCGCGATTCTCTGCCCGCATCATGCCGCCTATGGCAAGTACTGGCGCGGCATCACCTGGGAGCGCTTTCCGCAGGCGGCCTGCCCCATCTGCGAGACCTTCTCCGAGCATGGCAACTGCTTCGACGACCGCGGGCTGGAGCCGATGATCCGCCACAGCCTCGGTGGCCGCGCCACCAAGGGCACGGTCCTGCAGGCGCTGCTGCAGGGCTTCCGCTTCGGCTTAGTCGCCGGCAGCGATGACCACTTCGCCTGCCCCGGCGCGTGGGGCGAGGGCCTGGCCGCCGTCTGGGCCACCGAGCTGACCCGCGAGGGCATCTGGGAGGCCCTGCTGGCCCGCCGCACCTACGCCATCACCGGCGACCGCATCATCCTTGACTTTCATCTCAACGATCAGCCAATGGGCTCGGAAATCGCCTTCGACACCCAGCGCGAGCTGCGGGTCAAGGTCGAGGCAATGGATGAGATTGACACCGTCGAGGTGCTGAAAAACGGCCGCGTGGTGCATACCGAGCGCGTCGCCACGGTGCTGCCGCAGGACGCCTTCGCCGGCGGGCGCTGCAAGCTGCGCCTGCGCTGGGGCTGGGGTCCCTGGACGGCTTTAGATATGGCCCGCACCTGCGACTGGGCCGGTGAGATCAAGCTCAGCGGCGGCAAGCTGCTCAAGGCCACGCCGATCATCCAGTCCGGCCCCTGTGACGACGACCGCCGCGATACCTTCCGCGACCTCACCACCGGCGGCTTGACCTTTACCTCCTTCACCTCGCGCCATCAGGCCTTCAACGAGGACCCGACCAAGGGGGTAATCCTGGAGATTGACGGCGCGCCGGAGACGAAGGTCAGCCTGGCCCTGAGCCAGCCTTATGATCTGCACTACGAGCACACGCTGGCCGACCTGATGGAAAGCAGCTCGAGTCACTTCGTGGGCGAGTTCACTGAGGAGGCGGTGCTATTCCACCGGCTGGTGGTGCCGGCGTCATACACCTGCGAGTTCACGTGGACGGACGATGCGGCGGGCGATGCGGGCACCGATTTCTACATCATCCGCGTCATCCAGAGCAACGGCCAGATGGCCTGGTCCAGCCCGGTGTGGGTCGAGGCTGAAACCTAGCCCCCCGGCTCCGCCTCGGCATCGCTGACGAAGCCGTGCCGGGCCGCCGCCGCCGACCATTCCGGGTGCGGCTCCTTGCTAGTCCGCAGGTCCCAGCGCCACGGCACCTCGTCGCCGGTCTCGATGAACCAATCCGCCAGCACCGCCGTCATCTCCGCTATGACGCCTTCATACGCCGGGTCCGCGATCAGGTTATGGACCTCGTCCGGGTCGCGCTTGAGATCGTACAGCTCGTCGGTGTCGTAGAGCCGCCGGACGTATTTCCACTCATGCGAGCGCACCATCACCGCCTTGCCGTGGACCTCCGGCTGATTGAATTGCAGCGCCGGGCGCGACCAGTAGATGTTCTCATGCGGCCGGTCGGTCTCATGGGTGTGGACCTCGTCTTTCAGCGCCCCGCCCTCGGAGAAGACATATTCTCTATGCGCGTCGGTATCTCCGCGCAGCACGGGCAGCAGCGATTTGCCGAAGTGGGTATGGCCCAGCTCCACACCGCAGGCCTCGGCCAAAGTCGGCAGCAGGTCAATCATCTCGACCAGCGCCTCCGCGGGCTTGCCCAACGGCTCACAGCCCGGCACCCGCATCGCCAAGGGCACATTGGTCAGGCAGTCCTCGAAGGTGTTTTGCATCTTCTCGGTTGACTGATAGTCGCCCGCGAAGTCGCCGTGGTCGGAGGTCACCACGATGACGGTGTTATCCCAGCGGCCGCTGTCCTGCAACGCCTCGATGACCCAGCCGAGGTTGCGGTCGGTCTTGGTGATCATGCCCCAGTACACCGCCACGATCTCGCGCAGCTCGGCATCGCTGACTTCGTCCATCCGCATCCGCTGATGCACCATCTGCAGGATCTTCGGCTTGCCGGCGAAGTTCTCCGGCGGGCGGATCGGGAAGGGCACCTGTTCCCGACTGTACATCGAAAAGTACGGCTCCGCCACGGCATAAGGCGGATGGGGGAAGGTCTGGTTGACGAGCATGAAAAACGGCTCCTGCGGCGGCTCGGTGATGAACTCGGCGGCCTGCTGGGCCACATAGTCATCGCTCAACGAGGGGCCGAAGTTTTCCGGCATCTCGCCCCACAGGAAGGTGTGATAGAGCCGGTCGCCGGGCTGCCACGGGCCCTCGCTGACGGTTTCTCGTCCGCCGGTGCCGACGACCCGCTCGTGACACGACAGGGGGATGACCTGCTCGTTGAGCATATCGTTTTTGCCGCCCCACCACACGTAGTAGCCGGCCTCCTTGAAGTAGCGCAGCAAATTCGGCTCATCGCGCCTCAGCATGTGGTGCATGGTGCGATGGCCGTTGACATGGCAGTACCATCCCGAGGCCATTGCCACCCGGCTGGGCGTGCTGACGGGATTCTGGACGAAACACCAGCGCAGCCCGGCCCCCTGCGCGGCCACCAAGTCGGTGTTGGGCGTCCGGATCAGCGGATTGCCCCAGTAGCCGGTATCTTTGGCCCGAGCCTGGTCGGTGACGAAGAGCACGACATTGGGACGCGCACCTGTGGACATAGCGATGCCACTCCTTTCGGTTGGCGCAGTGGGCATCCGCGGCGCCGACGTTGCTGTTAGCCATTTCTCCCCAGCGCCTAGCTGTTCCTTGGCCGGCCGGGCAGGAATCACCCTCTCCGCCGGCGAAGCAATTTGCACCGAGACCGCCATCGTGTCTAGCCGCCCAAGACTGGGTCAAGTGGGGCCGGCGTTGGTGCGCCCGCGCCACGCCCAACAATCCCCGCGTAGGTCGGGCTTCCAGCCCGACAGCCGTTGCCACCAGCCGCGACAGACAGCCTTGCCTGTCGCGACCAAGCTAGACGACATGGTCAGGCTAGGAAGCCTGTCCTCCAGGAAGAAATGGGGATACGCGATTTGGCTACCTTCAACCTCTGGGCGTGCGGGTGCTCGCATGTCCATACCGACATCCAGCACGGGCGCGAGAGCCTCGCCGAGGCCATCCGCCAAAGCGAATTCGGCGGCGATCAGGGCGGCCCGCCGTTTGCATGGGATATCATGCTGCACCTGGGCGACCTCTCCGGCCGGCAGGACTCGCCGCAAGACGAACACGGCGAAGAGGTCGTGCGGCAGTTCGCCGCCACCAAGCTGCACCGGCGCGAGCACTGCTACAACCTCCTGGGCAATCATGACGCCAGTTGCCCCGGCGAGCCGACCCAGGGGTGGTTCCGCAAGTGGGTTGACCCGCTCGGCCGCAATCCCGCAACCTCCGGCGTGCACAATGACCTGCGCCCCTATCCGGTGGCCGGCACCTGGGAGCGCTACACCATCAGCATCGGCAACCTGCTGATTCTGATGCTGGGCGACCGCAATGACGGGGGACCTCCCGCAGGTCGCGCCGAGCGTGGCGGCTATCCGGCGGGCAAAGTCACCCGCGAGACCTTCGAGTGGTGGAAGCATACCATCGAGGCCAATCCCGACAAGATCATCATCACCTGCCACCATCACATGCTGCGGGAGACCACCGTGGCTTCCGGGCCTTGGGAGGGTGTCGAAGGCGGCTATCACGGCTGGTTCGACAGCGAGCATCACCCGGAGCTGCCGGACGGTGCCCCGATCGGCGCCTCCTATCTGTACTTCGTCGGCGACGAGCCGGACAGCCCCGCCTTCACCGACTATCTGCAGCAGCATCCCGGTGCCATAGACCTGTGGCTGGGCGGCCACACCCACACTCACCCGGATGACACGTATGGGGACCGCTCGCATATCGAGCGCCGATGGGGCGTGACTTTCATCAACGTCGCGGCCCTGACCAAGTACCATTCGGGGGCAGGTAAGGGAGTGCCGATGTCGCGGCTGCTGAGTTTCGCCGGCGGCAGCGATAGTGTCGAGGCGCGCTGCTACCTGCACACTGACGACTACGCGCCGCAGGGGTGGTATAATCAGGCCCAGCGCCAGGTGCCGCTGCGCAGGCGCTTTGAACTCTAACGGCAAACCTGTTGAGTACAGGCTTAGCAGCCAACCGCTGCGGGCCCCGCTGCGCCAAGCCGTCCGGGTGTAGCATCTATTTCTTGCAAAGTGCAGAGCCGCTACGGTAGATATGAACCCACCATGTGAACTTGGGCATATCATCATCGTCTCTGGATAGGTAGGGCAACAGGGGGAGGCGGAGGTCGATTGCGACGTTACCAGCCCGCCAGAGAAGTGCACTATTCCACGGTCTCGGGCATGCGTAAGGCGAACGTACTCCCAACTCCAGAAGGTGCAAAACACGACTCGATGCCTGCCCACGGGTTGTCCCACGACTTATGTATACTGCCCCAGTAATAGAGGCGCACGGGCGTTAGGAGTTGACGAATCGGCTTTGGTCATGATAGTATTTGCACAATACTCATGCCAGACCGGGCGACCAAAGGGAGGGTTCCCGTGTGGCTGTGCATCTCCAGTACTTGCTGATACTCGTCGCCGCTCTGGTTGCTCACCCTGGCCTCAAAATCATATTGTGCGAATGGTGCGCCTATGTACACAGACGGATGGGCAGCGATGGCTGGGCCAACTTGAGGCCTGACTATGCCAACCTCGGGCTTAACGGCAGTGTGATAATAGCGACTTGGGCGGTGGGGACCTATGCAGGTGCGGTGTGTCAAGCGAATTCGCCCTATCGATCATACACAGAAGGAAAGGAAATCCCTGAGGTATGGACCATCCCGATCTTCTTGGTCATACTAGGCCTCTTTCTTGCAGTTCTACTACTGAGATACGTTTACGTAGATAGGAAGGCGAGGACCACGCCATATTTCGCGGCCTTCATAGTCGGCGGCTACGTGCTAGCGGCGGGCATGATGTGGTTCACTCTCCTACTTGCGCTTCCGCCTTCTTAGGAGTTGCAAAGCGGAGGATCAACATGTTAGATGCAGTAACATTGTTCAATCATTTTGTGTCACCAGGCTTCTTCTTCGCGCTGGCCATCGTATGCGCTTTTGCCTATGCGGCGAGCACCATAGAAGTCATCGCTGAAGAACGTAGGCAGCGGGTCCTCCGTACGCTTGCCGACCATGCGATGCTAATAGCTGCAGTGAGTACGCTGTCTTTCCTCGCCATTCTGGTACTACAACACAGTGCGCTCAACCAAGTTGCTCTCAGGTTGTTTGATGTTGCTGTCTTGTCGGGTGTTGTCCTTGTTGTTGCAGCCCTTTGGGATATATCCAGCTTGCCAACACGGCAGTTGCGTGACAGAGATATCCCAGAGCCCACTCCCAGAAGCAGGGCGCGCTTCATTCTGTGGAGAACCGTGGTGACTTTGCTGTTCATGACATCTGGTCTGTTTTACCTCCTGGACGTGTACAACGAGGTATTGCCAAGACCTGTGGGGGCATCAATAGCAGTCCTCATGGCGGCGGTGGGGTGCACCTGCATCTCCTTTAAGCTTATCCACCTACTTACTGAGCGCGTGAAGGTCGCGGCGGACCGCATGGCTGCAAGTATCTGGGTCCCAGTAGCCGCATTTGTGGGGCTCTTGGTAAGCGTTGTGGTGGGCTTACACGTGGTACAGTTGCCACAGGTCCCAGCATCGGCCCTGACGCTGGCAAGCTACTTCTTATGCACCATTGTTCTCGGAGGCATATGTGCGTACGTAGGATGTGCAACTATCGTCATCAACTACTCGGGACACGTTACGCTTCAGTCGTTCGTCCCCTCCTTCCTTACGGCAACTGGTATCCCGACGGAGTTCGTTGCTCTTGAGGCGTATGTCTCAAAGTCCCTGCCCAGGGCGACCTACGCCTGCTTGACAATGGCGGTTTTTTGCTCCTTACTTGGATGTCTGGCGCTGTATAATCGCTTCGTCGTCCCTTGGATGCTTAGGCGAGCAATGGAGCGCCCTCAGTGTGTAACCGCAGGTAACCTGACTGCCGGGCTCGCCATCCTACAGGTTGTGCTTCGCGAGCCTGGAATACGCAGAATACGGCTATCCACCTTACTCATGCCCAACGGCTGGAACCAGAACCAAATCAATAGCGCCATTGCGGCAATTCAGGGGCGATGGATCAGAATACAAGCCGGTCGCTGCTACCCGACGGAGCGAGGGCAGTTCATGCAGCGAATCGGGATGGTGCCGGTGGACCCGGTCGTGCCAATGTAAGTCCCGAATGTACGAGAGCCGCCACTATCACTTATCTGCGAGCATCAATACCTGCATCCCTAGAAAAGGGCTTCCCTCCAGATATATCTCCACAATAACATGGTCAACCGTGGTACGACTGACCTGGCCGAACCCTAAACGCTAGCGTTCCGCGTGTGAGCGTCTGGCTAGTCGCATGTGCGTACAGATATGCGGTATCTGCGCAGGAGTATGCTGCCGCACCACCGGGTGGTATAATCAGGCCCAGCGCCAGGTGCCGCTGCGCAGGCGCTTTGAGTTCGACCAGTAGCCAGTCCGCAATCACACAGAGGAGAGCATGTCAGAGGACAGCAACTCAGAGCCGAGTACGCCCGCTGAACCCCAAGCCTCTGAGTTCACCGGCGGGGTCGTTGAGGTTGAACTGGCTCAGGGCCTCGGCCTGGCCGAGGCGCTGGCCATCGGCATCGGCGTCATGGTCGGCGGCATCTTCGTCCTGCCCGGCCTCATCATCGCCCAGGCCGGCCCCGGCGCCGTTCTCGCCTTCGCGCTCGGCGGGTTGATTGCCCTGTTGGCGGCGATGTGCGCCAGCGAGGTCGCCACCGGCATGCCCAAATCCGGCGGCGGGTATTATTTCATCTCCCGCGCGCTGGGGCCGTTGTGGGGCGCGGTTATCGGCTGGGGAAGCTGGTTCGGCCTGATCTTCGCCACCGGCTTCTACATGGTCGGCTTTGCCCAGTACGCCGCACCCCTGTTGCATCTGCCGGCCACCGCCATCGCCGTCGGCATGACCGTGCTGCTGGTGGGGCTGAATCTCATCGGCTCGCACGTGGCCGGCAAGGCGCAGAACCTGATCGTGCTAGTGGTGCTGGCGGTGATGGCGCTGTTCATCGGTGCCGGCGTGCTGCATGGCGATGCGGCCGAGCTGCTCACAAAGCCGCTACTCCCGTTCGGCCCGACCTCGCTGCTGATGGCCACGGCGACGCTCTTCGTCGTCTATTGCGGCTTCGGGGAGATCGCTGCGGTGGCCGAGGAGGTGCGCGACCCGGCCCGCAACCTGCCCCGCGCGCTGCTGGGGTCCGTGGTGGCCGTGACGCTCATCTACTGCGCCGTGATCGCCCTGTGCGTGGCTCTCGGCGGGGCCGGGGGTGCCGACAGCTCCCGGCTGATGGCTGACCTGGCCGAGCAGATGCTCGGCTCCGGGGGCCTGGTGATCGTTTCCACAGGCGCGATCCTGTCCATGCTCAGCGCCGCCAATGCCAGCATAATGTCGGCGGCGCGGATCAGCTTCGCGATGGGCCGCGATCGCCTCGTCTGGGACCGCCTCAACCAGGTCCATCCCCGCTTCCGGGTGCCGCATCTGGCCATCCTGATGACCGGCGCGCTCATCATCATCTGCATTCTCATCGGCAACCTCAAGCTTCTGGCGGAGGCTGCGGGCCTGCTGCACTTGCTGCTCTACGGCCTCATCTGCGTGGCCTGCATCATCCTGCGCGGGGCGCGTCTCGAGGCGTATAGCCCTGCCTACCGCGTGCCGCTGTATCCGCTGCTGCCGCTGGTGGCCGCGCTCGGTTGCCTGGTGCTGGCCCTCTTCGTGGAGCGCGTGGTGGTGCTCTCCTCGCTGCTCATCGTCGCCTTCGCAGCGGGACATTACTATATGTTCGGGCGCAAGCGGACGGAGTTGCGCGGGGCCTGGCCCTACTTCCTGCGCCGCGGACTGCTGGAGCCGGCCCTGAGTTCGGTTGAGCGCTGGGGCGCAACCGCCGACGACATCCCCACCGCGGTAGTCGCAGTCGCCAATCCCCAGCACGAGCCGGCGCGCCTGCAGATCGCCGCGGCGATGATGGGGCCGGTGCAGGGCGAGGTGCTGGTGGTCAATGTGTTTTTGGCCGAGCTTGACGATGATTTTAGCGATGAGCTGCTCGGCCGCTACTACCAAACCATCGAGCAACGCAACCAGGCCCTGCAGCAGGCTGCTGCGCCGATCATCCAGGCCGGGGCCAAGGTGGTATCGCATGTGCCGGTGGCTAGCTCGGTCTTCTGCGGCCTACTCAGCGCCGCCCAGGCCTCCGCTGCCTCGCTGGTGTTCTTCGGCTGGCCCGACCGCGCCAGCTCCTCCTATGAAGAAAGCCTGCGGCTGCTGGGCGGCCTCGACCACTATCTGCGGGCCAATCTGCTAGTGCTGCGCGAGCAGGGACCGGTGCCGGCGCAGAATATCCTCGCCCTGATTGATGACAGCCTGCACGGCGACCTGGCCCTGCTGTGCGCCGCGCGCCTGACCAACTCCTGGAACGCCCAGCTTACCGTCGCCGGCTTGATTGCCGAAGCTAGCTCCGAGGCGGCCTATGCCGAGGCCACGGCGGCTCTGGAGGCCCGCGTCGGCGACCGCGTCCGGGCCGGCGTCCGCCCGATCGCCGCCGGCTCGATGCCCGCTGCCGTCGCTGCCGAGGCTGCCTTCGCCGACATGATCGTGCTCGGCGTTCCCGCCGGCCCCGGCGACCAGCTCGCCCCTACCATCGTCGCGCTTGCCGACGTGACCCAGTGCTCCCTAGTCCTGGTGCGCGCCTATGAGGCATAAGATTTTTCTGGAGGGGACCTTTTTACGGAAGTTTTTGGATAGGGGCTTGGGGGGAACCTTTTTACAAAAAGGTTTCCCCCAAAACCCCCCTTCTAAAAATTCTATATCATGAACTTTCGCGGACGTGATAGCCATGTCGCAGAGCGATAATCAGGCCGCATCTCCTACCCTAGTAGTTGGCGTCTCCAATCCGCTGACGACACCGGAGCTGATGCGCCTGGCGGCGATGCTGGCGCGGCACTGCGGCTATCAGGTTATCGCCACTCACATCGTCACGGTGCCGGAGCAGATGTCCCTGACTGCGGCGCGCTCATCTCCGGAGGTAGCCGCCGCCAGTCAAATGCTGCAGCAAGCCATCCGCGAGGGCGGCGAACATGGCATCCCGGTCCGCGGCCTGGTCGAGGTCGCCCGCGAGGTCCATGAAGGCCTCATCTCAGCCGCCGATAACCACCACGCCGAGCTCTTACTGGTCGGACATGCTGATCTGCCGCAAGTCCCCGCCGGTCCGGACAAAGCCTTCGACCGGCTCATGTACAAGCTGGCGCGCGCCACCGCTGCTAATCTGATCGTGGCTAGGTTCCGCCGTCCGGAGGTCCACAGCATCCTGGTGCCGGTGCTTCGCGGGCTGAACCTGCCGCTAACTAGCAAGCTCCTCAAAGCTATCGTGCAGGAGACCGAGGCCGGCGTCTGCTTCGTGCGCGCGGTCGGAACCGAGGCCGATCCGCAGGCAGAGGCCGAGGACCTCGGCGAGGTCCTAGCGGCTCACGGTCTGGCCGGGCTCGGCGAGACCCGGATCCTGAGCGCCGCCGATCCGCAGACGGCGATTATCGAGCAAGCCAATGATTACGACCTGGCGATTCTGGGTGCGGAGCGCCCCACGATTGTGGATGCGATCTTCGGGAACATGGCGGAGCGGATTGCTGCGCAGGCCACTTGCAGCGCGTTACTGGTCCGCGCCACCCGCGAGGCCTAACCCCAGCGTTGTAGGGCGCACCACATGCGCCCGCGGTCTTTTTACCTATCTCCCCTTTGATTCCCCCTTCCCGCACCCACTGCTGCGCAGCGGGTACCCGGAAGGGGGCTAGGGGGTTAGGCGCCGTTGCCGTGATCCCCTCTCCCCTTGGGAGAGGGCTAGGGTGAGGGCCGCCGTTGTAGGGGCGCAATTTCATTGCGCCCGCGGTCTTGGTCGTTGCCCGCGCCCTTGCCCTATGGCACGACCGGTTTTCTATAGACAATCCGCCCCCTTCTAAGCTACACTACATTCGCGCAATCACACGCAGGCGAGCTCAAACAGGAGGTAATGGAGATGCGGAGATACTTGGTGTGCGCGCTGTCGGCCCTGGTGCTGTTGTCACTGACGGCTATGGTCTGTGCCCAGGGCGAAATCTGGGTGGACCGCGTCGAGGAAAGCGGCCGCGTGCTGGTGCCGCTGCGGGGCATTTTTGAGTCCTTCGGCGCAGCGGTCAACTGGAACGGTGGGCTGCGGCAGATCGAGATTATCGCCGGCGGCAATCAGATCGTGATGTACGTCAATGATCATAACGCCTATATCAACGGCAATCGCTATTACATGGACGTGCCGCCGCGCATCGTCCGCAGCCAGACCCACGTGCCCTTGCGCTTCGTCGGGGAGGCCCTGGGCGGGACGGTTGATTACCTCGGCAGCTATGTGGACATCACCGGCCCCACCGGCTATCTGCTGCGGGTGCACCTGCAGCGCCGAGGGGGAGGCGGACAGCCTCCGGCCGGCGGCTACTTGGCCTCCTGGACCAGCACCCGCCGGGTCACCGCCGGCGATCTGCGCGGATACAGCAACTGGCAGCTTACTCTGATCCGCAACGAGATTTACGCTCGCAAGGGCCGGCCCTTCGACAACCCCCAGATCCGCGCCTATTTCCTGAGCCAGTCCTGGTACAGTCCCAACCGCAACTTCAGCGAAAGCTGGCTGACGAGGCTGGAGAGCGAAAACGCAGCTTACATCCGCGACTACCAGACGCAGGTCTATGGCTCGGCGGCGACGCGACCGTAAGCCCGCAGCCATGCCCTAGCAAGGAGATGAAGCGCTTTGCGGCTCTTCAAGACCAAGCCCTGGCCGGTGGCGCTACTGGCCATATTGTTGATGCTGTCCTGCCTACATTTGGCGGTTGCGGACCGGGCTACGGTCGTCGTCACCACCCAGCCGGCCGCGGCCAAGGTCTATGTCAACGGCTACTTCAAGGGCTTCACGCCCTGCACGGTGCCGATCAGCTCGGCGACGGCGACGGCCAAGCAGTACCGCTTCACGATCCTCAAGCTGGGCTACCAGAAATGGGATATGCACGTCGAGCTGACCGCCGGCGCTAACAAGTCCATCACCGCCTATTTGGAGCGGCTGGCCGGCCCCCTGGCCGGCAAGAGCATCTGCATAGACCCGGGCCATCCCTCCGAGACCAGTCCCGGCTGCACCGGCCCCAATGGCGTCACCGAGAATCACATCAACTGGGTCATTGCGCTGCAGCTCAAGCCGGTGCTGGCCGAGCGCGGGGCGCGGGTGGTGATGACCAAGAGCGCCGAGAATCAGAAGGTCACCAACCGCCGGCGCGCCGAGATCGCCAACAATGCCGCCGCCGATATTATGATTAGGCTGCATTGCGATGCCGCCTCCAGCTCCGGCTTTGCGCTGTACTATCCCGACCGCACCGGCACCAAATACGGTCATACCGGGCCGCCGGCGGAGGTCCGCAGCGCCAGCCGCACGGCCGCCGACGCCCTGTACCGGGGCATGAAGAACGTGCTGTCCGGGACGCTGCCCCCGCGCGGTGTGCATGGCGATTCGGCGACATACATCGGCGGCAAGCAGGGCGCTCTGACCGGCTCGATCTTTTCCCTGGTGCCGGTGGTGACCATCGAGATGTGCGTGCTGACGGTGGCCTCGGACGAGCGCTTCATCAACTCCGCCGCCGGCCAGGCGCAGATGGTGCGGGCGCTGACCGAGGGCCTGGAGACATATTTCCGCGAGCGCAACCTGCAGGCCGGCTGCGGCCACTGCCCTGACACCTAGGCCCTCCCTGGCCGCTGTTCTTGCCTTATGGAGGGGCCTGCCGAAGGTGTGTGCGGCACAGCCGAACACACCTGAGACTGGCCCGCGATCTAGCACCATGCCACCTAAGCCCGTGGGCTAGGCTTCCAGCCTGCCGGCGTTGTCGTTGTTCCCTGTGGAGCGGGCTAGGGCAAGCGCCGCCGTTGGCTTGCTATTTTTTCACACCCACAAAATTTCTCCCCCGCAGGAAGGTGTTAGGCCCTCTCTGATTGAAATAGCTAGCTATACACAGAAAAACACAGTGAGGGAAGGGAGTTTTCCAAATGGCAGTGGGTGTACTGATAATCACCAGCAAGGGTTATGGCAAGGTCGTGGAGGATCCCGCTAATCAGTTCAGGGAACAGGCCCGCGGCGGCAAGGGCGTTACCGGCTACAAGGTCACCGAGGACAGTGGGCCGGTCGTCGCCATCCTGCGCGTGCCGCTGGGCGCCTATCCCCGTGAGCGCGTCCTGGTTCTCACCGCCCAGGGCCAGGCCATCCTCACCCCGGTGGACGACATTCCCAAGCGCAGTCGCACCGCCGGCGGCGTCAAGATCATCAGCCTGGCCCCAGGTGACGAGGTAGTCGGCGTAACCGTCTAAGCAGCGCAATTTGTGCGGCTTTTCGACACGGAGACACGCTTGGCGCGATGGGCGTATCTCCGATGCTTGTGGGCGCACGTCATGTGTCCGTAGCGGCGTTTGAGGGCTTATCCTCTTTGGCGCTACGGGCTCACGACGTGCGCCTACGTCTTTTGCGACAGGCTCCCTAAAAACACCCTCGTGGGGCGAGCTTTCCTACCTTCTCCCGTGGGTCGGGCTTTTTTCGCTAACCTATCCCCCTTTGATTCCCCCTTCCCTACCAGGGAAGGGGGCTAGGGGGTTAGGCGCCGTTGCTGTTGTCCCCTCTCCCGCTTGCGGGAGAGGGCTAGGGTGAGGCCCGCCGTATCCTTGCCTATCTCCCTTCCCTTAGCAAGATCCCCACCTACGTCTCTTGCACGGGCGCAGCCCCCGCGCCGAACCCACTGCTTCGCAGTGGGTATCCCCCGCTTCTGAAAGGTGAAACCATGGCCGCTAGAGCCTACCCAATCAGCGCAGTCAAGCTCTACCAGGCACAGCGCCAGTTCGTGCAGAAGTACGACGGCTTCGGACATAACGAGCTGCTGCTCGACCTCTATAAGCGCGGGGAGCTGGCGATAACTCCCACCCCCGGCGCCCAGTGGCCGGAGCTGATCCGGGGCAGCACCGTGCCCGGGGCCATGATGATGGAGGCCGGCGGCCTCAATGCGATGAGCGCCCGGCCCTATCTCGATACCTCCCAGGGCCTCGGCCTGGGGCATTTCCGGCCCCTCTCCGGCAGTTGGCTGGCCCTCAAGGGCCTCGGCCTCGGCAACGAGGTCAAGCTCTACCAGTACAACGGCACGCCCAACTACCCGACCGGCATCGAGAGCAACTTCGACCTCCCGACTAACCCGATGTTCGCCGTATCTCTCTACCGCGCCGATGTCGCCGCGGACCACGACTGGGCCGAGCCGCCCTATACCGAAATCCACTTCGGCATCTCGGCGCAGCATGCCCACGGCGCTCAGGAGTGGGCCGTCGCCATCCCCTACGGCGCGCCGCTGCTGCTGCTGCGCTACCAGGACGGCCAGTGGCAGAAGGTCGCGGATTCCGACGAGGGCCTGGACATGCCGCTGCTGGAGGGCATGGCGCGGGGCCGGCGGGTCTTTTTGTGGTTCGGGATCATCCGCAGCCGCATCGTCATCTCCACCGACGCCTTCGTGGACCATATCTGGACCTACCCACTGGCCGCCGACGAGCTGGTCCACAGCGGCAAGCTCAGTCTCTGGCACAATGCCGGCCAATGGAGCTTCTCCTGCTACCCTATCGCCATGCAGGGCTGCTACCTGCAAAGCGCGCCGCTCAGCGCCGGCTATGACACCGGCGACTGCACCGGCGAGCTGATACTCAACTACCGCCACGTGCCGGTATTCGACGATGAGTTCAACGTGCTGCACCAGGTCAGTGTCTGGGACAATACCGCCGAGGTTTCCGGCCTGGCCCCCGACCAACGCACTTGGAAGGCCGAGCTGACCCCGCTGGTTTTCAGCCAGGAGCATGTCGGCACCGATCCCGATACCGGCCAGCCGGTGGACTTCCACACCGCCGTCTCGCCCCAGCTTTACAGCGTCCAACTCGGCCAGTACCCGGAGCTGGTGGCCGGTGAAGCGCCCGGCAGCCAGGACCTAGCCGCCCAGGTCATCTCCGTGGCGGGCCAGCGGCGGGCCGACTCCAGCGCGGCGCGTTGTCGGATCAGCCTCGACAACCAGGACGGCTCCCTGGCCCAGCTCCAGGAGTACCGCCAGCTAGCCGTCGCCCTCGGCTGGCACCTGGACAATGGTGAGGACGACCTCAGCGCGGTCCTGCGCGGCTATGCCGTCGAACCGGAGCTGGAGATCGCGCCCGGCGGCCAGTCGCTGACCCATCTCGAGGTCCTCGACCCGATGGTGCGGCTGCGCGATGAAAAGGCCGATGGCCGCAGCCCCGTATTCGACTACTGGCCGGTCAAAGATGTCTTCGAGTGGGTGCTCGACCGCTGCGGCCTGGACCGCTCCGAGCAGGACCTGGAGGATACGGGCATGTACCTGAGCCAGGGCCGCCCCGAGGACATGATCTGGCGCGTCGAGCCGGGCCGCCCGTGGATTGATTTTCTCCAGCAGCTAGCCGCCTTCGACCACGGCGCGGCGCTGTTTTTCGACGCAACCGGCCGCTTCGTCAAGGCCTGCCCCTACTGCCGCCAAAAGCGCACTCCCGAGGATGCCCGGGAGCACGACGGCACCGCGACCGGAGCCTGCGACTGCAGCATCAGTTGGGAGCTATATACCCGCAGCCAGGCCGCGCCGGACCCGGCGGCGCCCGGCGAGATCCTCAGACTCTCGCGCCTGCGCGAATCCCTGGCCGGCGCCGACTACAAGAACTACGTCATGGTCGCCGGTGTGGATGCTGCCGGCCGGCCGGTGCGGGCGATGGCCTATGACGCCGCTTCCTTGTACGACCCCACCTCCGACCGCTATGTCGGCTGGCGCAAGATGGAGGTCTATGAGATTCGGGGGGTCGCCACCCAGGCCCAGGCCAACCGCCTGGCCGCCGAGCAGTTGCAGTATCTGGCTCCCGAGCCTGAGCACATCTCGCTGCTAACCCCGCTGGAGCCGGGGCTGCAGATCGGCCAGGTGATCCGCATCCACGGCGGCGAGGCGGCGGGAGTAGCCGGCGAGCAGTACCGGCTCATCGAGGTCGAGCATCATGTCCGCAAGGCCCCGCACCAACTGGCCTACACCGCCCTCAAGGCCAAGGCTTTGCCGGAAGCGTAATAATAAATTGACAGTTCGTTCAACTGCTCTTTTCTTACGCACCTAATATCGCTGTGTAAGAAAAGTATTAGGCTGAATACTTTTCTTATACCCTTGACTTCATGCTGTAAGAAAAGTATAATAACACCGACTTGCTAACAATCTGTGACTAATGTGATGGTGGCGAAGCTGATGGCGCGCGAAGTGCCACGAGCCGGTTACTACGTGCAGATAAACCAGGAGCAAGGGCACTATGCCTTTGTGCCCTATCCCCTGCCTCCTGACCCGCCGGTCAATCTGGCCGAGCCTGCGATACTGGACCTGCTACTGAAGGCCGAAGGGGCCTTGGGTGAGTTAAGACACCTTGAACCACCAACGCTCAATATGCAGCTCCTCGTGGACATGTACGTGCGCAAGGAAACGGTACTGAGCGCACAGATAGAGGGCTCACAAGCATCCCTGCTGGATGTACTGCAATATGAGAACGTA
>Ga0180432_10002004_pt1 | contig 31156 bp, 23 predicted proteins | sample SS_ome_10_FD_132414 | JGI IMG/M metagenome (GOLD analysis project Ga0180432, IMG submission 132414) | Hypersaline lake sediment archaeal communities from the Salton Sea, California, USA - SS_1_MS_2 metaG | ecosystem: Environmental > Aquatic > Non-marine Saline and Alkaline > Hypersaline >...
CCGCGGCTTGATCTCCGCCTCGGCTTGGGCGGGGGGCATCACGTCGTTGCGGATCACGCGGATGTTGTCGGCTCGCCCCAACTCGCCTATTCGCTGGACGAGGTTGTAGGTGAAGCTGTCGTAGTTATCGAGAACGAGGATCATGCTCGTGCTTCCGGCCGCCCGCGCGACGGCGCAGTGTCGCGTCTGTGGCAGCAGGATAGCGAGTCGGGAAACCTCCGTCAAGATTATTGTGGAGCGAACACCCGGGGGGCGACCTGGTTCTCCGGCAGGTCGGATGTCATGGCAGAAGCGGCTTCAACCACACGACCGGGAGAGCGGGATGACACAGATTACGTTACGGATTCTGAGGGACTACGGGCGGCGGTCGAGGGATATATTCAATCCGGCCAATCCCTTAATCCGTGCAATCCCGCTCGTCGTTTGCTCTTGTCTTGTCCGGGCTTGGTGTCCGCCGGAACGGAAACTCACTCACACCAGGGGCGCCGGTGGGGGGCTACTTCTTCTTCCGTACCGCTTTCTTGATGCGCTGGATGTGTCCTCGGCCGAGCGCCTTGACCTCGCAGCCCAGTTCGAAGTAGCGCCGGATCGCCGCGTCGTCGAGGATGCCGAAGCAGTCGATGACGGCCAGCGGGCCGCCGGCCCACTTGACGACCTTCTCGGGTTCAAGTTCGAGGTATGGCTCGTGCGGCACGGCGAGGATGACGGCCTCGGCGCCCTTGAGGGCCTTGGACATGTCCTGCTCGATGCGCAGGTCCATCAGCCCGTCCTGGTTGCGGAAGAACCGGGACCAGGAATGGCCCGGGGCCGGGTAGACGTCCTGCTTCTCGAGTTCGTACCAGTGCTCGACGTAGGGATCGTGCACGCGCATTTCGGCCCCCATCTCAGTCAGCTTGCGGACCACCAGTTCGCTGCCGCTGTAACGCGTGTCGCCCACGTCCTGGCGGTAGGAGGCCCCGCAGATCAGCACATCGGCCCCGGCGATATACCGGCCCATGTTGCGCAGCGCGTCCCGGGTGAGTTCGGCCACGTGAAGCCCGCGCGTGTCGTTGATGTCGATCGCCTCGGGCGTGATCTTGAAGACGTTGTCCCCGTCCTCGAAGCCGAGGATGTGGCGATACGCCCAGTAGCCCAGCCCGCCGTCCTTCGGCAGGCAGTAGCCGCCGATGCCCGGCCCGGGGAAGATGATGTTGCTGTGCGTGGGGCGCATCTTGATGGCCTTGATAACCTTGACCAGGTCCACGCCGTTGCGTTCGGCGAACAGCGACCATTCGTTCTGGAACGCCAGGATCGTGGCGCGGTAGGAGTTTTCCACGATCTTGGTCGTCTCGGACTCGATGGGCCGGTCCATGACGGTCAGGGGGAAGTCCGCCGTGTTGAGCACTTGTTTGAGGAACTTCTCGACGCGCTTGCGGGCGGTGGCGTTGCACCCGCTGCACACACGCCAGAAGTCGCGGATGCTCGAGACGTACTCCCGGCCCGGCATGACGCGCTCGAAGCTGTGGGCCAGGAGGGGGGTGGACCTGATCTTCCGGCGGGCGAAGGCCTTCTTCAGGATCGGCCAGGCCACGAACTCCGTCGTGCCCGGGGCCACCGTCGTCTCGATCAGCACCAGGCACTTGGGGGGGATCTTCTGCCCGATGGTCCTCATCGTGGCCTCGAGGGCGGCCATGTCGGCTTCACCGGTCCGCATGTCGCCCAGGTCGTGCTTGGCATAGTCGCACTGGACGTCGACCACGACGCAATCGGCCAGGGTCAGGCAGTCGCTGTTGAACGTGGCGGTCAGGGTCTTTTTCTCGAGCACGCAGCGTGCGATCATCGGGTCGACTTCGGGGTCTTCGGCCTTGACCGGGGACTGGCCTCGGTTCAGCAGGGGGATCTTCCAGTAGCTCCGCGTGCTCGGGCGCTGGCAGCCGATCACGAACTTCCCGGGGCGGCCCTTCTTGTCGGTGGTGTCGGCGACGATCGCGGCCATGACCGCCCCCACGAACCCGACGCCCATGACCACGACGATCTCCTTGCCTTCACCGCGCGCCTTGACGACGCGGCGTTTGAGTCGCGCCAGTTCCCTGGCATACTGGTCCTCGGTGGGAATCTCGAACTGCTCTCCGGCCGGGCTGATGGAGTATGGCGTCATGGTGGTGCCCTTTCGTTCAGTGCGTAGAGAACCTGCGGTCCGCAGGTCTCATGGAAACAAGGTGTTGCGCCACTTGAATCGGCTATCCGCCCCGAGGGACATGACTCTTTCTCGTGCCGGGCGGACCAGGGCCCTGTTCGGACGGCACTACGGCATCCGGAACTTCTCTCGCAGGTCCTTCAACTGCCGGCGGTGGGTCATCCGCGCCACCGTGCCCATGCGATCGACAATCGTTCGTCCGTCGAGGTGGTCGGCCTCGTGCTGGACGACCCGGGCTGCCAGGTCGTCGAGCGTCTGTTCGAAAGGCTCCCCGGCCAGGTTCAGCGCCCTGACGGTAACAGCGGCGGCGCGTTTGATTCGGCAGTTGATCCCGGGCACGGACAGACAGCCTTCTTCGCTCTCGCGACTGTCTTCGGTGGAGAGTATCTGCGGGTTGATGTACACGTTCCGGTCGGCCCGGTCGTACGCGGGTGACGTCACAAAGAGGCTGACCGTCACGCCGACCTGCGGTGCGGCCAGGCCCACGCCCTTGCCTTCGAACATCAACTCGAACATCCGCTCGACGAAGGCCGAAACGTCCTGGTCCACGCGGTCCAGCGGCGTGCACGCTTCCGACAGCCTGGGATCGGGATAGTGGATGATCTTCAGCGAAGCCGGGGCCGCCCGGACTATCTTCTCGGCCGATTCCATCACTCCATCATATCCCCCGTGGTGTTGATCCATCAAGGGCGGCGTCCAAAGCACTTGACTCGTCGGGGCTTTGCGGGTACAGTGCCGGGCAGTTCTGGATCTGTCTGAGTTCGGGCCCTTGACGAAAGGCGCCGGTCGTCTGCATCGGGCGGCGGCGGTTTCCGCCAACGGCCCCGTGGGAGACTGGTTTCGTGGACGCGGCTGTTCTGGACAAGTGTCAGGATCTGGTGCAATACCGCTTCAGCGATCTCCAGTTGCTCGCGCAGGCGCTGACGCACGCCTCGACTGTCGGTGACAGGCTCCAGAGCAACGAACGCCTCGAGTTCCTCGGCGACGCCGTGCTCGGGCTGGTCGTCTGCAACGCGCTCTACGACGCATACCCCGATCTGCTCGAAGGGGAGATGACGAAGATCAAGTCGCTGGTCGTCTCGCGCGAGGTATGCGCCCTGATCGCCGAGGAAAGCGGGCTGGCCGAACTGCTGTTCCTGGGCAAGGGGATGTCGACGGGGGACTCGCTGCCCCAGTCTGTTTCCGGGGCGGCCTTCGAGGCCGTCATCGGCGCCGTCTACTGCGACGGCGGCCTCGAGCCCGCACGTCAGTACGTTCTGAGGATGGTCCATCCCAAGATTGTCGAGGCCGTCGAGGACGAGCACAAGCGGAACTACAAGTCGATGCTCCAGCAGGTGGCCCAGCGGCGGTGGGGCACGACGCCGGCGTACGAACTGCTTGACGAGAAGGGGCCAGACCACAGCAAGTGCTTCGAGATCGCCGTCGTCATCAACTCAAAGCACTATCCCAGCGCGTGGGGTACGAACAAGAAGCAGGCCGAGCAGGGCGCCGCCAAGCACGCCCTGGTCGCAATGGGACTCATCGACGACGACGACGAGTAGACAGACTAGTGACCGGTAGCCGGTAGCCGGTTCAGACCGTCCTCATTCTCGGTCGTTCCGCCGTTCCGCGGCGAACGACTTGGGACGAAAACGATCATGAGGACGAGGACGGTTGGACCGGCCACCGGCTACTGACTACCGACCCCCTGCTCAAGCGAGATACATCCAGGGGCGCGGATTTTTCCGCAAATTCCTCAGGGAATCTCTTGTCGTCTGTCGATATCGGACATATATTTCATGAGTCGTCGCGACGGCTAGCCGCTGTCGTGTCGCCGTGTATGGATGCGCGACGTGACCGGGTCAAGGATGATCAACACTTTGGTGAGCCTCTTGGCTGCTCTAACGGTGGGGACCATCATCCTCATGGTGATGGAGACCGACCCGGTCGTTCCGGAAGTGCGTTCGCTGATCGCGGCTTCGGAAGAGGACCCGATGCGGATCGTTCGCGACACGGACGTCCCGCTGCGCAGCGACACCTGGGAGAACATCGTCGTCCACGCCACGGGGGCCGAGGGGCCCGGGATCACCAGGTTGTGCCACTTCATCATTGCCCCCCGCGACGCCGGAAACGGTTTCGACATCTCATCGACCCCGCTGTGGCGTTCGCAGCGTCACAGCCTGCACGTCCTCGGCACGAACGAGCACCTCAGTTCGAGCAGCATCGCCGTGTGCCTGGTGGGCGACTACACGGCCGACCGGCCGCCGGAGCGGCAGATGCGGCAGTTGCTGGCGCTGGTTCGGTCGCTGCAGTTCGATTTCCGGATTGCCCGGGGGCACGTGTACCTGTATCGCGACCTGGACACCAGCACGTTCTCGCCCGGGCGGGCCTTTCCGGCCAGCTCGTTCACCGCCCGCCTGCTGCGGACCGGCAGGTAACCCCCGCCCGGCGGGAGGGGATGTTGACACCGCCCGCGGCGCGGTCTACGATCGCTTCGGCCGCCGCGGCAGGCCCCGGCCCGTCGCGGGCGCTCGGCCCGTCTGACCGTCGGGTAAGGAGAACCCCCATGGCCGGCAAGACGCCGAAGAAGACCCGCTCGCCCCGCAAGGCCCGAAGCGGCCCGACCGGAGCGAAGAAGCCCTGGCACGGTCGCCTGAACGCCGAGGCCGATCCCCACACCGCACACTTCCTGGCCAGCCTCGACGTGGATCGCGCCTTGTGGCGGTATGACATCACCGGCTCGATCGTGCACGCGCAGATGCTCAGCGAGGTCGGGCTGATATCGAAGCGGGAGTTCGGCCGCATTCGCCGAGGGCTGCTCGTGATTGCGTCGGATATCGAGGCCGGAAAGCTCGACATGCCCGTCGAACTCGAAGACATCCACATGGTCATCGAGAAGGCCCTGATAGACCGGATCGGCCAGGCCGGGGCGAAGCTGCACACCGCGCGCAGCAGGAACGACCAGGTCGCCCTGGACCTGCGCCTGTGGGCCCGCGACGCGATTGACGACCTGCTCGAGAGGATACAGGCCCTGCAGCGCGCGTGGGTGCGCCTGGCCGAAGAGGGCGCCGGAATCGTGATGCCGGCCTACACGCACCTCCAGCGCGCCCAGCCTATCCTGGCCGGACACGCCGTGCTGGCCTACGTCGAGATGCTCGCCCGCGATGCGGGCAGGCTGACCGACGGCAGGCGGCGGGTCAACACGTGTCCGCTGGGCTCGGGGGCGGTGGCCGGAACGTCGCTGCCGATCGACCGCGGCGCGACCGCCCAACTGCTCGGGTTCCCCGTCATCACCCGGAACAGCATCGACGCGACCAGCGACCGGGACTTCCTGGCCGAACTGTGCTTCGCCTGCGCCATGATCGCCCTCCACCTGTCGCGATGGGCCGAAGACTGGATCGTCTACTCGACGGCGGAGTTCGGCCTGATCGAGCTTCACGACGCCTACTGCACGTCCAGTTCGATGATGCCGCAGAAGAAGAACGCCGACACGCTCGAACTGATCCGGGCCAAGAGCGCCAACGCCATAGCGAACCTGGTGGGCACGCTCACGCTGCTCAAGGGGCTTCCTCTGGCCTACAACCGGGACCTCCAGGACGACAAGCGCTTCGCGTTTTCCGCCGTCGACGCCGTGGGCCAGGCGCTTACCGTGGCGGCCGGTGTCGCCCGGACCACGACGTTCCAGGCCGAGAACATCGCCCGCACGCTGGACGTCGGCTTCCTGGACGCGACGGCGCTGGCCGAGTACATCACCGCCAAGGGCGTGCCGTTCAGGCAGGCCCACCAGGTCGTCGGCCGACTGGTCGCCCGTGCCGAGAAGGACGGCAAGACGCTGTCCGAACTGCCCCTCAAGACGCTGCAGGCCGCCTGCCGAAAGGTGACCGACGACGTCACCACGCACCTCGGCGCCGACAATGTCGTGAAGCGATACGCCTCACAAGGCGCCGCCGGTGCCAGGCAGCTCCGCAGGCAACTGGCCTTCTGGAAGAAAGCCCTGGCATGATCTCCGCGCCGCTGCGCGCGGAACCCGCAATCCGCAATCCACAATCTGCCATTGAAAGAGCTGCCCTTCATAGACTGGATTCGTTCCCAGAGCGACTTCGACCCCGCGGTCGTGCCGACCGGGCCGGGCGATGACATGGCCGTCGTGGTCTGCGGCGAGACGACGGTGCTCTTGACCGTGGACCAGGTGTTGGACGGGACGCACGTCGTTCTGGCCGACTGCGGCCCCGGGCGGGCGGGAAGAAAGGCCATGGCCAGGAGCCTTTCCGACGTGGCTGCGATGGCGGCGGTGCCCGTGGCCGCCGTGGCGGGCGTCGCCCTGCCCGCCGGCCTGGCGCAGAAGGACGCCGAGGCGATCTACCGCGGCTTGCGTTCGGCCGGCGACCCGTTCGACTGTCCGCTGGTCGGGGGTGACGTGGCCTCGTGGGACGGGCCGCTGACCATCGACGTGACGGTCCTGGCCCGGTGCGGCCGCGGGCGCGAGCCCGTGCTCCGCAGCGGGGCACAGCCCGGCGACGCCATCTGCGTCACCGGGCGCTTCGGCGGCGCGTGGCGCACCGGCAGGGACCTGCGGTTCACCCCCCGGATCGCCGAGGCCCTGGCCCTGGCGCAGCGGTGCGACCTGCACGCGATGATCGACGTGTCTGACGGGCTGGCCATGGACCTGCATCGGTTGTGCGAGGCCTCGGAACTCGGGGCCCTCATCGAAGCCGACCACGTCCCCGTCCACGACGACGCCGTCGCCCTGCATGGCGGCGACCCGCTGGCCGCGGCGCTCGGCGACGGGGAGGACTATGAATTGCTGTTCACGCTCCCGGGCGAACAGGCCGATGCGATCCTCGCCCGTCCGATCTTCGATACGCCGATCGCGCGCATCGGTCGCGTCCAGGCCGACCGCACCGTGCAGATCGTTCGCCACGACGGGCGCCGCGACGATCTGCCCGCCGACGGGTGGGAACATGAAACCTAGCGCCCGGGCCGGCGGCGACAGCGGGGGGATCGATCGCTTCGAGACGCGCAGCCCACGCCGAACCGTTGCGCTGGGCATGCAGTTGGCCGAGCGGCTGTCGGCGGGGGACTGCGTGGCCCTGGTCGGGCCGCTCGGCGCGGGAAAGACCGTGCTGGTCCGGGGGCTGGCCCTCGGGCTGGGACTGGACCAGCCCAAAGACGTCTCGAGCCCCACCTATGTCCTGGTCCACGAGTACCCCTGCCGCGTGCCTCTGTTTCACCTGGACCTGTATCGCATGATCGACCCGGTCGCCGAGCTGGGTGATCTGGGGTTGGACGAGATGCTCGGCAGCGGCGTGGTGGTGATCGAATGGGCCGACCGTGCACGAGAGGCCTTGCCCGCCGACCGGATCGAGATTCACATCGAGATCGCCTCTGCGAGGACGCGGCGTTTCTCGGTCCGGCGGACGTGACGGGTCCTGCGCGCGGCGGTCCGGCGCAGGTGCCGGGGCCCCCGTCTACAGCGGCTCCACGGTCGCATCGGCCAACGCGATCCGATAGGTCGTGTTCGGCCCGGTCGGATCGCCCCGACGATCCACCGGACCGTAGTCCCGGATCGTCCCTGCGACCTGGATTTCGGCCCCCTTCTTGAGTTCCCGCACGCCCCGGCCGGGGGTGCGTACGGCGGCTCGCACGAACACCCCGGCTACCGTACGCGCGTTGAGCACGTATCCCGGTCCGTCGTCGCGCTTGGTCAGGTCGCTGAGGATAACCGACCACGAGACCTTCTTGTTATGGAACGCATTCTGGGCCAACCACCTGACCATGGCCCGGGCGTGGGCCTCTTCGGCATCGTCGCGCTGGGCGACGGTGAGTCTGGCCCACACCTGCCTGTCCCGGCTGGGGTGTCTGGGTTCGGTTTTGAGTGCCGCCACGAGCGCGTCGGGGGAGCCCAGCGGGCCTGGAACGGGCACGGGCCTGGTCTTCTGGCCGTTATCGCCGTGGGTCGGCTTCTTCCCGTTGCCGCCGTTCGGGTCCTTGACGGCGACGACCTTCTTGGCCACGCCCGTTCCGTCGCAGGCGGTGCACGTGACCTTCTTCTCGCCTTTGCACATGGGGCAGATTCCGGCCGTCGTGCCTCTTCCCTGGCAGGCGGGGCACCGTATCGTCCCGCGATTCTCCCTGGACTGTCCGCCGCAGGTCTGGCATATCCGGGTGCAGCCTTTGCCGCCGCAGCGCGGGCACGTGATGGTTCTCTTGATCGGCTGGATCTTCCGGGCCGAAGCGTTCCACTTCCAGTCGTACTTCGTCACGGTGCCCTTGCCCTGGCAGGTCGTGCACACATCGATCTGCCATTTCCCGTGGCATTGCGGACAGGGGATTCGCCCTTTGCCCTGGCATCGCGGGCAGAGGGCCTTCCCGGTGGACTCTCCCCGCACGCGACACTTCGGGCACCACATCTTGCCCGTGCCCCGGCAGTCCTTGCACGCACCGGGGCGCAGCGTCGGCCCGTTGCCGCCCGTGCCGTTCGGGTCCGTGCTCTTGGCCACCTTGCCCTGGGCCAACGTCATGCGGTATGTAATGAGGGCCTTTTTCCACGGCTTGTCGGCCAGGCGGATCGCGGCCTCATAGACGCGAATCGCCGCATGGATCCGCCCGGCGGCGACGAGATTCTCGGCCTGGGTGAACTTCTCGTCATCAACGAGGAGGATCGAGTTGACCTGCGTGATGCTCTTCTTGATCGGGCGACCGAGAAACGTAAACAAGACCGTCTTGCCGTCAAAGCCCGTTATCTTCACCTGCCTGTACGCCATGCCGCTGACGTTGATTTCGTCGGCCGGGCACGCCGACCAGACCAGAAGCACCGTACATGTCAGGATCAAACCGTGTTTCATCGCGTCTACCAGCAATCAGGCCAGATGCGTGCACGTGCAGCGTATCGACATCCACTCCAGGCGCACACCCACCGCATTATTCTATACGCATGAACCGGCAGTATATTACGCTGCGCGGCCGGGCTTTTCCAGCCGAATGCCCCGAATGGGGTTGACCGGATCGGCGGGGGGGCGTATGGTCTAGAGCTTCCCCTGTGCGGAGAAACGCCGTGGACGAGGCAGTTACCAGCAAGGCCGAAGCGCTCGTCGAAGCCCTGGGATATATCCAGCGCTTCGCGGGCAAGACCGTGGTCATCAAGATGGGCGGCTCGGTGATGGAAGACGAGCGAGCCATAGGTGACCTTCTGACGGACGTGGTGTTCATGAATACGGTGGGGATGCGCCCGGTGATCGTGCACGGGGGCGGCAAGGCGATCTCCAGCGCCATGGCGCAGCGCGGGCTGGAGGTGCAGTTCGTCCAAGGCAGGCGGTATACCGACCAGCGAACACTGACCGTCGTCGAGCACGTGCTGTGCAGCGAGATCAACAGCGCCATCGTGTCGAAGATCGAGTCTCTGGGCTCCTGCGCGATGGGCATGCATACGCTGGGCAACTGCGTGCTGTTCGGGGAGAAGTTCTTCCTCGAGGACGCCGGACGCAAGGTGGATCTCGGGTGCGTCGGCACGGTCACGCGGGTGAGTGCCGAGCTGCTGGAACTGCTCTGCCGCGACGGCACGATCCCCGTGATCGCGCCGCTGGCCAGGGACAAGACCGGCGCGAAACTCAACTGCAACGCCGACACCGCCGTGGGGGAGGTCGCCGCGGCGATGAGGGCCGAAAAACTCATCATGGTGACCGACACGCACGGGATACGCCGAGACGTGAACGATCCGGACAGCATCATCACCAGCGCTGATGCCAGCGAGATCCGCCGAATGATCGCATCCGGCATCATTGCCGGGGGCATGCTGCCGAAGGTCGAAGCCTGCCTGTACGCTCTGGACGCGGGCGTGGCTCGGGCGCACATCATCGACGGGCGTTTCCCGCACTCGCTGCTGTTGGAGATATTCTCCGTCGAAGGGGTGGGAACGCTCATACACACGTAGATGCGGCTGGACATCGCATACCGCCCAAGAGAACCCACCACCATGATCAAGGACTTCGTCAACCTGACGGAATTCACCGCCGGCCAGCTCGAGGGGCTGCTCGGCCGGGCCATCGCGGACAAGCGACTCCTGGGCCGAGGCGAGCTGCCGGCCTCGCTGGTCGGCAAGACCCTGGCCATGGTCTTCGAGAAACCCTCCCTCCGGACGCGGGTGAGCTTCGAGACGGCCATGACGCAGCTTGGGGGGCACGCGATCTACCTTGCCCCGGCCGACATCGGACTGGGCACGCGCGAGCCGGTGTGCGACGTCGCCCGCGTGCTCGGGCGGATGTGTGACGGGATCATGGCCAGGACGTTCTCCCACGAGACGATCGAGCAGTTGGCCCGGCATTCGCCGGCACCGGTCATCAACGCCCTGAGCGACCACTCTCACCCATGCCAGGCGATGGCCGACCTGATGACCCTTCTGGAGCATTTCTGCCCGGACGGTTCTCGCCCGGCGGGGCGGACGCTTGTCTTCGTGGGCGACGGCAACAACGTGGCCCGCAGCCTGGCCGTCCTGTGCGCGAAGCTCGACCTGACGTTCGTCCTGTCGGCCCCGGAAGGGTACGAACTGGACGACGCGTTCGTGGGGTCGTTGCCCGCCGAGGCGCGGTACGTCCTGGAACGCGACCCCGCCCGGGCCGTCCGCCAGGCCGACGTCGTCTACTGCGACACCTGGGTCTCCATGGGCCAGGAAGTCCAGGAAGCCGAGCGGGTCGAGGATTTCGCGGGCTTCCAGGTGGACTCGGCCCTCCTGCAAGCCGCACCGCACGACGCCATCGTCATGCACTGCCTGCCCGCCCATCACGGGTGCGAGATAACCGAAGACGTGTTCGAGGCCCACGCGCGGACCATCTTCGAGCAGGCCGAAAACCGCCTGCACTTCCAGCGCACCCTGCTGAGCGTCCTTCTCGGTGAGGGGGGAATCGCGTGATGGTCGACTCGCGTTTCGCGGAGAGGACCGCTTGTCGAAGACCCTCCAGAGCCCGCCGAAGCCTTGGCGAAGGCGGGGAGACGGAGGGCGGTTTCGCGCCTCAGCACAGCACTGGTTTCTGGTAGAATACGCTCATCATGGCCAAGCCAAAGCGACATGACGGGAGGCGCCCCGGTGAGCTTCGGGCCGTGCGGATCACGCCCGACTTCGTCTCGTCGGCCGACGGGTCGTGTCTTATCGAGACCGGGCGGACTCGCGTGATCTGCACGGCCAGTCTCCTGCCCGGCGTGCCCGAGTGGCGCCGGGGCGCGGGGCTGGGGTGGGTGACGGCGGAGTACGGGATGCTTCCGGCGTCGACGGGCCGGCGCCGAAGGCGGCCGCTCCTGAAGCAGGACGGGCGCAGCGTGGAGATCCAGCGGGTGATCGGGCGCGTGCTGCGAAGTGTCGTGCGGTTCGGTCGGCTCGGGGAGAACACCGTCTACCTGGACTGCGACGTCCTGGAGGCGGACGGCGGGACGCGAACGGCGGCGATCACGGGCGCGTACGTGGCCCTGGCCCGGGCCGTGGCGGCCGGGGCCGACCGGGACCGGTGCGGCGCGCGGGTGCTGAGTTCCGCGGTGGCCGCCGTGTCCGTCGGCATCGTCGCCCGCACGCCCGTGCTCGACCTGGACTACCACGAGGACGCCGCCGCTGACGTCGACATGACCGTCGCGATGACCGGCGGGGGGAAGTTCGTCGAACTCCAGGGCACCGCCGAGGGGAACGCCTTCTCCGCAGACCAGCTCGAGGCCATGCTCGCGCTGGCCCGGCGGGGAATCCGAAAGCTGATGGCCTGCCAGCGCGACGCGATTTCTCAAGGCCGATCACCATGACACGAGCACGGCGAATCTGTCGAGCGATTTGCGCGGCGGCGTGGCTGGCCGCCGCGGCGGGCTGCGGCGCCATCGGCGCCGGCGGCGCCGGAGACGACGGGGGGTGCACCATCCTCCTGATCGCCTTCCAGTCGCCCAGGCATAACGAAGAGGCCAGGTTCTACAAGGAGCGGCTTCAGCAGAGCGGCTGGCGGGACCTGATCGTCGTCCACAAGGACAACCACAGCGAACTGTTCTGGGGCAAGTACGCGATAGTGGAAGACGGGCAAGAGGACCTGGCCACCGCCCAGCGGTACACCGACCAGCTCGGCTCTCGGCCGTTCCGCCACGCCAGGCTGGTCGCCTTGCCGGGAAAGGACATCGGCCCGGTCGCGTGGAAACTGACCCAGGCCAAGGGAGCGTATACGGTCGTGGTGGGATATTACTACGATGTGCCCGAAGAAGACTACTTCGGCCGACGGCGCAAGGCCGTCCAGCAGTGCATGACGCTGCGCGAGGACGAGGGCTACGAGGCCTACTACCACCACGGGCCGGCCAGGTCGTACGTTACGGTCGGCACGTTCGGCCCTGACGCCCTTCAGACCGTCCGCAGGGACAACGTCATACGGAGGGTCGTTGCCGACCCGGATGCCAAGAGGATCATACGGGAGTTCAGGTCCCTGTCGGACAACGGCAACTCGCGCGTCGTCTACGTCAACGAGCGGATACCCGGCACAAACAAGGCCCGGCGCCGGCGCGTGGTCGAGAGGCCGTACCTCGTCAACATCCCCAGAAGGACGGATGATGACCTCACCGCCCACCATCGTGCTGGCGTCTGGCAACTCCAGTAAGCTGCGCGAGATCAGGGAGATTCTCGGCCCGCTGCCCGTGCGCGTGCTCGGCCTGGGCGATCTGGCGCCCGTGCGCGAGCCGCTCGAGGACGGGCTGACCTTCGCCGACAACGCCCGACTCAAGGCGCTGCACTACGCCCGCGCCACCGGGCACTGGTGCCTGGCCGACGATTCCGGACTCGTCGTCGACGCGCTCGGGGGCGCGCCCGGCGTGCACAGCGCCCGCTATGCGCGCGACGAGTTCGACCGCGAGGTCGATCGCCGGACGCAGGCCGGGGCGAACAACGCACGGCTGCTGAGGGAGTTGGCCGGCGTCGGCCCCGAACGCCGCACGGCGCGGTTCGTGTGCCACCTGGCGTTGGCCGACAGGGACCGTGTGCTGCTGGAGGCCTCGGGCTCGGTCGAGGGGATCATCACGGATTCGCCTCGAGGCGAGGGCGGCTTCGGGTACGACCCGCTGTTCCTCGTGCCCGAGGCGGGCCTCACAGCGGCGGAAATGACGCCCGACCGGAAGAACGCCCTGAGCCACCGTGGCAAGGCGGTACGAGCCTTCGCGCGGATGCTCGCAGACCTCCTGGGGCGAAGCTAATCCGGTCCGCGATGGCGGAGAAAGCCCGCGGCGCCGGCGATGCCGGCGACACACAGGCAGCAGACGGTCGCGGCGTACCACGGCACGTTCGGCGTGGGATAGTCACACACGCTGTTGAGCCTGTACATCATCCCGTATCGCGTCCAGACGAAGTCCGTCTGGGCGACCACGGCGGCGCCGATCGAGCAGAAGGGGTTGATCCACAAGGCCACGGCGGCCACACGCGTGCGGGCCTCGGGCGGCGCGACGGCCAGGGGAATGCCGGCCCACAGCAGGCTGGACAGCAGCAGGACGAGGACCACCGCGGTGCCGACGGCCAGGATGTGTCGTCCCGCGCCGCGCCGGGCGCAGAGCACGACGGCCACGGCGGCCAGGGCCATCGCCGCCAGCGTACAGTAGATCTTGACCGCGGCGAGGAACGTCACGTACGGCTGGGCGGTCTGGGGATGGCGGGCGATCAGCCACAGCACGATCAGCGTGACGGCCGACGCGTCGGCCACGACGCCCCCGCGGCACAGCGCATGCAGCGGGCGTCTGGGCCCCGCCGCCGCCGCCGGAGCGGCCAGTGCCGTCCACACGGCCGCCGTCGCCAGGGCCGCCAGGGCCGAGGCCTTCGGACCGATACCCAGGATTCGCCCGGCGGCATAGGCGCCCAACTCGACCAGCACCGTCGCCGCGGCGATCCCCACCAGTGCCCATCCGCTGCGCCGCAGCAGTTCGGCCACCGGCCCCGGGGCGCCGGCGTCGGCTTCGGGGAGGATCTCTGACACGTCGGGTTACTCCGTCTTGGCCGGCTGCGTGGTGGGCTTGTAGGCGTGCAGGGCCTTTTCGAGCTGGTCGCGATAGTCCTGGAGCAGCGCCCGGCGAGCCTTCATGTCCGCCAGGGCCGCGTCGATACGCCGGAGTTCCTCACCGGCGTCGCGGCCGGGCTCGACGATATAGTCCCGCGGATTGGCGAACTTCTCCGCCCATGTCTTCATGGTCAGGGCCTTCTGGGCGGTGGTTTTCGGCAGGATGGGCTGGCCGATGCCAATCCAGCGCTGGCGGATGCGATGCACGCCGGCCAGCGTCAGCTCGTCGCGCGCGTGGACCACGTCGGCGACGGTGGCGCCGGGGCTGGCCTGGACCACGACCATGCCCTTCTCGTGGCGCGTGATGAAGGTTTCGGCCTTGGCGCGCAGCGCGTCGCGTGCGATGCCCTTCCCGTCGAGACGGAACCGCCCGCGCGGGTCGATCTCGAGCGTGGCCCGGGCGTGCGGCGACTTGCCCGCACCCGGAACGGGCGTGATGACCACCTCCACGGGCGTACCCACGGGAGGTATCGCCGCCGTGTTCGCCGTGAAGTTGACCATCTGCTGGGCCTGCTTGTTCGGGTTGTCGAAGGGCACGTCGATCACGGCGGACGCGAAGTTGGCCACGCAGACGATCTCGCCCTCCCCGTCCGCCCAGTAGCGGCCGTCCGGGGAAATGTCGGACCCGACGAATATCCACTCCTTCGGCATGGGGAAGTCCTTCTTGTTGCCGACGGCGAGGAAGTCGGTCGCGTCGGCCGTCCGGGAGCGGCCGTGCTTGTCCGTCCACTTCAGGGCGATGATCAGTCCGGGCCCGCGGGGCGGCAGGGCGCGCCCCCGGCCGTCGCCCTCGATCATGATCCACTCGGCGGGCTTGCCGGGGGTGAGGCCCAGCAGCAGCAGGGCCGCGTGCACGTGCGAGGCTTTGGCCCGCGTGTGAAGGACGCTCTCGTGCTCCTTCGTGTCCCACCCGCAGACCAGCATCTCCAGCGCCCCGGAACGCAGGCACACCTCGGTCTTGATCGTCACCTGCCGCTTCCGGCGGTCCACACTCAGGTGCTTGCCGATCCGGATGACCTGGTCGCGTTTGGGCGTTTCGGCCGCCGCGGCCGTTCCGGCCGGCGGACCCGGGATCGCCACTGACGCCGCCGCCAGGCCGAGTGCAGCCGACAGTACCAGTATCCTGCGCATCGCATTCCCTTTCCTAGCGGCCGGCGCACCACGCGCCCCCAATGATTGTATAACACGATGGGCCCCATGGCGGTATTCGTTTAGCGGGCGAGCGTGCTCGCCGCGTGTCGTTCGGACAACATGACGGCGAGCACACTCGCCCGCTAAACGTGCACGGCGGAACGCGCGGCCGTGCGGAGCTCAGATTCTTCTGTGCGAAATCGTGGTTCCTGTGGGCTACTCGAACCGCAGTTCCTCTTCCTCGCGCTGGATGATGATCTGCGGCTTGACGAGGATCAGGAGGGTCCTTTCGTCCCGCACCATCTCGCGGTTGGTGAACAAGCGATTAAGGAACGGCACCTTGCTCAGGACGGGCACGCCCTTTTCCTGCTCGACCTCGCCGGCAAGTTTCTGTCCGCCGAGCAGCAGTGTCCCGCGGTCCGGCACGGAGACGGTGGTCACCAGTGTGGTCACCGACAGCGTGGGCAACTGGAGGAAGGCGATGGTCTCGCCCTCCTCGTTGAACTCGGTCGGGATCGTTTCCATGGAAACCAGCGACTGGACCTGGGGAACGATGGTCATCGTCACGTAGCGCCGGTCGGCCGATACCGTCCCGCGAACGAACAGGCTGGTGCCTTCCTGGTAGACGCCGATCTGGTAGTCCCGGCGCTGGTTTTCACGGCCGCCGCCCCCGACGCCCGTGTCCCAGAAGTCGTTCTCGGTCTCGATGTCCTCGATATAGGAGGTTTCGGTCTGGATATTGAGTGTGGCGGCCTGCCCGTTGAGCAGGGTGATCCGCGGGGCGGTGAGGGTCTTGGTCTTGTTGTACATCTGGGTGGCTCGGAGGAGGAAGTTGACCTGGATGTCGTCCAGGAACGTCCCGCCGATGGAGATCGCGTCGGTCCCCGCGTTGCCGCCGATGTTGCCCGCCATACCGCTCTGCGGGAAGACGCCCAGCCCCTGGTCGGATCCCTGGATCACGCCGATGGGCGTGACGCTGTTGCCGCCCCGCCAGACGTTGGGGTTGTTGCCCCACGTGCTGTTGCCGAGCTGCGGCACGACGGCGCCGGTGACGGGGTCTTCGACGAACCCGCCCCCGCCCAGGCCGCTGTCCAGGTTGAAGTACAGGTCCAGGTCAAGCCCGATACTGTTGAGGAACCCGGACGTGACGGCGATGAACCTGGCCTCGATGGCGATCTGTAGGGCCTTGGCCTCGCGGAGCTGCCCGATCAGGTCCAGCAGGGCCTGGTGGTTTTCGGCGGTCTGGGTGACGACGAGTTGCCCGCCCATCGGCCGGATCGCCGCCTCCTGCTCCCAGGTGTCCCTGGCGATGGTTTCCTTGATCAGCTCGACGATCTCATTGAGCAGTTCTTCCTGGCTCTTGTCTTCGGGCTGGTCTTCGTCGACGCCCATGCCGCCGCCGATCATCCCGCCCCCGCCCATCCCGCCCCCGCCGATCCCGCCGCCTCGGCCCCCGCCCATCCCGCCGCGGTTGCTTCGGTTACTGCCGCCGCGGTTGTTGCCCCCGTAGCCGCTCCCGGAGCCGCGGCCGGTCATGCCTTGCAGGCCGATCCGCCGGGGCATGTTGATGGTCGGGGTCGGGATGATGATGTCGCGGATGTCGTAGACCCGCGTATAGGTGCGGTGCGAGAGTGCCTCGCGCGTGGTGATGCGGATGATCCCCTCGTCGACGACGAAGTCGACCTGGGTGGGGGAGCCTACCGCGGCCCCGCTGACGTCGTCGAGAATGATCCGCAGGGCCTTCTCGAGGGAGACGTCCACGAGGTGGACATTGACCTCGGTGCTCTTGTCGACGCTGGCGACCTGGAGGGCGCGCCAGTTGACGTAGATGCTCACGCCCCCGACCTCGCGGAGGAACTGCACCACCAGCTCGAACGGAACGCTGGGGAAGTCCAGCTTGGGCAGCTTCTGCTTGAGGCGGTGACGGACCTCGCGGTCGGCTTCGGACTCCGCCGCCGCCCCGACGGCGTAGCGCTTGCGGCGGAGGGTCAACTCCTTCCAGTCAGCCGGGTACCGAAGCAGCTCCCACCACGGAATCTCCGAGCGGCGAATCTCCACCATCGACTGCTGGGTCTGGTACATGTCCTCCTTGATGATCCCCTTCTCGTCGATCAGGACGATGAAGTTGGTCAGGGTTTCCTTCTGGGTCAGGGCCCAGTTGTTGTCCGGATCGATGGCGATGATGCGGGTCAGTTCCTCGTCGGCCTGTTTGTACCTGCCCTTGCGGATCAGCGCCCGCGCGCGGTTGGTGAGCGTATCGAGCTTGCGTTCCTTCTCGAGACGGATGCGCTCCTCGCGCTTCCGCTTGGCCTCTTCGAGTTGCCGCCGCTTGGCCTCGGCCTGGACTTCCTTCCACTTGGTGTGATCGGCCTGGAGCTTGGCCTCGCGGGTCTCGACGGCCCTGCGCTTCTCGCGCAGTTCCTCGATGTTGTAGAGGCTCTCGTTCTGGGCCAGGACATCGCGCGCAATCCGGAGCTGCTCGGCGACGCCTTTGAAGTCGCTTTCCGTATTGGCGATGTTCAGCAGCCCCAGGGCGCGGTCCATGGCCTTGTCGAACTTGAGGTCGGCTATCTGCTTCTGGATCCGCCTGCGGGCGCGGGTCTCGTCGATGATCGCCGTTCTGCGCTTCAGTTCGATGGCGGTCTTGGCCTGGCTTCTGAGGGCCTTGGCCTCGGTGTTCTCGGGGTCCAGCGCCAGGGCCTTCTCGAACGAGATCAGGGCGTTCTCAGGATCCTGGGCCGCCAGGAGCTTCTTGCCCTCGGCGATGTACTTCCGGATCTCGCGCCGGCGCGCCTCGAGCAGGGCGATGAGCCTCTTGCTGGCTGTGGTGTCCGCGCCGTCGTCGTCGGGCTTGGCGGCCCGGTCGGGCTTGGCGGCCCCGTCGGGCTTGGCGATCCTGCTTTCAGCCTGGGCCAGTTGCGCCTTGGCTTCGGCGAGGGTGGCCTCGGGCAGGAAGCGGCTGTTGACGATCTTCTGGAAGGCGGCCTTGGCGTCGGCGAATTTTCCGGCCTTCATGGCGGCCTGAGCGTCGGCGAAGATCTTGCCATCGGCGGCCTGCTGTTTGGCGCCGTTCGAGGCCTGTGTGAGATACTCGGCCAGCGTGCGCCTGTTACCGGCCGACAGCAGGGCCGAATCGACCTGGGCAAGGGTGTCTTTGGCCGGGGTGAAGTTCTTGGTCCGGCACAAGGCCACGCCCTTGCGAAGGAGTTGCTTTGCCTCCGCGGCGGTCTGCGCTGCCGTAGCCTGCGAGGTCAGCATGAAGGATACGCCCAGTATCAACGCCAGGGAGGGGACTCTACGCAGCTTCACCACTTAAAGCTCCTTTCGAGAGAACGCGGCGCGGTCAGGTGCGCCGGAACCGGATTCGTTCGACATGCCGACGGACCCTTGCAGCGCCCGACAGGCGTGTGTTGTGGCAGATACCGTCTGTTCCGCCGGCCATGATGACTCGGATAGTATGAATGTATGAATCCATAGGCGGCGACGCCTTCATCATCGCCTGCAGTCCAATCTCGAAAAGAATACGAAACCCACGCAACCGTTGCAAGGGCTTTTTCAGCCGCTTGTCCGGACCATTTTCCCGGTGCACCGTGGCGCCGGGCGGCCGGTATCGGTGGCCGGAAGCCGCATCAGCGTATCGAGGTTTCCCGCGTGCCGGCGGTCGCTTCACCGGCGGCTGCGGCGGCCTCGGCGGCCAGGGCGTCGACCTCGGCCTTCAGCCTGGCGTACAGCGCCTTGGCGTGTGCCTTGTCCGGCAGGTTCTTTATCCACAGGCACGAGCTCAGCCGGCCCTGACCGTCCAGGTAGACCACCTCGGTCGTCCTGATCTCCTGCCCGGCCTTGAAGACCCGCTTGCGGAAATCGAGGTCAACCACGACCGCGCCCGTCGTGAAGTCGACCTGCCTCGTGCTGTAGGGCTGGTGCTCGTCAGCGGGCTTGGCGGCGCCTGCGGCCTTGGCCAGGGCGCTGGGAGGAGGGTTCTTGAGTTTCTTCGTGACGGCCTGGCCGATCGGGCCGCCCCTGTCCACCACGAACTCGTGCGAGACGAGCTGTCCGAGTTCCCGGGTGAACACGGCGACCTTGACCGTACCTTGATTGGCCCGCGGGCCTCGCAGCGCCTTGCGCTTCGAGTAGACCAGGAAGAAGTCCATCGGCCTGACCGCCCGGACGACGTTGGACCAGTCGCTCCACGGCGAGTCAACCGTCGTCAGCCAGGCCTGGTCGGTGTACTCGTCCGTCGGCTCGCCTTTGGGGTCTCCGTTCTCCGTCGTGGCCATGTCCTTCACGCGTCCCAGAAGAGGGTTGAGCAGCTTGACGCGGATACGGTACCGGTAGGCCTTGCCCGGCTTGAGCGCCACGTCGTGGCCCCAGATGAGGACGTTGAGATTCTGGAGCTGTTGGGCCAGGGGCGTCGGCGTGAACACGATCTTGGTCTCGGGCTCCGGTTGGTCCTGGCCGTCGCCGGGCTTGGCCGGTCCCGGGCGTGCCCCGCCGCGCGGCGGGACGGGCGTCCGACGCGGTGCCGGGCGCCGCCGGGGGTCTGTCCGCGACGGCACCTCGCCGCGCGACGGGGCGCCGTCGGGCAGCCGCCCGCGAACGGCACGGAGGTAGGCCTCGTCTTCGGCCGTCCTGCCCGCCCCCCGCGGAGGCCTGGTGCCTCGCCGCGGCGGTCGGCCCACCTCGCTCGGCGCACCCACCCCGCGGGGCGGGATGCGGGCGCCCGGCCTGGGGACCGCCCCCGGCTCCACGCGCTGCTCGAGCCCCTCGCTTCCGGTGGCCTTCAGCGGAGCCGCCGGGAGGTTCCTCTGCCAAGACACCCACTGCCACTGCCGTTGGCTCTGGTCGAGAATCGAGTGGAAGGTCGGCTGGAGCAGCTCTTCGAGGTTGCTGTCGATGATCTCCAAGTCCGCCAGGACCTTCGGGTAGGTCTGCTCGTCGCACGTGGGGGGTATGGGAGGGAAGTCGTCCCTTTGGTCGTCTGCCCCCTGGTCACCGGCGATCGTGCCCGGCAGCCGGAACAGCCTTGCCGGTTGGGGCTTGATGGCGTCCCAGTCGGCGTTGGCGCCGTCGGCGACCTGCACCTCGATCTCGACGCCGACGATTCTCACCGGGTACTTGCGGAACGAAATCAGCCTCGCCTTCTTCCTCGCGTAGGCTCGCCAGGCCTTGGTTGCCTCGTCCAGTGAGTACGTCCCGGCCATACGGCCCACATACCACTCCTTGGGCCCGTCAGGGGTGTCGGCCAATTCGCGATAGACCTCGGCCACGGGTGTCGAGGGCTTCGGCGCGAGGCTCGCGAACTCGACCGCCTTGGCGGTCATCAACCGCCCTATAGTGTCTTGAATCAGGGGGAACTCTCCAGCGAGCGGCTTGCGGGGCTGGCCCACGGCGATCATGGTGCCGCCGTCGAACGGGTCGTTGCGCAATCCATCGAGCCGGGATGCGATATCCGGCAGTTCGAAGCTGCTGGGTCTCTGGCGCCCGTGCCTGCGGTCCACACGCTGGGCGGCGTTGAGGAGCGCGTCGTCGGCCTTGTCCGGCGGCACGTCGTTGACTTGGGCCCTGGCCCCGGGCCCGCGAAGCGGCACGCGCCGCGGGGAGGACAGCACCCAGTGCCAGACGGCAAAGAGCAGCAGCCCCGCCGCCGCGCCCAGCACCAGCTTCTCCACGTGCTTCTCGATGAAGCTCATATCGCTCTGTCCAGCATGTCTTGCCATTGTCCGGCTCCTTCAAGAGCAGTACGGTCGTCGCATGGCGGGGGGGTTATTTCTCGCTGTTCATCCGCGTGACGTCTTCCGGGCGCAGCGCGCTGGCGTCCTGGTCGTTTATCTCTCGGAGCACCTTGACGGGCATCAGGGGAACAGCGCCCTTGGCCCACGCGTTCTTGTCGGGTACCCAGCTTCCACGCGTCCACTCCGAGATCATCAGCAGTTCGCCCTCGATGGTGACCCGCATGACGGCTCCGATTCCGTAGTAGTAGAGGTCGCCCTGGTCTGTGTCGGAGACGTCGATGGCAGCCATCGTCACGTTGAGAATCGTGTGCTGGTTGTGTGTCAGCAGCACCCTCTGGAGATCGGGCAGATACCGTACGTCCATGACCACGGTGACGGTGTAGTGCTTGATCTCAAACTGCTTGCAGGTCTTCCGCCCGGTCAGGCCTGATGTCCCGCCAGGGGCCGGTTCGCGCATCGGCGCCATGGGCCCCGGGCCCGGTCCGGGGCGTCTCGGCACGGCGCGCGGGCCGGGCGCCGCGGCGCCCGGCGGACCCGTGACATACCCCCTCGGAACGCGAATCGACACCAGGCGCTTGATCGCCGAGTTCGGTACGGTTCGCCTCCTGGGCAGAGCGTCCTTCTTCGCGCCGTTCCCCACCGGCAGCCCCTTGGGCCGGGTCAACGCCATCGTGTTGACCCGTGCGATCGCCTCGACGAGGTCCTCCACGATCCACAGGTGCAGTTGGGCCTCCCAGATATCGGTCTCCGACGGGTCCGGTCTCGCCGCCGGAAACACCAAATCCAATGCGCCGGGATCCACGTAGGTCGAGACTTCCGGCGGCGTCTGCTTCTTCCTCTGGGGGTCCTTGCCCTCGGGGTCGATGGGCAGTCCGGCCTTGAAGAGCCGCATGTTGTTCCGTGCCTTTTCAGCCCAGTCGACGGCCTCGGCCTCGGCGTCTTCCGGGCCCCCTTCTGTGCCCGGCCCGCGGAGGGGCCGTCCGTCGCGACCCGTGGGCACGGGCATCTCCCCTCGGGCGGGCAGCCCCCTGTCGGGCCCGACGACGGGTCCGAGACCCCGGGCGGGAGGCGCGATGGGGGTGGGGGCGGGGGCCTTGCGATCGGGCCCCTCACCGCCGTCGGCGTCCTTGTCCTGGGCCTCCTGTTCGAGCTTCCTGAGTTCCTCATCGCGCTCTTTCCGGCGCGCGATCTCCTCCAGCGTGCTGTTGATCCGGTCCAGTTCGGCCTGGATCTCTTCGCCGTTGGGGGGGGATGCCGGGTGCAGAGGCTTGAAAACGCCGTCCATCCGTTCGCGATAGTGCACGGTCGCCCAGTACCCCAGCGTGTAGTCCTTGTACAGGTCCTTGTCGATGGGGAAGGCCGGTATCGTCCCGATCTTCCTGCCGCTTTCCTTGTCGTGCTTGGGCAGGACCATCGGCCGGTAGGGGTCTCTGCCGTCGCCCCTGCTCCACCGGGCGGCGTTGGCGATCGTACGCTTCAGCAGACGTTCGGTCTCGTGGACCTGCCGCTCCCTGACGCTGTTGACACGCGTGTTGACATAGGGTCTGGAGTAGAGCTTTCCGATGGTCTGGGAGACCTCGACTATGGGGGCCTGCTTGGCGTCGGCGGCGGCCTGGGCGCCGAGGTTCAGGGCGACCAGGGCCCCGCCAAGGACGAGCACGACCGCGACCAGCACCGAGTAGAAGAGGTTGTCTTTGATGAACTGCATGGCAGTATTCTCCGCGCGCCTCGGCCCGCGGCGCCTGTCGCCGGGGCCGGGCCGGTGGTCTGTCTAGCTTTGCTTGCGCCGGATCCCGTCGCCGGTGATCTCCACCAGGAGGGTGATCGTGAATTTCGTGTCCGTGCTGATGTCCTCGTCGGGAAACAGCGGCGAGGGGACCTTGGGGCCCTCATCCTCGCTCTTGTCCCCGGCGCGCGCCAGGTCCGGGGTGGGCGGCCTGAGGGCCGCCGCAGGCCTGAGCGGCCGGCCCCCGCGGCCGGGCTTGGCCTTGTCCGACGCGACAGAGGTCGTCCACTTGGCCGAGGCCACAGTGAAGAAATCGGCCTTGTACAACTCCTCAGGCTTGTTGGGCCCGGTGGCTTCCTGTTCGTCGATCTCCTTGAAGGACTCGATCGCCCGTCCGCGGGCGTCCGTCTCGATGACCTTCTTGAAGTACCGCACCTTTCGCCCGTTCTTCCTGATGTGATCGATCAGGGGCGTCATCAGCTTGGACGCCGCGTCCTTCTCGTCCATCGGCGTGCGCACGGTGAGGACGATCTGGAAGCCTCGCCCCATGGTCGCCGCGCCGGCGCCCGCCCTGGGGCCTGCCCCTGGTCTGGGTCCGGCGCCTGCCCTGGGTCCGACGCCCGGGATCCGGGGCCCGATGCGCACGTCATCCTCGGCCCCCTCCAGCTTCGCCTGCGACAGGTCGGGGAAGTACCGGCTGGTCATGCTCTCGATGAAGATCAGTTTGCGCGTCTTCCGCGGAATCTTCTTGAGGGTCTCAAGGCCGGTCGGGTCGGTCAGCAGGTGCACGTGGTCTCGGGTGGCATAGGCCACGGCGGCGGAGACCAGCCCCTGGACATCCGGCCAGAAGCTGCGGTAGCCGTAGATCCAGACGTATTCCCTGGCCTGGTCTTCGACCGTCTTGGTGTCGCGCTCCAGTTCCCGGTACCTCTTGCGGTCGCCCTGGATCTTCTTGACGATCTCGCGGGCCTTCCTGAGGCCCTCGGTGTTGCTCTCGAAGACCCTGCCGTCGGCCGTGGCGCGGTACATGGGCATGGCGGCGGCCAGCAGCACCGCCGCCGCGGCCCCGGCGAACCAGAGGCGCTTCTTGTCCCAGCAGCGCTTGCGGGCCACTTCGCGCGGGAGCAGGTTCGTCGAGATCTCCGCCTCCCCCAGCCCCTGGATCGCCAGTCCGTAGGCCACCGCGAACGACAAGACGTTGTCCGTGAAGACAGGCATGTTGACGTTGTGTGTCGGGCTCAGGCGGTTGTACCCGTCGATCCGGACGACCGGCGTGTTGAGGTTTCGCTCGAGGAATTTCTGGAGTCCCGGCAGGCGGAAGCCGTTGCCCAGGCCCAGCAGGCGCGTGAACTTCGTGTCGCGGTGTTTCTGCGTGTAGTACCCGATCGACCGCTGGATCTCCTGGACCAGGTCCGCAAAGACCGGACGCATCGCCTGGAACACCTGCCGGGCGTATTTGTTGGCCGCGGCGGCGCGCTTGAGTTTTTCGGCCTTGGCGAACGACAGTTTGAAGGCCTTCTCGAGCGCCTGGGTGAAGTTTCGCCCGCCGATCTGGATGGTGCGCATCCAGATTCTCGGCCCGTCGGCGACGACCAGGTCGGTCTTGTCGGCCCCGACGTCGGCGAGAATGGTGGCCCCTTCAGGGGCGACCTGTTCGTCGTGAAGCATGAAGTTGTACAACGCCAGCGGGGCCATCTGCACCACGTCCACGGGCACCCCCGCGGTGGTGAAGATCGCCAGGGACTCGAAGACGTCCACGCGCTTGACGGCGAACAGGCCCACTTCCACGTCCGGGGAGTCGGGGTCCTCGAACGTCTGGTAACGCCAGACGACGTCGTTGATGGGGAAGGGGATCTGCTGGCCGGCCTCGAACTGCACGATGTCCGGTATCTTGCTTTTCTCAACGGGAGGCAGCTTCACGAATCGCGTGAAGCTGCTTCGCCCGGGCATCGCCACGCACACGGTGCTGCCCGAGACGTTGTTGCGGGCAAGGAACTGGGCCAGGGCGTTCTGGACGAGCTGGTCGGCATCCACGTCGTCCTGGCAGAGCATCTTGGGGTGCTCGATGAGGTCGAAGGCGTCGACGAAGAACTGCCCCTCGACGCTGCGAAGTTTCAGGGCCTTCAGGGCCATCTGCCCGATATCGATGCCCCATACGGTTCTTGCTTTAGCCATAGCCTCTCCCTGACGCTTCGGCGCCCGGCCACATGCCCGGGCCCTTTCGCCTGGCCTCGTCGAGACGCCGCGAGGCCGCCATCGAACGATCCGCCCGCCGCCCGCGCCCCGCAACGGGCCTGCCCAAGCGGCGAACACGCGGTATAATACCTTCGGCCCGACGACGCTGCAACAGCGCGATGGCGCATAACCTCGCAGCGATTCCGCCGGCCGCTCGCAGGCCGCCACCGTGCTTACCTACACGCTGACAACCCTCGGCTGCAAAGTCAACCAGTACGACTCGTGCGCCCTGGCCGGGGCGTTCGCCTCGGCCGGTCTGGTACCGGCGCCGGCCGAGAGGGCTCCTGACCTGGTGGCCGTCAACACATGCTGCGTCACGCGGACCGCCATGCGCAAGAGCCGCCAGGCCATTCGACGCGCCGTCAGAAACGCACCGGGCGCCGCCGTGGTTGTCGTCGGGTGCTACAGCGACTATAACGCCCGCCGACTGACGATGCTGCTGGCTTCACTGAACGTCCCGCCGCAGCGCTGCCTGGTGGCCGGGCATCATGACGACGATCTGCCTGAACGCCTCGGCCGTCTGGTTGCGCTGCTGGGCGCACCGGACCGGTCAGGTGACCGGGCCGACGACTACGCGGAGTCTCAGGCAGGCGTCGAAGGGGATGATGGATGGATGAGGGCTTCTTCGGGCGCCGCTTGCTCTCATGCTATTATACGCGACCCTGCGGTTATTAAAGCGAATCGTGACAGGGCGATCAAGGGGAATCTGTCGGCCATGCGCCGCCTCGGCCCGATCAGGCGGTTCTTCGCCCATCAGCGCGCCTTCGTCAAGGTGCAGGACGGGTGTGACGCCTTCTGCACCTACTGCATCGTGCCCTACACGCGATCCGTCGTCTGGTCCAGAAGCGTCGACCGGATCGTCGATGAATGCCGGCAGCTCGTTGACGCCGGACACAAGGAAATCGTCCTGGCCGGTGTGTTCCTCGGCGCGTTCGGTCGGGACACGACCGTCCGAAAACGTTGGCCGACCACGCCGGCGCCGTTGATCGAACTGGTCCGCCGCGTCTCTTCGATGGACGGCCTGTGGCGTCTGCGGCTGTCGAGTCTGGAGCCGGGCGACCTGACGGAGGAGCTTCTGGGGCTGTGGGGCGAGGTGCCGAACCTGGCTCCGCATTTCCATCTGCCGCTGCAGTCCGGTTCGGAGGCTGTTCTGGCGGGCATGAACAGGCAGTATACGGCGGCAGCGTTTCGCCGCACGGTTCGGGCGGTCCGGCAGGCCGTCAACGACGCCGCCATCACCACCGACGTGATCGTCGGCTTTCCGGGCGAGAGCGACGACGATTTCCGCCGGACGCTGGACGTGGCCGCCGAGGCAGGCTTCGCCAAGATCCACGCCTTCCCGTTCAGCGCGATCGAGGGCACGGTCGCCTGGACCTGCCGTCACCAGGCGCCCGCGGGAGGGGTGGTCAAGCAACGGCTGGCCGAACTGGCCCGCCTGGAACGCGAGATGGCGCTGGCCTATCGTCGCCGGTTCGTCGGGCGAACGATCGAGGCGCTTGTCGAATCCACCGTCCCGGCCGACGGCCTGCGCCAGGGCATGACCGACCGCTACCTGACGGTGCGTTTTCCCGCCGCCGGGGGCGACCTGACCGGCCGCGTCGTGACCGTACACGTCGACCGCGCCACCGAGAAAGGGCTCGACGGGACACTCGTTGGAGTGTGAAAATCCCCGTCGTTGCAGGGATCACTCCGGACGGGAGGGCCTATTTCCCGGGCAGCGCCAGACCCAGGTGAGCCATCACCTGTTGGAGGTCCTGCCAGACCTTCCCTCGCGTGCCCGGGTCGTATCGGCGGAGCACGTACGACGGGTGAAACGTGGGCATGACGGCAATGCCGCCCAGGCCCGGGGCCCATTCCGGCAGGGACTGCCACGTGCCGCGAAGTCGCGTGATTCCCGTGGCCGTGTCCAGCAGCTTCTTCGTCGACGGGTTGCCGAGCGTGACGATCACCTTCGGGCGGATGATCTGGAGCTGCCTGCAAAGGTAGTCCCAGCAGGCGGCGACCTCGTCGGCCATCGGCGTGCGATTGCCGGGCGGGCGGCACTTGACGACGTTGGCGATGAAGACGTCCCGGCGACTCAGACCCATGGCGGCGATCATCTTCGTCAGGAGCTGTCCGGCCCGCCCGACGAAGGGCCGGCCGGAGATGTCCTCGTCATGACCGGGCCCCTCACCGATGAACACGAGGTCCGCATCCGGGTTGCCCTCACCGGGCACGGTGTGGGTCCGCCCGCGGCACAGGGCGCAGGCCGTGCAGGCGGCGACCTCCTCGGTCACCGCCGACAGCGCGGCCGCCTTGTCCGAGGGCGACAGCTCGGCCGTCGTCGGCCCGGTTGTCTCGATTTCGGGCAGCGGGCATCGCTCGGCCGGCATGTACGTGCCGCCGAACAGCTCCTCGATCTGTACGAGTTGTCTGGCCGCCCGCGCGAGTTCCTCAATCTCGTTGTTGTCAGTCATGGGGGCGATTGTATCGGTCCGTCGACTGCGCGACAAGAATCGTGCGATACGAGCCCCTTCTCCTGAAAGCCCCACGACAAAGCCCCACGACTGCGTCGTGGGGATCCCCCGGACGCAGTCCGGGGGCTTTTCACCCGATGCGCATCGGACGTGGTGCGTTTCATCCGACGCGCAACTCACCTGACGCGCATCGGACGTGGTGTGTCCACATCACATCACGTCTCGTCGCGCCAGTAGAGCCCTTGGCGATATGTCCACACCCACGCACCTTCCAGGCCGTGGTCGACAGTGTAGTTGAACACGTTGACTTGGTGCGCCCTGTTCGTAATGGGCAGTGCGCGTCCCTTGGCTTCCCACAGCCTCCCGGCGTGGCCGTGCTCGCGAAGGCGGAACGTCGCGTGCTTCTTGGCCCGTCCCATGCGCGGCCGCACGCTCTTGTCGGGAAACCGTCCGAGCAGGTGGCAGTGGATCGCGTCCATCGACAGCGCGAGCACCTCGATGTCCTGCATCGCCAGCATTTCCACGACAGCCTTTCCGACAATCTCGCGATGCTTCGGGCTCAGGCGCACAGGCGGCTGTTTGAGTTTGTCCTTCGCGTGTTCGTGCAGATGGCGGTCCGCACCTTCGGGCGGCGGGTTCTTGTAGTCGCCCTCGACGTGCTTGCGATGCCCCTTGCTGCGCCATCCCCGCGGATCGCCAGGCAGCCACGTACCGTACGTGTTGCTCGTGACGTGATACCACCCGTTCCACGGTTCCATGCGACAGACGCTACAGGAGAATCGTTGTCCTGTACATAGTCCCTCCCGAAAGCCCCACGACTGAAAGCCCCACGACCCGAAAGCCCCCGGCCTCGAAAGTCCCCGGCCCCGAAAGTCCCCACCACTGCGTCCGGGGGATCCCCACGACGCAGTCGTGGGGCTTTTGATTCGATACGGCTCCGGCGCTTACCGTTCGACGTCGAACGTGAAGGTCTTGCCCTCGGCGTCGACGACGACGTGGTCGCCGTCGCAGACATCCCCGGCGATGATCCGCCCGGCCAGGGCGTTCTCGATCTTCTGCTGGATCAGGCGTTTCAACGGGCGGGCGCCGAAGGTCGGGTCGTAGCCCAGCTCGGCGATCAGGTTTCTGGCCGCGTCCGTTACGGTCACGCCGATCTTCCGTGACGACAGGCGCCTGGACAGCTCGCCCACCTGGATGTCCACGATGGCGGCCAGCTCTTCCCTGCCCAGCGTGTGAAAGACCACCGTCTCGTCGATCCGGTTGAGGAACTCCGGGCGGAACTGCACTTTCAGCGCCTCGGTGAGCCTGGCTTCGATTTCCCAGTCCTCGGCCTCGTTGCGGGCCATCTCCTGGATCACTTCCGAGGCGAGGTTGCTGGTCATGACGATCAGGGTGTTCTTGAAGTCGACGGTTCTGCCCTGCCCGTCGGTCAGGCGCCCGTCGTCGAGGACCTGCAGGAGCACGTTGAACACGTCGGCGTGGGCCTTCTCGATCTCATCGAAGAGGATGACGCTGTACGGTCTTCTCCTGACGGCCTCGGTGAGCCGGCCCCCTTCGTCGTACCCGACGTATCCCGGCGGGGCGCCGATCAGGCGGGCCACCGAGTGCTTCTCCATGAACTCGCTCATGTCGATACGGACCATGGCCTCCTCGGTGTCGAACAGCAGTTCGGCCAGGGCCTTGCACAGCTCGGTCTTGCCGACGCCGGTGGGGCCCATGAACAGGAAGCTCCCGGTGGGTCTTCGCGGGTCGCTGAGCCCGGCTCGGCTTCTCCGGACGGCCTCGCAGACGGCCCTCAAGGCGTCGTCCTGCCCGACGACGCGCCGGCGCAGGCGCTCTTCCATGCCCATCAGCTTGTCGCGGTCGCCTTCCATCAGCTTGGCCACCGGAATGTGCGTCCACTTGGCGACGACCTGGGCGATATGCTCGGGGGTGACCTCCTCGCTGGTCAGCCCGCCCCCGTCCTTCAGGCCGGCCATCCGCCGCTCCTCGGCTTCCAGCGCCTGCTCGAGTTCCCGCAGGTCACCGTACTGGATGCGGGCTGCCGTCTCGAGGTCACCGGCGCGCTGGGCCTGCTCGAACTCGGTGCGCCTGGCCTCGATCTGCTCCTGGAGGTCCTTGATGCGCTTGAGCACCGCGTGCTCGTTTTCCCAACGCGCCGTCAACTCGTCCAGTTGGCCCTGCAGGTCGGCCAACTGCTTCTCCAACGCCGCCAGACGCTCTTCGCTGGCCTCGTCGGTTTCCTTTCGCAGGGCCTCTCGCTCGATCTGCAACTGCATCGTGCGGCGTTTCAGTTCGTCGAGTTCGGCCGGCATCGAGTCGTTCTCGATTCTCAGCCGGCTGGCCGCCTCGTCGATCAGGTCGATGGCCTTGTCCGGCAGGAACCGCTCGGTGATGTATCGCTTGGACATGACGGCGGCCGAGACCAGGGCCGAGTCCTGAATCCGCACGCCGTGATGGGCGTCGTATCGGGGCTTGAGCCCTCGCAGGATCGCAATGGTGTCCTCGACGGAGGGCTCGTCGACCATGACGGGCTGGAATCGCCTTTCGAGGGCGGCGTCCTTCTCGACGTGCTTGCGGTACTCGTCGATGGTGGTCGCGCCGATGCACCGCAGCTCACCCCGGGCCAGCGCGGGCTTGATGAGGTTCCCAGCCGAGATGGCCCCCTCGGCCGCCCCCGCGCCGACCACCGTGTGCAGCTCATCGATGAACAGCACGATCCGCCCGTCCGACTCGGTCACTTCCTTCAGGACGGCCTTGAGGCGGTCCTCGAACTCCCCGCGGAACTTCGCCCCGGCCAGCAGGGCGCCCATGTCCAGGGCGATGACGGTCTTTCCGGACAGCCCGGTCGGCACGTCCCCGTTGACGATCCGCTGGGCCAGGCCCTCGACGATGGCCGTCTTGCCCACGCCGGGCAGGCCGATCAGCACGGGGTTGTTCTTCGTGCGGCGGCTGAGGACCTGCATGCATCGGCGGATCTCATCGTCGCGCCCGATGACCGGGTCCAGCTTGCCCGCCCGAGCCATGTCGCACAGGTCGCGACCGTAACGCTGAAGCGCCTGGTACTTGTCCTCCGGACTCTGGTCGGTCACCCGCTGAGAGCCGCGGATATCCTTCATCGCCGCAAGGATCGCGTCGCGGTCGACGCCGAAGGTCGACAGCACGTCCTTTGCGGGCGAGGCCTCGGCGGCCATCGCCAGCAGGAGATGCTCGACGGAGATGTACTCGTCGTTGAGATCGTCGGCCTCCTTGCCGGCCCGAACGAGCACGGTGTTGAGCGCCCCGTCGGCGGCCATGCCGCCGCCGGTCGACTGGGTCGGCAGGCGGCCCAGTTCCGAGGCGACCACGCCTCCGACGCGGTCGGCCCCGGCGCCGACCTTGTCCAGCAGCGGCCCGACCAGGCCGCCTTCCTGCTTGAGCAAGGCGTCGAGCAGGTGCAGCGGCCCTATGGCGGGGTGTCCCGCGGTGGCGGCCGCCGCCTGGGCGGCGGCTATCGCTTCCTGAGCCTTGACGGTAAGCTTGTCCAAACGCATCGCTGAATCTCCCGTACACTCCGAGCCGGTTGCGTTGTGGGTGTAGCACGGGCATCTTGCCCGTGAAAAGAGAGTCCGGCGACTCGTTTTCACGGCGTTTTGTCCATGGGCAAGATGCCCATGCTACCTTGCAGGCCCACA
>Ga0180432_10002005_pt1 | contig 31145 bp, 29 predicted proteins | sample SS_ome_10_FD_132414 | JGI IMG/M metagenome (GOLD analysis project Ga0180432, IMG submission 132414) | Hypersaline lake sediment archaeal communities from the Salton Sea, California, USA - SS_1_MS_2 metaG | ecosystem: Environmental > Aquatic > Non-marine Saline and Alkaline > Hypersaline >...
GCAGGGCGCACGATTGAGATTGGTGACACAAGCGAGCAGCGAGTCGGAGGCCGAGGCGCCGTGCACGTCAGTCACGGTGAGGGTCAACGTGACGCTTCGCGCGGCCTCGCAGTCGAGCATCGGCGCAGTGAACTGGGGATGAAGCTGGGTCGGATCGTCGAAGCGACCGTTGCTGGCGGCCCAGTGGTAGGAGATGGGATCGCCGTCCGGGTCGGACGCGCTGCAGGTCAGCCGTACGGTAGCGCCTTCCTGAACGGTGATGTCACTGCCGGTGTCCGCGTAGGGAGGGTGGTTGATGTTGGTGATGCAGGCGAACAACGAATCGAAGGCACTCAGCCCCGCCTCGGTGGTCACAGTCAATGTCAGCTCGACGATCTCGGCGCCACTGCACAAGCTCGGGGCGGTGTAGATCGTGGCTGGATCGGTTGGATCGGCAAACCAGCCGTGGTCATCCTGTACCGTCCACAGGACCGAAATAGGACCTCCGTTCGGATCGTTGGCACGGCCTTCCAGCCTGAGCTCGCATGATTCCTGAACGTTCACATCAGGCCCTGCGTCGACCTGTGGAGGAACAGGAACTGGCACGTCTTGTGGCAGCAAGAACATCGCAGCTGCGCCAATCAGGAGGACGCCGAGCACCAACAGCCAATTCTCGCCAGACATCTTCGCACCTCCTCGACCTTCGTACCGAACACAAGTGGCGGATCTCCACCGGATTGCTGCAATGTACCGTGCCGCTGTTCACTGGGGCAAGATGCATCACAGGCATCACGAGAAGAGCTGATCACACTGACTCTATCAGGTTTATACCGAAAGTGGTTGCTTTGCGAAATGGATGTGTCCCGATGGCGCCCATGGCTAGAGTGCATCAAACAGCACGGATTCGAGAGTCCCGGCGGATCCCAATAGCAGGACATCAACGAGGCCGTTCCCGTCTACGTCACAGACCTTCAACGCGACCGGATCGATCCCGAAAGGCACACGGAGCGTCGTCTGAAGCGGTTCGCCGCCGCCGCTGAGATGACAGACGAGCTGACGTGATTCGAGCGTGACAACGTCTGGGATTCCGTCGCAGTTGAGGTCGGCCGCTCGAATCCGGCGCCGATGCTGAACCGGTGGGAGCGGGATGGCTTCCTCGGCTTCCGTCCAACCGAGGACGGTCTCGTACCACTCCTCAATAGTCGATGCCGAGTCGACTTCGTACTCTCCGAGCAAGGTCAGACCGCCGCCCGTTAGTTGATACGCCTCGGCGACGTCGAACTCGTCGCTCACCACTGCGATGGTGTTGGAGAATTCGTCCCCACCGAGTGCGAGGATCTGCATCGGGCTCTTCACGATCCGCATAGGTGGATCCGACGATACCAGAGGGTGAAACAGCGCGATCGAACCCTCTGTACTGACGAGCACCAGGTTGTTGTCCAGGGGGTCTCCGATGCATGCAGCCGCGGCTGGCCGGAACGGCAGGTCGAACTCCGAGCCGGCGTAGAAAAGCCCGTTTCCGACCCCCTCGAACCCGTACCCTGTGCTTACTCGGTGGTTCAGCGCAAGCAGATCAATGACACCGTCTTGATCGAAGTCGCACGGGACAACATCGTTGAGCTGGACGAACCTCAAGAGTTCCGATTGGACGGAGGACGTCACGATCGGACATGCCGCCGCCGGCTCCGATACCTCCTTGACAGTTTGTGGCTCAGCGAGCGGTGCCGTCGCTGGCTTCGTCGTGGGCGGTGGCTCGTCCGCGGGTTCATCATCATCGGCAATGTTCCTGTTGGGGAGGGGCTCCGCGGCTTCGACGGCCGAAGGAGAGGAGGCACCTTCACGGGCCTCCTCTCCAGGCGTTTCCGCCTCTGTCTCGCTCTCTGGACTCGGACGTTCTGCGTTCGAGCCTGCCTGCGCCCGCCCCTCCGCTTTAGTGGAGGGGGAAATCAGTTTCCCGATTCGCCCTCCTCTTCACCGATCTCCGCTTCGGGCGGAGCGTTGTCGCCACAGTCGTCCTTGCATGGCACGGGGCAGTCGTCATTCTCGCCGGTGACGTTCTCGATCTCCCCATGCGGCAGCTGTGCCGGCGCGCCCTTGGGACCTGCGGGATGGAATTCGCACGCGACATCGAAGATCACCTCGATGCACGACGGGTTCTGAGCGCACAGCTCCTCGTCGGACGACTGGAGTGCAACGGCCAGGTCCATCTTGCCGTTGTAGTCGAAGTCCGCAGCGGCGAGCGCGATCGGGAAGTAGCCGCACTGCAGCTCGTACTTGAAGAGAACGAAGCTGATCGTTGCGCGCTTCTGGTCCGGGACGCAGTGCTTGTCGTCGCTGGCTCGCTTGTCCGGCTGCACGCCGACGATCTTCGTCAGAAAGACGGTGACGGTTGCACTTCCCCAGTTGGCGACGGCGAAGTCATCGAACCCATTCCCGTCGGCGTCAAGCGCCTCGACGGCCTTCGGGTTGAATCCCCAGGTTCGCATGGGGTCCCCTGCTGGGACAAAGCCGACCGCGCCGACCGGTGCTGTCGAGAGGGTGTTCAGGAATACCTGAGCGTACCCGTCTTGGAGGCCGAACCCTCGCTCGGGGGGATTCGATCCGACGACGACGAGATCTAGGAGGCCGTCTCCGTTGAAGTCGCCCGCGGCGATGGCGGTTGGGGTCGCGATGTCCAGCCCGGCGATCGGAGCACCCGCGGTGAACGTGAGGCCTGCGCCGTATTGGTTATTGTAGAAGACGATGATCGAACCGTTGGAGAGCAACACGGCGAAGTCGAGCCAGGCGTCCTGGTTGAAGTCGCCCTGGACAGCCGCTACCGGCACAGCGGAGAGCTGAACTGTCACGGGATTCGGGAAGACGACCGCATCATCGAGCAGCAGAATCAGATCGATGGTGAGATCGTGGTTGAAATCATCTGCGAGGAGTCCGACCGTGTTCGCTGGGATCGGGGTGACGTCGAAGTCAGCGTTTGTAGGAGAAGCTTCTCCGAGTCTGGGTACGTTGACATCCAGATACAGGATGCGGACGTTTCCAGCGCCTGCGGGCCCCAGCTGGTAGCCGCCGTCGAAGCGAGGCGTTGTGCCTTGAGGTGGCTGGAAGGTCCCGCGCGGGGGCGGCTGCTTGTCAGGTGGGTTGATGGGGCCGAACACCCCGGGACCGTCGTTCGCTAGGTTGTCGAGGAAGTGCACCTGACCCGTTGCCGAGCAGAGAACCGCCAGATCGGTCCATCCGTCTCCAGTGATGTCAGTTGCCAAGATGTCCGTCGGCAATACGCAGGTCTGGTAGCAGGCCCAGCTCCTCGGCTTCAGGCCGGGAGCCGGGTCACCGTACGGCGCAACCGGTGCGGCAACGAGCAATCCGGATACCAGGAGCAAACAGACACAGACAGCGAGTACCAGAGAGCGCCTCATGTACACCATCTCCTTGACACCAGAATTACGAGCGTAGGTTCGATCCAGCCCTGAACCCAGCCCATGAGGCAGTATATGTTCGAATCACATGGCGGTCTGTAATCGCTATAACAGTAGAGCCTATTTAGTGTCGTATGGATCTCTGGCGCATTAGTGCAATCGTGGAGAGTTGGGAGCCGCCAGCCCAACCGTTCGAAGTGTGGGCGCTAAAGCGCAGAAGGGAAGAAAGATCGTCGAGAGCTGGCGATCGAATGGAGCCCCGAAGAAGTGATCTGCTCCGCCCTGCTGGAGGACGGAGCAGATCGTTCGGATCGACCGATAGGTTCCTCGGACCGATCGTCTACGGATCGGCCTTCACCGTCGGAGGCTGGTTGATGTTCTCGACGTGAACGAGGATCGAATCGGATGCGGTCAGGCCGCATGGATCCGTCACGGTCAGTGTGATGGTCACGTCCATGCCGCCGCAGTCGTCCGACGCCGGCGCGGTGTACAGCGCCACGGACGCTCCGGGGTCGGCGAAGAAGCCTGCGGACGCGCTCCACGAGTAGGTCAGCGGGTCTCCGTTCGGGTCGCAGACCTGCGGTGAGAGGAGCACAGAGTCGCACTCGAGGATGCAGAGGTCGGGACCGAGATCGACCGTCGGTGCCGCGTTGACGTCGTTGACGTGCATCGTCACCGAGTCGCTCGCCGAGAGCCCGCACGGATCGGTGACCGTGAGGGTGATGACCAGCGATTCACCGCTGCAGCAGGCCGTCATCGGGACGGTGAACGTCGGGCACGGAGCGTAAGGAGCGTCGAGCATGCCGCCGGTTGCGGTCCAGACGTAGCGAAGCCGGTCGCCCTCCGCATCCGACACCGCCGGAGTCAGCTGGATGGTCGTCCCCTCGTCGACGGCGAAGTCCGGTCCGAGGTCCACCGTCGGGGTCGTGTTGATGTCCCGTATATGGATGAGGACGGTGTCGCAGGCCGACGCTCCACATGGGTCGGTGACCAACAGGGTCGCGATGACGTCGACGCCGTCGCACGCGTCGATCCTCGGCGCGACGAAGACGGCCCGCAGGACGGACGGGTCCTCAAACGAGCCGATGCATCCGTTGATGCTCCACGCGACGGCGAATCCCTCGCCGTCGCAGTCCGACGCGGTTGCTCCGAGGGCGATCGACGTCCCTTCGTCGACGCAGATTGGCCCTCCCGCGTCCGCGATCGGGGCGTGGTTCACGTTCAGGACGTGAAGAACGAACGAGTCGCTCGCCGAAGCGCCGCAGCTGTCGACGGCCGTCAGGACGACCTCGACGTCGAGGTTCTCGCATCCAGGAAGCATCGGCGCCGTGTAGACCGGATGGAGCGAGGTCGGGTCGTCGAACGACCCGGCGCTCGCCTGCCAGCCCGCCGCGACGATGTTGCAGTCCGCGTCGCTCACCACCCCGTGCAGCTGGATCGACTCGCCCTCGTTCAGGGTCTTGAAGGTCGACGGAGCCGGACAGGCCGGCTCGGGGGCGACGGGCGCGGAACACGGAGGCGGACACAGCGGCTCGGCCGGTGCCGGCGGACACTCGACGATCGGCGGACACGAGACCTCGCAGACCGGGCATCGATCGTAGGCACAGCCCACGACCGTCCCTTCGAGGAGCGTGTCGGCACCGTCGGCGGAGTAGAGCACGTTGATTCCCCGTCCGCCGAGAAGGGCGTCGATTCCCGCCCCGCCGTCCAGCACGTCGTCGCCGAGGTCGCCTTCGAGCGAGTCGTTCCCCGCCCCGCCGCAGAGGAGATCGTTGCCGGTTCCACCGAATAGGAGGTCGTTGCCGGCGCCGCCGTCGAGGAGGTCGTTGCCGGCGCCGCCCTCCAGGATATCGTTGCCGGCGCCGCCGCACAGGACGTCGTTGCCGTCGAGGCCGATCAGGAAGTCGTCTCCGCCGAGACCGAGGATCAGATCCCCTTCGGGGGTCCCGTAGATGACGTCGTTTCCGTCGGTCCCGTAGATCACGTTCGTCACGCCGAGGCAGGCGAACTGGTACGGGATCGTGTCCCCGGGCTCGACCGGCGCCACGTCAAGCTCCTCGATGACGGCGTACAACGCCTCGAGGAGCCCGGAGGCCTCCTGGATGCTCCAGTAGCTTCCGCCGGTCGCGGCGGCGAGGGCTTGCAGCGTCTGGCTCGCCGCGTCTTCCACGTCCAGGCCGAGGACGTGGATGGTGATCGGCGGATCGAGCGTAGCGATCATGTCGGCCACGATGTCTTGTGCGCCGCCGCAGTTCCCTTCCCCGTCGCTCAGCAGGACGATGACACCGCCCTCGCCGGTCGCCGAAATGGCGTTCGCGGCCTCGGCCAGGGAATCGGCCAGCGGCGTCTTTCCTTGCGGAGTGATCTGCCCGATCGCGGAGATCATCCGATCTCGGATGACGTCATCCAGCGCGGCGATCGGGAAGAGCATCTCGATGTCCTGGCAGCTTTCCACTTCGTTGTTGTAGTTGATTCGATGCCCGTAGATCAGCAGTCCGATGTCCTCACCCGCGGGCATGCCTTCGAGCAATTCGATCAGGGCGTCCCTTGCTGCATCGATCCTCGTCTTGACGGCGAGGAGCTTGTTCATGGAGTTCGATGCGTCGAGGATGAAGACGACGTTGTCCGGTATGGCGCTCGCGGCGACGGCAACAGAACAGATCAACACCGCGGCGAGCCACAGGCTTCGGGTTCGCATTCCGTACCTCCTTATCGATCGATCCAACTTCCACAGGGGATTCTAGCCGATTGGTGCGGTCGGAATCTGTGATCTGGATTACAGATTCGTCGACTCAGGCGCGCGGATCGGCGTCGAGTGCACCGAGGAGTTCGCGCCGTCGGCCAGTCGGGATCAGCGCGGCGAGCGCGCCGCCTCGAACGGCACCGCAGCCGACGACGTCGCCGCGGAAGCAGATCGCGACGTGTCCTTCGGTCTGGGCCGGCGGCGAGGGGATCCGCTGCCCGAGGAGGACGCGCCGGAGATCGTCCGCCCCGAGTTCGACCCGCGAGGTGGCGATCCGGGATCCCAGCGCAATCAGGAACGTGCTCGTCGGTTTGAGATCGTCTGCCTGGCGTCGGAGGGCGCGAAGCCCCGGCGGCCGGCCGGATTCGATCCCGGCGGGCGGAACCGACCGGCACGCCCAGATCTCCTCCCGGCGCTCGATGAACGACAGGTCGGCGAGCGCGTCCCGGGGAACGCCGAACCGCACGCCGAAAAAGCGAAGTGCCTCCTCTCTAGGGGCGCTCGAATCGGGCAACGAACCCACCTCCGCTGTCGAACTGATGGGGATAAACCCGCGCGCAGAGCCGTACCTCGGCGGGATACGTCTCGCCCTCCCACGACGCCAGACCGGGCGCGGTTTCGCCGGGGAGGGAGAGCGGCTTCAGGCGCGCCGGGCGCGTTTGGAGGAGGTGAGCGACGATCGATTCGTTCTCCTCCGGCGCGAACGTGCACGTCGAGTAGACGAGGACGCCGCCAGGCCGGAGGAGGTCGTACGCCCTGACGACCAGCCGTTTCTGGAGTCGAGCGAGGCGAGCGATCGTCCGCTTCGGCGCGCCGGCCCGAAGCGACGGCTCCTTCCGGAGCGTCCCCTCGGCCGAGCAGGGCGCATCGACGAGGACCCGGTCGAACCGAGCGCGCAACGGGAACTGCTCCCCCCGGTAGCCGGTGATCGTCGCGTTGAGGACGCCGAGTCGGTTGACGTTGGCGAGCAGCGCCTGCTGCCGCCGGCTGTTCGGCTCGTTGAGAACGAGCGGCCCGTCCCCCGCCATCCGCGCCGCGATGTGCGTCGACTTCCCTCCCGGCGCGGCGCAGAGGTCGAGGACCGCTTCTTTGGGCCGCGGATCGAGGGCGATCACCGGGAGGGTCTGCACCGCCTCCTGCACGTAGAGCAGCCCGAGCCAATGCTCGATCGTGCTCCCCACCGGACGATCGACCTCGAGCAGGGTCGGCTCCCACGGCAGCTGCGTCGTTGAGATCCTCTGTTGGAGGAATCGTCCGCGCAGCTCCTCGGGGGAAATCCGGAGGGTGTTCGCCCTGGCGACCGTCGGAAGCGGACGCCGGCAGGCGTCCAGGAGCCGATCCCAGTCCGGGACGATCGGACGGTAGCGCGGTAGGACGTCATCGGGCGACGGAACGCTAGGCGAGCGCATGGAGGAACTCGTCGTGCAGCCGACCGTTCGACGCCGCGACGCCCGCCAGCGGGTTCCGAAGCGGCGCGCCGCGGAGGTCGGTCACCCGTCCGCCTGCCTCGTCGACGAGGAGACCGCCGGCGGCGACGTCCCAAGTGTGAAGCGCCAGGTACCAGATCGCGTCGAAACGGCCCGCGGCGACGTAGGCGAAGTCGAGGGACGCCGAGCCGAAGGTTCGCAGTACGCCGGCACAGGCGAGGAGCGGCGGCAGCTGGTCGACCATCTCGGCTCTCCGACCCGGGTGGGACGACAGCCCGGCGCCGAGGACGGCGCCGTCGAGCCGGTCCCTTGTGCTCACGGTGATTCGCTCCCCGCTGACGTGCGCGCCCTCGCCGCGGACGGCGGTGAACGTCTCGTCGCGGACCGGATCGTGCACACAGCCGAGGACGATCTCGCCTCCGTCCTCGAGGGCGATCGAGACGGCGAAGTGAGGGATCCCGGCGAGGAAGTTGTTCGTCCCGTCCAGTGGATCGATGATCCAGCGTCGTCCCGACGTCCCTCGCGATGGGGCCGATTCCTCCTTCACGAGCCCGTCGTCGGGGTGCTCGGCCGCGAGGACGCGGACGATTGCGTCCTCCGCGGCGCGATCGTGGGCGGTCGTCGGGTCGTTCGGATGCGCTTTCGCTCGGGCGCGCTTGTCCGACGACGGGAAGCCTCGGACGAGGACGTCTCCGGCGCTTCGGGCCGCCTCGACGGCGCTCCGAAGGGATCGATCGCGGCTCGCCGAGGTCATGCTGCGGCGAGGAGCAGAGTCGGACGCATCCGGGCTACGCGTCGCGCTGCCAGTAGACACGGACCAACTGGGCGTCGTCGGCGTGCTTGATCGAGAGCGACCCCTTGCACGCGCTCTCGATCGCCTTTCCGATACGGAGAGCCAAGTGGCTGTCCGTGGTGGCGATCTCCGTCGTGTCCTTGTCCTCTTCGATCCACATGATCCGTTGCAGCGGACGGTGAGAGGCGGCAGAGGCGGCCTGATTTCTGGCGATGTTGAAGATCTCGTCGCGGTGCTGGTCGAGGTACTCCCCGGACAGGAAGAGGAGCCCGGCCGGGAGCCGATCGAGCTCCCTCCGACAGGCCGGGCAGTGGCTGCTGTGGGCGGGCTTCGTCGGTTTCGGAGAGCCGCCGTTCTGCCAGCGACCGTTTCGATAGACGAGGCTGCACCGAGGACAGACGGTCGGTTCAGGGAACTTCCGGTCTTCGTGGTAGGGATTCGAGCTTCTTCCGCCGATGCGTCCGCGCTTCTCGCCTTCTGACATTCCCTTGCCCCCGTTTCTCTTTCGTCGCGTGCGCTACGGCCAACGAAAAGGGGACAACGAACGTCGCGTTGCCCCGTGTCCGCCGGCCGCTCGTACCTCAGGCTGCTTTTTCGGCCAAGAGCTTCTCGAGGTAGGCGGTCGCCTCTCCGACGGTGGAAATCTGCTCGGCTTGTTCATCGGAGATCTCTATTCCGAATTCGTCTTCGAACTCCATGATCAGTTCGACCGTGTCGAGAGAATCGGCGCCCAGGTCCTCGACGAAGGAGGACTCGTCGGTGACCTCCTCCGGGTCGACCATCAGCTGGTCGCAGATGATCGCTTTGATCTTGTCCGATATGTCGCTCATGCTCGATGAACCTCCCTACTGTTGCGTTGTTCAGGGATGCAACCCCCCGTTCACTCCGATCACTTGACCAGTTATATAGGAAGCCCGATCCGAAAGCAAGAAGGCGACAACCTCCGCGACTTCTTCGGTCGAACCGGCCCGCCCGAGCGGCACGCGATCGAGATACGAAGCGCGGATCTCGTCGTGCAGGACGGCGGTCATCTCGGTTTCGATGAACCCGGGAGCGACCGCGTTGACGCGGATTCCGCGACCACCGACCTCCTTGGCGACGGACCGGCAGAGGGCGATGATCCCGGCCTTGGAGGCGGCGTAGTTGGCCTGCCCCGCGTTGCCGGTCTGGCCGACGAGGGAGGACAGGGCGACGATCGAACCGGACCGGCGCTTCACCATGTGACGAAGGACGGCGCGGATGCAGTGGAACGTCCCGGTCAAGTTGACCTCGAGGACGCGCGCCCACTCCTCGACCGTCATCCGGAGGGTCAGCCGATCGGCGGTGATCCCGGCGTTGCAGACGAGGTGATCGATCCGTCCGAATTCCTCGATCGCACCCCGAAAGGCGGTCTGTACCTGCTCCGCGTCGGTGACGTCGGCTCGCCGGAACCGAAATCCCGGAGAGCCTTCCTCGATCGACGCCCCGAGTGCCTCGTCTCGTCCGATGCCGATGACGGTCGCGCCGTCGCGGCAGAGCCGGTCGGCGATCGAGCGGCCGATTCCCCGTGTCGCGCCGGTGACGATGCTTACGTGTTCGCTAAACTCGCTCATCGATCGCCTCCTCGTACGTCATGAAACGGATCCGCGTTCCCATCCGGGCGCCGAGCTTCGTCAGGACGCCGCCGGCGCCAACCTCGACCGCCGTCGTCACGTCGAGCTCCTTCAACCGGCGGATCGCTTCGAACCAGCGGACGGGCGCCGTGATTTGCCGGCACAGGATCTCCCGCAGCGCTTCGGGATCGCGCTCGATGGTTGCGGTGACGCTGGAGACCACCGGGACCTCCGGCGGGGCGAAATCGAGCCGCCGGAGGAACGGCTCGAGCTCGTCCTGGGCCGGAGCCATCAGCGGGGAGTGAAACGGCCCGGAGACCCGGAGCGGGATGCTCCGGCCGCCGGCCTCCTCGGCCCGGCGGCTCAGCGCTTCGACCGACGCCGGCTCGCCGGAGACGACGATCTGCGTCGGGCCGTTGTGGTTGGCGATGCAGACGCCGGGCCCGACCTCGCCGCACAGGGACTCGACCGTATCGAGGTCGAGCTTGAGGATCGCCGCCATCGTCCCGTCGATCCCGCTCATCGTCCGACCGCGTTCGATCACCGCTTCCAGTCCGTCGAGCGGTCGCAGCACGCCAGAGCCGACCAGCGCGCAGTACTCGCCGAGGCTGTGGCCGGCGACGACGTCGGGACGCCGTCCGACCGCACGAAGAGCCTCTTCGCGGGCCGTGCTGTCGATGAACAGAGCGGGCTGGGCGTTCTCCGTCAGGCCGAGCGCCTCGGTCTGCCCTTCTGAGATCCACCTCCGAAGCGGCAGGCCGCGCCCTTCCGCAAGATCGAAGAGGGAATCGACCCGATCGGACGGCGGTGGCAACGCGTCGGGGATTCTCCCCTGTCCGGGGTACAGGAAGGCGACCGAACCGCTCATTTCGAACCGTCCTTCGGATCAGAGCCGCACGACGACGGCGCCGTAGGTCACCCCGGCGCCGAACGCGGTCATCACGACGACGTCTCCGCGGCGGATCGTACCGTCGCGGAGCGCCTCGTCCAAGGCGATCGGGATCGACGCCGCGGAGGTGTTCGCGACGCGGTCGAGGTTGGTGATCACCCGCTCCGGCGCGACGTCGAGCCGGCGGATCAGGGCGTCGATGATCCGGACGTTCGCCTGGTGCGGGATGATCCAGTCGACGTCGTCCAAGTCGAGGGCGGCGGCGCGCAGCGCATCGAGCGTCGCCGTTTCCATCATCGGTGCGGCGTTGCGGAACACCCCGGAGCCCTCCATCTTCACGAAGTGCTCCCGTTGGGCGACCGACTCCGCGCTCGCGGGCGTTCGGGTTCCACCGCCGGGCATGTGAAGGAGGAGCGACTTCTTGGCGTCCCCGTAGAGGGCCGCGCCGAGGATCCCCTCGTTGTCTTCTCCGGGCTCGAGGAGCGCCGCGCCGGCGCCGTCGCCGAACAACACGCACGTCTGCCGGTCGGTCCAATCGGTGACCCGGGAGAGCGCCTCGGCGCCGATCAAAAGGACGCGCCGATGAAGCCTCGCCCGAATCAGGCCGTCGGCGACGGACAGGCCGTAGACGAATCCGCTGCAGCCGGCCTTCAGATCGAAGAACGGCGCATTGGCGAGCCCGAGTTCCTCGGCGATGAACGGCGCCGAGCCGGGACAGATCATGTCGGGGAAGTTCGTTGCAACGAGTAGGAGGTCGACGTCCTCGGGCTGAGCGCCGGCGTCCTCGAGTGCGCGGGTACCGGCGCGTACGCTCATGTCGGACGGGACCTCGCGCTTGTCGAGGACGTGGCGTGTGCGGATCCCCGTCCGCTGGACGATCCACTCCTCGGAGGTATCGACGAGCCGCTCGAGATCGGCGTTGGTCAACCGCTTCTCCGGCAGGTGGCTGCCGGTTCCGGCGATCCTAGCCCCCATGCGCTCTCCATCCGGACATCCCCTGGGAGAGACGTTCGATCAGCCCGACTTCGACCTCGCGGCGGGCGACCTCGATGGCGCTGCCGATGGCGACGGCGTCCGATCGACCGTGGGCGATGACCACGACGCCGTCCACCCCGAGGAGGGGAGCGCCTCCCCGCTTCCGGTAGGAGAGCGCCCTCTTAACCCGGGAGAACGAGCCGCTCATCAGGAGGGCACCGACCATCGCCAGCACGCGTCCTCGGATCGTCCGCTTCAGGAGGCTCGTGACCGCGGAGATGCCTCCTTCGACCGCCTTGAGGAAGACGTTCCCCACGAACCCGTCGCAGACGACGACGTCGACCGGTCGGTCGATCAGGAGGTGATGCGCCTCCACGTTTCCGGCGAACGCCAAGGGACCGGCCTCGAGCTGAGCGAACGTGTCCGCGATCAGCCGGTTTCCCTTCCCGCGCTCGGCGCCGATGTTCAACAGCCCGGTCGTCGGCTCGTCGATCCCGAGGACGTCGCGGGCGTACGACGCCCCCATCAAGGCGAAATAGACGAGCTGGTCCGGCGTGCAATCGCTGTTCGCCCCGACGTCGATGACCAGGATGTCCTTGCCGGTAAGCGTCGGCAACGACGCCAGGATCCCGGGGCGGGGGATCTCGGGAATCCGGCCGACGATGAAGACGGAGCCTGCGACGACGGCTCCCGTGTTGCCGGGCGACACGAACGCGTCGACCTCGCCACGCTTCAGAGCGTTGAGGCCGACGACCAACGACGAGTCCGTCTTCTCACGGACCGCCTTGACCGGAGCGTCCTCCATCCGGATCGTCTGTGTGCTCGGGAGGACGTCGAACCGCTTGCCGGGCTTCTCGCCGGCGTCGGAGAGCGCACGTTCGATCTCCCGAGGGTCACCGGCGAAGACGACGTCGATCGATCTTCTTCGCCCGATGGCGACGCCGCCCTTGATCAGCTCATGGCTCGGGTGATCGCCACCCATCACATCCAGAAGGATTCGCATCGGCGCCTACTTCCACGCGAAGGAATGGTGCCGAGGGCGGGACTTGAACCCGCACGGACGTTTGAAGTCCACATGGCCCTCAACCATGCGCGTCTGCCAATTCCGCCACCTCGGCAACACGGGCAATGGTAGCGAACGCCCGAAGAGGGGTCAAACGAAGCCCGGTTGCGAGCGCCCCCCACGCGAGCGAGCCGACCGCGAAACGCGAGACGCTGTGAGCGGAACTTGCCTTCTGTAGCAAATCGGCCTATGATGAAGTTTAATGCTAGAGTGAGATGCTCCATCCCAAAGGGCGGAGGTGACGGGATGAACGGCAGGGCATTCGTCGGTTATGCTATTCGTGGATTCTTGATTTTCGTTTTCTTCTTGGCCGTGGGCCTGGGGGCGGTTTCTGAGTCCGCGACGTACTTCGGTGTCACGTTCCCTCACGGAGATCTGGCATTCGCAGATCGGGTGGTTGACTACATGGCGGCGAGCTGCGTCCGAGACGCCTACGACGATCCAGAAGAGGCGCTCGGGCCGCCCGACGCGTACCCCGCCAGGGGTTGCGAAGGCTGCGACGGCTGCGACACGAACGCCGTGTCCCTCGGATTCCGCCTCAGTGTCCTCGACAGCCGCGGGTATCTGATCATCGAATTCGTCGACAACGTCCTGGTCGATGTCGCTGGAGCTGATCTGTTCGTCTACATCACGAACAACAAGCCCTGCCGCGTGGAGATCAGCTCCGACGGGTTCAACTGGATCTTTGTCGGCGAGACGGTTGGCTACCCCGGCGCGATCGACATCGGACCGTACGTCGGTTCGGGGGACGAGTTCCGGTTCGTTCGGATGAGCGACGTTCCGGCCGACGAGGATCATTCCGATTGTCCGGGACCGAGCATCGACGCGATCGGCGCGATGGGACCGGCGCTCGAGGCGGCCGCCGGAGAGGCGTTCGGGAGCCTCCAGCTGCAGCCGATCGGGGATCTGTCGTTCGCCTTCGACTACCAACCAGCTTCCTTCCTGATCGTCCTGGATACGTCTTCGAGCATGGGGGATCTGATCGACGGCGATGTGAAGATCGAGATCGCCAAAGGCGTGATTCTCGATCTATTGAATGACCTTCCGGAGAACGCGCTGGTGGGTTTTCGGACGTTCGGAAGCTGTGGACACAGCCGGTTGGTGAGCCCGATTGCGCCACTGGAAAGGGAGACTCTGAAGGCGGAGGTGCGGGCCCTGGGGCCGGGAGGAGCAACGCCCCTCGCCCTCGCGCTCGAGCTGGCGAAGGCCGACTTCGAAACGGTTCCCGATCCGAAGCTGATCCTGCTCGTGAGCGACGGCATGGAAACGTGCGGCGGGGAACCGGTGTCGGCTGCGAAAGAGCTTCTCCGGGCGGGATACGATCTGCGAATCCACGTCGTCGGGTTCGATGTCGGCACGGACGCGCCGGCTCGCGATCAGCTCATCGAGATCGCTCGATCAACGGGGGGTCTCTACTACGATGCACGGAGCGCCGAGGAGCTCCGTCGTGCCCTGAGCATCGTGGCGCCGTTCAGCTACACGGTCTACGACGAGGAGGGGAACGTCGTCTTCGAGGGGCGCATCGGACAGGACGGTCCCTCGCTTCCCGCGGGGAGCTACACCGTGGTCATCAACGCGACGCCGCCGATCACCTTGACCGGCGTCGTGGTGCGGGATCAATCGACCACATTGATCACGGTCGAACAGGCCGACGGCGGATTCCACGCCGAGGTGGGGAACTAGAGCCGGGTTTCGGTTCGCGCTCGGCCGACGGGTCGGCTCAGAGGAGCGCCCCGCCGTGGACGCCGAGGACGGTCCCCGTGATGTGGGGGGCCTCGTCGGACACGAGGAACGAGACGGCCGCCGCGATCTCCTCCGGTCGTGCGATACGACCGAGGGGAACCTTCGACGCCGCGCTCGGCGGCAGGTTGGCCCCCGTGTCCACGAAGCCGGGTGAGACCGCGTTGACGCGGATTCCGTAAGGCCCCTCGGTTTTCGCCAGTGTCTTCGTCAGGAGGACGATCCCCGCCTTGGCGACGGTGTACGGAAGGGTGTTCGGGACCGCGCGACTCCTCCCCGCGTGCATCGAGGCGACGTTGACGATCCCTCCATGCCCCTGGGCCCGCATTCCCGGAAGGACCGCTCGGCAGCAGAGGAAGGCGCTCGTCAGATTGGCCGCCAGCATCCGGTTCCACTCATCGAGCGACGTTTCGAGAAGCGGCTTCAGTAGGAAAGCGCCGGCGTTGTTGACCAACAGGTCGAGCGGCCTGCTCGCCGTCACCTCCTCGATCAATCGCACGACGTCGCGCTCCACCGTGACGTCGGCCCGGATCAGCTCCGCCTCGGGGCAGACGGACCGGACTTCCTCGAGGGCGCTGCGCGCCTGCTTTTCGTCGTGCGCGTAGTTGAGGATCGGGGCGAAGCCGTCGCGGGCGAGCCTCACGGCGATGGCGTGGCCGATGTTCCTCGTACTGCCGGTGATCAGAGCGCGTCGAAGGGAGGGCATCCTAGGAGCCGGAGCACTGGATCCGGTCGATGACGACGGACAGGTCGTTCTGCACGTGGTGTAGGCTCTCCCGGAGCCTGTTCGGATCGATGTGCGCTAGCGGAACGAGGGGATCCTCGGCGAGCCGAGCGAGGTACGCGTCGATGTCGGTGATGACGGTCGATAGGCAGGTCAAGCCGGTCTTGTTGTCCGCTCCCTCGAAATGCTCGATGCTTCGGTGAAGCTGCCCGATCGCGTTTCCGATGAGGGTCAGAAGATCGATCGCGTCGCTCGATTCGTTCACTCTGCTCTCCCTCTTTCGTTTCGGTGCGATTATTCCTCATGCCGGAGCGTTCTAGTTGTCGGAGCCTCGCTCGAGGCTGTCCTTCATCTCTTCGAGGATCCTGTCCTTTAGCCTGGAGACCTGACGTTGGGACATCCCGAGCTCCTTTCCGACTTCCGATTGGCTCTTCCCCTCGTAGAAGAGCCCCTCGATCACCAGTCGTTGGATCTCCGTCAGCTGCTCGATCGTGACGAGGATCCTCATTCGAACGTCGAACGGGAGATCGTCTCTCCCCGTCATCAGGCGCTCGACCGTCGGTGGCGCCGGGTTCGGGTCACTGCTTCGCCGCTGCTGATCGATTGAGACGTACGTCATCGTCTCCCGCCCTCGGAGCAGCGTGGTCAGCTGCTCCTCGGTCAGGTCGAGCCGCGATGCCAACTCGGCCATGGTCGGAGGGCGGCCCTCCTGTTGGAAGAACGCCTCCTCGGCCTCCTTGACGCGACGATTCATCGTCTGAACCCATTGGGGAACCCTGATGGTGGAATGCTTGTCTCGGATGTAGTGGCGGATCTCGCCTTGAATCAGGTAGCTCGCGTAGGTGCTGAACCGGGTGTTGCGCGCCAGATCGAAGTTGGCCACGGCGTTGAGGAGGCCGATGTAGCCGGCTTGGATCAGATCGTCGAGCGGTTCGCCGGAGCTGAGGAACTTGACGGCGACCGACTTCACCAACCCTACGTTGCGCCGAACGATCTCCTCCCGCAGCTCCGCCGAGTCGGCAAGGCTCTTCGCCTGTTGGAGAAGCCCGATCAGCTCCTCGTTCGACGATGCAGCAAAAGGCATTCCACCTGCTTCCTGCATTTCGGTTTCTCACCCCGCCTGCTGATGGGCAATCAGCTCCTCAGTGTGAGTCTACGGGTCCCGCCGTACGGATCGGATGATCTGCGACCGCGAATTCTAGGACGTCTGCCACCACAACAGGAGGGCAAACAACACGGCGAAAAGGGTCAGCCGAAGAAGGCTAGAACGAAAGGCGAGCGATGGAGCCCGGGCGAGCGGAGACGGACAGCCGTGGATGGTGCACTCGCCGATTGCGTTTCGGAGTTCGAACTCCTGGGCGCGGCCGGCGCCCAGGACGACCTCGTCTCCGACGAAAACGACGGGGACCGTCGAGACCTCCACCTCGTAGGCCGTCGCCAGCTCCATCAACAGGTCGAGCGCCTCTGGGTTAGAGATGTCGTACCGAGCGATCGCCGAGCTCGACAGCTCGAACGTGAGCCCCTCGAGGACCTCTTCGATCTGCGCGCAGTCAGGACATCCCTCTTCGGAGAAGACGACGATCCATGGCTCGTCGTCGGCCGCGGCCGACGGAAACGTCAGCGATATCGCCAGCGCAACGACTACGAAAAAGGCGTACAGGCGTTTCGTGCTCACATCCACCCCACGAAGACGGCGACGAGCATCCCCGCGCCGAGCAGGAACATGATAACTCCAGAGATCAGATGGAGCTTCCCGAGCCGCGCGGAACGCCACCGCTCCGCGCGCGCCGTGGTGGTGAATCCGAAGTGAACGGCGAACGTGATCACGACCAGAGGGAGGACGAAGATCAGGTTGTACAGCAAGAGGTACAGGATCCCCTCGGTGCGCGTCGTCGTCTTGCTGAGGAGGGCGAGGATAGCGATGTACGGCCCCGAGGAGCAAGGGAGCAGCAACAGCGAATCGAGGACGCCGACGAAAAACGCTCCGGGGACGGAGACCACCGACGCGGTCAATCGCTTGACGATCGGCCGCCAGTGCTGGGGAACCTCGATGGTGAACCACTTCCCGTAGGCGAAGTAATCCTTCATGTTCCACAGCCCGAGAAGGATCGCGAGGCACGACACCGCGAGGATGAACGGGCGCTGGATCCCGGCCGCCTGGATGGCGGAGAAGATCCCGATGCCCATCAGGAAGTACGAGACGTAGATGGCGGTGGTGAACGCGAAGCCGGCCTTCAGCACGAGCGACTTGTGCCCCTTCCGCTCCGCCACCAGAAGCGTCCCGAGGAGAAGGACCAGGACGGCGAACGTACACGGGTTCACCGAATCGGCCGCCGCGGCGACGATCACCGCCGGGATCGTCAGCGTCTCGGCGAGGCCGTCGGTTGACGACCCGTCGATCCGGGCGAGCGGGGACGGAGCGCCGGATTCGCCGGCGAGGTCAATCGCTCGTTCGAGCGCGATCTCCTCGGACCGACCCGACGGCGCGAACGGCGCGTCCTCCAGTCCGTGGAAGACGCCGCCGACTATTGCGACGTCCCCGACGAAGAGGATCGGGACGGCCCCTTCCTCGACACCGTAGGCCGCGAGGAGCTTCAGCAGAAGGTCGAGCGACTCGGGGTCGTGGATCTCGTAGTGGAGGATCTCCAGTTCCGGGTACCGGGGATGAATCGACTCGAGAAAAGCCTCGGTTCGCACGCAGTGGGAGCATCCGATCTCGTGAAAGAAGACGAGCGTCGTCGGCTGGGCAACCACGGCGAAGGCGGTCGCGAAGATCAGAAGGAGTCCCACGAAGGCAAACCGGGCGGTCAAACGAGGCTCCGTTTCGCGGGACGTCGGGGCACCGGGGTCACTCCGAGTTGGTCACGACGAACCGATCGCCGAACTGGCGAACCCACTCGTCCAGACCGCCGAGGAGGCTGCGCGCTTGGCTGAGCCCCGCGTTGAGCATCATCTGAGCGACCGCGTCGCTCTGCTCGCCGGCCTGATCGTAGACGATGATCAAGACGTCCTGCGGCAGCTCGTCGATCCGGCCCGAGATCTCGGTGTACGGGATGTTGACCGCGCCGAACAGGTGGGCCTCGTCGTACGCGGCCGGGTCCTGGAGATCGATCAGGAGGTAGGCGAGGTACCGGAGCTCCGCGATGTCCACGCACCGACGGTTCTCCTCCGGGCAGGCGAGCCGGCTTCGCCCCTCTCGGTCGGGCGTCTCGAACGCGTCGACCGAGATCTCGAGGAAGAACGTCCCGTACCATCGCGTCCACTCTTCCATCCCTCCGAGGGCGTAGTAGACGGTGGCGTATCCGAGGGCGTCGAGGCCCGCCGCCGACTGCGCGCTCGACCTTCCGTCTTGGTCAATGAGGACGATGAGAGCGTCCGGCGAGAGGAGCTCGAGCGACTCGCCCAGCTTCCCGAGCGGGACGTTGACTGCGCCGATCAGGTGCGCCTCCTCGTACGTCGCCGGATCGCGCAGGTCGACGAAGAGGGTGAACAGGTAGTTCATGTCGGTGACCGAGGTGTGGTAGGGCTGGGCGCGGATCACCTCGCCGGTGACGCGGAGGGTGAACCTCGGACGATCCGAGGACGACGAGGCGGCGTAGTGGGGGTCGTTGCAGTAGACGTAGATCGACTTGCTGATCGTGCCGCCGAATCCGGCCGTGTCGACGAGAACTTCCAGCTCGACCGAACCCCCGGGCGCGAGGCGGTCGGTCGCCAGCTGGGTCGTCGTGCAGCCACACGACGCAGCGACCCGTTCGATCTCGAGGACCTCATCGCCGGTGTTCTCGATGGTGAACACGTGCGTGACGGCGAACCCCTCCAATATCGAGCCGAAATCGTAGGTCGACTCCTCGACGTGGATCTTCGGCGATCCGTACGCCGCTGCGGCGATCGCGAGACAGAAAACGATGATTGCAGGTAGAACCTTCTTCATCACGGATCCTCCCTCCGGTCGTCTGCGGGGTATTGTACCGGGAACTCCGCTTTTGTTCCTCCGGCGCCTCGGCCCGTGGCGGTTCATCTGCCCGAGCCGTTGCAGACGGTTGCACCTCGGGGTTAGAGGCCGGAGCCGACGGCAGCGAACGCGGTGCGAGCCTTTGCGTGCAGCAAGGGCGGCCCGTATCATCCCGCCCGAAGGAGTGGCCCCATGCACGATGTCCGACTGAGCGGAGAAGACGTGCTCCGGAGGCAGCTGGAGCTGGCCGACGAGAACTACCACCGTCTGAAGGCGAAGGGCGTTCAGGCAATCAGCGTCCTCGGGGCGATCGGGAGCGGGAAGACGACCCTGATCGAGCGGCTGATCGACCGGTTCTCGGCCTGTGGGAAGACGGTCGGGACGATCGCTGCGGACTCCGCCGGGGACGACGATTATCGCCGGTTCGTCGCCCGAGGGGCGCGATCGGTCAACTTGAACACCCAGGACGACTGCCATCTCGACGCGCACACGGTCGATCACGCGATGGACCGGCTCCCGCTCGACGAACTCGACTTCCTGTTCATCGAGAACGTCGGGAACCTGATCTGTCCGGCCGACTTCCCGCTCGGCGTCGACCGCGAGATCGTCGTCATCTCCGTGACCGAGGGGGACGACATGGTCCGCAAGCACCCGAAGATCTTCGCGCAGACCGATCTGATGGTCGTCAACAAGATCGACCTCGCCGACGCAGTCGGCGTCGACCCGCAGCGGATCGTATCGGACTATGCGCGGGTCAACCCGCACGGCGCGATCGCGCTGACCGACGCGCGCCACGAGCGCGGAATCGACGACGTGATCGGAGCGCTGGGGATCGAATGCACGAGTACTCCGTCGTCAGTGAGCTGATCTCGGCCCTCCTTCCGAAGCTGGAGGAGCACGCCGGCCGGATCAGCGCCGTCATCCTGGTGAAGGGAGAGCTGCGGATCCTCTCCGACACCGCGCTGAAGACCGCGTTCGAGCTGCTCGCCCAAGGGACCCGCCTGGAGGGGTCGGAGCTCGTCATCGAGCCGGTCGAGGTCCGCGTGCGCTGTCGCGCCTGCGGCTACGAGGGGGCGGTCGACCACGTCCGCGAGGAGTCGTTTCACTTTGCGATCCCGATCCTCAGCTGTCCGACCTGTGGTGCCGAGGTCGACGTCGAGGCGGGGCGCGAGCTGTACGTCGACCGCGTGACGATCCATACGGAGGCACCGGCGGAAGCCCCATGAGCTCGCGACGAAAGCGGCTTCTCGTTCGGGGCGTCGTTCAGGGCGTCGGATTCCGACCGTTCGTCTACCGGATCGCGACGGCGAATCGCCTCGCCGGCTCGGTGAGGAATCGAGGCGACGCGGGGGTGGAGATTCTCGTCGAGGGAGAGTCCGTCGCGGTTGCCGCCTTCCTCCGCGAGCTCGAGCACGGTCTCCCCCCGCTGGCGCGCATCGATTCGTTCGATGCGCAGGAGCTCGATCCGACCGGCGAGACGGAGTTCGTCATCCTGCCGTCGACCGAGGAAGGGGAGCGGAGCGGCGTCCTCCCCCCCGACGTGGCGATCTGCGACGCGTGCGTAGCGGAGGTGCTCGGTGCATCGCGGTTCACCGGCTACTGGGCGACCAGCTGCACCGACTGCGGCCCCCGGTTCACGGTGATCGAGGCGCTGCCGTACGACCGATCGCGAACCTCGATGCGCGATTTCCCGATGTGCGAATCGTGCTACGGCGAGTACACGAATCCGCTCGATCGGCGCTACCACGCGCAGACGACCGCGTGCGCGGCGTGCGGGCCGCGACTGACGTTCGACGGGGACGAGAAGTCGGCGGTCGATCGGGCGATCGGCGCCCTTCGGGCGGGAGAGGTCGTCGCGGTCAAGGGGATCGGAGGGACGCACCTCGCCTGCGACGCGACGAGCGAGGAGACGGTGGCCAGGCTGCGCGCCCGGGTCGGGCGCCCGTTCCAGCCGTACGCACTGATGGCGACGGAGGAGATGATCCGCTCGTTTGCCGATCCGGACGCCGCGGAATGGGCGCAGCTTCGGGGCCCCGAACGGCCGATCGTCGTGCTTCGCGAGCGGCCCGGGGTCCTGGCCGAGTCGGTCGCCCCCGGGCTGCACACCGTCGGCGCCATGCTTCCCTACACAGGCCTCCATCACCTGCTGTTCGCGAAGATCGATGTCCCGCTCGTGATGACGAGCGCCAACCTGCCCGGACGCCCGATGTTGATCGCCAACGACGAGATCGAGCGGAGGCTGAACGGAATCGTCGATCATTCGCTGCTGCACGATCGCCGGATCGTCGCCCGCTGCGACGACTCGGTCCGAAGGGAGGTCGCCGGCCGGCTCGTCTTCCTTCGGCGTTCGCGCGGCTGGGTCCCGCAGCCGGTCGTCGCGGAGCTGGGCCGCGAACCGATCCTCGCCCTCGGCCCGGAGACCGACCTGGCGTTCACGCTCTACGCCGAAGGCACGGCGACTCCTTCGCAGCACATCGGCTCGGTCGACGACCTGGAGACGATCGGCTTCCTCCGCGAGGCGATCGATCATCTCGTTCGGATCACCCGGGCGCCGGCGCCGAAGATCGTCGCGTGCGACCTCCACCCCGGCTTCGCGACGACGCGGCTCGCCGAAGAGCTGGCGGAGGATCACGGAGCCCGCGTTGTGCGCGTCCAGCACCACGCCGCGCACGTGCTGTCGGTCATGGAGGAGCACGGGCTCGACGAGGCAGTCGGGATCGTCATGGACGGGTACGGCTACGGGTGGGACGGCGAGGCGTGGGGCGGCGAGCTGTTCGTCTGCCGGGACCGATCGATCGAACGGATCGGCTTCCTCAGGCCGGTCCGTCTCCCGAGCGGCGATCTGGCGGCGCGCTCGCCGCTCCGGATGGCGGCGTCGTTCCTCCACGCGGCCGGGAAGAGCGAAGACAGGATCGCGTCGTGGATGGTGGCGCGTGGCTTGGACGACAACGCCGCCGAGATCCTCGTCGAGCAGATCGGACGAGGCGTCAACGCCCCGTGGACAACGAGCGCCGGCCGCTTCCTCGACGCGGTTTCCGCTTGGCTCGGCGTCTGCCGCGAACGGACCTACGAGGGAGAGCCGGCGATGCGTCTCGAGGCCGTCGCTGCCCGCGGGATCGCAATGCCGATCAAGGTCAGCGTGTTGCGGCAGGGTCCGACCCCCGTTCTGGACACGGTCGGACTGTTCGAGCGGCTCGTCGGGATGGCGGAGACGGAGGCGGTGGAGGACGTCGCGGCGACGGCACAGGCGGCCCTGGCCGACGGAGCGGCTCGCCTCGCGTCGACGATCGCAGCGGAGCGGGACATCGCAGACGTCTGCTTCAGCGGCGGTGTCGCGTACAACGACGCGATCGCGTCGACAATCCGCGACACCGTGCAAAGCGCCGGCCACCGCTATCGGACCAACGAGCGTGTCCCGTGCGGCGACGGCGGGGTCTCGTTCGGTCAGGCGGTCTACGCGGGGCGCGGCATCGAGATCCTAGAAGCAGACCGGCCCGATGCAGCATCCGCCGATCGCGGCCAGTAGGCTCCCGAGCAGGCCGAGAGAAAGAACCCATCGAATCATGTGCGAAATTGTACGCCCGGTCGTCGGGAACACAAGGACGCCGGTCGGCATTTGAAACCGCGAAGAACACAGGGGACGGCCGGTCGGCCGTCCCCCGGGGCAAGAGGCACGTTCCGGTGTAAAGAGGTGTGGAATTCGTCCTCGGACCTCCCCGCGCCGCGGCGGTCTGTTTCGTGCCCGCGCACGGCGCATGCGCCGTGCGCGCTGACGCTGACTACGGTGCGGCAATCGGATTCAGCAGCCAGCCGGCGATCTGGGCCTCCCACCGCCCCTGGCCGGACGGGTCGTTCCCGTGTCCGGATTCCGCGTCGTACCGGGCCTGGACCGCCTGCAGCTGCTCGAGGATCTCGTTCGCTTGCCGGCGGAGTGCCGCGTCCAGCTCGTCGATCGCGCCCTGCTTCGAGGCACTCCGCGATTGAAGACACGGGAGAACGATCTCCAGCTTCCGGCGGTAGACCTCGTTCAAATCGAAATGCCCCTGCTCGTGGCAGAGGACCCGGTCGTCCCCCTTCCCGGGAACGACCCACGACAGCGACGGCTCCATCGTGTTGGTGACAGTCACGCTTGTCACGTGTCCGGTCCAGTTGCTCCCGCTCGAGGTGATGGAGTAGCTGGCGTGCCACCGGATCGTCATGTGAATCGCCGCGGCTTCGTTCCGATGAACGGCGTCGGCCGGGGCCGCGCATCGGAACAGATCCCAGGTGAGCGGCATCGACGCGTCCCACGGGACGCTCGGCACCGATCCTTCGGACGCTGCTGCGAACGCGAAGAGTCCGAGAAGGCAGGCGAGAAGAGGCGCAACAGCGCGAATCGAAGACCTCCGTGCGACGTGCTCCACGCGTCCCCCTTCGGGTCGATCTTACCAGGGACGAACGGAGTCTACCAGCCGCCGACGCTACCGCCTCCGAACCCGCCGCCGGAGAACCCGCCGCCGAACGATCCGCGGCCGCTCCACGCGGACCGACCGCCCGAGGCGGTCCGCGGCGCCGACACAAAGGTCCGCTCCATCCCCCGCGTCATGTGGAGCATCGACAGGGTGAACAGGTGCGGCCGGAAGATCGGGGCGCGACCGACGTACCAGTCCGGCGGCTCGTCGAGCAAGCCCTCGAACTGCTTCGTCCAGATCGACGTCAGGTTCAGCGCGATGGCGTAGGGGAGGAACTTTCCGAACAGCTCGGGGCTCTTCTCCGGGGCGTCGTGATACTCGAGCCGATCGACCTCGGCGCGGCGGATGTACTCGGCGAGGCCGAGCACCTCCTCGAGGGCGCGGATGCCGTTCTTCGTCTTCCGCGGCATGATCGGGGAGAAGGCGAGCACGACCAACCCGCAGAGCCCGATCGCGACGCCGAGGTACAGCGACCCGGAAACGAATCCGATTCCGACGCCCGCGGCGACGCCGAGGAAGCCGAGCGACGCGTAGAAGCGGCGCGTCCGCTCCGGATTGTGCGGGTAGTACCCCTTCTCGATCAGGCCGCCGTACAGCTTCGATTTGATTGCTGGAAGGTGCCGGTAGAATTCGTTCTCCAGCGACGAAAGGGTCCGCGTGTCGGGATGCTCGGCGTCGAAGAGTGCAGTGAAGAGGAGTTGCTCGACGTCGGAGAGGTCCTCCGCCGACGCCGACCGGCGGACGAAGCGGTGGTCGATCGCCGACCGCCCGAAGAACTCCTTGACGCGGTCGGCCAGCCCTTCCGCCTCGTCGACCTCCTCGATTGTCATGTGCCCCTTCACGGCGAGGCCGATCATCATCGCGCTGACGTCGCGCAGATCGGCGCGATCGTCGACGAGGACTCCGGCTTCGCCCGGGTGCATCCCCCGCGGCGGCTCGAACGCCGGGGCGATCGTCCCTTTCCGAGGGTCCCGCCCGACGCGGACCCAGAGGAGGGTCATCCCGATCAACGCCACGATCGGCAGCGCCGCGTACCGGTTGGCGTCGAGGAACCAGAGGAGCCGCTGTGCGGTCGACGGCTCCTCGATCGGGAGCTGATCGCGAGGGATCGCCACGTCGACCGTCAGCCTCTCGCCGGGCGCGAGCTGCGCAGCGGAGAAGACAAGGTCCCCGGCCTCGGAGACGGTCGCCCGATCTCCCCGCATCGAGCTCCCGGTCGGGCCGACGTAGGAGATCGTCGACAGCGTCGCCCGATCGACCGTCATTGGAAGAGAGACGGTCGCCGTGGCCTGGCGGATCGGTATCTGCGAGTTGCTTCCGGTGACGCTCCAGTACAGCTGGAGGTAGTCGTCGTAGAAGAGGATCGCCCGTCGGACGGTGTAGGCGATCGTGTAGGCGTACGTCCCGACGATCGTTTGGTCGGGGTCCCCGATCCGAATGCGGAGGTTCCGCCCGACGCGGCGCGCGGTGTACGGGACCGGCCCGCTGTCGAGGGCGATCCGATCCAGTTCGACGTCGATGGCGACGTTGGCGCCGCGCGGATCCCGGTACGAGACCGGGATCTCCCGCTCGATCCCGTGGTGCTCGGTGAAGAAGGTAACGGCGATCTCCTCGGTTACGCGGAGGATCCCCGACGGGTCGAGTTCGATCGTGGCGTCGAACCGCCCGATCTCGAGGCTGGCGAGCGCGCTCGGTCCGATCGCGAGGACGGCGGTCGCGAGAAGGAAGACGAGCCGGACGCGGCGCATCAAAACCGGACGGACGGTGCTTCCCGCTGCTCCTCGCCGGGGAGGGCGTAGAACTCCCGCTCACGGAAGCCGAACAGGCCGGCGATGACATTGCGCGGGAACACCTGGATTGTCGTGTTGAGGTCGCGGACGACGGCGTTGTAGTAGCGGCGGGACCGCTGGATGGCATCCTCCACCTGCTCGAGCGTCTCCTGCAGGCCGAGGAAGTTCTGGTTCGCCTTCAGCTCGGGGTACGCCTCGACGACGGCGAACAGCGACTTGAGCGCCCCCTTGAGGCCCTCTTCCGCCTCCGCCTGCTCGCGCGGGCCGGAGGCGTCGATCGCTCTCGCGCGGGCGAGCGTCACCCGTTCAAACACCTCCGACTCGTGGGCGGCGTATCCCTTGACGGTCTCGACGAGGTTCGGAATCAGATCCCATCGACGCTTCAGCTGCGTGTCGATGTCCCGCCACGCCTCTTCCGAGCGGACGCGGAGCCGGACGAGGCGGTTGTAGGTGAGCCCTCCCCAGAGAAGGGCGATCCCTCCGATGATGACGACGTAGCCGATCGCGCTCATGCTCCCTCCTTACCCAGCGGTCTCGCATTCTAGCGAGACGGCAGGAGATCGGCCAGCGTGCGCACGGCGTACGGCCGGCGAGCCGAACTCTCCGAATCCCCGTTGCGACGAGCGGATCGGCGTGATATCCTCGCGGCGTTTCGACAGCGATTCTCAACGATTCAGGAGGGGCGAGATGCATAAGAGGCTGTTCACCCCCGGGCCGACGGAGGTCCGGCCCGAGATCCTCAAGGAGCTGGCGACGCCACAGATCCACCATCGGTCGCCGGAGTTTTCGGAGTTGTACGCGGCGATTCAGCCGAAGTTGCAGAAGATCCTGTACACAGGGAATCCGGTTCTGTTGTTCACCTCCTCGTCGACCGGTGCGATGGAATCGGCGGTGACGAACCTCGTCGCGAAGCGGTGTCTGAACCTCGTGAACGGGGCCTTCTCGAAGCGGTGGCACGAGATCACCGTCGGAAACGGCGTCCCTTGCGACGCGTTCGAGCTGCCGTGGGACGTGGCGGTGAAGCCGGAGGCGGTCGACGAACGGCTCGCGTCCGATCGGTACGACGCCGTTACGCTCGTTTTCAATGAGACGTCGACCGGTTTGCTCAACCCGCTCCGGGAGATCGCCGAGGTCGTTCACCGCTACCCGGACGTGCTGCTCCTCGTCGATGCGGTCTCCGGGATGGCCGGTACGAAGATCGAGACCGACGCGTGGAAGATCGACTTCGTCCTTGCTGGGGTGCAGAAGGCGTTCGCGCTTCCGGCGGGGCTCGCCGTCGCGGCGGTGAGCGAGCGGGCGCTCGAACGGGCGAGGGCGGTTCCGCCGCGGAGCTACTACTTCAGCCTCCCGCGGATACACAAGTCGCACCTGAAGAACCAGACGCCCTCGACCCCGGCGATCCCGCACCTCTACGCGCTGAACGCGCAGCTCGACGACATGCTCGCCGAGGGGATCGAGGCTCGCTTCGCCCGCCACGAAAGGATGGCGGGGATCGTCCAGAGATGGGCCAAGGAGCACTTCGACGTCTTCCCGGAGGCGGGCTACTGGTCGCCGACGCTGACGTGCGTTCGCAACACGAGGGGGATCGACGTCGCCGGCCTGATCGACGGGCTGGCCGGCGAGTACAACCTGCGGATCGCGAACGGCTACGGGGACATCAAGGGGAAGACGTTCCGGATCGCCCACATGGGCGACACGCAGGTCGACGAAATCGAGGGACTGCTGAGGGCGATCGAATCGATCCTCGGCCTGTAGGAGGTGCGATGATGGCGTTCAAGGTGCTGGTTTCCGACCCGCTCGCCGCCGAGGCGGTGGCGGCGATGCGAGACGCGGGGCTCGGGGTCGACGAGAAGACGGAGCTCTCGCCTGAGGAGCTGAAGGCGGAGATCGGGGCGTACGACGCGATCGTCGTCCGCAGCGCGACGAAGCTGCGGGCCGAGATCCTCGACGCGGCGGAGAACCTGAAGCTGATCGTCCGCGCCGGCGTCGGGCTCGACAACGTCGACGTCGACCACGCGAAGGGAAAGGGGATCGAGGTCCGGAATACCCCGGCGGCGTCCTCGAACTCGGTCGCCGAGCTCGCCCTCGGCCACGTCCTTTCGCTCGCGCGGCACATCGGGCGCGCGACGGCGTCGATGAAGGCGGGAAAGTGGGAGAAGAAGCAGCTGAAGGGGATCGAGATCGAAGGCAAGACGCTCGGGATCGTCGGGATCGGCCGGATCGGTCGGTCGCTCGCGATGAAGGCGGCCGCCCTCGGGATGCGCGTCGTCGCGTACGACGCCTATCTGACCGAGAGCCCGATCCCTGACGTTGCGCCGAGGGTCGGGATGGACCGGCTCCTGGCCGAGTCCGACTTCATCTCGTTGCACGTCCCCTTCGATCCGTCGGTCGGGCCGATCCTCGGCGGAGCGGAGTTCGCGAAGATGAAGGACGGGGTCCGGATCGTGAACTGCGCCCGCGGGGGCGTCGTCGACGAGGCGGCGCTCGTCGCGGCGGTCGAAGGCGGGAAGGTCGCCGGCGTCGCGCTCGACGTGTTCGAGACCGAGCCGCCGGCGGCGGATCATCCGATCCTCGCCCTCGACGCGGTCTCGTTCACCCCGCACGTCGGGGCGGCGACCGTCGAGGCACAGTCGCGGGTCGGCCGGGAAGCGGCGCAGATCGTCGTCGACTTCGCGCAAGCGCGCGGCTAGGGGTGAGGCGTCCGATGGCGATCGTCATCCCGTTCCGAGGCTACCGGTACGATCCCGAGAAGGTCGGCGCGATCAGCGATGTCGTGACGCCGCCGTACGATCGGGTGTCCCCGGACGTCCAGGCGGCCTGCTACGCACGAAGCCCGCACAACATCGTCCGGATCATCAAGGGAAAGGCCGAGCCGGGGGACGACGACGCGAACAACGTCTACGCCCGCGCGGCGGGGTACCTCCGCTCGTGGATCGGCGAGGGGATCCTCGTCCGCGATCCGGTGCCGGCCCTGTACGCGTATCACCAGGCGTACTCGTTCGACGGCCGGCGCCTGATCCGAAAGGGGTTCGTCGCGCTGGGGAAGCTCGAGCCGGAGAAGGTCCACGCGCACGAGCAGACGCTCAAGGGGCCGAAGGTGGATCGCCTGAAGCTGATGCGGGCGACGGAGGCGAACTTCGGCCACGTCTTCATGCTGTACCGCGACCCGGAACGGGTCGCCGATCGCCTTCTGGCGGCGGAGATCGAGGGCGTCGAACCGGAGATCGAGGCGGCCGACGCGGACGGGAACGCCCATCGTGTCTGGCGCGTCGACGATCCGGGTGCGATCGCGGGCGTGCAAGAGGCGCTCGCCGACCGGGACCTCTACATCGCCGACGGGCACCATCGGTACGAGACAGCGGTCACCTACATGGGCGAAGGCGTCGCGAACGGCTGGAGGCCGGCGGCGCCGGAGTCGTTCGACGTCCGGATGATGAGCCTGTTCAACGTCGCCGAGCCGGGAATGTCGATCCGCCCGATTCATCGGCTGATTCACAGAGTCGACGGGTTCGACGCGGAGGCCTTCCTCGCCGCTGCGGCGGAGCAGTTCGTCGTCGAGAGGCACCCGTCGCTCGACGCGATGGTGTCGGCGACCCGGGCGGGCGGTGACCGACACACGTTCGGCTGCTTCACCGGCGGGATCTACGCGACGCTGACGCTGCGGGACGTCTCGGTCCTAGACGGGCTGATCGGGGGTGGTCGCTCGACCGATTACCGCCGCCTCGACGTCACGATCCTCCACGCGGCGATCCTCGAGCGGCTGCTCGGGATCGACGCCCGCGCGCTGGAGGAACAGCAAAACGTCACCTACACGGTCGACGCTCGCGCGGGGGCGGACGCGGTGGCATCCGGCGAGGAGCAGGTTCTGTTCGTTCTGAACCCCACCTCGGCCGACGAGGTGATGCGGGTCGCTGACCGCGGCGAGAAGATGCCGCAGAAGTCGACCGACTTCTATCCGAAACTCCTGACCGGGCTGGTCCTGTCGGTGATGGAGATCGAGAAGTGACCCGAGGCAGCGGCGTGTCCGGGGCGTGACGTCCGATGAAGGGGAGCGCGAGCGTTCCCCTTCTGTCTTTCCGCGCGGTACATCTGTCCCGGGTGCCGGGGACAAACCCACGACCTCATCCTCGCCCATTTCCAGTTGGGGAGGCCGTTTCTGGTCTACGCTTTCGAGCGGTGAGATCACGGAGGAGGTCATCATGCCACGGTTGTGTGCGCGAATCGCGATCTGCGTTGTCGTCCTCTCGCTTCTCGGCGGCGGGATCGCAATGGCTGACGACGTCGGATTCTCCGGCTTCGTAGGGTTGGGGATCACATACACCCCGGTTCCGCCGACGTCCTACAACATCGGCGCGGATTTGGTGCTCGCGTTCGACGTTTCGGGGTTCTCGTTCGCCTCGGAGACGGGATTCGACCTGGCCGGCTTCCAGTCGCAGCAGGTGACTCTCGGCGTCGACCTGGGGGCGGTTCAGATCAGCGAGGAGATCCTGTTCGATCCGTACTTCAGCCGGAACGAGATGAGCATCGACATGGCGATCGCCGGTGTCGACATCGGCGTGGACTTCATTCTGGCGAACATCGGCAGCGTGCAGACGCCGACCTACAGTATGGGGGCGGTCATCGAGCTCTCGAGCGGGATCGTGTGCGGGTTTTCGATAACGAGCCTCACCGGATTCGGCGCGATCGACTTGGTGAACATCCTCGGGGGCGTTGAAGCCCCGTTCTCGTACGAAATGCTGACCCTGTTCAACCACCTGGACACGCTGTGCACGCTGCCGCTTGATCTCGATGTGACGATCGTCCCGGACTTCTACTTCGAGGAGGAGCTCGTCCGCCTGGAGGCCGACTTCATGGGCCTGGTCGCCAGCAACACGACGTGGTTCGATGCCACGGGGCTTTCGAGAATGCTGTTCGAGCTCGGGTACCGCTTCGAGGAGCCGACGCTCAGCTTCCTGGCGTCGATGGGGCTCAACGGTCTGTTCGTCATCACCGATATCGATTTCATCATCGACCTCCAGGTCGACGTCGTTCGCTTCACGTCGCACACGTGGTTCGTGGAGAACCCGCTTCCGGTCCCGATCCCGATCGTTTTCGAAGGCCAGGGTTTCGCCGTGTCGTTCGAGATCTGCGGCGTTCTGATCACCACGGAGACCGACTTCGACGGTTCGTTCCTGTTCGCCCGGCAGCTGATCGCGATCGAAGCGACGTTCGAACCAGTGACGTTCAGAAGCTTGACCACGTTCGACGCGGCTGGTTTCGCCGACCAGTGTATCTACGCGGACGTAACGATCTGCGGCGCCAAGCTGTACACGAGGGCGGAGTTCGACTTCTCCGGAATCGGCCTGGTGACGTTCGGGTTCGACTTCACGTTCGGCTCATGAGCGAACGGTCCGACCTGTCCGATCGGGAGCTGGACGACCTCCTCCGGCTCCTGAAGGAGGAGAGCGAGGACATCGACGCCGTTCGAGAGGAGATTCTGCGTCGCGGAACGCCGATCATCGGCGAGGTGATCGCCGCGACGTTTCCCGCCAGCGGATTCACCACCGAAGAGCTGTTCCGCCCCGGCTACCTCGGGCTCCTCAACGCGGTCTACAACTACGACCTCTCGCGCGGC
>Ga0180432_10002006_pt1 | contig 31135 bp, 18 predicted proteins | sample SS_ome_10_FD_132414 | JGI IMG/M metagenome (GOLD analysis project Ga0180432, IMG submission 132414) | Hypersaline lake sediment archaeal communities from the Salton Sea, California, USA - SS_1_MS_2 metaG | ecosystem: Environmental > Aquatic > Non-marine Saline and Alkaline > Hypersaline >...
GGCGATGCCGCGGACGCGGATCGCCGAACCTCCGGCTTCGCCGGAGGATTCGCCACCCACAAAGGTTTTCCTTTCCGTGCTGTGGGTTGCATCAACGCGGTGGCGGCAAAGCACGGCCAACACGGCTCACAGGTGACGGGTACCAGACAATGCAAAATGCTGCAGCCCCCTTGCACTCCTGCCATGGATCGGGTGTGAAAGGTCCCGAAAAAACCCGTGCACCCCCCTGAGGACCTGACATTCGAGGGTCACCCCGGGGTATTTCCATGAAGGGGAGCTGCGAAAAGGAAGGGAGGGCCACGACTTATTTGCAGCGCGAAACGCTCGTCCCGGGCCACGATTGACCGCGCTCCCTCGAGGCCGCTATGATCGCTCGTTTCCCGGTCCCCATGAGAGGAGACGCGTGGCTGGCGTCGAAGAGTTGCAAAACGGCGGGGCGGATGACGACGTGGATGCGTGCGCCGAAGCGGCCGAGCTGCACGAGCCGATGGAGATCCTGCCCTCGCCTTCCGAGAAGAAGGCGCCCTCCTTCATCGTCGAGGGCTCGATCCTCAAGGCCGTGCTGAAGCTGGCCTGGCCCATGTGGATCGCCGTCGTCCTGCAGGACGCCTACAACCTGGTCGACCTCTTCTGGGTGGGGAAACTGGGCAAGGAGCCGGTGGCCGCGGTGGCCCTGTGCGGGATCCTCATGGGGATGGTCTTCACGGTGGCCATCGGCCTGGCCACGGGCGTGGTGGCCCTGGTCGCGCGGTTCATGGGGGCGGGGCGCCCGGAACGGGCCTGGGCCGCGACCTGGCAGGCCCTCTACATGGGCATCGGCGCCGGCCTGCTCACCACCGTCATCGGTCTCCCGCTGGCCCGTCCCGCCCTCGCCATCCTGGGCGCGCGGGGCGACATCCTCGCCCTCGGCGCGTCCTACCTCCAGGTCATGGCGGTGGGCGCCGGCACCATCTTCGTCGTCTTTTCCATGAATTCCGCCTTCCGCGGCGCGGGCGACACCGTGACCCCCATGATCGCCATGGGGATCGGGACCATCGTGAACTTGATTCTCGACCCCTTTCTCATCTTCGGCTGGTGGATCTTTCCCGCCCTGGAGGTGGCCGGGTCGGCCCTCGCCACCGTGTGCGCGCAGACGACAAGCCTGCTCTTCCTGATCGGTATGCTCGCCCTTCGCGACAAGGTCCTCCGCCTCCGGTTGCGCGAGGCGCGTCCCGATCCCACCCTGATGTGGCGGATCGCCCGCGTGGGGATCTTCGGCTCCATGCAGATGTGGGTGCGAAACGTCTCCTCGCTGTTCGTGATCAGCATCGTCACGCCGTTCGGGCCCTCGGTGCTCGCGGCGTTCGGCATCTGCGTGAGGCTTCTGATGGTTTTTCTGCTTCCCGGATTCGGCGTGGGCAACGCGGCCGCCACCCTGGTGGGGCAGAACCTGGGAGCCGGAAAACCGGAGAGGGGCGCCCGGTCGGGCTGGACGGGATCGGGCGTCTACGCCGCCTTCTCGCTCGTGTTCGGGGGCGTCTTCTTCTTGCTGGCGCCCGACATCGTGGCCGTGTTCAACGACAGCCCCGCCGTGGTCATGCACGGATCCCTGTTCCTGCGCATCCTGTCGGTTTCCTTCCCCTTCACGGCCCTGGGCGTCGTCCTGGGGCGCGCCATGGCGGGGGCGGGAGACACGCTCGCACCCATGAGAATCACGGCGCTGGCCCTCCTCCTCGTCCAGGTGCCGGCGGCCTTCGGGCTCTCCCGGTTCTTCGGGCCCTTGGGGATCTGGCTGTCCTTCTCGATGGCCAACGTGGTGAACGGAATCCTCATGGCGGTATGGTTCCACCAGGGGAGGTGGGCGAAGAAGAGGGTGTGAGGCTTCGGATCGAGAAGGTCCGGCCGGGGAACCGACGGTGATCTCATGTTCTCCGCCGGCAACGGGTTCAGGCCATCCCCTGGTTGCCCGGCAAGGCGCGTCCGGCTATAATGACGCCGTCTCGCCGGGGGAGGGTAACGACACCAGTGGAGGATGAAACCTTGGTCGACCTGTCCGCCTACCCGAAAAAGATCAAGATCAAAGGGCGCAAGAGCCTGACCGTCAGGCCCATGACGGCCAAGGACGAGACGCGCATCCTGCAGTTCCTCAAGAACATTCCCCTGGAACACCGCCTCTTCCTCCGGGAAGACGTCGCGGACGAGAAGACCGTCCAGGGCTGGATCAAGAGCCTGAACTACGACCGCGTGATTCCCCTGCTGGGCGAGGTCGACCACAAGATCGTGGCCAACGGGACGCTGCACCTCTCTCCCCTCCGCTGGATCCGTCACGTCGGCGAGATCCGGATCCTGGTGGACCCCAAGTACCGCGGCATGGGCATCGGCCGCGCCGTCATCCACGAGCTCTTCAGCCTCGGCATATCCGTGGGGCTGGAGCGCATCATGGCCACGCAGATGGATTCCGAGGAGTTCCTCATCCAGGTCCTGGTGACGCTGGGTTTCTCCGAGGTCGCCCGCATCCCCAAGCACGTCAAGGACATGAAGGAAATCAAGCACGACCTCGTCTTCCTGACCGCCGAGGTGCAGGACGTCTTCGACCAACAGGAGAGGATGATCCAGGAAGACAAGTACTTCCCGCTCAGCGGGCAGTACTAGCTGAGCCTTGATCAGCCCGTTGGAGATTTCAGATTGCAGGTTTCAGCGGGTGATGCGGGATATCGACTGAAATCTCCAATCTGAAATCCCGCACCGGAACCCCATGAACAGCCAGGCCCTTCACAAGATCCTGATCGTCCGTCTCGGGGCCCTGGGCGACGTGATCCACGTCCTGCCCTCCCTGGACGCCCTTCGCGAGGCCCTCCCGGGAGCCCGCATCCACTGGGCGGTGGAGACGTCTTCCGCTTCGCTGCTCGAAAACCACCCCTTCGTGGACGCCGTCCACGTGATCCGGAGAAAGGAGTGGGAAGCGAAGCTCGCCTTTCCCGCGCGCTGGGCGGAGATCGGCCGCGAGGCGGCCGGCGCGGTGGCGTCCCTCCGGGAGGAGCGGTTCGATCTCGCCGTGGATTTCCAGGGAAACCTCCGAAGCGGGGTGGTGACCTACGCGTCCGGCGCGCCCAGCCGCATCGGATTCGCGAAGGGATCGGGCAAGGAGAGCAGCCACCTCTTCTACACCGAGCGGGTGGCGGTCCCGGAAAAAAGACTCCACAAGGCCGTGAAGGATCTCCTCCTGCTGGGGCCTCTCGGGATCGCGCGAACGGAGGCGCGAGCGGCGCTTCCCGAAGCGTTCGGAGGCTCGCAAGCGGTGCGGGAAGCCATGCGCCGGAAGAAGCGGCCGCTGGCGGTCTTTCACGGCGGCGTGAGCCGCTTCGGATCGCTCAAGGCCTATCCGTCTGCGTCCCTCGCGGATGCGGCCCGCCTCGTCGCGGAGAGGGGAGGCGGCGAGGTGCTGCTGACCTTCGGCCCCGCAGAGAAGGAGGAGGCGGAACGCACGGCCGCCGAGGCGGGCCCCGGCGTGACGCTCGCCCCGGAGACGGGTTTCCTTCCCGATCTGGTGGAGATTTTCCGCGCCGCGGACGCCGTGTGCGGCGTGGACACCGGGCCGGTGCAGCTGGCGGCGGCCGCGGGCGCGCCGGTGGTCGCGCTCTACGGCCCGAAGGACCCGGAAGTCTACGCGCCCCTGGGCGAGAAGGTGCGCGTGCTGGTCGCCTCCGATCCCTCGCTGGACTGCCTCCCCTGCAACGGGCGCCGTTGCCCGCGCGCCGGCGCCGACGGCCTCAGCCCCTGCATGAAGGCGATCGAGCCGGAACGCGTGGCGGACGCGGTGCTCGCGCTCTTCGACCCTCTCTGATCTCTCTGATTCCTCTGTTCCAGAAATCCGTCAAAACCTTGATCTGTGACCGCCAAGTTTTCATGGTTTCCGGGAGAGCCGGAGGCTCATGATGGACTGAATTCGGAATTCCTCAATTCGGAATTCCTCAATTCAAAATCTACAATCCCCTTGTCCGCCATCCGCCATTCATGGTCAGAACAGATCCCGGTCCAGGCTGCGGTACTGCACGGCCTCGGCGACGTGTTCGGGCTGGACGATCTCCTCGCCGGCCATGTCGGCGATGGTGCGGGCGACCTTGAGGGAGCGGGTGAAGGCGCGGGCGGAGAGACCCATCTCGTCCATGGCGGACTCCAGCAGGCGCCGGGCCTCGCGGGCCAGGTGGACGTGCTCGCGGATCTGGCGCGGGTTCATGGCGGCGTTGGTGTAGATGTTCTCCTCCCGGAATCGGTCCGCCTGGCGCGCGCGGGCCTTCACCACCTCCTCGCGGAGTTCCGCCGATCCCGCCCCGCTCGAGGTGCGGGAGATGTCCGAGGCCTTGACGGCGGGCACCTCGACGTGGAGGTCGATGCGGTCGAGCAGCGGCCCCGAGATCCTGGAGAGGTACTTCTGGATCTGGGCCGTGGTGCAGCTGCACTCGCGGGAGGGGTCGGTGAGGAACCCGCAGGGGCAGGGGTTCATGGCGCACACGAGCATGATCTTGGCGGGAAAGGTGAAGGTGGAGGAAGCGCGGCCGATGGTGACGGAGCCGTCTTCCAGGGGTTGCCTCAGGACCTCGAGGGTGCGGCGCGCGAACTCGGGGATCTCGTCGAGGAAGAGGACGCCGTTGTGGGCGAGGGAGATCTCGCCGGGCCGGGGATGGGAGCCGCCGCCCACGAGTCCGGCTTCCGAGATGGTGTGGTGGGGCGCGCGGAAAGGGCGCTGCACGGCCAGCGCCTCCCCCTTGGGGAGCAGGCCGGCGACGCTGAGGATCTTGGTGGTCTCGAGCCCCTCCTCCAGCATCAGCGGCGGCAGGATGGTGGGCAGGCGCTTGGCGAGCATGCTCTTGCCGGAGCCCGGCGGCCCGATCATCAGCGCGTTGTGGGCGCCGGCCGCGGCGACCGCCAGGCACCGCTTGACGTGGTGCTGTCCCTTGACCTCGGCGAAGTCGATGTCGTAGCCGGGGGCGCCGACGAGTCGCTCGAAGGGGACGGGCTCGTGGGACTCGAGAGGGGCCAGGCCCGTGAGATGTCCGGAAGCCTCGGCGAGCGAGCGGACCGGGACGGCGCGGATGCCCCCGACGGATGCGGCTTCGGGGGCGTTGTCGGCGGGAACGAGGATCTCCTCGACGCCGCGTTCGGCGAGCGCCATGGAAGCGGGAAGAACGCCGCGCACGGGCCTCACCTCTCCGTAGAGGGAGAGCTCGCCGAGGATGCCGGTGCGGGCCGTGTCCCGGGTTGCGATCTGGTCGGTGGCGGCGAGCAGTCCGAGCGCGATGGGGAGGTCGTAGGCGGGCCCTTCCTTCTTGATGTCGGCGGGGGCGAGGTTGACGGTGACGCGCCGGTTGGCGGGAAAGCGGTAGCCGGTGTTGACGACGGCCGCCTTGACGCGGTCCCGGCTCTCGCGCACGGCGACGTCGGGCAGACCCACCACGACGACGACCGGTTGTCCGTCGCCGACATCGACCTCGATCTCGACGGGCACGGCCTCGACGCCGTGCAATGCAGCGGAAACGACCTTGACGAGCATGGGGGGCCTTTCCGCGGTTCCGTGGCGGAAGGATCGTACGCCCGAAGACGGGAGAGATCAAGCCTGCAACGCTGGTTTTCCGGAACAGCCATGCAGACGGGGAAACAGACCCTCCCCCACCGGCGCAACGTCGATCAGAAGCGAACCTGGATGCCCGCCTGGCCCACAGCGAAGAAGGGAACGTTGTCCGACATCGGCACCAGATCGAACTCGAGCCGGAGAAGAAGATCCACGGGCCCCGACAGCGTGATCCAGGCCCCGAACCCCGCGTCGACCAGGAAACCCGGAAAGGTCCCCGATTCCTCTTCGGTCTCGGTCCCCAGCGTCCGGGACGCCGACGAGGACTCCAGGGCGAACGAAAGACCCACAAAGACGTAGATGTCGAGGCTCCGGCCCTGCGGGAAGAAGTGGAAGAGCAGATCGTCCTTGAGCAGGAACAGAATCGTGGTCACGTCGTAGCCGGTGTCCTGCTCCTCGGAAAGGGTGTACCCGCCGAGAACGCGCAGCTCGTTGGTGATGGAGATCGGTTCGATGATCGGGGGAAGTCCGAAGCCCAGGAACACGCCCCCGAGCTCGCCGGTGTCGAAGGCCTCTTTCTTGGCCCCGAAAGGGAGAAACGCGCCGAACTCGATCCCGATACGCGTGTCCTGGACCCACTCGCGTCGTGCAGGAGAAGGTGCGTCCTCTTCCTGCGCCTCCACCGGAACGTCGGCCGGACCGGTCTCTTGCCACCCCTCGCCCTCCTCCCAGCCTTCCCCCCAGCCCGAATCCTCCCCGCCCTCGCCCGACGGCGGGCTCTCGGCCCCTCCTTCCTCCTCCCCCCACCCCCAGCCGTCGCCGGACGATTCACCGGACCCCTCGTCCTTCTTCTTCTCCTCCTCCCCCCACCCCCAGCCATCTCCCGACGATTCACCGGACCCCTCCTCCTTCTTCTCCTCCTCTCCCCAACCCCAGCCTTCCCCGGACGATTCCCCGGAACCCTCGTCCTTGTCGCCCTTTTCGTCCTCCTCCTCCTCCCAACCCCAGCCCTCCTGCAGACAGGGCTTCAGGCCTTCGATCGACCGGGGCAGGGAACGCTCTCCAGGCTCGAGCAGGGAACGCAACCCCGCAAAGCGGGTGATGTCGGAGGATTCGCCTCCCTGCGCCGGGGCGGCCTGGAAGACCGCGATCACGATGATGGATACGAGGCACCCCAAGAGCGGCTTTCGCATTTTCATTCGTCGACGATCCAAAGACGGAACGGGGAAATCCAGCCGTTTCCTCGCGGCCTTCTCCCGGATCGAGGAAAAAGCGCCAAAAGCCCACATGTGTCGCATGGTCATTGTATCTCTTTTCCTCGTGGTCAAAAAGAAAAAAAGGTTCCCGCGAAAACATCTTTTCAACGCCAAGGGATCAAAGCCCGTATCGCTCCAGTTTGCGGCGTAGCGTCGTCCGATGGATGCCGAGCAGTTCCGAGGCCTTCACCTGGTTGCCGCCCGTGATGCGCATCACCTCCTCCAGAAGCGGCTTCTCGAACAACGCCGTCACGCCGTCATGAAGGGGGGCCTCGCCCTCGGCCAGAAGACGAGCCACCGCCTCGCGAACCACCGCTCCCGCCTCCGTCCCTCTCTCCCCCGGCTCCCCGAGACCCGAGGGCAAGTGGTCCGGCAGGATCGTTCTTCCCCGCGCCACCACCCGGGCATGCTCCACCGCGTTGCGAAGCTCCCGGACGTTCCCGGGCCATGCATGTGCCCGAAGCCGCTCCAGCGCTTCCTTCGAGACGGCCGGCCCTTCCCCGTCCAAAGACCTCGCGAAATGGGAGACCAGAAGGGGGATGTCCTCCCGCCGCTCCCGGAGCGGGGGAAGATGGATGGGAAAGACGTTGAGCCGGAAGTAGAGGTCTTCCCGGAAACGGCCCGCCTCGACTTCCGCCGAAAGGTCCGTGTTCGTCGCGGCGATGATGCGCGCGTTCAAGGGCTTCGGGCCCGGCGAACCCAGCCCCTCCACCTGCCGCTCCTCGAGGACGCGCAACAGCTTCGCCTGCACGGGAAGGGGGATCTCCTTGACCTCGTCCAGGAACACCGTGCCGCCTTCCGCGCGCAACAGGCGCCCGGGGCGCGATTCCGACGCCCCGGTGAAGGCGCCCTTTTCGAACCCGAAGAGCTCGCTTTCCAGAAGCGTCTCCGGGATGGCCGCGCAGTGCACGGGCACGAAAGGCCCGCCGGCGCGGGACGAGGAGGCGTGGATCGCCCGGGCCGCCAGGTCCTTGCCCGTCCCCGTCTCCCCCAGGATCAGCACGGACGCGTCCGACAGGCTGGCCATGCCGATCCGCTTGAACACCTCCTGCATCGCCGTCGAGGCGCCCACCATCATGGAGGCCTCCCGGCCGTCCAGGCGGGCCTTCAAATCCAGCACCTGGCGGGAGAGAGCGCCGGCCCGGGCCGCGCGGCCGACCGCCGGTTTCACCTTCTCCGTGTCGATCGGCTTGACCAGATAATCGAACGCGCCCAGGCGGATCGCCTCCACCGCCGTCTCCATCGTCCCGTGCGCCGTGATCACGATCACCTCGCCCCGGAATCCCCGTTCCTTCAGCGCCTCCAGCGCCTCCAGCCCGTCCATGCCCGGAAGGCGCACGTCGAGCAGCACCACCTCCGGCGACGTCTCTTCCGCGATCTCCAGCCCCGACTCCGCCGTCCCCGCGACGGAGACCTCGTGCCCCTCGCGCTCGAGGATCTTCTTCAGCGCCCAGCAGATCGCTTGTTCGTCGTCGATGACGAGAACCTTCGCCACGGCCGAGGTTCCGAAAAGAACCGAAACGCGCCCGACCCGCACGGGTCTACAAAACGGTTGGGCAGGTGTATGATCCTCGTTTGAACGTCTATGGTAGACGTTGTACGGTGGAAGAGAAAGCGGATCGCGAACATCCTGTTTCGTTTTCTTTTCCCAACGTCGATACGATCCCGTCTATAATCCGGGAGGAAGGAGCAAGACGCCATGCCCATGTGAGATGAAGTTGCATGAAGCTTGTGTTCGCCAACGTCGCGCCGCCGTGGCTCCGCTTTCTCCTGCTGGGGCTGGTGCTCTTCTTCGTCCTGTTCGGCGTGGGGGGCCTCCTCGAAACGCTCGGCGTCGACACGAACCTCGACCTCGGGGCGAACCCGGGCCTCGCCCGCAAGCTCCTCCTCGCGGCCATGGCCCTGTTCGTCCCCATCCTCCTGGTCCTCCCCAAGCTCGACGACATCCTCTACTTCGATGCGGAGAACCGGCGGCTGGTCCTGGTGCGAAGGGGCCTGGCCTTCAAGCGCACCCAGACCGTTCAAACGGAGGAGGCCGAGGCGCTGGTTTCCTCCCCCCGCCGCGCTCTCTGGGGAACGTTCATCGACGTGGAACTGGCGCTCGCGGACGGGCGCTCCGTCTTCCTGTTCTCGGTGCCGGCGGAACGCTGGAAGGCGGAGGGGGCGGGACCGTCGATCGCGGAGACGCTCGGCGTCGAGCAGGTCGAACGGCAGGAATCATGACCGTTTCTGGAAGGCCGGGGACCTCAGGGCATGTGAAAAAATTCGCCGGGTTCCATCGTTTCAGGTGACCGGGGAAATCCTTGATCTTGGGCAAGGGCGAATTCTTTCACAGCCGCTCAGCGCGACCGCCCGCGATCTGCGAGCCGTTCAGCGAGGCGGAGACGAGAGCGTCTCGAGAGTCTCGACGTTCTTGCGGGCGGTGTCGATGACGAGGCGGAGGAAGTCGCGAAGATCGCCGGGGCCGGCGCGCTCGAAAGGCTTGCGAAGAAGACGCATGGCCTCCTTCTCCACGCGGATCGCGGCGCCCAGCAGATTGAGGTTGGATCCCTTGCCCACGTCGTGGAAGAGGCACTCGCGCATTTCGGTCAGGGGCATCTCTTCCGGGGACGGAGCGCTCTCGAATTCGAGATGCTTGAAGAGGACGGGGATCCGCTTGACGTGATCCTGGTGCTTGACCGCCATGTCGACCAGCACGTTCCTGGCGTCCTCTTCCGCGAGCCGCGCGGCGGCCATGCAGACGTCGGCGCCCGCCTTCTTGTACTCCATGACCCGCTCGAGGGTCTGCAGGGTGTCGACGACGGAACCCATGGCGTCCTCCTCGGGGGGAGACATGTATGGTATACCGGAAAGACCGCCGTGCCGCACCTGTAAAAACCACGTCAAGGACATACCTTCCTCGACCCCTGAAAAAATCGGTTTTCAGGGTCGTCCATGTCTCCTTGCTTGGATGACGCCCGGGAGCGTATCCGGGTTTCAGCACACCTGGCTCCCAACTCGGGTGACGTTCAAGCCTTCGTTAACGAACCTTTCAGAACCACGAAGCCGAAGGCGGAAGAAGGTTCTCGAAATCGCCGGGGGCCCGCCCTCCCCTTGACATCGGTGATGTCAAGGGCCGGCAAGGACGCCCCGGCACCTCGCGTCTGGTTCCGGCCGCGGACGATATCCGCGAGGCAATCCCCGCGCGTCCGTTCTCGTGGCGCACCATACCTACATGGATCGGTTTGGATTGGGGGGCGAGCCTCTCCTCCTTCGCTTGCAGGTGGTTGCGAGAGCTACGGAGGACCCTACGTAGCCCTGGCAAGAGCCGATCGGCGTGGTACGGGCCGGCGAGCCAGGAAACTCGTGGCTCGGGAGGACCCTCGCCCTCCAAAACAGATCCATTGAACCGATACGTTTAGGTGTGGCAATGGACTCATGGAGGAGACGTACCGGAGCGAGGCGCGGCGCGACCCCTGCAGGCGGCGGCCAAAGAAACCCGAAACGCGAAAAGCGAACACTTTCCTTCTTCCTCCCGCCTCGCCGCCGAGGCTCATTTTTCGAGGTCTTCGAGGACCTCGACCGTCGACTTGTAGCGTTTCGCGGGCTTCTTCTCGAGGCAGCGCATGACGACGGCCTCGAGGCGGGGGGGGACGTCCTCGGTGATCTCGGAAGGGGGAATCGGCGCCTTGTAGGTGTGCTGGTAGGCCACGTCGCCCCGCACGAAGGGGGGGTCGCCCGTGAGCATCTCGTAGGCCATGACGCCGGCCGAGTAGATGTCCGACTGCGCGTCGGCCTGTTCCCCGGCGATCTGCTGGGGGGACATGTAGGGGAGCGTTCCGCGGACGCTCAGCGTTCGGGAAAACCCGATCTGGTCGGTGACGATGCGCGCGATGCCGAAATCCGTGATCTTGACCTTTCCCGCGGCGGTGTCCTCGGTCAGCATGATGTTGCTGGGCTTGACGTCCTTGTGGATGACGCCCATGCCGTGCGCGTAGCCCAGGGCGTCGAGGATCTGGCGGAGATGGGCCTCGGCGGAAGCGGCCGGGAGCTTTCCCTTCGTGTCGAGGATCCGGGCCAGATCGGGGCCTTCGATGTACTCCATGGAGATGTAGCGCTTCCCCTGCTCCTCGCCGGTGGAGAAGATCCGCACGATGCCGGGATGGTTCAGCTGGATGGCCGCCGAGGCCTCCCGTTTCAGGAGCCGGACGGCCTTCTCGCGGTGCGTGAACTCGTCGGGAAGGACCTTCAGGGCCACCAACAGCGGGGGATCGAACTCGTGATCCAGGGCCTTGTAGACCACGGCCATGCCCCCGCGCCCGCGCATCGTGAGGATTTCGAACCGTCCCCCCTCCACCTTTCCCGCGGGGAGTTCGGCCGTCTCGATGCCGCCGATGGTCAGGCGGTCGGAGACCGGCGACAGCGGCGAGGGCGTGACCGGCGTGGAGGGCGTGGTGGACACCCGCTTGCCGAGGTTGTCCAGCCTCTGTCGCACGTCCTGGAAGTCGTACCTCCAGAACCCGATCTTCTCGAACGTGATCTTGGCCTTGCGGAGATCGCCTGCGGCCTCGTACGCGCCGGCGAGCACGTAGAACATCTCCGCGTTCGTCTCCGTGACCTCCTCCTCGCCCAGCGCCCGTTCCAGGTTCTTCGACGCGATCAGGGGATGCCCCTTCTCCAGAAAGCACTTCGCGAGTTTCGCCAGGACCTCCCGTTTGCGCCCGTAGTCCTCGCCGATGCCCTGGAGGACGGGAATGGCCTCGTCCAGGTCCCCCGTCTCGACATGGAGATCGGCCAGGCGCTCCCGGTGCTCGTCCTTGCCCTCCTTCTCGATGAGCGCCCGGTACGCCCGTTCCATCGCGTCGAGGGGGTGCCGGTCCATCGCATCGAGCGTGCGCGAGCGCTTCAGCCATTTCAGCGCTTCCCCCGGCTCCCCGAGGGCCTGGCGCGTCCTTCCCTGGATGTAGAGGGCGGAGGCGGATTCGGCTCCGCCGGCGATGCGCTCGAGCCAGCGGTCGCGCATCTCCAAGAGGAGGTCCCTGGGAAGGGCCGGGTCGGGCCCCTTCCCCGGGCCCAGGATCGCGCGCGTGCGGGTCGCGGCCTCCTCGACGTCCCCCTCTTCGAGATGGATGTCGGCGATCTCCCACTGCAGGGCGGGCTGCTCTCCCGCGGTCTCCGCCAGCGCCAGGCAGAAGGCCAGAACCTCCCCCCGCTTGTCGGGATGCGCCTTCCGGGCCCGGCGGATGCCCGCCAGGATCCGGGACAGGGCCTGTGGCTCCTTGTCCAGACCGCGGTGCAGCAACAGCCCGGCCCGGGAAAATTCTCCCTCCTGGACCAGCAACATGCCGAGCGCAAGCGCCGGCCGGCCCTGGATCTGCTTGCCGATCTCCCCGACCAGCCGCTCGGCCGCGGGCCGGCTCCCCTTCTTGGAAAACAGGGCCTTCACGATGCTCAGGCCCCCCTCGACGTCGCCCGAGAGGAACCGGGAAACGCCCAGCGCCTTCATCACCTTCCACCCCGTCGCCAGCTCGACCCTTCCCTTGCCCTTTCTCGCCAGATCCAGGTAGGCCTCGTAGACGGCAACGGCCTCCCTCGCCGTATCGCCCTTGGACGCCAGCGCCTCCGCCAGATCCTCGGCCGCCCGGAAATCTCCAGGCGATGCACGGTACGCGTTCCACAGGCCCTCCAGGGCCCCCTCCACGCGCCCCGCCTTCAACAGCGCCCGCGCCTCCAGTCTCGCCGCCTCCTCGTGGCCCGGCGAGAGGTTGAGGATCTCCCGGCACAGCGAAGCGGCGTCGTCGAAGCCGCCCGAGCCGAAGTAGACCTCGGCCAGGGCCACCTTCACCTCCGGCGGACAGGCCTCCATGCCGGAGGCCCGGTTGTACACCTCCGCCGCCAGCGGATCCCGCCGCTTCTGGGTCGCGTAGATCCTTGCCAGAAGAAGGACGACCCTCTCGGAAGCCACCCCGCCGGCGATGGCCCGCGCGTAGGCCTCCTCCGCCTCGGGCCCCGTATCCGCACCCGCGGCGTGAAACGCCGCCAGGTCCCGCAGGATCCATGGATCCCCCCGACCCTTGGCGCGCAGTTCCTTCAACACGGCGATCCCCTTCTCCGCGTCGTCCCGCGCCGTGTAGAGGCGCGCGAGCCGGACGAGCACCTCGACGTCCTCGGGGTGCTTCTCCCGCCACAGCGCGAGCGTCCTCTCGGCGAGATCTTCCGGCTCGTCGTTGGAGAGGAAATGCGTCCGGAGAAACGCCCCCACCTCCTCGTTGAATTCCCGTTCCAGAAAGCCGGTGCACGCCGAAAGCGCACGGTGGGTCGTGACCTTCTCCTCCGTGTAGAGATGCACCAGATCCCGGTGGGTATCGAGGTCGCCGGGAAAATCCTCCCTCGCCTCTTCGAGGATCCACACCGCGTCGCGGACCCGGCCGGCATCCCGGTAACTCTTCGAGAGGAGACGGCGGACCCGGACGTTCCCCCCCTCGGACGCGACCGCCTTCTCGTACAACCCGACGGCTTCGGCGCCGGTGAACCCGGCGGTCTCGAAAACGTCCAGCAGCCGGGCCTCGAAAGCCAGGTCCTTGGGGAACGCCTTCTGCCACTGCGCATAGATCGCCCGCGCGTCGGCGTCGACCCGTTTGCGGTCCAGGTAGAAATCCTTCAGCCGGGCCATCGACGCCTCGTCGCGGGGGTGTTCCTCGAGCCTCGCGCGCAGCAGGGGTTCGGCCTCCTCGTCCTTGCCGGCCATCAGGTAGTGCTCGACGGCTTCCTCCTCGCGCCCCCGGCTCTTGAGGATCTCCGCCACGGCGACGTGGGCCCACGTCAGGGAGGGATCCACGGTGAGAGCCTTCTCGTAGAGGCCCAGCGAACTCTCGAGCGTGTCCCACCGGTCTTCGAGAATCCGGTAGAGGGCGAGAACGACGGCCTCGTGGTCGGGTTCGTACATGAGGCTTTCCCGGAGGATCGATTCGGCCTCGGGGCTCCGGTCGTCTTCCTCGAGGGCGATGTCGCGAAGGTCGAGCAAGGCCTGCCGTCCGGCACGTCCCTCGACCACGCCGGCCAGGATCCCCTTGGCCTTGCCACCCTCCCCCGCCCGCCGGTAGAGACGGCCCAGCCGGAGCCGGTCGGCGGGTCCCGCCTTTCCTTCCGCCTCGAGGGTCTCGAGGGCCCGCCGCATCGATTCGGCCCCGAGCCCCCCGCCCGCCTTCCGGGCGCGATCCACAACGGTTCGGGCGAGCAGGGCGGGGTCTTCCGCGTCCTCCAGAACCCGGGCCATCCCTTCGAGGGCCGCAGGATCGGCGCGGTCCGAGGCCAGGTAGAGGGAGGCGAGGCGGAGAGACGAAGCGCGGCGGAAGGGCCAGAGCCGGGCCCACCGCTCTCCCTGAAGGGCGGCTTCGGCCGTCTTGCCGGCCCTTTCCCTGGCGCGCATCCGGAAGAAGAAAAAGGCCGCCGACGCGGCCCAGAGAGCGGGAAAGACGAACAGGAGGACGATCAGCGCGGTGACGGCCGTCGAGAGGCCCGCGACGATGGCGGCGGTTTCGATCATGAAGAAACGTCTTTCTTCCCGAACCGAGGAGGCCGGGCCGGCGTTCCGCATCCCGGCGCCGCCTGCGATTATAGGCTTTCGTCTCTCCGCGTTTCGACCCCTCCCCGGCATTCCGTTCCGCTCAGAAGAAGCGGAATCCCCGGCCCCGGACCAGCAGCACCAGCATGAAGAGGCCGCCCAAAAGTCCGGTCACCACGCCGACGGGAAGGTTTTCCCTCGGGATGGCGACGCGCGCGAAGACGTCCGACCAGGCGAGCAGGGCGGCGCCGCCGATCACGGAGGCCGGCAGGAGCGTCCTGTGGTCGGGACCGGTGAAGGGCCTGAGGAAGTGCGGAATCATGAGCCCGACGAAGCCGATGACGCCCGAGGCGGCCACGCAGGCGCCGGTGACCAGCGAGGCGAGGCCGAAGAGGATCTTCCGCGTGCGGCCGGGAGGGACGCCGAGGCTCTGGGCCTTCTCGTCGCCGAGCGTCAGGGCGTTGAGGTCGCGGGAGAGGGCCCACAGCGCGGCCAGGCCGATCAGGACGGGGGGCGCGGCGGCGAGCAGGATGCCGCGGCGGGGAGCCGCAAGGCTGCCCATGAGCCATAGAAGGGCGCCGTGGGCCTGGTCGGGACGGGCGAGGGCGAACAGGAGGTAGACCAGAGAAGTGAAGAAGAAGCTGAGGACCACGCCGGCCAGGATCAGGGCGGCCTCGGAGAACCGGGCGCGGGCCGCCGCGCCGTACACCAGAAACGCCGCGACGAAGGCCCCGAGGAAGGCCGCCGCCGGAAGGGCCCACGGGCCCATGGAGGGCGCCAGCACCATCACGGCCGTGGCGCCCAGGGCGGCGCCGCCCGAGACGCCGAGTGTGAACGGATCGGCCAGGGGATTGCGGAGCATCCCCTGGAACACGCACCCCGAGCCGGCGAGACCCGCGCCGACGAGCAGGCCCAGAAGCAGGCGGGGGAACCGGAGTTCCCATACGATCGCCCGCGTGAGGCCTTTCTCCGACGGCTGGACGAGGGCCCGGAAGGACGCCCCGGGCGGAAGGCCCCGGCCCAGAAGAAAGGCCGCGGCGGCGGCCCCCGCAAGCAAGAGGAAAAGGACGGCGAAAACGAGGGCCCTGTTTCGCATGGTCGGGCTCCAACCGGATGGCCCCGGAGGACTCAGAGCATGTGAACGAATTCGCCGGTTTCGTCGTCTCTGCGGACCGGGAGACCCTCGTCCCACGGCAAGGGCGAATTCTTCCACCGGCTCTCTCGACGCCTCGGTCTGATATCCTTATCGATTCGGGATTTGCCTCGAGCCACTTCTTTCCCCTTTTCCCGGATTCTTCAGAGGGGCTGGAGGGACGGCGTCCCCCCCCCGATGCTGAGCGTTTGGGGAAGAATCCCCCTCGCGTGCAGATCCCGGGATTCTTTCACAAACGCTCAGCTCAGGAGGCCGGCGGCGGTCTTGAGGACCTTGAGACCGTCCATGAGGTCGGCCTGGCGCACGAGAATCTTGGCGAGCTCGCACGCCACGGGGATGGAGCCCTTGTTGTCGTACATCTGCTCGGCGAGCCTGGGAAAGGCTTCGCGGTCCGCCTCGAGGACGTTCCGGGCGGCGTCGCGGGCGTCCCGGACGGCCTGGACTTCCGCGTCCTCCGCCGCCACCCCGCCCAGCATGTCGTCGACGGCGCCGAGTTCCACCTCGGCTTCCTCGAAACGCGGGGCGGGACCGAGGTCGACGAACTCGAGGCCGAGGTCGAGAACCTCGAGGCTGGAGGTCAGGTCCGAGACCTCGTTTTCGAGCTCGAGGATGCGCTTGCGGGCGTCGGATTCCTGGAGGGACCTCTCCAGGCGGGCGACCTTCTCCCGGGAATCGGCGAGGGCCTTTTCCTTTTCCGACTGGACCTCGTGGATCCGGTCTTCCAGATGGTTGACGGTGTCCTGCTGGGCCTGGAGGCGCTTCTCGGCCTCCGCCCGGGCGTTCTCGGCGGCTTCGATCCTGGGCTCCGTCTCGGCGAGCCGGGCCTTGAGCTCCTCCGCTTCCCGGGTCGCCTTGTCCAGCGCCTCCTTCGCCTCGGCCTCGGACTTCCCGTAGGTGTTCTTGATGTTCTCGATCTCGGCTTCCAGGCCGCTGACGGTTTTCTTGAGGACCTCGTTCTGCTCCTCGAGCATGGGGAGGCGGCCCTCGTCGGACTTGAGCTTGGCCCGGAGGTCATCGTCCTCCTTGCGCAGTTCGCCGAGCTGGCTCTCGTAGGTCTCGACCTTTCCCTGCAGCGTGGCGAGCTTGGTCTCGAGCTGCTTGTTCATCAGCTCGTACTCGGTGATCTTGGACAGGAGTTCCTCGTGCTCCAACCCCCCGTAGGCCTTGATAAGCTTGTCCACGATGTCCATGAGGGCCCGGCGGCTGAGGACCTTCACGTTCCCGGAAAGCCCTTCCGCCTTGACCTCACGGACTTTCTCGCGCATGAGGTTGGAAACCTGGTCGTCGTAGTTCTTGTCGTCCGCCATGGAATCCAGGCGCTTCGCGCCCCTCCCACTGACTCGTTCTTGTCGGGACGGAGGAGGCTTCGGCGTGCACGCACCTCCATCATACGGCAGGAAAAGGATAGGCGGGACGGCGGCGCGTGTCAAGAAGGACACCCCTCGAGCGTTTCGCGCTGTAGCCGTTTTTCACATCCCCGGACGTCTTCCGACAACCGTTTGCCACGCCAGAGCCGGTGCGGGGGAGGGGGCCTTCTTGCTGCGACCGGTCGTGGATGTTGGATGGTAGATTTCAGCCGGGCGGATTTCCCCGTCGATCCGACGGACATCTGTTCCGAAAGTTCGGGAAAAACCATGATCGATGACCGCCTTGGAGGGCGAGGGTCCTCCCGAGCCCAAACCATGGCTCGCCGGCCCGTACTTCGCCGACCGGCTCATGCGAGGGCTACGTAGGGTCCTCCGTAGCTCTCGCAACCACCTGCAAGCGAAGGAGGAGAGGCTCGCCCTCCAAATCTTCATGATTTCTGGGAGAGCCGAAGGCTCATGGCTGCCTCGGGTCCAGGCAGCGCCCGAGGAAGAGGATCGCGCCGGTCTCCCGGTCCTGGATGGCGAAGAGGAAGGGCCGGTCGACGCGGAACCGCCGCGGCTCGCACTCCGCCATGGGCATGGCCGTGGCGGCCGCCGCTTCCGTCCCCTTCTCGTTCACCTTCACGAAGGCCTTGTGGACCGCTCCCGTGACGTACAGGCCTTTCGGGTTGTCCGTCATGCCGGAGAAGTCCGCCCGCTCGGAACGGAAGACGTCCGCGAGACCCAGCCTCGAAAGCGCGCCCTTCAGGTCGAAGGAACACGTCATCTCGAAGCGGGGCAGGGTGACGTCCGTATCGCTCCTGGATCCTCCCGTCGCCCAGGACGCGACGCGCTCGGGGGTCAAGGCCTCCTCGATCGAGGCGAGGTCTTCGCCCTCCCCGGGCAGGATGATGATCATGGCGAGCCGGCCGCCGCGATACGGCAGGACCAGGGAGCGGGCCCCGTCTCCCCCGGCCACGCGGAACGATCCGGACTGGCGCATCAGGGGGACCTTCGCGGTCCCGCCGCCGGCCAGATGGAAGTCCCCCGTCCGGGTCCGCTTCTCCTTGAAGGCCTCCTTCCAGAACCCCTTGAAGTAGACGGCGTTGGTCAGGATCAGGCGGGTCAGGTCCTGGATGTGTTGCCGCCGGAGGAGTTTCCGGATCCGGTTGCGGGTATGGCGGGCCACCCAGGCGTTGATGCGCTGCACCGCCTTTTCCGGAGCGCCCGAGAAATCCACCGTTTCCAGCGGCGCGCCGAAGTACCCCTCCGCCCCCTCCAGGAAGTCCTGCCGGAACGTGTAGCCCGACTGTCCCCACAAGGCGTTGGCCACGCTGAGCTCGAGGCCCTCCTTCGAGGAGGCGTCCAGGAGGTCGACGTTCAGGGCGGCCAGGGAAAGGAGGCGGTTTCCGGCGTCGCCGTCGAGATGGAGCGCCTTTCGCAGTTGCTTTCGCGTCTCCCCCGCCGCGCCGATCATCGTCATGCCGAGGGCCTGGTGGATGCTGTAGGGCGAGAAGAAGAGGTTGCCCTCCTTCCCCTTCACCTGGCCGTACAGGTCCACGGCGAAACGGTTGCAGGCCTGCGCCGCTTCGTGAACGTCTTCCTCGGGCACCTCGGAGACGTCGGCGGCCGGTCTCGCGGGTTCGGGAGGCGGGGCCGGCGGCCCGGCGGGTTCTTCGCCGGCCCGGCCGCCTTCGGGTTCCCCGGCTCTTGCGGGTTCCCCGTTCTCCGAGGACGCGGAACAGGCGATCAGGGCGGTGACGAGCAGCAGCGCGATCAGGCAGCGGAGAAGGGACATGGGCGACCTCCTGGATGATCTCGAAAACGCGATCTCCCGAAATCCAATGACCAAGGATGGATAGACGCAGGTTGCGCCGGAAGGTTCCCGAAAAAGCGCTTTTCCTGCTCCGAAAATCCGGGGAAAACCATGATCGACGACCGCCTTGGAGGGCGAGGGTCCTCCCGAGCCAAAACACAGCCGGCTCGACCTCCAAGTTTTCATGGTTTCCGGGAGAGCCGAAGGCTCATGGCCGACCTGAGAGGCTGTGAAAAAATCCCTGGTTCCGTGCGCGAGGGGATTTTTCCACATCCTCTGAGTTCCAGATGTCCATCCGCGTCCTCGGCGTCCCCGGCGGTGAGAGTCCTCCCGCCTTGGTTGCGGCCAGGCGGCTCTACCCTTTTTCCAGCGTGACCGGCAGGACCGCCGGCGCGAACAGGCGCACGCCGGAATTGGGGTAGACATAGTCGGGCCGGTCCGCGCGGCGGTAGGTGGCGCGGTTGCGAAGCCCCATGAAGAGCCAGGACCCGCCGCGGAGCAGGCGGCGCCGGCCGTCCTCCGCCGGATTGAGGCAGGCCTCCACGGCGTTTCCGCCCAGCCCCCGCACGCCGTAGGGGCTCTCGTCGATGGGGAACGACCGGACGGGGCGGGGTCGCGGGGGGCCGTCGTGGGAGCGCAAGCTGTTGGAAAAGACGTCGTCGAATTCGTTTCCCCAGGGGAACGTCCTCCCGTCGGCCCCCCTTGCGATCTTCTCCCACATGAGCTCGTGCGGCAGGCAGAAGACGAACCCCGCTTCCTCCCGGCGCCAGGACGCGTAGGCGATGGCGTCCTCCCACGAGATGCCCATCACCGGCCAGTCCTCCTCCCAGTCCGAAGGCGACGAGGCCAGCCGGCGTGCCTCCTTCCGCTCCGCTTCGTCCGCCTCCCCGAGCCAGGCCGCGGTCGGAACGGCCACCGTGCCGTCGCCGGTTCGGGGCCAGTAAGGCCCCTTGTCCGACTGGCGGGGAACGCGGGGGTGGGCCTCGCCGGCGTCGCGCACGGCCGGGTCGTTGAGAAACGAAGCGTATTCGGCGCAGGTCACGGGGAAGACCGAGGCGAAGAAGTCGTTGCTCGCGAACGCCTCCCGCGGCCCCGAGTAGGGATTCTCCGGGTCCCCCTGGTAGACGAAGGACCCTGCGGGGACCTGGACGAAGCCCCCGGGGATCTCGCCGTCCCGATACAGGGTGATGTCCACCTCCTCGTCCGCGAGGCGGCCGATGCAGACCGGGCACCGGACGGGATGGAAGCCCTCCTTGTGCAGGATCAGCAGGTAGGAGCCCATGGGGATGGTGGATTTGGGAATCGGCGTCCTGCCCAGATACAGCCCTTCACCCTCGTCGGGGCGATCCTGGTGATCGTCCTCCTGCCCGTCCTTTCTTGTATTGGGGCGAACACGAGGTTCGCCACGACAGGGGCGGTACGGCGAACCAGGATCGTACAGACGATCCAGAACCGCGGTTGGGGGCAGACCGGGGGTAGGGGCACTCCCTCCTGGTTGCCCCCGATCCGGGCGGCCACGGGGGGCCGCCGCTCCGTCGATTCCGGACGGGAAAACAGGCACCAGAATCTTTCGTCTCTCAACGAACCGGAACAGCCAGACGTCCGCGCCCTCGATCGGCTCGGTGCGGCAGGCGGGTCCGTGCACGCGGAGGCGGACGGACTCGCGGGGCTCGCGTTCTTGCAGATCCTCCGTCCCGTCCTCTTCGTCCGGATCGCGTCCGGAGAAGGGGTGGTAGCCCATGACGCCGTACTGGGAGGGGTCAAGGGGGGAGCCCGCCCGGACGTCCTCCCGGTCGGAGGGGGAGGGAGGCTCCGGCGAGCGGTCTTCCGCGGATGCCCCTCGGGAATCGCCGCTTCCCCCCTGGTCCCCGGCACCCTTCACCCATTCGCCGTTCAGCTCCCCCGGCGAGACCCTGCGCCCCTCGGCCAGGCAGCGGCAGGGGTACCTCTTCGTGGAAACCGCCAGCGTCCCGTCGCCCTTCAGTTTCTCGTCGTACCGGCCGTCGTTGTATTCCCGGACCAGGCCCTCGTAGAGGATCATCTCGTCGCGTTTCCCCGTCTTCTCCGCTTCGAGGAAGCGCTCCCAGTAGAGCCCGGCCAGCGCCTGACGCGCGTCCGTGTTCTCGCGGTCGAAGGAGAGGGCGTTCTGGAAGGCGGAGGAGGCCCGCCCGAACGTGTTCACCATCTCCTGGTGCAGCGCCTCGATCTTGCTCGTGCAGGTCCACAGCCCGGCCTTGCGCTCCACCGGCCAGTGGGGCTTGACGCGCTGGGCCATCCGTCCCGCCTCCTCCCGAAGCCTGGTTTCCTCTTCCCGCATCCGGCCGAGTTTCTCGACGAGCGCGCGGCCTTCCCGCACCCGTTCCCCGGCCCGCTTGCGGTTCCACGCCTTCTCCTGCTCCCCGTCCAGGTAGGCCTGGACGGCCTCGGCGAGTTCCCGCGCGTCCGCGTAGCGGTTTTCTGGATTCCCGGCCATGGCCTTGAGGACGATCGTTTCGAGCTCGGGGGGGACGGGTTCGCGGCCCTGCGCGACGCGGGCGGAGGGGGGGATCAGGTCGTTCTCCACGACCTTGGCGATGAGGTTCAAGGTCGTGTCGCCCTCGAAGGGGGGGGACAGGGTCAGGATGTTGTACAGGATGGCCCCCAGCGAGTAGATGTCCGAGCGCGCGTCGACGTCGTCGAGCCTGCCTGCGGCCTGTTCCGGCGCCATGTAGGCCGGCGTCCCGATGATCGTGCCGTCCAGGGTGAGAGGTTCGGCCCGATCGCCCGGATGCGCCTCCGCCGGGGGCTTCGGCGCCAACGGATGTCCCTGATCGGTCTGTCTCGCAGGGCCATCGCGTTGATCGGATTTCCGATGCAACTTCGCGAGGCCCCAGTCGACGACATAGACCTCGCCGTAGTGCCCGACCATGACGTTGGAGGGCTTGAGGTCGCGGTGGACCACCCCGTGGTCGTGGGCGTAGGCCATGGCGTTGCAGACGTCCTGGAAAATCCCGAGAAGCCGCGGGCGGGAAAATTCCCTGCGAGGGTCTCTCCGATGCTGAGAATGCTGGATTCTTGCTGACGAAGGCTGAGGTTCCTTTCGGGATTGGCCTCTTCCGTTTTCGGCGTTTTCCGTGTCGAAACAGCCGCGGTCTACCGCTTGAAGGATCGCCGCGAGGTCCCGGCCCGTGATGCGGGCCATGGTGAAGAAGGGTCTGTGCCGGTCGTCCGTCTCGACGGCGCCGACGTCGTAGACGGGGATGACGCCGGGATGGACGAGCTTTCCCGCGACGAGGGCTTCCCGCAGGAAACGGCGCGTCGTGTCGGGGTCGGGACGGGGATCGCGGAGGAACTTCACGGCCACTTCGCGCTCGAAGACGCTTTCCACCGCCAGCAGGACCTTCCCGAGCCCCCCCCGCCCGAGCTCGTGGCCGAGACGGTATTCGCGCTCCCGGGGGGTGGCGCGGACGACGTCCTTCTCGTCGCCGTCCTTGTCCCGTCCTGCCGCGGTTTCGGGTTTCCCGGCGGGGGGCGCCGCCGGCGGGCCCGGATCCTCGACCGTCTCGAAATCCAGGAGGGAGTCGTCCTCCTCGCCCGGGAGGAGCAGCGACCCCGCGTCTCCCCCCGGATCCGTCTCGATCTCCTCCAGCGCGGCGCGGTCCAGGAATCCGTGCTCCACGAGAAGGGCCGCCGGGGATCGCAGGGGCTCCGCGATCCAGAGGGAGAGGATCTCGGGCAGGCGTCGGGGGTCGAGGAGCCCTTTCTCGAGCGCGCGGGCGATGAGAAGAAGCGCGTGTGCCTCGTTCACGGAGCGTCTCCCAGAAGAAGCGTCCCGAGTCCGGAATGCCGGGGGCGATCCTCTCTATTGTTGTGGGAGACGCGGGAAAAGCAAGGCCGTCGGCCGGCTATCGCGTCCGCGGGGCGATTCCTGTATGGTTGACCCGGATGTCCTGGTCCTTCTGAAGAAGAACGACATGGCGACCGATCCCTTTCTCGGCCGGACCGTGGGACCCTACCGGATCGAGGCCAAGCTGGGCGAGGGCGGCATGGGCACCGTCTACCTGGCCGTCCACGAGACGCTCCAGCAGAAGCGAGCCTTCAAGATCCTTCCCGAATCCCTGGTCCGCGAGAACGCCGAATTCGCGGACCGCTTTCTCCGGGAAGCGCGCGCAGCAGCGGGCATCGACCACGTGAACGTGGTGAAGGTGTACGACGCAGGGAAGACGACGGTAGGGGAAGGCGAGGCCCCTGTGCACTTCATCGTCCATGAATACGTCTACGGCGTCTCGCTGGCGCGTTGCCTCGAGGACCGCGAGGTCCTCCCCGCCGTGGAAGCCGCCTCGCTCGTCCTCCAGGCGGCCCGGGGCCTCGCCGCGGCCGGGGAGCGGAACATCATCCACCGGGACATCAAACCGGCCAACCTCATGATCACGGACAAGGGCGTGGTCAAGGTGGCGGACTTCGGCCTGGCCAAAAACGTGGAGTCGGACACGGTGCTCACCCAGTCGGGGCAGATCATGGGAACCCCCGCCTACATGAGCCCGGAACAGGCCGACGGCCTGCCCGTCGACGCGCGCTCCGACATCTATGCGCTCGGCGTCACCTTCTACGAGCTCGTCACGGGCGTCAGGCCCTTCAACGCCCCCACGCCCATCGCCCTCCTGCGGAAGCACTGCGACGCCCCCGTCCCCGACCCCCGGCAGTACCGCTCGACCCTGGACGAGGCGATCTGCTCGATCCTCAACAGGATGCTGGCCAAGGACCCCGCCGATCGTTTCCCGAATCACCGTGAGCTCCTTTCGGCCCTCGAAGCCTACCTCGACGATCGCAAGGCTTCCGGCGACGTCCCCGGGGAAGGGCTCCAGGATTCCCTCATCGTCTACGTGGAGGCGGCGCTTCCGGAGACGAAACCGGCGGGTGAGCCCGCGGGGCCCGCTACGCCCCGGACCCCCTCGGGGATTCCCGAGACGGCGCGGCCGGCCGCCGGAGATTCTCCGGTGGAAGCGGGCCGGACTCCCGCCCGGGTCGCGGTCGCGGTCGTGCTCCTCGCCGTCGCGGCCCTCGCCGTCTTCCTGCTGTTCTCGCGGCCCTGGGGGAAGACGCCCGGAGACGGGGAGACGGGCGACGCGGTCTCCCGGGAAGCCTCCGAAGCCCCGGGCCTCCGCCCGCCCGACCCCGCGGCCGAAGCGAAGGCCGGCGTGGACGAGGCCCTGGAGCAGGGGGAAATCGGCCTCGCGCTGGCCCGGGCCGACAAGATGCTCGAGACCTTTCCCGAGCGGCGGGAAGCCCACGACGCGCTGGAGACCGTCGTCGCGGCCGAGGTGCAGGCGCTCGTCGAGAAGGAGCGCTTCGACGAGGCGCTGGCGCTGATCGAGAAGCGAAGAGAAACGCAGGACTACGTCTCGCTCGACGGGCTCGAGAGGGACACGCTTCTCCGCACGGGCGCGCACTGGGCCGACCAGGGATACTTCGGCAAGGCCGCGGAGGCCTACGGCAAGGCCTACAGGAAGTTCAAGGACGACGCGACCGTCCTTCGCGCCGTCATCCGCGACATGAACCGGACCTCCCACACGAGCCTCCGGTCCCTGGCCGAGGCCGCGGCGCTGGACCTGGCCGCGCTCACCGAGGGCCCTCTCGACGACGGTTCCGTGCAGGCCCTCCTCAACGGCCTCTACCGCAACGCGCCCTCGAGCGAGCGGGCCGGGACGATCCGGCGCCTTCTCGCGGACCGCGCCCCCAACGCCGCCGAGGCCGTGCGCGACCGGCTCCATTCGGATCACCGGTACACGCGATGGAACGCCTTCCGCTTCCTGACGGAACAAGAACGCCTCTCGCCCGCGGAAACGCTGGGCTTCCACGTCCGCAATTTCTTCCTTCTCAAGGCCACGGGCGGAACCGACCTCGACTACCTCGACGAATCCATGAACTACGTGGAAGACGCCTCCCTTCGAGACGACTGGCCGGAACGCAGGAAAAGGCTGGATTTCGAGGGGCTTTCCCCGCCGCCCGCCTTCAAGGCGAACACGGACGCCGCGAGACGGTTCCGGCGGCTCTTCGCCAAGGCCTTCCTGCCCGAGGCCGAACCCTCCCTGCTCGCCTGGATGCAGGGACGCGACCTCGTGGTGCGCCACGCCGCGTTCCACGTCCTGACGGACGCGGGTCCGACGGACCGCATCGACCTCTGGCGCTACCACGCCGGGAACCTCGACCTGCCGGACTACCGGTACCGGTACGCGGTGCTGGGGGAAGCGATCGCCTTCTTCCGGGCCCAGGCGAAGACCGAGCGGGCGGGGGAAGCCCGGGCGATTCTCCAGAAGGCGCGGGCCACGATGAACGAGCACCTGGAGACGCAGACGGTTTACCAGTACACGGCGCCCCGGAAGATTCTCGAGGGCAGCATCCGGGAGGTGGCGGAAGCGCTGGAAGCCTTCGAGTAGGGGGAGCATCATCGTCGATCTCTTCCGGTTTCTTCACGACCACGGCGTCGCCTACAAGCGGCACGACCATCCCCCCGTCTACACGGTGGAGGAGGCCGACCGCCTGGTGCCGGCCCTCCCCGGGGCGAAGACCAAGAACCTGTTCCTGCGGGACGACAAGGGGCGCCGGCATTTCCTGGTCGTGCTCCCGGCGACGAAGTCCGCTGACCTCAAGGCCCTGGCTTCGCGCCTCGGCGTCCGGAAGCTGGGGTTCGCGTCCGCCGAGAGGCTCCGGAAGCATCTCGGGCTCGAACCCGGGGCCGTGTCGATCCTGGGGTTGGTGAACGACGCCTCGGGCGCCGTGGAGGTGGTTCTCGACCGGAAGATCGGGAAGGCGCGCGCGCTTCTCTGCCATCCGCTGGTGAACACGTCCACGCTGGTGGTCCCGGCGGAGGGCGTCCGCCGTTTCCTCGAGGCCACGGGCCACGAGGCGAGGGTGCTGGAGATTCCGGGGAAGGAGTGAGAGAGGGGGGGAGCCGTTTCCTCCGGGGATTCCGGCGTTTCCTACGCTGGGGAAATATGGTATGTACGAGCCGAGCGGTGCGTAGCCCTACAACGCTACCTTATGAAGATCAGGTGGATCAGGTTCGAGAAGACTACGCGAATGCCGACGGTCGCGTTGTAGACTTGGGGAGGCGCCATGAAACAGGTCGAACGGGAGCCCGGACAAAAGCTGTCCCTGACGAACGACGGGGCGCTGGAAGTCTTCTTCATCGGCACGGGCGCCGCCTTCGCCAAGAAACATTTCCAGACCAATTTCCTGCTCATCAAGGGCGACAAGCACGTCATGGTCGATTTCGGTATGACGGGCCCCCGGGCGCTGAAGAAGAACGCGGGACTCGAGCCCACGGACATCGGGGTCCTTCTGCCCACGCACTCGCACGCCGACCACGTGGGGGGGATCGAATGCCTGGCCCTGCTCAACCGCTACGTGGCCCAGCGGGTCTTGAAGAAGCCCAAGCTGACCATGATCATCAACGAGGAGTACCAGCGGATCCTCTGGGAGCAGACGCTGCGCGGCGGCCTGGAGTGGAACGAGGAGCACCAGGACGGCAAGCGGAAGCTCGCCTTCGGGGACTTCTTCGACGTGATCCGGCCGCGGTGGAAGCAAAAGCAGCCCCGGGAGAGCTGGACGGCGGAGGTGGGCGATCTGCATCTGGAGCTGATGCGCACCAAGCACATCCCCGAACAATCGGAGAGCTGGGAGGGCTCCTTCGTCAGCTTCGGCGTGATGGCCGACGACCGGGTCTTCCTCTCCGGCGACACGCGCTTCGATCCCGATCTCGTCGAGATGTACCGGCACGCCGAGACCCTGTTCCACGACGTCCAGTTCTTCCCCGGCGGGGTCCACGCGCCGCTGGAGGAATTGAAAACCCTTCCGGACGCGGTCAAGAAGAAGATGTTCCTCATCCACTACGCCGACAACTGGCTCGAACAGGACGTGGGCGACTTCGCCGGTTTCGCCCGGGAAGGCGTCCGATACCTCTTCGACTGATCCCCCGCGCGGCCTGGGCCTTTCCTGTCCCGGCAACGCGGGGAACCTCCATCGTCCTTTCCCCCCGCTTCCCCGAAACGCACGCGGTAGAATCGAAAGGGACTGTCCCCTTTTTCGAGGCACGACACGCATGAAGATACCGGCCTGGACGATCGTGATCCTGTGCGCACTTCCCTCCCTCGCGCGCGCCGACGTCGAGGTGAAGGCGACGGGCGAGAACCTGCTGGAGAACGGCGGGTTCGAGCGGGGCGCCTTCGACGAGAAGGGCGTACCCGCGTCCTGGTATTCCACGGGCGACGTGAAGAACATGGCCTACCGCTGGTGCGCGGACGAGGGGCGGAACGGCTCGCGGTGCGTCTTCGCCTCCGGGACGCGCGGCCGGGCGGGCCTCGCCCACGTCAAGGTCCGGATCGATCCGAAGAAGACCTACGTGCTCTACGCCTGGGTCCGCACCGAGGATCTTCCCGACGGCAAGGTCTGGATCCGCGTCGGGACCGGCGGTCGGCGCATCCCCACGCAGCACGTCATCATCCGCGTGCCCGCCTCGAAGACCTGGACGCGGTACGTCGCCCTCGTGCGCGACCTCGATCCCGGGGCGACCGCCGCCGTGGTGACGGTCCAGATGCGCGACCGCGCGAAGGGGTCGGCGTGGGTCGACGACGTCTTCTTCGGCGAGGGCGAGGCGGGGCCCTTCGAGAGCGACTACCCCGTCCCGGCGCTTCCGGGGACGAGAACGTCAGCCACGGCCGAGCCCTCGGGTTTCTTCCGCGTGGAGAAGGTCGAGGGCGTGTGGTGGCTGGTCGAGCCCGACGGGAGCCTGATGTGGAGCACGGGCTCGTGCAGCACGGGCTACGCCAACGCGGTCCTGGCGGAGAACCTGGGGCTGACCCGGCGGGATGCAAAGAAGGTCCGGGCGCTTGTCGCCGCGTCCATGGAGCGGGCGGTGGATTTCGGCTTCAACAGCCTGGGCGCGTGGAGCGCGCTCGACGCCTACGGGTTCGACATCCGCGCGTGGAACCGTGAGCGCCGGGAGGCGGGAAAGGAGCCGCTCTACTACTTCTACAGCCTCAACTGCGCCAACGCCGGGCTCTCCGACCGGAGCGCCATCCGGGAGGGGTTCCTGCTTGAGGACATCCACGGCGAGACCCAGGGCGGGGACCGCGCCCAGGGACACCGGATGTGCGACCCCTTCCACCCCGCCTGGGCGAGGGCGCTCGACCGCTACCTCGCCCGCAAGACCGCCGGATACAAGGACGACCCGGATCTCGTCGGCTGGTTCACCGACAACGAGATCGCCCTCTACGGGCTCTACCAGTACCTGTGGAGCCCCTACGCGCTCCGGGCTTTCGTGGTGATCCTGAAGCGGCGCTACGCCTCCGCAACGGAGCTCAACGCGTCGTGGAGCACGGAGAACCACCGCTTCGCCTACGAGGCGATCTCGCCGGAGGCGCTCCGGGAGGATCCGCCCGACCTCTTCAAGGCCTCCGCCGCTTTTCGCGAGGACGTGAAGGCGTTCGAGAAGGTTCTGGCGGAGCGGTACGTGGACACGATCGTGACGACGCTGAAAAAGCACGACCCGAACCACCTGGTGATCGGCAACCGCTGGGGCACGATGGACGTCAGGGTCCTGCCCTACCTCGAGCACTTCCTGCCGGCGTTCTCGAAGTTCGACATCTGCGCCGCGAACCTCTACCCGCATCCGGCGGGCGGCAAGCAAGTCGCCGACGCGAACACGAAGGATCAGCTGGAATGGATCCGTGCGCTGAGCCGGATCACGGGCCGGCCGGTGCTGATCGGGGAGTTCGGCACGGCCGCGCGGGATTCGGGGGTGGCCGTGAAGCGCTGGGCGCCGCGGACGCTGGACACGGACGTGCAGCGCGGCGCGTCGTACCGGAAGATGGTCACCACGTGGTACCGTCTTCCGTTCGTCGTGGGGGCGCACTGGTTCAAGTGGTCGAACGGCTACGGGTACGGGGGCAACACGGGCCGTGACCCGCGCAGCTGCGGGCTGGTGGACGACTGGAACCATCCCTACGCGGACCTCGTGGAGGCGATCCGCGAGGCGAACGCGGCCATCGAGAAGGCGGGGCGCCGCGCGGATTTCGATATCGACGACCTGCCGTTTGAAAAGGAGTGAGCTCTGCAATTCAGGGATTCAGGAATTGAGGAATGGGGAGATGGGCTGTGGAATGATGGAAGGGGGGGAGTGGAGATTTCAGATTTCAGCAGGGTGTCGTAGCGAGCCCTGAAGTGCTGCGGGCTGGAAGCCCGCGGTCCTGCCGGCGCCATCGGGAAGCGACAGGCGGGAAGGGTTCAGGGCTTCCGGATCCCGTAGTCGTCGATCTTCTTGTTCAGCGTGGGCCAGGAGATGCCGAGAAGCTCCGCCGTCTCGCCCTTCTTCCATCCGGTGTGGGTGAGCGCCGCCTGGATGGCGCGCTTCTCCGCCTCCTTCAGCGTCATCACGCCCGAGACCGGCGCCGGCGCTTCCCCTTCGCCGCGGATCTCGGCGGGCAGCAGCGAGGCGTCGAGGACGGGGCCGCGGGTGAGCACCACCGCACGCTCGATCACGTTGAAGAGCTCGCGGATGTTGCCGGGCCACGCGTAGGCCTGGAGCGCCTTCATCGCCTCGGGAGACACGCCTTCGACGCGCCGTTTCGTGCGCTTGCACGCCTCGCGCACCGCGAACGACACCAGGTCGCCGATGTCCTCGCGCCGCTTGCGCAACGGCGGCACGTCCACCGTGACCACGCCCAGGCGGTAGTAGAGATCCTGGCGGAACGAGCCCTGCTCCACCTTCTTCTTCAGATCCCTGTTCGAGGCCGCCACGATCCGGATGTCCACCGACACCGGCGCCGTGCCCCCCACGCGGTAGAACTCACGCTCCTGCAGCGCCCGCAGCAGCTTCGCCTGCACCTCCAGCGCCATCTCCCCCACCTCGTCCAGAAAGAGCGTGCCCCCGCCCGCCAGCTCGAACTTGCCGGGCTTGCGCCGCGCCGCTCCCGTGAACGCCCCCTTCTCGTGGCCGAAGAGCTCGCTCTCCATCAGCGTGTCCACCAGCGCCGCGCAGTTCACCGCGATGAAGGGACCCTTGCGGCGCGGGCTCTTCTCGTGCAACGCCCGGGCGAGCAGCTCCTTCCCCGTCCCCGTCTCCCCCTTCAGCAGCACCGTCGCGTCCGAACCCGCCGCCCGGTCCACCAGGTCCAGCACCCCCCGGAAGGCGGGCCCGCCTCCCACCATCACCCGCTCGCCCCCCAGCGTCCGCTCCACGTCCTCCCGCCGGTCCCGCTCCAGCGCGAACGCCCGCGCCGTGGCCAGCGCCGGCGCGGCCTGGCCCGCGATGGCCAGCAGCGTCTCCAGGTCCCGGGGGCCGAAACTCTTCCCGGATTTCGTCCGGTCGACGTAGAGAATCCCGAGAAACTCCCCTCCGGAGGAGAGCGGCACGCACAGGGCGCTTCTCACCTTCTGCTGCAAAAGGCTCTTTCGCTCCTGGAAGCGCGGGTCCGTCTCCGCATCCTTGATCAGCACCGCCTCACGGTCCTTCGCCACCTTCCGGACCACCGCCCGGCTCAGCACGGGCTCCTTCTTCCCCTCCCCCCGCGAGGCCACGATCTCCAGCCGGCCCGAATCCGCCTCCTGCAACACCGCCGCCCGGTCCCCCTCCAGCTCCTCCATCAGGATGTCCAGAAGCCTCGTGAGGACCTCCTCCGCATCGCGGAGACCCGTCAGCGACCGGGAAGCCTCGAAGGCCTTCGTGAGGCGCCGGAAATCCTCCGCCTCGTCCTTGCCCTCCACCACGCGGAAATCCACCTCCCGGATGGAGGAGTGAACGGCAAGGCCGCTCTCCTCCGGCGGCGAGATCAGGACCGTACCCCTCTCCCCCGCGGGCGTCAGCAGGAACTGGAACCTCGTCGACCCCACGAGGATCTCGTCGCCGTCCTTCAGCGTCTCGCGTTCGACCTTCGCGCCGTTCAGGAACGTCCCGTTCGAGGAGCCCAGGTCCTCGAGGAGGAAGGCCTTTCCCTCCGGGCGCACGCAGGCATGGCGGCGGGAACTGGTCTCGTCGAAGATGCGGACCTCCCCCTCGTCGCCCCGTCCGATCGTGAGGGGGCGGTCGATCTCGAATTCCATCTGCGTGCTGCGGCCGTCGAGGACGCGAAGCAGGGCCATGGATGCATCCCTCACGAAATCGCATGCATGGTAGTCTTTTCGAACGCCGAGACCAATGGCCAAGGAGCGCGAAGGGCTCCCTTTGAGCCGTTCGCGCTGTGGCCGATTCTGGGTTGCGGTCGGGTGCAGAGCGAACCGCCGTGCTGCTTGTGGGAGGCGCCGGGGAGGGGCGATGCAAAGCAAGGCGGCGACCTCCATTCAGGGCTTCGTGTATAATGGAAGGCAGGGAATTATCGGTGGTGTCTGAGATTCGCTCACGTCAACAGGAATGGGGTCAGTCCTTCGTTTTTCGTCCTTCGTTGCGAGAGGAAACCCGTCCTCGCGAAGAGAACAAGGACGAAAAACGAAGGACTGAC
>Ga0180432_10002007_pt1 | contig 31130 bp, 16 predicted proteins | sample SS_ome_10_FD_132414 | JGI IMG/M metagenome (GOLD analysis project Ga0180432, IMG submission 132414) | Hypersaline lake sediment archaeal communities from the Salton Sea, California, USA - SS_1_MS_2 metaG | ecosystem: Environmental > Aquatic > Non-marine Saline and Alkaline > Hypersaline >...
CCCTTGCTGAATCTCTGTCTCCTGGCCTTTGGCCGAGAGAAAAACGACGGGAATATCTTTGAGCTTTTCTATCTCTTTCATGGCCGCGCAGGCTTCATAGCCCGTCATCCTGGGCATCCGCACGTCCATCAAGATCAAATCGGGGACGATCTGCTGAGCCAGTGCCAGTGCTTCCTGACCATCGTTGGCCATCCAGACCTCATAGCCAGCTAAACGCATGGTGATGGAAACAAGCTCTCGAATGTCTTTTTCGTCTTCTGCTACCAGAATCTTGACTTGTGGTCCTTGCGAAGCTGATGTCATTGGTTGTTCACTCCCTGTTCATCTGCACGAGCAACATTCGTCATGGTTGTTCAAGAGTGTCGGTTTGCGATGCGCGGTAGATAGGCAAAGTAAAGCTAAAAGTGCTTCCCCGGTTTACTTTGCTGTCCACCCAGATGTGTCCACCATGCATTTCGACAATAGATTTGGCAATAGGCAACCCCAGGCCGGTGCCGGGCCGCTGCCGTACCAATTCATGATCGCCTCGCTCAAAGCGATTGAAAAGACGAGCCATTTGTTCTGGCGGAATGCCAATGCCCGTATCGCTGACATCGGTCTGCAACATGCCATCTGCCCGTCGAACCGAGATCTCGACGGATCCACCGGCTGGCGTATAAAGGCAGGCGTTGCCAATCAGGTTAGTCAACACCTGGACCACACGGTCCCGATCAGCATTGACACAAGGCAATCCCGTTGGCACCTGGGTATCTATTTCTATCCGACACTCTTCTGCCAGGCTGCGCAGCGAGGTGACCACCTCGTCAATCACGGGACCTAGCTTCAGCGATCCCGACTTTAGCACAACCCGGCCGGTCTCAATGCGGGAAAGATCCAAGAGATCGGCCACCAGAGCCGCCAAACGGTCGGCGTTGGACTTGACCACACCCAGGAAATTCTTTTGATTCTCATTCACCTCGCCAGCCGCTCCACCGAGTACCAGGTCGGTGTAGCCCTTGATAGACGTCATAGGCGTGCGCAATTCATGGGCGACGATGGAGACAAATTCGCTCTTGGCCTGAGCAATCTCTCTTTCACGAGTGATGTCACGCAGGACGGTGACAACTCCCCAGAACTCACCCTCACCAGCCACCACAGGCGCAAAATGCGCTTGAAGCACCCGGCCATCCCGCTCCAGGATGCACTGAGCCATGAGGGAATATTCTGATGACACAACAGTCCGCCCGGTTGAAAGACTGACCATCGCCTCCCGTACCGTATCGATCACCTCGGGTGAAAAGGCCTGGTAGACCCACGCAACGCCCCGCCCGACAGGTACCTGGTCGGGCAATTCGAGCATCTCTAATGCTGCCTGGTTGATCACAGTGACCTGGCGGTTAACGTCAGTCACCACCACACCGTCGGCAATAGATTCCAGGATGGCCAAATTTTTGCTGGCTTCGGCTCGCTTTTCTTGCAGGGCCTTGCCCAGACGCTCGGCCTGTTCTCGCACCAGCCGGTACAGCTCGTAATTCTTGACAGCCGCCGTCACCTGCGTGGCGGCTGCCTCGACCAAGCGAAGGTGTTCCTGGGTAAAATAGTCGGGGCGGGGGTGAAAAAGCAGCATAACCCCCAGCACTACACCCTCGCTGCTCAACGGGACAGCCATGACAGACTGGCTATCCCCTTTCTTTTTCGGATCTATTTCCCAGCGTTCATCTTGGTCTACGCTGGTGATAATGGCTGCTTCGTTGCAATCCAAAACCCACCCGGCCAGGCCTACTCCTCGCTTAAAATGCGTGAGCTTGCCATCCCTGGGCAGCGGCTCCTTCCGCCCCAACGCGGCCCGATACACCAGATAACCCGTTTCCGTATCCAACAACAAAATGGACCCCTGGTTGACGCCCACAGCCTGATTAATGAGAGCCAATGCCCGGTTGAGGACTCGCTCCAGTTCCAGGCTGGACGCCAATTCACTGGTGATGCGATAGAGCGTGGTCACACGGTCTCGCTCGGCCAGCAGGTTCTGGTTGGCCTGGGCCAATTCAGCAGTCCGCTCTTTGATGCGCACCTCCAGATCACGGCGCAAGGCATCCAATTCTTCAAAGAGCTGGCTGTTCTTGAGAGCCATAGCAGCCTGACTGGCAACGATGGAAAGCATCCGTTGGTCGCTCTCGGAAAAAGCTCCCAAGCGACTGCTCTCCACATTGATGACACCTAGCACTTTGTCTTCGAACGCCATCGATACACACAACTGGGAGCGGGTGTGGGGGACAAGAGCCACGTAGGAAAGTTCCTGCCGGACATCAGGGATGTTCATGGGCACACCCGTCTTGGCCACCCTGCCCATCACCCCTTCACCCATCTTGATGCACAGATTACGTGCTTTTAGCGGCAACCCCCATCCAGCCACCAAACAGAGTTCCTGGGCGCTATCGTCCAACAAGGCAATGCCAAAAAGGTCATAATCCAATCGCCGTTGGATGACCGCGGCAACGTCGGTCATGATACGGTTTCGATCGGTGAGATGATGCAAGACGATCTCGCTCACCTCACGCACCAGTGTCACTTCCTCCAGCCGTCGCTCGGTCTCGGCAATGAGGCGCTCTCCTTCTTCACGCCGCAACCGCTGCGCACGCTCTTGATCGGCCAGCAGACTGCTAAAGATCGCCGCGAGCGTCAGAGCAGACAGGCGAGCGAACAAAGTTCCTGCATCCGGGGAGGCCTCGGGCTGCACGACATAGATCAGAAAGCCATAGATAACACAGATCACAACGGCATAAATCAGGCGTTCCACCACATCGAAGCGAAAGGCGGCCGACAGAATAACGAGGAAATAAAGGACAAAGTAAGGGCTATCCCCTGTGGAACTGAGAGCCACAGCCGCCGACACCCCAACAATGTCCATCACCATCGTCGCACGGCGAAAAGCCAGGCCTGGTCGCACCCCCCGCGCCAGCGCCAGGCAGATGATGAGGTTGAACGCTGCGAGAACTGCCGGCAGGATATTACCGGCCAACACAACCTCCCAGCGCACGCTGGGCCGAATGTTATTGATCACCAGAAATAACAAGATGATCGCCCAACGCGCTACCGCCGTCAGTTGCTCGCCATAAATATAGATTTCTGTTTCGACGCTCGGACCCCTTTTCCACCGGGCCCAGAACTCTTTTGTCATAGCCATTTCACTACAGGGTATCCCACATATTCGATGGGCTTATTCGATCCGGCCCATCGCATTGGACCAATGGCAAAGTGAAACTAAAGATGCTGCCCTGCCCCAACTCACTATCCACCCAAATCTCCCCTCCGTGCAGAGAAACTATGGACTTGGCGATAGAGAGGCCCAGTCCCGAACCGCCGATCTCTCGAATGAGAGGGTTGTCAGCCCGAAAGAAGCGACTAAAGATCTGCTCCTGATCCTGGCGCGAGATGCCGATGCCTGTATCCATCACGTCTACCTGGATCTGGCCATTCACCCGCCGGGCTGTGATGCCCACCTTGCCACCACCCGGTGTGTACTTGCAGGCGTTACTCATTAAATTGGTCAGCAGTTGAACAAGACGTCCCCGATCCCCCCACACCTCAGGCAGGTCTCGAGGCACATCGATGGCCAGCACCAGACCTTTTTTGTCTGCCTCGACCCGAAAAGTCATCACCGCTTCCTCGACAAGATCTGACAGTTGCAATTCCCGGATCTGCAGCTTCATCATACCCGCCTCGATGTGAGAGACATCCAACAAATCGTTGGCTAGATCGGTCAGACGCTCGACGTTGGTCTGGATGATCTGCAAAAATTGCTCCTGAGTGGGCGTGACTTTGCCCACCGACTCGGAAAGCAGCAACGCCGTATAGCCCTGAAGGGCCGTCATCGGCGTCTTGAGTTCGTGCGCCGCCACCGAGACAAATTCTTCTTTGAGCCGATCGATGCGAGCCTGACGGGTCACATCACGAAAGACGGCAACGATGTCCAGAGGCTCACCTTCCTGATGGGTCACCGGCGCAAAGCTGGCCTCGATCATCTTTTCGCCCAGTTCAAACTTGCATTCAGCCAAACGCGCACCCTGCTGGATCTTTTGCTTGCTGCTGACAAAAGCGGTAAAGACAGCCAGGGCGCTATCTGCGACCTCCCCTTCTCCACCCTGGGCCACAATGTCGTGCAACCGCATGTTCAAAAAAGCCTCTGGCGACAACCCCAGCACACGTTCCACGGCTGGGTTGGCACTCGTCATGCGGTCCTCATGATCAAAGACAATGACACCATCGGTGATGCCTTCTACAATGGCACGGGTCTTTTCAGCCAGGACCTCTTGCTGACGTAAAGAGGTCTGCAATTCGGCTGTGCGTTCCTCCACACGTCGCTCCAGAAAGCGCGCCAGATCCTGAGCCTCCTGGTAGTTACGCGCGTTCTGGATAGCCAGGGCTGTCTGGTCGGCCAACGTCTGCAAGGTGAACAGATCCTCCTCATCAAAGCCATAGAACTGGTCGCTCTGGATATCCAGCACGCCAATGACTTTGTCACCCAGTTTGATAGGCACCGCCAGCTCGGCTCGCGTGTCAGGCAGCAACTGGTTATACAAAAACCGGGGTTCTTGCAATACGTTCTGTGCCAGCAGGGGTTCACCCTGCTCAGCTACCCAGCCGACGATCCCTTCTTTGCCGATCTTTAACCGCATGCCCCCCTGCTGTGCTATAGCCTGCCCAACCTCTCCAGCCCCAGCCCGAAACACCGCCTCGCCAGCGTCCGGCTCTATGAAAAAAACGTGTACGTGATAATAACCGAACTGATCTTGAATTAGATTCACCACTTCGTGAAGCAACCTATCCAGGTCAAGGATGGCACTGATGCGGCGACTCACCTGGCCGACAGTTTCCATCTGCACGGCCCGGCGTCGCGTTTCCAGGAAAAGGCGGGCATTGGTGACTCCAATAGCCGCCTGGTTAGCCAGGGTCTGAGCCAGGTTGACTTCTTCACTGGTAAAGTGACGGTCACGGCGACTTTCCCAGATCTCAAAATATCCCATGGATTGTCCCTGTACCACCAGGGGAAAGTAGAGTACCGCCTGACCCCCAAACTTTTCCAGGTGCTGTCGATCCTCAGGGCTCAAATCCGGATCGCTGATGCTGATTCGGATAGGATGTTGTTCGCAAATCACCTGCCAGGCCACAGAGTCCTCGGTCACTTTGTAGGTCACGCCCAGCCTGGTGGCCCGCTCCTCCCCAGTCGCCAGCGGTCCGGCGTATTCCGCTAACACAGTTGAAGTGTTGGTCTCAGGATCCCAATCGCAGAGGCAGGCACTGCTTGCATCCACCACTTTGGCCATGTGCTCAGTGATCCGTTCCATGGCCTGTCCCATCTCCATGGAGTAGAGCATATCAGCACTGGCCTCCAATAGAAGCTCTTCCTCCTGCAAGCGGCGGCGGGTCTCTCTAAAAAGACGCGCGTTCTCGATGGCAAAGGCAGCCTGAGCAGCCAACAGCTCTAGCGATTCAATTTTGTAAAGGTGGGGCACCCGTCCATCCTGGGGATCATCCACAAAGAGCAGACCCACCAGCGCGCCATCGCCACCCCGGAGCGGCACCAATAGGACGTCGCCGGGGTGCCAGCGCCCTGCCGGCACCTTGTCCGGCCTCTCGACGACAGTGTGACGAACAATATCAGGTTTCCAGCCATCAGCACGATGATGCGGCAAGAAATAAGAATTGCTGAGCCGAAATTCTTTCCGCATGACTTTGAGATAGTCGGCCAAGGGCGGGCGGTGTTTCTGGATCTCTCGAAAAGTGACCAGGGGAATGCCAGCCGAAGCCATGCGACGCAGATAAGGTGGATTGCCCTCTACCAGGCTGAGCAAGGCCACGTTAAACCCTACAGTATCGGTGATGGCCTGAGCAATACGCTCCAACCCCTCTTCCAATCCCAATCCGGAACACAGAGCTCTCGAGATCTCGAAAAGTCGCTCCTGTAATTGAATGCGGCGGCGAAGCGCCTCCCCCAGCCGGCCCTGCTCGGCATAGCGACGAGCATTGCCGATAGCTACAGCAACCTGCTCGGCCAGAGCCTCCATGAAATGGATGTTCTCCTCGGTAAAGACTGCCGGATGGGGATTTTCCAGGTTGATGACTCCCACGACGACATCTTGATAATAGCGAATGGGCACCACTAATTTGGAACGGGTAGCAGGCACAATGGCATAATAATCATCCTCCTGAGCTACCTCAGGGATCAAAGCCACCACTCCCGTCTCCTTGACGCGCCCGACAATGCTCCGATCGATCCAGAATTCCACCTGTTCAAGCTGACTCATCTGATCGTCGCTATAGCCCTGCCAGGCGCTCAGGCGCAGGTACCCCGTTTCCTCATCTACCAAAAAGATGCTGCCGTGCGTGGCGGGCGTCGCTGCGACTGCTTCTTCCACCAAAACCAAAAGTATCCGTTCCAGATCCAAGGTCTTGTTCAACTCACGGCCAATGAGCTGCAAAGCTACCAACTCGGCCATGGGCGACTGGCCAACGGGTGGTCTTGACAGATCCTCTGGCTTATTCTGTTCCAGTACTGACGGACCAGACTTTTTACTCACGCGAACACGACTCCAAATCTATGTTTTTCCAATCGCCCGCTCGAGTTCCGCCACCAATTCTTCTACTGTAAAGGGTTTGGATAGAAACTCGACCGCTCCCAGCGATAAGAGCCTTTGCCTCTCCGATAGATAATCGGCGGCGTGGGCCGACATTGCAACGATGGGAATGTCACGGGTCTCCACATCCTGCTTGAGACGAACGAGAGCTTCATAGCCATCCATGCCCGGCATCCGCAGGTCCAGCAAGATCAACCCCGGTTTCTCTCGTCGGGCCATTGCCAGCGTCTCGTAGCCATCCATGGCCACCGAGGTCGAGAATCCATAGCGCTCTAACGTCCGGGTTAACAGGCCCGCCGTGTTTGAATCGTCCTCGGCGATTAAAACACGCGCCCTGCGATCCAGGATCGTCTGAACGCTCTCGATCAAGCGCGACTCGTCTATCGGCTTGATCAAGTAATCGACGGCTCCCAGCCGTAAGCCACTCTCTTCGTCCTGCACAATAGAGAGAATGACCACAGGAATGTCGGCTGTACGAGGGGTGGCCTTTAACTGCTGAAGTACCTCAAAACCATCCTGGTCCGGTAAAAGCACATCGAGTGTAATGAGATCCGGATGTTCAGCATTAGCCTTGGCCAGGGCCTCGTCTCCCAAGACAGCCGTGATAACCCGATAGCCGTGAGATTCTAACTGATGGCGGATGAGACCGGCGATATCGGGCTCATCTTCTACTACCAGCACTGTTTTCTGGCTGGCACAGATGGCAGAACTCGCCCCCCCCTCTGGTTCTGAGATGACGGGACTTTCTGCTTCGATCGTAGGCAGGATAAAAGTAAAGGTGCTCCCTTTGTCTGGATTGCTGTCTACCCATATACGACCGCCATGCATTTCGACAAACATCCTGACGATGGACAGGCCCAGGCCGGTGCCACCTGCTTCATCCACCACCGGGTGATTGGCCCTAAAGAAACGATCCCATATCTTGCCCTGATCCTCTGGTGCGATGCCAATGCCGGTGTCCGAGACATCCACGCGTACGACTCCCGACATCCGAGCAACGCTTATCGCTACTACTCCCTCGGGCGTGTACCGGTGAGCGTTGCTCACCAGGTTGGTCAGAACCTGAGTCAACCGATCGCGATCACCTTGTACCGCAGGCAGGTCCTCGGGCACGGTCACCCGCAAAGAGAGGCCCTTGGCCTCGATCTGGGCACGGAGCGTTTCTACCACATCCTGTACCACATCCCGAATGTTCAGCGAGTTAAGCTCCAGCTTGACCCGTCCAGATTCGATGCGCGAGATGTCCAACAGATCGTTGATGAGAGCCGTAAGACGATCGGCATTGTTGCGGATGATGCCCATGAACCGTTCCTGGCCCTCTGTTAACGGCCCCACAGCACCCGTCAGCAAAAGATCGGTATAGCCCTTGATAGAAGTGAGTGGCGTGCGCAGCTCGTGTGAGACAGTAGAAACAAACTCGGTTTTGGCAATGTCGGCTTGAACCTCGCGGGTAATGTCTCGAAAGACAGAAACAATGCCCATAAACTTTTCACTGCTTGCCAAGACAGGAGCCAGGTGCGCGCTGACGGTGGTTTGCTCTACTGCCAGCGTAGATTGGATGATCCGAGGCGCCTCCTGATCGACTGTCGGATTGGCGGCCAGTGTATCCATCGCTTCCAACATTTCCTCGCGACCGCTTGTCTCAAAAGCAGCAAAGACGTTGCGCACATCCTGGTGCATCACCGCCCGCCGGCGTGTGCCCAGGATCTGCTCGGCAGCAGCGTTGATGATAATGATGCGCCCTTTTGTATCGGTGACCACCACGCCGTCGGCAATAGATTGCAAGACAGCCTGGCTTTTGGAAGCCTCTTGCTGTTCACGACGAAGCGTCTCGCCCAGTTCCTGGGCCGTCTCGCTGAGGTAACTGTACAACTGCGCATTGCTGATGGCCCGTGCCACCTGTCCAGCCGCTGTATCCACCAAACGCAGGTGGTCTTCGGTAAAGAAGCCAGATTGCTCGTCGGCGATAGTCATGACGCCATAGTTTTCCAGGTCCACGATCAGGGGAGCGAGGATGAGCGACCTCGTTTGAACGCCCTGGCCTTCAAATTTTAGCCAACGGGGGTCTTGTTGCACATCGTCTATGAGAACAACCTTGCTGTTCTCATAGACCCAACCGGCCAACCCCTCTCCTGGTTTAAAGAACGTAGACTCGCCTTCGGGAGGCAATGGCCTATCCCGCCCCAGAATAGCCCGTATGACCAAGACGCCTTGCTCTGGATCCATGAGCATGATAGATCCGTGCGACGCCCCCACTGCAGAACTGACGATGCGCAACGTACGCTCCATGACCTGTTCCAGGTCCAAGCTGGCCGAAAGTTCTCGGGTAAGAGTGTACAATGCTTCCAGTTGATCTCGCTCGCGCTGCATCGTCTCGGCACTCTGGTCAATACGCTCTGCCAGTTCCCGATTAAGACAGCACATCTCGGCAAAGAGACTAACGTTCTGGATGGCTTTGGACAACGGTTGAATCAAGGAATTGATCAGTTCCAGGTCAACGGCATCGAAAGGGCAATCGGCATTGAGACTTGCCAGGGTCAGCACGCCCAACAGGCTGTCATCCCCTGCCAACGGCCAGGCATACAACGCCTTCATCCCCAAACACTTGAACAGCGACGCGCCGGAGGGCAGGCTGGCAAACCAACCTCGTTCAAAAACGAGACGAACCAGACCCTCAGGGCCTGACGCGGTGAGAGACTCTTGCCAAGCAGGCCACGCTTTATCGTCCACGCCATATCTGGCCACGCCTTGCAGCGCACCGTCTTTTTCCAGCCAGATGATACAGACGCCAGCAGGCGTGTTCTGTACCAACTGTTCCACCACAAGCTTGAGCAGCGGCTCCAGCTCGGCTTCCGAGTTCAAGGTAAGCGATGCCCGGTAAACCGCGCGCAATTTGATCAGCGCGTGGTCGGTCTCTTTGGCAGCTTCCAGCGTGCGCCCGTCGAGGAAACCTGCCTCGGCTATGCGCTCGGCCACCACTTGATCCACCATCCCGGCCAAGATCTCGGACGTCTTGATTGCCACGCTGTCCAGACGCGCACTGAACCAGGTCAACCAATCGGCTGCAATGCCAACCTCCACCGTTTCCTGAAGACGCTCGGCAACGGTGGTGCGAAACAAGAAAATCACCTTCAACACGTCCGCCAAAGAGATCCGCTGTGCTGATGGCCGGGCAGCTATCCACGCTTGCAGGGCGCCACCCTCGTCGGGAAGAGCAGAGTCGGCTTTAAACCCACGGCTCAGGAGTTCAAAAAAGCCAGGCCAATCGTATTTGATCGCAGTAGATACCGCTTCGTCAACCGCTTCCAGCCAGTTCTCTTTTAGCAACGATCGATTTTTTTGAAACCATGCCAAGTTCCCCATGCGTCTGCCCACCTGTTCACCCACAGAAGGGTGAACTTTTTCTGATAGTTGAATGTTCAGGGGATAAATTGAGCGAGTATTCCGAGCTCCCGATCTGAGCTTTGGGCGCGAGCCTGTCCTGAGCATTATCCAAAGAAAAGATCGAACACTTGGCCAAACTGCTCAGGGCGCTCGGATGTCTCTGCCAACAAGCATTGCTCCTCTTTGCCAGGATCTTTACCACGCTACAGCCACCGTGATGTCATCATCTTTTTTCCCGTACCGGGCGGCAATGGCATCGGCTAAACCCTGAGGATTGCCTCGAAAATCGACGGGTGAAATATCACGATTGTCCAGGAACAAGTAATCGGATATCCCATCAGAAAAAAGAACAAACAAATCACCCGGTGTATAATTATAGCTGAATTCCTTCAATGTTGGCAAACGAAAGCCAACAATGCCGTTTTTGGAAACTGGATGTGCATTAGCAGCGCTGAGAGAGCGCACTCCTACATTGCCCACACCCATAAATGAAACCTGGCTCGCTGCCACATCCACACGCATGATTGTCATCACTACCCCTCGGGTGCCTCGCAAAGCATTATGGCACTTTACAAAGAGTGTTCTTAGTGGAGCATTGAGATTATGCTTGATACAGTCTACCGCCTTGACCGATCCCTCGGCAGCGCTCTCTCCTGTGCCCAATCCGTCTATCACTGCCACAAGAACTTGCCTTTCGGATAATTCTTTAGCCTGGCCGTCGTGGATCAAGACAGCATCGCCAGATATCCTTTGACCCTCTTTGGGCCGCTGCACAATGCCAAAATTCATCGCAACCACTTTCGTATCGTCACCTTGGTGCCTACGTTTAACTCGGTTTCGATGTAAAACTCGTCCATGAGACGCCTGGTACCCGGCAGGCCCATCCCCAATCCACCAGAGGTAGAATAGCCATCCTGCTGGGCCAACGCCAGATCGGGAATGCCAGGGCCTTGATCCTCACACACGACCTCCAGTCCCTTGTGCCCGTCATTTGTCACAATTATCCGGATCGTGGCCTGACCCGACTTGGCATAGAGCACGACGTTACGAGCCAATTCCGAGATGGCTGTGGCGATGCGGGCCTGGTCAATGGTACCAAAGCCCATTTCTCGAGCCAGATTTCGTCCTTCCACCCGTGCCGCGACGACATCCAAATCGCTCCTGATAGGAATGACGCGAGCCTGATTGCTATTCATTCTCATCACTCCTTTCCAAGAGTCGCCGCAAAGTCGTAATACCTTTTTGCAGATTCAGCACGGTGATGACGCCCGAGAGTTCCACACCCAACTCTACGAGGGTAATTGCCACAGCCGGTTGAAGGCCACTCACTACCACACGTGTGCCCATAAGATTGGCCATCTCGGCAATTTCACCGATCATCCGCCCTAAAAAGCTATCCACCACGTCCAGAGCCGTCAGGTCCAGGATAAAACCCTTGGCCTTGGTCTTATAGATCCGTTTGAGCAAATCGTCCTTGAACTTTTCTGCCAGGCAGTCGTGCAGGGCAACCTGAATGGAAGCCACCAAAAAGTCCTCGATCTGCAAAATAGGGATACGTGCAATGTCCAATCTAGTCCTCCTCCGCGCGCGGGCCGATGGCCTGCCCCACCAGAGACAGGGCGTACTCAATACCCGCCTGCAGGTTGCCGCGCGTTTCCACCTCGGAGAGGTTTATGCCGATGTTGATCATTGTCTGAGCGATGCGACCACTGATGCCCACGAGGATGCTCTTGGCGCCCAACATGCCAGCCGCCTTGACGGTTTGCAACAGATAATTTGCCACGCTGGTGTCCACCACCGGGACACCGGTGATGTCCAGAATAACGATCTCTGCCTGGTGTCGGACAATGCCTTCTAGCAAGTCTTCCATAGTGCGCATGGCCCGTGCCGAGTCTATAGCCCCCACCAGAGGCAACACCAGAATATCTTTCCATACTTGAATGACTGGCGAAGAGAGTTCGCGCACGGTCTGGGCCAATTGGTCTTGAGCTTTGTAAGCAGCCTGGAGCTTTTCCAGAGAACGCTGCGTCTCTTGCAGCAAGCGAGCACTTTGCACAGCGACAGCAATCTGGCCGCCAATGGTCCGCATCAGATCAAAATCTGCCTCTGTCACACGGCGGGGATGCCAGCCCCAAATAGAGAGTGTACCCAACGCCTCTCCTTTGACCACCAGTGGCGTACCCAGGTAGGAGCGAAAGCCCGCCGCCACCCACACCGAGACATCCACCGGCGCACTTTCGGCGATGTCGCCGATGCCCAGGTCATCCCCCTCCTCAAACACGAGGGCACACAAGCTGCCCTCCAGGCCGTCTCGTTCCAACCGCTCGCACAGGGTGTCGGGCAAACCCTCATGTGCAGCTAAGACCATTCTGCCTGTCTGGGGATCGATCAGGCTCACCAGAACAGCATCACAGGCCATCGTCTCCACCACCTGGGCCAGGACAAGGACCAATAGCTCATCAAGAGGCAACGACTGGCTGAGAGTAGCAAAGACAGCATTCAGGGCAGCCAACTCCCGGTTGCGTTGTTCAAGTTCCTCAAACAGCCGCACATTGCGCACGGCTACCGCAACCTGGTCACACAGTCCCTCCAGCAGATCGAGATCGTCATCCGTCAGGCTGCCCACTTGATCGTTCTGCACATCCACAACGCCCAACACCTCTTTTTTGTCCACCTCCGCAAGCATCAGGGGAACAGTCAGTTCCGATTGGGTTTCTGGAAGCAGAAAAGTGGAAGAACACCGGCTATCCTGGCTCACGTCTGTCACCAGTACCGGCTGGCCAATAGCAGCAACATGGCCGGCCAGCCCCAAGCCCACCTCCAGCCGGTGGCCCTGGCCCTCTATAATCCGGCTCGCTTTATCAGAACCTGCGACCAAGTTCAACCAGCGACCCTGGGCGTCCAACAGATAAATGTGGACGTGATGGTAGCCCAGGCTCTCCTGAAGCAGTCGGACTACCTGGGGCAACAACTCCTCCAGGTCCAAGGTAGCCGAAATCTGCCGGGTCACCCGACGGCTGACCTCCAGCCATTGGTGTAAGGTCAATCTGGAAACAGGTTTTTCTTCCGAGCCAGACGTTTGCGTCATTGTCATTCCTCTCCTTCCCAGCAGAAGGGGCCTTTGCCCAATCGCGCTGGAAAGATTACCCCAACAATCCGCCCGCCGGTTGAGGCTGTTGAGCTTTAGCTTCCACCCGAGTCTCTAGCGCATTGCGCAACAGTTCGGTTCTAGATGGCTTTCTGGCAATGTGTAGCCCTACCTGACTTAGCGCATACTCAACACCGCTTTGCAAGTTGCTGCGCGTGACAATGCCAGTCAGATCCACGTCCAAGTCGACAAAAGCCTGGGCCACCTGAGGGGTAATGCCAACCAGCACAGCCTCGGTGCCCAGCAAGCGCGCCGCAAGGGCCGCCTGCATCAAATAATTGGCCACGTCGCTATCTACCTGAGGAACACCTGTGATGTCCAGGATAACGATCTGGGCCAGATGGTCCTCGATCTCCTTTAGCAGCGCTTCAATGATGCGCTGGGCACGGGGATTATCAATGCTTCCTACCAACGGCATCACCAGAACGTCGTCGGTCACCGGAATGATAGGCGTCGAAAGTTCCTCAATGAGTCGCTCCTGGGTCGTGATCAGATCTTCGCGCAGGCGGACCTGTTCCTGCTGAATCTGCTGTTCGGCAGTGAGATCCCGGACGATGTAGGCGCGGGCTGTAGGCACGTCCTGGTCGTCTCGCACCAAGAAGGTGATGACACTGGCCAGAAAAGAGCTCCCATTCTTGCGGAGCATTGTGATGTTCCCCCGATGAGATCCTGCCACCTCAAGAGCTGATTCTACTTCTCGCCCGATCCTCGTCCACTCGTCCGTCTGAAAGAGCCGAACAATAGACAGGCCTACCGCTTCGTTTGAGGCAGCACTGTAGCCAAACAGGGCATAGAATGCCGGATTGGCATAACGGATCGTCTCATCGAGGTCACTCAACAAAATGATGTCAGGTGCTGTCTCGGCAAAAGTCCGAAACTCGCGCAGCTCCCGGGTACGCGCTGCAACTTGTTCCTCTAGCTTGGCTCGCTGGGTCTCAACTTTGGCAAAGAGCTCGGCATTCTGAAGGGCAATGGCAATCTGTCCAGCCAGCCCTTCCAGAAGCGAGACGTCCTCCTCGGCCACGCCGTTCACCTGTTTACTCTGAACGTCTAACACGCCCAGAATTTCTTCACCCAGTCGCAAAGGGATGGTCAACTCTGAGAGGGTTTCGGGCAAAAAGGGATTGGACAACCATTGGGGTTCTTCAGAGACATCTGTCACTACCATTGGCAGTCCGGTTTGAGCGACTTTGCCGACCAGGCCCTGGCCTAGGGCAAGACGGTAACCGCTTTCTTTCATGAGACGTCCCGGTTCCCCAGTGCCCTCGACCATACTTAGAAACCCGGTCTCGAGATGCAACAAATAAACTTGAACGTGATAATAGCCAAAGTAGTCCTTGAGCAACTGGACAACCTGGGCCATTAACTCGTCGGGATCCAAAGCAGCCATCAGGCGCAGAGCCACTTCCCGGCCCACTTCCAACTGCACAGCCCGGCGCTGAGCCGTGGCCAGCATCTCTTCCAGTTGGTCCTGTACCGTGGGCCTGGGTTGAGGGATCGTCAGACCAGCCACTTGCAGGTCAGTGCTGATACCAACGACAAAGCGACATTCAGAATCACCCCGGCCCACACAAGTTGTTTCTATACAATAGATGTCTTTTAGGTGCAGGCTATCCGGCTCTGTTCCTGCCGCTCGATGTGTCTCAATCATGAGCGAAGCCAAAACACCCCGTGAATAATCACACTTGCTTTCGGGCCGCACATCGTTGTTTTGAGCGTACGCCCACCCTTCAAAGGTATTGGGGCATGTCACCACTGCCCATCCCTTCTCCCAAGCCAACTCTTTTACGTTCAGGTCGCCAACACCTGCTCGAGTAAAAGTCTCAACGGCGGCACAAAATATCTCTTTATCAGGTTGGACGTCATTTTCCGCCAAAATGTTCCGTGCGATGGCGCGTCCTATCTCCTGCCCGATGTCAAACATCAAATCCGCCTCTGCCTCACCAAGCCCAGCGCGCAAAATCTGTCGAAGGTTGTATACGCCATCCCGAACGTTCAGGAGGATCGTCCGTATTCCATCTATCTGAAGCCAACCAGGATGTGTCGAGTCCCACTTTGTCTGCTTTGATGCCATGTCAACCCTCTCTCACCAGCCCCCTGCTTCCATCCGTCTTGTCTGCGCCAGCACATGGGCAATACCGCTTTGCATGTCCCGTTGAACGGTCACTCGAGTTGCGTCAAGTCCCAGGCCGGCCATCGTCTCTGCCAAAGCAGCCTGAATGCCTACCAGAACTACTTTGGCACCAAGCAGCCGCACGCCTTGAACTATGCAGTCCAGACAATCCACCGTCACCTGATCTACACCTGCCAGGCCGGTGACATCCAGCAACACAACGCGCGGTCGCTGGCGAGCCACCTCATTCAAAAGGTTATCCAGAATGCGATTAGCGCGCTCCCTATCTATGTATCCCACCAGGGGAAATGCGACAACCCCTTCCATCAACGGCACAATGGGAACAAATAGTTTTTGCACTGTTTCGATCAACCTCGATTGTTGAGCCAGTGTCTCTTCCCGCTCGGCCAACAGACGAGCGTTCTCAGTGGCTCGTTCTCGTTCTGTGGCAGCGATGCGCCTCAAGCCTTTTGTAGCTGCCTTGACCGTTCGCAGGAAAACCCGGCTGATCAGAGCTGTTCCCCAAATAGAAACCAATATACCTGTAACCGCAGCCAATGCGATGGAGGGAGCCAGCGACATCTCTACATAGGACGGTACGATCCCCAAGTACTCGATCCCAGCGACAAAAAGGTAGGCTAGCGTGCAGAGTCCCGCCACGACCACAGGCCCCACCTCTGACCCCGTAACCAGTCCCCCTGCTAACACCAGGAGAGCATACATCGCGCTCAGGGCAGTGCCGAACCCACCTGCCAAGTGAACGCCTACGGCCATGTTCACAGCCGAAAGGCCCAGAGTGACATAGGTTGCCGGCCGGCCATGTCCCCGGCGAGCCAACAGCCAATAGGGCCAGATGAAAGCTGTGTCAGCCAGCAACACCAAAAAGGCGATCAGCAAGGCCCCATCCGGCTGGCTGAGATAACCCAGCACTGCCACGAGGGTCAATCCGACATTGGACACGAGTTTTAGCTGGATGAAGCGAGTGATGCGCCTCAAAAGTTCAGCGTCTTCCATCACTTTTAGCTCCCCTTCCTATGTGAGCATGGCTAAAACCTGTGGAGATTAACAGCTCTGGCCGTTCTTGACAAAAGTTGCTGCCAGGCCCCCAAAATCAGCCAGACTCAGTTCAAACTTTTTTCCTCGCTCACGCCAGGTATAACGTCGTGCGGCATAAGCCAGTCTCCTCGCCGGGCCACCGCATAAGCAATAGCGCTTTGCAGGTCCGGCTGGGCGACCAATCTGCTGGTATCCGCATCCAACTTGACCACGACACGCGCCACCCCAGGCTGAACGCCTACCACAACCAGTTCCGCACCCAACAATCGGGCAGCGTCGGTCAGGCCCAGCAATCCCAGGGCGATCTCACCCTCCAATTCCCGGAGGCCGGTCATTTCCAAGAGAACCACCCTGGCCCGGTACTGTGCAATGCCATCCATCAGAGTAGATCGAATGTGTTCCAACCGTTCCACATCCACGTGACCCACCAGGGGAAGAACAATGATCCCCTCGCTAACAGGAATAACGGGTGTGAAAAGTTCTCGCACCGTGGCCAACAACTGCGCCTGGCGATGGCTCTGAACTTTTAAATCAGCGACCAACTGTCGCTGGTCTTGATGAGCCAGACGCAAGTGCTCGGTCTGCGCTTCTGCCAGAGCCAGGCTCCGCTCCGCCAGCCGCCACGAAAGGCCATTGAGCAACAGAAGAAAGGCCAACGCACCAATGACCACCAAAGCTCCCAGGGCAACAGAGGTCTGGGCCAGGGGTGGTCGCCAGCCCGCACCTTGCGCCAGGCCCAACACCACGGCGATGAGAACCTCTACGGCAACCACAGCCGTGGCCCCGCGGCTTCCGACGAGCATCCCGGCAAGCGCCACAGTGGGCGCGAAAATGATGGCGTTAGCCGAAGTGATCCCGCGCATGGCAACCGAGTACGCGCCGATGGACACAGCTGCCAACAGGGTCAACCAGGCAGCCATTGTCACCCGGCCGGCACGGGAGAGTGCATAGCCAGCCAGACCCATCAACAAGACGGCCACTCCTACCACAGCAGTAGAGAGCCGCACAGCCACTGGATCTTTTAGCCAAAAGAAAAAGATACAGAGATCGGCCAAAGCCCCAGCAATGGCGACGCCGAACGTGATGAGACTGATCATCCGCTCATGGTATGCCTGCGCCGGTTCTAAGGAACGTGTGCCGATGAACCGTTCGGCCCACCTCCGGTTGTTGTCTGACCCATCCTTCGGCATCTTGATCAGGCTCCATTTCCAGTGACGTACAAGCCCATAGTTTCCAGGGCATACTCAATGCCAGCCTGAAGGTCACTGCGGGTGACAAGGCCATCAGCAAGGTCCACGCCCAGCTCAATAATGGTCTTGGCCACTTCAGGCGTAATGCCCACCAGCACGACCTGAGCGCCCAACAGACGAACGGCCTGCCCTGCCTGCATCAAATAACTAACCACCTCGCTGCTCATCATCGGAACACCCGTGACATCGACAATAGCAACTTGAGCGTTATGGTTTTCCACCCCTTCCAACAGTCCCGCCACAATCTGGTGAGCACGCGCAGCATCAATCGCGCCGACCAGTGGCATAACAATCACTCCAAAGTGAACCGGTACCACCGGCGTGGACATTTCTTGAATGGCAGCCGAGAGGCGTTGTTGCTCCTCCAGAGCTTTCTGCAACTCGCGGGTGCGATCTGCCACCGAGATTTCCAGGTCGTGCCCCCACTGCTCCAGCCGATCTTGAGATGCCTGCAAGCCGCGGGCCATCTCGTTGAATTCATTTGCCAATTCTTCGATCTCATCACCCGTGTGAATCTCTAGTTCGTAAGCCAAGTCACCGCCGCTAATACGAGCCACACCCTGACGCAGCAGGGCAATAGATTGGACTACCCGCTGGAAGACAACCTGCCGCCAGGCTATGGCCATGCCAGTTGTAACGACCAACAAACCTGCCAACAAAATCGCCGAGCGCCGGACGGCCCGGTCGGCCTGGAGAGAGACATCCTCAACACGCTGGTTGACGCTATCCAGCAACCGGTCGATGTAGAGTTTGAGCCTTTCCTGAGCAGGCCACACCTGGCCTTCCATCACAACAGTCATTTCGGCCCACTGGCCCTCATCAGCCAGGCGGGCTACCTCATCCACCGCCTCGCTCAACTCGTCGTGTGTCCCCTGCATCTCGGGTAAAAGTTTCCCAGCCTGCCAGTTTATGTCAGAGGCCTGAAACGATGCCAGAGAGTGTCCAAGAGCGTCCAAGGCAGGCATCACATCTGCACGGACGAGATCAACTTTTTCCGCCAGTAAAAGACGATCCAGAGCGGCAATCAATTTATATCCCAAAGAAAGCGACTCCAACGCCAGAGCGCGCTGGTGTTCTATCTCTCGTACTTGAGCTGTGGTCTTGCCAACAGCCAGCACCTGCCAGAGTCCGACGCTGCCCGTCAACAGGGCCACAAGAACCACAAACATGGAAGCAACAGTCAATTTTTGTGGAATGCGCCACTTCATGACACCAGCCTCGTCTCTGCCCCCAGTTTTAAAATCTGTCCCCCCCACTCGGGGCTCTGGTCGATGGTGATAATTTGCTGACCCAACCGGGCTAACGCACACGCAATGCCATCTTGCAGATCGCCTAGTATGACAATCTCTCTCATCAGTGGTTCCTGATCCGCCAGTGCGTCAGCCACCTGACGTGACATCCCCACCAGAAAGAGTTCGCAGCCTAGCAGACACACTGACTGTGCGGCCTCGACCACCCTGTTCACTGCCCCTGCATCGAATCGCGAAACGCTGGTCAGGTCAAGAATGACGACACGTGCACAGCGTTCCACCACACCGTCGAGCAAGCCGGCGGTGATCTGTTCCATGCGATCCACATCCACGTCACCGGCGAGAGGCAAAATCAATATTTGATCGGTCACAGGTATCAGAGACACGGACAGTTGTTGTAGCGTCTCCATCAAGCGTATATGCTTTTCAGTACGGCTCTGCAACTCTTGCATCAAACGGGTCTTTTCTTGGTAGGTCGCTTCAAGTTCTTGCCCCTGGCACTGCAACTGGGTCAGATAATTTTGCAGAACAACTCGCCAGTGGCGGGTCGCCATGCCCAAGAGAATCCATATCGCGAACAAACCCAATGCCAAGGCTGTCACATCAGCTCCCAAGGTCTCCAGGGGAGATACCGGCGAGGCCAACCAGCCTCCAAGTTGCAGCCAACCGACGGTGACATAGACTCCCGTACTGAGCAGCACAGCCGCCGCCGCCGCACGGATGCCCACCAAAATGTCAGCCACGATGACCAGCATGGCAAAGCCCATGATCGTCGCATGGCCCAGTCCCACCAGCCCGCTGGCAACAACCATGATCGTGAATAGAACCAAGAGCGGAATGTACCTGGCCAGGCGCAATCGACTGTGACGGCTCAGCCAATAAGCCAGCCCGTAAAACGGTTGCACGCCGAACCCCGCCAGAACTCCTACAGCCGCCTCAGGCACGATGTTCAACGCCCAGAGCATCGCCGACACCAATCCAAAGAGAAAGCCTGTGCCGGCCAGGCCCAAAAGAGTCAGGTTCAGCAAGTACGCCTGCTGAAGAGATGTCTCTTTACCGGGCACGGGAGGAACCAAGCAACGATGCCATAGCCTCTGCAAAGGTGTCAGAACCTGTCTCATGTCTGTTCGTTCCCTCCTTCCATCACGCTCAGCCCACGCCCGCTATTCCCAGAATGGCCGGAGGTCTCGGGTACTGCCTCTTTTACAGTCCGTGATAATTTCTCGTCTTCCAAGGAGATCAGAGGTAAAGTGAATGAGAACTCGCTGCCTTTTCCCAGCGTGCTATCCAACCACAGCTCTCCGCCGTGCAGTTCCACAAGAGATTTGACAATGGACAGACCCAGTCCTGTGCCGTCGGTGTCCCGCACCACTTGATGGTCGGCTCGGAAAAAGCGACCGAAAATCTTGGCTTGATCCTCTTCCGAGATCCCGATACCGGTGTCAGCCACCATTACCTGTAGAACAGTGTCTCTCTGCTTGACTGTGACGCGGATCTGACCGCCGCTGAGGGTGTACTGATAGGCATTGGCAAGCAGGTTGGTCAAGATCTGGATGAGGCGATTCCGATCTCCCACCACCAGCGGCAATCCGCCCGGCACGTCGGCAATCAACGCCAAACTCTTTTCTTCAATCTTGCCACGCAACGAGTCGAGCACATTTTGAAGCACCTCTGAAATAGAGATGGGCTCGAGTTTAAGGCGCAGCCGGCCTGTTTCAATCTTGGACAAGTCCAAAAGGTCACCCACCAGAGCGGCCAGACGATCCACGTTGGATTTGACGATGGTAAGAAAGCGCCGTTGCTCACCGCTGACTTGACCAGCCGCTCCCAAGAGGATCAAATCCACAAAACCTTTGATAGAAGTCATCGGCGTGCGCAGTTCATGAGAGACAGTGGAGACAAAGTCGCTCTTCATGCGCGCCACTTCCACCTCACGAGTGATGTCCCTGAAAACTGACACAGTTCCCAGGAACTCGGTTTCCAAATGCACGGGTGAGAGGTGCACACTAACAGTGCGATCCTCGATCTCGAGTCTCTCCTCTATAAAGAGCGTTTCCTCATCAGCACGTCTGGTCTGCCAGCCAGCCACCAGCGCCGCCCAGGAGGAACCTGCCGCGCCGTACAGTCCCGATATGTCCTTGATATTCTGCCCCAGCATGGCCTTTCGGGGGGTGCCCAGGATACGGGCGGCGGCCGCGTTGAACAAGATAACCTGGCCTGCTGCATCGGTCACCATAACGCCATCGGCAATGGCTTCCAGTATGGCCTGGCTCTTGGCCGCATCGGCCTGGTTTGCACGGAGCAATTTACCCAGACGCTCGGCCGACTCTTGGACAAGGGTGTACAAATGGGCATTGTTGATGGCCGAGGCCAATTGGTGACCAATAGTCATCACCAATTGCAAGTGATCTTCGGTGAAATAGTCCGAGCGCGGGTGAAAGAGAAACAACACCCCCAGAGCAGTGTCGCCCGACAGCAATGGGACAGCCAACACCGCTTTGTCTTCCTGAGAATCCTCGTCTGTTTGAATCCAACGAAGATCTTGGGTTACATTGGGCACAATAGCCGGCTCCAGGGTCTCCAGCACCCAGCCTGCCAGCCCCACTCCCAGCCGGTACTTTGTTCTGACGCCACCCCGAGGTAAGGGCTTTTTCCGGCTCAGCGCAGCGCGGTGAATCAGATATCCCGACCCGGCATCCAACAACAAAATGGAAGCCTGTGGCGCGCCAACCGCCTCGCAAATCAGTGAGAGGGAACGATTTAACACCCGCTCCAGATCCAGGCTGGCTGCCAGTTCGCTGGTGATACGATAGAGGGTTTGCACCCGATCGCGTTCCAGCATGAGGTCGGAGACCGCCTGTACCAGATCCTCGGTGCGCTCCTCCACCCGCTGTTCCATCTCACTGGCCATGTCCTGCACCTGGCGGAAGAGATGAGCGTTGCGCACAGCGACAGCCGCCTGGGCCGCAATAGTGGAGAGCAGGTCCAAATGATCCTGATCGTAAACATGCTCTTTTTCATAGCTCTGCACCCCGATGACGCCCAGCGCCCGGTCGCCAGCCAACATGGGCACACCCAGCCAAGAGTGGGCTTCGTTGCCAATCAGTTCGATGCCCAACGCTTCCCGGCGCTCTTGGATCCGGTCTGGCAGCAACAAAGGCCGCTTGTGTTTCAGCACATATTCGGTCAATCCTCGCCCTCGCTGACGAGACACCACCTCGCGTTGCAGGCCATGCTCTATAAACAAGGGGAATGAGACCTCGTCTGCTTCTTCATCGTAAAAGGCGATGTAAAAATTATCGGTTGCATCCATCACCTGGCTGACCTGGGTATAGATCATGTCCAGGATCGCTTCTAATTCAAGAGAGGCACTAATGGCCCGGCTCGTCTGATACAAAATGGACAGTTCGGCGATGTTTCGTTCGCGCTCGGCAAAAAGCTGGGCATTCTCCAAGGCCACAGCTGCCTGAGAAGCCATCACTGTCAATAGATCCAAATCGTGCTGCAAAAGAGGGCGGTTGTCCTGGCGTCTCATCACAGCCAAGACACCGGCTATCTGATCCTTGACAACCAAGGAGGTTACGACCGCCGATCCCAGGCCCTGCTCAGCCATCCAGTGACGAACTCGACCCTTTACCCGCTCATCATCCATCAGGTCAGAGGAGAGCGCATGGGTCCGCTCGTGCATCACCCAACCTTCCAATCCCTCCTGGACAAAACCATAGTCCAGGTCCTTTAGCAAATGCTCATCCAAGCCATGGAGCACCCGGTGCGTCACCCTCTCCTGTTCCGCCGACACCAGCAGGATCCAGCCACACGTCGCATCCACCAACCGTGTGGCGTGAGTGACCATTACCCGCAACATGGCTTCCAATTCCAGGGTGGCGGCAATCTGCCGACTGACCTCCAACAACACCCTCATCTCTGACACGTGCCGCTTGGTCTCTTGGAAAAGGCGGGCATTCTGGATAGCGACCGCGGCCTGGTTTGCAAAGATCAAGGCCAGCCGGGCCGCCTCCTCGTCGTAAAAGTTGGAAGTCAGTTTGTCGAGGGTGATCATACCCACCGGCTGATCGTGGAAGAAGAGAGGAACACCCATCCAGGAACGAATTCGAGGGTGAGCAGCCGTTCGAAAGATCTCGTATTGTTCGCTGATGTCGGCCGCGATGTAAGGCTGCTGCGAGAGAATCGCTTCCCGGTTGGGATGATACTCGTCCAGTGGAAAGACAAGTCCCAGAACCCGGCTCGGGTTCTCATGTCCGCGGGCAGCAATGACCTCCAGGCGGTTATCCGTCAAAAGTTGGATGGTCGCGCTGTCATATTCCACGACTTGACCGAGACGCTCCAGGATGATCTCCAGCACCTGGTCGAGGTTCAACGTAGCACTCACGGCCTCGGCCACCTCACGCAAGATGTCAGCCAGGCGACGACGCTCTTGCTCTGAGGCAAAGAGCCGCGCATTTTCCACTGCCACTGCTACCTGGTTGGCGATGGTCTGGCACAGAGCAATCTCTTCTGCCGTAAATTCACGGGGTGACTCGATACTATTCAAGCCAATGGCGCCGATCACTTTTTCACCTACGATGAGCGGCGTCAACAAAATAGACTGTATGCCCAACTGGTTCAGCGGTTTAAGACCAGGGTTGAGCAGTGGATCGTTGGGCAAATCCGTGATGGCAAGAGGTGAGCGGGTAGCCATGATTTGTTCCGTTGCCGGATAATTCATGAGGGGTATCATCAAATCGCGACTGCCCAGAGGCGGAGATTCCGCTATCACCTGCGCCTGCGTCCCACTCGGATTCAAAAGGACAATTCCACAGTGATCCACACCAAAAGCTTCTACCAGACGCTCAGTCACGGTAGCGAGGATGGTATCCAGGTCGAGTGAAGAATTGGCCATCGTAGAGATACGATGGATGAGGGCCTGGTCGCGCGCACGCTGCTCCAGGCGATCAGCGTGTTCGCGGGCCTGGGCATAGAGCTGGCTATTCTCCACAGCCACAGCAGCCTGATATGCAAAGATCTCTAGTGATTCGACGGCAAAGAGAGTGGGGCGTTTCCTGTTGACGGGCTTGTCCACCGAAATGATCCCCAGCAGTCGTCCATCCGTACCACGCAGCGGCACTAACATCATGTCGTGAGAGTGCCAATCTCCCTCCTGCCATCCTTCGGCCTCTTCCACCGCCGGGGGGTTGTAGGTATCTAACTCTTGTCCCCAATCCTCTCGCTTCTGGAAAGGGAAAAAGTAGGACTGGCTGATCTGATATTCCGAGCGCATAATCCGCACAAGGCGTTCCAATGGTTGACGGATTTTTTTCATCCTGTCAAAGACATTTACCGGCAATCCGGCCATGGCAACACGATGCAGCATGGGCTGTTCATCACCAACGATCTCTTCTACTATGCTGATGAGCACCATCTCAAAACCAGCCGTGAAGGACATGGCAAAGGCAATCTCTTCTAACACCTCTCCCAGCGGGAGATCGGCGCGCAAAGCGCGGCCAATGGAGAGAAGGCTGCTCAACTGCTCCGTGCGCTCGCGAAGGAGATCGCCCCGGCGAACCTGCTCCTGAAAAGCACGGGCGTTTCCAATGGCAATGGCCGCCTGGAGGGCCAATGCCTGCGTAAAATGCACGTGCTCGCTGGTAAAGTGCTGAACTTGAAGGCTGCCCAGGTTGATGATGCCCACAACCTGTTCTTGATAGAAAACGGGCACAGTCACTGTGGAACGGGTACCGGCAGGGCCACAAATGGACGGCTGCTCTCGAGAGACATCAGCGACGACGTAGGGCAACTTTTCGTTGAAAACCTGCTGGATGGGACCTTGCTGATAGAGCGATTCTTCTATCTGCGAGGACTTGATTTCATTGACGTGATGCAGCTGACAACCCTGGGCAGCTAGCAACTGCAGCCGCTGCGACTCGGCATCCAGCAACATCACGCAGCCACAATTTGCCCCAGTGGTCTTGAAAGCCTGCTTTAACAGGACGTTGAGGATGTGCTGCAAATCCAACGTAGCATTCATCTCACTGCTGATCCGGTTCAGCGCAGTCAACTCTTCGACGCGGGTTCGCAGGCTTTCGTCTGTCTGCGCGTACATGCGCGCTTTCTCAATGGATACCGCAAAGTGAGAGGCAACAGTAGAAAGCAAACGGACATCCTCCGGCGTAAAGCTCCCCGTTTGCTTGTTGATTACGTACAACTCACCGGTGTTGCCCTTTGAGCCACCAAGGGGCACACCCAGAACGTTTTTGGCCCCAAAGATGTCCACAAAGGGACGATAAGCCGGAATGATTCGCTTGTCACGCTCAAGATCGTCGCTGACAAAGGTCTGGCCCGTGGCAAAGACACTGGTCTGAAAGCCCTCGGTGTCTGTGCGAATGCGGAACTGGGCGATTTCTTGGTCCGATATCCCAAAGGATGCGGCCGAATGGGCAACAAGCATCCCACAAGACTCATCGTGCAACAGCAGCGCCCCTCGTTCCGAGTCCAACAACCGGACAACCAGGGCCATCGTCCTGCTCAACAACTCATCCAAATCAAGCGTGGAACTGAACGTCAAGGCTATCTCGTACAACCCCGACATCTCTTCGGCCCGGCGACGCTGTGCCTCGTACAATCGCGCGTTCTCCAAGGCGATGGCCACCTGGTTAGCCAGGGAACGGCTCAAATGGATGTCAGCGTCAGTAAAGCGGCGGAAAGAAGCGTCATAGAACTCTACCAAGCCAATAACCGTGTCTCTGACGACCAGAGGAACGGCCAACATGGACTTGTAGCCAAATTCAGCCAACAGGTCCGCTTCCTCGGGAGGGCTGTCCTCGTCGTCGAGGTTGACAATCAGGGGATGGCAGGTTTCCAACATACGGGCCGTGGCCGGATAGTCGGCGAGGGCGTAGGTCTTGCCCACATTTGAATCCCCCGAATGGCTGTGATCGGTCAGAGTAACGACCCCTGCGCTTTCTCGATCCCACTCGGAAATGGCACAAGAGCCTACACTCAGAGCCTGGGTCATAACAGCAGCTACACTGTCGAGCACCTGATCGAGGTCCAAGCTAGAAGTGGCCGCCTGACCGGCCTGATGCAACAGTGACAACTCGTCCAGAAGTCGCTGTGTTTCTTCAAAAAGCCGCGCGTTCTCGATAGTCACCGCCGCCTGGCGGGCAAAGGTTTGCAGGGTGGTCAAATCTTTTCGGCTATAGATTCCCACCTTATTGCAGGCCAACTCTAACGTGCCGACCAGTGCATCTCCCAGCAGCAAAGGTACGCCCAGATACGAACGGATGGGCCGGTCAACCCAATCCAACTTGGGACACACATCCTGACGGGTGGCTACGTCTAAGACGAGCAAGGGCTGGCGATTTCGGGCAATCCAGCCAGTGCAACCCTCGTCTAGCCGATAAGATCCCCCTATCTCTGTGCGATAAGCAGGGTCGCCTGCGCTGCCTCGAGTAAACATGAGCCCCTGCTCTGCGTCCCACAGACAAATCTCGGCCACGAAATAAGGCACGATCCGTTGAACATTCTCCAAAATAGTGCCCAGTGTGACTTCCAGGTCCAGGCTGGCGGTGATAGCGCGGTTGATCTCGTTAATGGCGGCCATCTCCTGAGCCCGGCGGCGTTCCTCTTCAAACAGACGAGCGTTGGTGATGGCAATGGCGGCGTGGTCGGCCAAGTGCTCTACAAAACGGAGGGCATCCTGTCCAAAACAGTTAACCTGGGTGCTCTCGAGGCTCAACACACCGATGGTCTGGCCCTCGCGGATAATGGGCACTGCCAACTGACACTGACAGCCAGGCAACTCTTCCACGTAATCGGGATCCTGATGGACGTCTGTCACCAACTCCGATTTGCCACTTTGGACGACGCGACCAATGATCCCCGATTTGACGCTCCAGGAAGCGTGGCCATTGTGCCCGATCGCATCAATGGAATAGCCACGCAGGGCCAAGACACGCAGGTGGCTGGCGTCCTCATCAGTCAACGCCACCATGCCAGCCGCAGCGTTGGTACCATGGATGGCACGCTCCAGCACCAGGTCAATGATGTGTTGAACATCCAGGGTGGCCGAAAGCTCGTGATCCACCTCGGCAATGCTAGAGAGTTCTTCAACCCGCTGGGCCAGTGCAGCATCGGTCTGGTGATACAGACGAGCATTTTCAATGGCCACCTCACTCTTGCTGGCCATGGCGGACAGTACTTCCAAATCTCTCTTGCTAAAAGCACCCGTGGCTCTATCAAACAGGCAGAGCAGGCCAAAAGGCTGTCGTCCTCGCCTTAACGGTATGGCAATAAGCGAACCGGGCAAATCTCCCTCTGAAACGGCATTCCGAATCATACGAGGATCGCCCGGCAGGCTGTTGTTCATATAAGGCTTGTTCTGTTCCAGCAACCAATGGCCCAGGGATTCTTCTTCAGGCAACCTGAAAGCTTTTACGGCCATGTCCCCGGTGCCTCGGCAGACGGCCACTTCCAGGCGGTTGGATGTCTCGTCCCAGAGTAGAATTTCGCCCATACTGGCGACCAGTTCGTCCATCGTCTGCTCCAGGATCACTTGCAACAACTCGCTCACCTGGAGACTCTGGCTAAGGCGCTCTCCCAACAAGTTGAGCGTGCGATAGAGGTCACGCTGCTGCCGCTGTGACCAGCCAAAGTAGCCAATGAGCGCAGCAGCAGCATTGAGCGCCACTAGCGTCACCATTAGGTTGACGACCAGAGGCGAGATTCCCTGCTCCTCGAGGTGCTTTGCAATAATGGGGCCAAAGAGAGCCGTAACCAGGAGAGAGAGACCCAAACCCACACCTAGGCCATAGGTGTAGGCAGCCAAGCCAACAGGCAACAGAAAAAGGTACCAGAAAACAGGCGCGTAATCTGGATTCCAGCTCTCAACCCCGTAGACCAACAACGTGGTCAACAGTATGCTGAGGCTAAGAAAGACAGCCTTTTGGCGTTGATGGGATTTAGACCGGCTAGTTAAATGTTGATTTCCTATACTCATATTAGGGCTTCTACCTCCAGGGCCCTCAGAAGCAATCCCTCAACTTAGCGCAGTATGCCCGCCATACTGACCAGAACATTGAGGATCAACCCTGGTAGAATCCCCCCCAACTACCGAAACAATGTGGCATTCAAAATTACCATGACAAAGACATAAAAAACAAGGCTTAACAGTTCATACAACTCTCCGAACGCTCCAAATTTGACCAGGTAGATCAGGACAAGGCCATGGTTTTGAATCAGGCAACGAGCTGGAGTAGAAAAGAACAACCCACAAATGGGAGATCAGAATGCCCGCCTCCAACACTTTATGTCCCATGCGTTCAAAGTCCAGGCCAATAGAACGGGTCCGAGTTGGATGGGAACGTACCATCCAAAAAAGAATGAGCCAAATGAGCAACATGCTAAGGCTGACACACAGTACAGGGACGGCAAAAAAAAGGCCGTAGGATAACGCTTCAGCAACAAAAGACTCTGTTCCCTTTTCCATTTGCAAGGCAAGGGTCACAAAGACGCCAGCTGTCGCCAGAAACATCACCACGGCTGTAACGATCAGGATAGGCCTGTGGTCCCGCTGCATATCCTGGTCAATGCCTGCCCACTCTTTCTTGACAAAGATGAGATCGCTCAGCACAGGAATACCTCTCGCTGCCAAAGAATACCCACACTATAGAGCCAGTTGTGGCTGGGTCATCAGCGAGTCTTTTCCCGACGGGCAGCGGCTGCCACCTCGGTGATCTCTCGAATGTCAGCGAAGGTGCCCTCCGGCACCACTCCAATAGCCAGGGACATCAGAGGCACTTCTTTCTCGTTACCATCAGCATCTTGAACCGTCATAAAACCCTTTTCGCGGTCCCGAAATGGATAAAAAGTGCCCACCTGAAGATCGAACCGCTCACCCAACTGCTGGCGAAGTATTGAGGCTTTTTCTGCAGTAGTGATGAGAATAAAGTCATCACCGCCAACATGGCCGATAAAATCATTTGGGGTGCCCATCTCATTCACCAATTCAGTCAAGAGCATTGCCACGAATCGAAGGACATCGTCACCGGCCACAAATCCCTGTACCTCGTTGAACGGTTCAAAGGTGTTGATACCAATGTACAGGATCGTCCAGCCATTGCGCCGCATAAGCTGTTTGAGCTGTTCCTCTATCAGCTTGCCACTGGGCAAACCAGTAGTGGGGCTGGTCAGACTCTCGTACGTGGCCCGCCGGAGCGCATTCTGCACCCGCCATTTGAGTTCCTCTATATCAAAAGGTTTGGTGATATAATCATCAGCACCCAACTCGAGGCCGGCGATCTTGTCGCTGCGTTCGTCCCGTTGGGTGAGAAAGAGAATTGGAATATGACTGGTACGCAGGTTGCCCCGCAAACGCCGGCAAACTTCGTAGCCGTCAATGTCTGGCAACATGATGTCCAGCACAATGATGTTGGGAAGCTTGTGTTGACAAACGTCCAGGGCATCCTGTCCCCGCGCCGCTACCCAAACCTCATATCCCTGAGAGTCAAAGTAGATGCGCAGCATGTTTGAGATGTCCACATCATCTTCTACAACCAAAATTCGGCCTTTGCTCATTGTCGCCTTCCTCCCATTTACCCACTAAAGGCTACTACTGCTGCTATGGAATGGACCAGCAATCCCAAAGAAACTATTTTGCCCCGGTCGCCCAAGCGGCAGGGCAGGATGCCATCCCGGTGTAGGGAAAGCCAACATTCTCTCGTAACAATCAAAGTCCCCAAAATTCTCCCAGTGCCCGTTGTTTATTGTCCGTTGCTTGCCCCTTCTCACCAAACTGTAAGCCAGTCCACGATCGTTTTTGAAAAGCGTTCTTTTTGACAATTTCAATTTGCTCGTCGCTCAAAAAGTGGTCGAACGATCGAAAGCCAGCCAAGTCAAAACCATGGCGATGGCCCAACTCGGCAATTTCGTCCACCTGTTCCACCGTCAGATCTCGGCCCAGGGTATAATTCTCAAATCTTCCTTCCAACGCCAGTATCATGGTCTCAGCCATACAACCAAAAGTCAGGTTAGGCGGCAACCCATAGTCAAATCCAAAATCGACCTCGCCAGGCATAGTGACCAAGCCCCCTTCGATGACAAGCACGTCTTTTCGCTCTTCCACCACTCGCTGGGAGACGTCGCGAGGACGGGCCACATCACAAACAACCGCACCAGGCTTCAAGTGATGCGTATCTATAATCGTCTCAATGTCGCTTGTCACCGTCACCACCAAGTCCGCCTGTCGTATGGGCCGAACCTCTGTGAAGACACTCACCTTCGCCCCACCTATGGCCTCAACCCGTCGACGCACTTGGGCCAGCCGCTCTGCCCGACGGCCCACCAATAGGACGTGAGCGACAGATCGGGCCAACATTTGAGAACAAACCGCTCCGATGGAGCCAGTCGCGCCAACAACTGCCGCTGAGGCGGAAGCGAGAGAGATCTCCATACGGCGCGCGGCTTCAAGAATCCCTTGCACTGCCAGCGCCACGGTGTAGCTATTGCCCGTCGTCACAGCAACGTTCAGTTTCTTGCTAACCGTCACCCCCGCGTCCCCCACGACTTTTGTGAAGGCCCCCAGTCCCACAATTTGAACACCCAGTCGCTCGGCCAAGCGGCCGGTTCGGATGATTTTGCGATAGACTTTGTCAAGCGGCAGGTTAAGCATGGCAGCAGGCGTAAGAGGACAAGCTACAAACCAGCCCTCAACCTCCTTGCCTGTAACAGCCGATTTAAGACCTGCAATATGTGAAATATTTAGCGGTGGAAAAAATTGACAGAAATAGTCGATGGCACCCACCGGCAGATAGCGTCCCAACAAGGGGAACTTGCGAGTCACATCGCCCTTTGGATCTTCTGGATGAATCATGAATGCAAAGCGATCCATTTGGTTATGTCTCCCTCTCGATCAAATTTTCTCAGGGTCCGTAAAACATAACTTGCGGTTTCTCCGCAAAAGGAGGGAACTTTTCTATGGTTCCCTCCTAGGCATCCTCCCCCTATCCCTGGTGTGGGTAATGAACTTGATGCTCTTCCCCATTCTTTAGCCAATGATGGTGACTATCGTCAAAGTTCACGTTCTTGGTAATGGTGAAATGCTCATCCCTGACAGACAAAATGGTGTCCGACTCGATCATCCGGCCTGGATAGATGACAAAACCTGCCCCAATGCGACAATTATGGCCCACACAACTGCCCATCACATTTCGACCGGTACTGACCAATTTGCCACGATGATAAGTCATGACCGGTTTTGGGATCAGGTTAAAGTCGGTAAATGTATTGCCGGCGCCTATAAACGAATTTCTTCCGACCACG
>Ga0180432_10002009_pt1 | contig 31097 bp, 29 predicted proteins | sample SS_ome_10_FD_132414 | JGI IMG/M metagenome (GOLD analysis project Ga0180432, IMG submission 132414) | Hypersaline lake sediment archaeal communities from the Salton Sea, California, USA - SS_1_MS_2 metaG | ecosystem: Environmental > Aquatic > Non-marine Saline and Alkaline > Hypersaline >...
GACAGGATCCGGCACTGAGTCCACGGCACGGAGGCCGGTGCGAGATCGCACAAGGCAGGAGTATTCGTATGCGGCAAGGGTCGAAAAAGGACCTTGACAGGTCGTCGAAACTCATAGAAGGGCCGAGCGATCTTAGCCGGGCCCGGAAGGGCCCGGACAGTTCACACACTCTATCCCAGAGCCCCGGCGGGGCGACAGACATGCAAATCCCAACGAGTCGTTCTTGCCTCGAACGACTCTGCCGCCCCTCCGGGGCTCGTGCGTTTCTCGAACGATGTTCCGGACCCTTCCGGGTCCGGCTGAGGTCGCTCGGCCCTTCGGGCCTGGCCAAGCAAGGCCCTCCCACCATTGGCCAGCAGGAGTTTCTTGTACGCCAGGGAACGCGTCGGTGGACAATTCAGCACGGAGCTACAGAAAGCCTCCGGGGGTATGTACCAATGCGCCTCGACGTAGTGGAGTATGAGTTCCGGGCAAACGTATATGAACCCATCTCCGGGAATGAAGAGATTGGTTTGGCCCATGTGCTGACCGGGGAACTGGCAAAGGTCGCACTCGTGCGGTCCCATCACAACAACAGGCTGGAACGGGTCCGACAGTAACTCAGCCAGGCGGTCGTAGACAGTCTTCGATATCGAGCCACTTGGATAGTCCCTCCCACGCTCAAGCCAACCAATCGCACGCAGGCAACAAGAGAAGTCCGGGCCGAAGTAGTCACATGCATCCTCGTCTCTATACCATGTCATGGCGTCTTGTCTCCGGCAGCCGGTCACACGTCGGTCAGGTCTTCAGTTCGATCTTGACCGTACAGGCGTGGTCGCAGGGGATCTCGGCAGGGTGCCAGTGCTCGTACTTCATTGCCTGGCATCCCTTCACTTCGTTCGTCCGCCGCCTCCGGCCTGTTTGCGGACAGGCTTGAGGTGCTTGTCGTACCAGTCGGCCAACTGCTCCATGTCCGCCGTCATGTTTCGCCAGCCGTGGCCGCCGCCCTTCTTGACGACAAGCTGAGCCGGCACGCCGGCGGCCTTGAGCTTCTGGACCATCCTCTCGGCCTGGGTCAACGGCACGACCGCGTCCTTGTCGCCGTGGATGATCAGCGTGGGCGCGGCCTTGGGCGTCACGTGGTTGATCGGCGAGTAGTCGGCCAGGATGGCCTCGACTTTCTTCAGGTCGGTCACGCGGACGTATTCCTTGCGGACGGGGTGGAAGTCGCGGAAGTTGAAGCCCTCGATCAGGCCCATGCGCCTGCACTGGTCCAGGACGTTGGCGCCCCGGCCGTGGAAGTTGACCCAGTCCGTGCCGGGGTAGAAGCACGCCACCGCCTGCACGGCGCTGGACTGGCGGTCGATCGGGTCGCGGGCCTTCGCCTTGCCGGGCGCGCCGGTCGTGCCCATCCACAGTGCGAGATATCCCCCGGCCGAGCCGCCGCTGATACCGAACCTGGCCGGATCGATCCCGAACGTCCTGGCGTTGTGGCGGATGAACCGCACCGCGCGGTGGAAGTCGGCGGTGATCTCACGCATCTCGAACTTCGGCATCGACCCGTGCACCACGGCAAAAACGGTGTACCCGCGCTTGAGGAACGGCCCCATGTACCGCACGAATCCGTCGCCGGCGATGTGACTGTAACTGGACTTGAACCCGCCGCTGACCGCCCAGATCACCGCCGCGCCGTTGGGCCGGGGCGGCTTGAGCACGTCCATCGTCAGCGCCATGCCGAACTTCCGCCCGTAGATCACGTCGGGGATGCGAACGCACGGGGTCCCGGTGTCGACCAGCTTGTCGGCCTGAAGGACGACGGCGGGCAGGCGCCTGGCGTCTACCGCCCGGGTCGGCTCGGCCGCTCGGGCCGGCTGGCCGGCCAGCACTGCGGCTATCGCCATCACGCAAATCAACCTTCTCATTGTCCTCGATCTCCGCATTCGGTTTCTGAGCCTTTCGGCGTCATGTCCGCTCTGGCCCGGGTATCCTCGATCATCTGCTGCCAGTACTTGGCCAGGAAGGGGGGGCTGGCCATGCTGGCCAGGATGTACGATCGGGTGGCCCGGGAGACGTCCAGGACGGCGGTGATCATCTCCTCCTGGTAGAAGCCGGCCTCGGCCAGCGGGATGCCGGCCGGCTCGCGGATGAACGACCAGCCGCTGGAGGTCTGCTTGCCGTCCGGTGACATGCCGACGGTGTTGGCCACGCAGTGGAAGATTCTCGAGTTGGGTCCGACCGGCTGCTGGGCCCGCCCGGAGGTCCGTTTCCAGCAGACCGCCTCGATCTGGTCCGAGCTGCACGACGGATGGAAGAGGATCTGCGCCCCGGCCATGGCGGGGATGCGATACAGTTCCGGATGCCTGCCGTCCCGGCAGATCACCAGCGTGCAGAGAATCCCGTCGATCTCGAACAGCGATAGCTTGTCGCCGCCGCGGCAGTAGGCCTTCTCGTCGCGCCCGGCCATGTGAACCTTAGCGTACTCATGCACGATTTGCCCCGACGGGTCTATCACGTGGGCCAGGTTCACGAAGCGGTCGCCGGTCTTGCGAATCGTCCCGACGATGACCCAGATGTCATACTCGGCCGCGGCGGCGCACACGGTTCCCAGGGCGTCGGCCACGTCGTCCTGATCGAGTTCGATGACAAAGGGAAAGTAGTAGCTGGTCAAGTTTGCCTCGGGAAACAGGACCACGCGGCTTCCGGCATCGGAAGCGGCCCTGATGTAGTGAAGGGCCCGTTCGACGTTGACCTGAAGCGATCTGGCCCAGTGGAGTTGGACGCACGAGACCTGGAGTGTATCTGGCATGGCTCTGTCCGCGTTTCAGTGTCCCGGGCGTGCCGGGGCCTCAGTCTGACCGCTGCACCTTCGCCGAAAGGATGAGCGCCAGCAGGCCGAACATTATGCCGGCTGAGGCGTCGGCGGCGACGTAGAGGAAGCCCGGCTTGCCGTAGTGGGGCCACAGGACGGCCAGGGCGATCGGGGCCAGGACCACGAACGCCGCTCCGGTGAAACGGATGGCCCCCAGGTGCTTCCGCACGTCGCACGCGAGCAGCCAGAGCGCCACGCCGATCGCCCCGTACAGGGCCGAGACCGACCGGGCCAGGTACTCGATCAGCATGCCGGCGGGCAGGTCGCCCAGGCCCAGTTCGCGGTGGGCCCGGGCCATCCACGACCGCGGCATGACCACCGCCGCCAGGGCCAGGGCCATCACCGCGCCGGTCACGCGCAGCAGGATCTTGAGCAGCCGTTCGGCCGTCCAGGCCGGCGGGTGTTGGCCCATCTCGGTTGTCTGGTTCTGATCTGTCATGGGCGCATCGTACTCTGCACGCTCGCCCCGGACAAGGCTGGTGACCGGTAACCGGTAGCCAGTAGCCGGTAGCCGGTGATCCGCCCAATCGTCGTCGTCCTCGTCCTCGGTTGTTCGCTGTTGAACGATTGAACGGGCAAGGACGACGAGGACGATACACTGCCCGCACCACCGGCTACCGGCTCCTGGCTACCGGCTACCAACCCCGTTTTCCCTTCCCGCCGGGCCGGGCGTCTGACATAATCCCATCCCGCAAGAGCCCCTGTCATGTGAAAGGAACGCCCCATGGACCTGACCAATACTCCCAAGGTGACGCTCGGCGTGGTGGGCGTCTCTCGCGACTGCTTCGACGTTTCGCTGACGCGCAGGCGGCTGACGAAGCTGATGGCGGCCCTGAAGCGGCGCGGCGTGGCGGCCGAGCGGTGCCGCGTCGTCATCGAGACCGAGACCGACGTCCTGCGGGCGCTGGACGAGTTGTTGAAGAAGGGCTGCAACGCCGCGGTGGTGTACCTGGGCAACTTCGGCCCCGAGGGCCCGGCCACCATGTTCGTCGAACGCTTTGGCGGGCCGGTCATGTTCTGCGCCGCCGCCGAGGAGAACAAGAGCGTCCTGGCGATGGATCGCGGCGACGCGCTGTGCGGCCTGCTCAACGCGTCGTACAATTTGAACCTGCGCTGCCTGGGGGCCTACATACCGCAGGTCCCGGTCGCCCTGCCGGGCGACCTGGCCGGACGGATCGCCGACTTCGTCGACATCGCCCGCGTGATCGTGGGCGTGGCGAACCTGAAGATCTTCAGCTTCGGCCCGCGCCCGCAGGACTTCCTCGCCTGCAATGCGCCCATCCAGCCCTTCTACGACATGGGCGTCGAGGTCATGGAGAACTCCGAGTTGGATCTTCTCATGGCGTTCGAGGCCGCCGCGTCCAAGAAGAAGGAGATCCGCGCCGTCGCGTCCGACATGCGGAAGGAACTCGGGCGAAAGGGCAACACCTACCCCGACATGCTGCCTAAACTCGCGCAGTTCGAGGTGGCGCTTCTGGACTTCATGGCCGACAATCTCGGCGCCAGCCAGTTCGGCATCTTCGCCAACAAGTGTTGGCCGAGCTTCGAGCCGGCCTTCGGCTTCGTGCCGTGCTACGTCAACAGCCGCCTGGCCGGGCGCGGCATTCCGGTGGCCTGCGAGGTCGACCTGTACGGGGCGCTGTCGGAGTACATCGCCCAGTTGGCGTCGCTGGGCCCGGTGACGCTGCTGGACATCAACAACTCCGTTCCCGACGACGTCATTGACCGGGGCACGGACATTCTGGCCGGGGCGACGATGCAGGACCTGTTCATGGGATTCCACTGCGGCAACACGCCCTCGTCGTGCATGGCCGACTGTTCGATCAAGTACCAGGTGATCATGCACCGCCTGATGGAGGGCGACAAGGCGCCGAACATCACGCGCGGCACGCTGGAGGGGCGGATCCGCCCGGGGCCGATCACCTTCTTCCGCCTCCAGGGCACTCCCGACTGCCAGTTGCGGTCGTACATCGCCCAGGGCGAGGTCCTCGACGTGGCCCCCTGCAGCTTCGGGGCCATCGGCGTGTTCGCCATCCCGCACTTCGCGCGGTTCTATCGGCACGCGCTGATCGGCAAGGCCTTCCCGCATCACGGCGCCGTGGCGTTCAGAAACGTCGGCAAGGTCCTCTTCGAGGCCGTCAGCCTCCTCGGCGTGGACGATATCTCCGTGCCCCTCCCGGACCACCTGCCCTACGAGGGCGAGAACCCGTTCGAGCTGTTCGGCTAGTCGGCTGCGGCGTCTCAGATCACGATGCGCCCACTGGCGGTGCGTTCCAGGTCGCCTATCCCGGGATGGGTCGCCTCCAACTCGCTGATGAGTTGAGACTGTTGAAGAAGCATCGATCTGCTCGTGGCCAGTTCGTGTTCCATGATGTCCCGCGTGGAGATCATGGCCACGGGCACGCCGTCTCGGATCACGGGCAGGTGCCGGATGCCACGATCCGACATGAGCTGGGCGGCCATGGACAGCCTCGTCTGTGGAGAGCAGGTCAGCACGTTCGCGGTCATCACGGCTGCGATCGTGACGTTCTGCCCGTCGGCGTCCTCGGCGACGACCTTGCGAACGATATCGCGTTCGGTAACGATTCCCACAATGTGATTGTTGGTATCGACAACGATCAGTGAGCTGACTCCGCGGTCTCGCATCTCACGCGCCGCGTCAATAATCGATACCGAAACCGCAATGGTGCAAATGCGCCCATCACAGTTGACCACGTCGCCAACGCCTTCCACTTGTTCCAGCATATCGAGTTCTCCCGTGTATGACTATCGGACGCACGTGAGAGCCAGTTCAGATCCGGAGACAGATTTTTCCTGTTTTTCCGGACTTCTCGGGGTGAACGATGTCCTTCTGGCTGCCGGTTTTGCCCCGCGGGACGGCATATCGTACGTTTCCCGAGTCGTGCTTATCCTCGCGGGACGGGAAATGAAGCAGAGGTGCGCCTGGTGTTCAGACGGATCATGCCGCTTTCGGAAATCCGACGTGTCGTCAGACCTGTGGCGCTGTGTGTCGCCGGCATGGCGATCTCGGCCGGAGCTGTGCTGTTTGGGGGGTGGCTCTCAGTGAAAGTCGCCCTGGGCGTACTGCTGGCGGCGCTGGCCGGGGGGCTGGTCTTCCGCCTGTGGCGGGCCATGGGACACCTGCACCGGATGTCCAGCGCCGCGGTCGCCACGGTGGCCGAGTCCGAGGAGCACTACATCGACGTCCTCCGCCGGATCGTGCGATTCGTCGAGGCCCGGGAGCCGCTCGGCGCCGGACACAGCGACCGTGTCGGACAGCTTGCATCGCACATCGCCGCCCAACTCGGCATGGACGCCGAGCCGTGCCGCCTGCTGATCCTGGCCGGACAACTGCACGACATCGGGCTGCTGGCGATCCCCGAAGGCCTGCTCAACCAGCACTCCCGCATAGGCGTGGCCGAGTTCCGCACCATCCAGAAGCACAGCGAGGTCTCCTACGAGATACTCAAGCCCCTGGTATCCATGGAGAAGGTCCTGCCCGCCATACGCCACCACCACGAACGGATGAACGGTACGGGCTACCCCGCCGGCAGCCGGGAAGACGAGATACCCCTCGGGGCCAGGATACTGGCCGTGGCCGATGCGTATGACGCCATGACGCACGACAGGCCTCACCGCGCGGCGATGAGTCCGCTGGCGGCCATGAAGGAACTCGAACGCTGCACCCCGCACGGCTACGACAGGCAGTGCGTCGACGCGCTGGCCCGGGTCGTCCACGTGGAGGAACTCTCGCAGGCCGTCGAGTACGCGCCGGCGATCTGAAACTCACCCTCCCCGGTCGCGGTCGGACGTCTTCCTCTTGGCCAGACTGGCGACGTGGCCGCTGGTATCCCCGGAAGCCACACTCTCTCTGAGCATGGCCTCGTAGACTTCCTTGCGGTGGACGGCGATGTTCGACGGCGCCGAGATCCCCAGACGGACCTTCTCCCCACGGATATCGACGATGGTGATCTCGATGTTGTCACCGATCATTATTGTTTCATCACGCTGTCTTGACAACACCAGCATCTCAGCGGCTCCTTCCGTGGACCGGCTGGTTGCAGCTTACGCACAATGCAGCTCAAGGCATCCCGAACACGGCGGGGATCTGGTCTGCACGAACACCCCGGCCGGTCCGCTCTGATTCTATCTATCGGCCGATCCCACGCCGAACTTCGCTTCGTTTCAGGGAAAATACGTTTGCCAACCGCGTCTTGGGCGCGTCATGCGGCCAGGCTCATCCGGACAGGCGCTCGATCAGACGGACGGACAGATCGTGGAAGTACTCGCCGCACCACGGGCCGAAGAAGTTCGCATCCCGGCTCTCGTACCGGTCTTGGGCGTAGCGTTCGTGGGGTATCAGGTAGCCGATGTAATCGCCGTTAAAGCTCGTAATCACAGGGATGAGCACGTTGTCGCCGGCCCCGGCCGCCCCGGGGCCCACATGCCGCGACAGCCGCGATGACAACTCACCGGAGTAATCCCCGGGCATGCCGAGGAATACCATGCCATTAATCCGAACCACGTGGATGTACGACTGTCGCGCATGTATCAGCGATGTCATTATAGGCGACAGCCGCCAGCCGGAACTGATTCTGTACTGCGTTTGTGGCAGGTCCACCTCGAGAATGCCGCACGCCAGTGTCGCTTCAGACCGTGCCGAACCGACATGATACCGGCTCGCCGTATTGCGCAAGGTATTTTGCGGGAGTACCTTACCGTTGTCGACCGCCGGTCGGGTGCTGCCGGGGGCCCCGGACAGCGCGCTTGCGGCCAGGGGTTCGGCGATGGCAAATACCTTTCTTGCAACGTCTTGGAGACGTTCGGGGCCACGGGGCCGCGTCGTGGCCGGCTTCATCGACCCCGTCGCGCCGACCGCGAAAAGCCACGTGCCTCCGAAACGCCTGGCCAATTCACGCTGCACCATGCCGGGGTAGTCTCCGCTGATCGCGTGGCTGTGATGGCCCAGACACGTCGGATGGGCGTTGAACGTGACCAGGCCGGCGATGTGCCTGCCGTCGGGTTCCAGAACGTTCAGGCACGTCAGTCTGCTGTTTCCGGGGGCCGTCGCGTCCATTCGGTTGACCACCAGGTCGGCCTTCGGGACCGCGCAGGTGACGACGATCTTGGCGGGCCTCATGGCGGCCCGGCTGCGTGTGATGGCCTCGGCAAAGGCCTTCGCCAGGCGATCGACGATGCTCCGGTCGTATCCGCCGAGGGATATCTGCTCGAGCCATCGGGGCGAGAACCCGCCGGGCCCGGAATGCGTGTGGGTGGCGGTGAAATACACTTCCGGGCGCGCGACGCCGGCTCGGGCCAGGATGGCATCGCGCAAGTGTGGCAGTATCAAGAGGATATCGCCGCCGACAATCGTGACGGTCTGCCGGGCGTTCGAGACGCTCAGGGCCTTGGCCCAGAGCCTGTCGCCCAGGGCGTCGCTGGCCTTGGGGCTGCGGGCGCTGTACCCGGCCAGCGGCTCCCCGAGAGGCGGGGTGATCTCCACCGCCGCGGCGCCCGCCAGGGCCGGGCCTTGCGTAGACGACAGCGCCATCGTCTCAAGGCGCGCCCGGGTCGCCCGGGCGTAGTCGCCGTTCGGGTCGCCCTCGTACGCCGGCCAGGGACCCACCACGATCACCAGGACCATGATCAGCCCCAGGACGATACGCACCCATCGTCGCTTCCAGAAGGGGCGCCTGGCGGGCCGCGGAGGCGAATCTCCGTCCGCAATGTCGCGTGGCCGCTGGTCCATGTCACCATTCTATGCTGCCTCCAGCGAAGAGTGAACGGACAGGCGTGCCGTTTCTTGCGTTCTCCTTGTGGCGGCGTACGATTTCCGCTAACGTGCCGGCCATGAGTGACAACCGCGAAACCGTCTCGCCCCCCGTGGCGGTCATGGAGTGGGTCGGCCAGGCCGCCACCGGACACCTCAGGCTGCTCGATCAGACACAACTGCCCGCCCAGACGGTGTACATCGACTGCCGCGACGCCGAGGCCGTCTGGCAGGCCATCCGGCGTCTCAGCGTCCGCGGCGCCCCGGCCCTCGGCGTGGCCGGGGCCTACGGCATGGTGGTGGCGTCGCAATCGGTTTCGAGCGCGGCCGACCCGCTGGCCGATGTCGCCGCGGCGGCGGAATACCTGTGCGGGTCGCGCCCGACGGCCGTCAACCTGGCCTGGGCCGTTCGGCGGGTCTTGCGGCGTGCCCGGCAGACCATCAGCAACGTCTTCGACGACGTCCGCGACGCCATGCTCGACGAGGCGCGCATCATCCACGCCGAGGACGCCGGCATGTGCCTGGCCATCGGGCAGCACGCCGCGCCCCTGATCGCCAACTGCACCGGCGTGCTGACGCACTGCAATGCCGGCGCCCTGGCCACCGCCGGGATCGGCACGGCCACCGCCGGTATGTACGTCGCCCACGCCAGGGGCGCCGAGTTCACCGTCTACTGCGACGAGACCAGGCCTCTGCTCCAGGGCAGCCGACTCACCGCGTGGGAACTCATGCACAGCGGCATCGACGCGGTGGTCATCACCGACTCGATGGCCGCCCAGGTCATGAAGGACCGCGCCGTGCAGATGGTGATCACCGGGGCCGACCGCATCGCCGCCAACGGCGACGCGGCCAACAAGATCGGCACGTACGGGCTGGCGATATCGGCGGCCCACCACGGGATCCCGTTCTACGTGGCCGCCCCGTACAGCACGTTCGACCTGTCGCTGGACAGCGGCAGCGGTATCCCCATCGAGCAGCGCGGCGCCGAGGAGATCACGGCCGGCTTCGGCCGCCGCACCGCCCCCAAGGGCGTCAAGACGTACAGTCCGGCCTTCGACGTGACACCCGCCGAACTCATCAGGGCGATCATCACCGACCGCGGCATCATCGAACCGGTCACCGCCGAGAACATCTGCGAGGTGCTGAGCCGGTCGTAGAGGGCATCTGTCCGGTCAGAACATTGTGAGGATGACGCAGGCCAAGGCAATCAGGCCCGCGCCGGCGGCGCGCCGGCGCCGACGAATCAGGGCCGCCCCCGTCCACAAGAGGGTCGGCATCCATAGTAGCGGCGCGACCACGCCCGTGACAGAAGCCTGCGACGTGCTCTGCGGATAGATATCCAGCCGGTTGGTGACGTCGGGCGCCCACCGTCCCATGGCTGCCAGTTCGACATCGCGGTCCATGGCGCCGGGGGGCATGATGGCTCGCAAGCGGGTCAGATACGACGGTACCGCCCGATCGCGCCCCACGAGCTTATCCAGGATGTCGCGCATGGCAACATTGTCGATGTCCCGCGCAAACTCTGTGACGAAGAGGTGGTGCTTCTGGCGGGCGGTTTCCGCGGCGAACAGGGCCTCGTAGGTCGTCCCGCTGGGTGATGTATCGTCAGCAACCAGCCGGTCGCCTGTCAGTTCGTCCATCGTCATGTTCGCCCAATTCGTACATCGCCACCGCCTCCGCGAAAGGACGTACAAGACGATCTCATTCTGCGCGGCCGCAGACAGTCGAGAAATCACCATCGGATAGGTCAGGTTCTCGGCCTGATACGTGTATGTTACCGGGTGGGGTGCCAGCGTGGGTTCGCGGGCCTTGTCGGGGCGGACGCGCATGGCCAGCCAGTACCAGCCTGCCTGGACGTAGCGCTCCATCACGTCGGCAGCACCGTCGGGAACGGCATAATGGTGGCTGTCGAGCCAGTCCTCCAACGCGCCGGTGTCCCGGGCCGACAGGACGACGTACTTGAAGATGCCCGCCGTTCTGGCCGCCTCCACGACCACCGTGCGGTCAACGGTTTCGTAGGTCGGCCCGCCCGCGCCGCAGCCGCATTTCAGGTGCAGCCCGAACGGGCGAGGCGAAAGTATAGTAAACAGCGGCGCCGTCGCGTCGTTGAGGTCGCCGAATACGTCAGGCCCGGGCCCGATCTCCGAGGGCTTGGCCGGGATAGGCACCACCCAGGCCAGGTCCTCGGGACCGGCGGTGAAGTGTGTCCGCAGGATCACGCGGACATCTGGCTCGTCAGCAATCAGCACGGCCTCTTGCTTGGGCGAGGAGACCAGATCGGTCGCCTTACCGGTCTTGAGGAGGTAGGGAAAGTAGCATCCATCCCCGCAGGCGGGGCCGGCGGCGTGTAAAACTGCGACGGCCAACAGAATCATCTGTCTCTGGTGCATGGACAAGCTCCCGTGGTGTCTCGAGTGTCTTTCACGCATGGGCATATGCCGCACGCCCCCGGCTTGCGCAGAGAATGCCTCAGTGAATCTCCGTTCGGCGCGATGGACACGCAGTTGACGCCAGCGGCTGTCGAGGCCACAATGCCTCGCGTGGGCGGCACGTGAAGACTGACGAACAGAAACTCGTGGCACAGTGTCTGGCCGGAAAGCGGTGGGCGCAAGAGCGGCTCTACCGGCTGCACGCGTGGCGTGTGACGGCGTACTTCAGGCGGTGCGGGTTCGGCGCAGCACAATCAGACGACCTGACCCAGGAAACGTTCATGCGGGCGTTCAAGTCGCTGGCCAATTTCGACGCCGCTCGCGGACGCGTGCGGTACTGGCTGGGCGCCATCTCGCGGAACATCGCGCGCAAGTACTGGGCACGCCCCGAGGGGCCGGTCGATTTCGACCCGGCCCTGGCCGAAGAGATGTTTTCCGCGCCCGCCGAAGCCCTCGAATCGCCCGAGGTCCGCGAGGAGATCCAGGCCGTCAGCGACTGCGTCGAGGCCCTGCCGACCGAGTTGGCGCGGATCGTTCGGCTGCGTTACATGGCCTCCGGGACGACGCGGGGGATCGGCACGGCCACCGACACGCCCGAGGCGACGGTTCGGCTGCGTCTGAGCGAGGCGCTGGGCCTGCTGGAGCGGTGCCTGAAGTCCAAAGGGGTGCTCGCGTGAGACGCTTGCGGGAGTTTCTGCGCACGGCGGCCCGGCGAGCATATAGGATAGTGGAACGATGAGCGACGAGCAGGACAACACGGCCGAGAGGCTCGAAGCGCTGCTGCGCCAGTGGGGCGCCGACGAGGCCGGCCGCGTGGCCAAGGAACGCCTCCAGGCCACCCAGCCGACCCGACGCCCCTGGCAGGGGACGGTCTTGCGTTGGGTGCCCGTCGCCGCGGCGGCGGTGCTTCTGCTGGCCGCCGGGACCCTGTTCGCGCTGCTGTGGCACTTCCGCGGGCCGGACTCCCGGCAGCGGGGCGAGCTTGCCCGAGCCGCCACCGGGCCGACCACCGCCACCAGCATGCCCTCGGTCGCCGCCCTCCAGGCCCAGATCCGCGAGGTCATCACCGAGAATGAGAAGCTCAAGGCCGAGCGGGACGAGTTGAAAACCGCCAGAATTGAGGCCGACGGCAAGTGGGTGACGGCGCTGAAGACCCACCGGGAGGAGATGGCCGCGCTGCGGGAGCAATCCGAGGAGGAGATCGGCCGCCTCAAGACATCGCTGGCCGCCGCTAAGGACGAGTTCGCCAAGACGGATCTTGCCCTCAAAGCAATGGCCAAGGATCTTGCCGTCGCGACGGCCGCACGTGACAAGGCCCTGGCCGACCTGAACGTCTCCGCCCGGGCCGCCGAGCAGCTCAAGACCAAGGTGGCCGACCTGACGCGGCGTCAGGGCGAGATCGAGAAGGAATACGCCGCCGCGACCAAGGCGCTGGCCGAAGCCAACGAAAAGCTGGGCCGCGACCTGCTGGCGGCCAGGCGGCGCAACGAGCAGATGCGCGCGGAGTTCCGGCGGGTGTACCTGTCGGCGGGGGCACCGGGTCAGACGGGCCTGGCCGCCCACAAGACGACGGCCCGGCGGATGCGGCTGCTCGAGCGCGGCGCGGCGCTTCGCAAGCAGTGTGCCGACGAAGATATCAAGGCGGTTCTCGACCGCATCGACGTGGCCCTGACGCGGCTGGACATGCTCGACGTGAACGACGCGGCGGCGGTCAGGCGGTTCGCCCGGGCAGTCCAGGCCGCCGCCCTGACCACGCGAATCGACGAGCTGCTGGCCCTGGGTCCGACCCAGCCGGGGCTGAAAGCGTACCTGCGCGAGGCGCGGATGATCCTCGCGGGAGCAGACGATGTGGGCTAGGTGGACCATTCTCCGGGCGGTCCTGGTGGCCTTGGCTGCTGCTGCCGGGGGGCTGCTGGCCGGCTGTGGCGCGGTGGCGCACATGCCCGCGCCGACGGGCGACCGGGAGAACGGGCGGCGTCCTCCCGCACGTGCGGTAGCCTCCGACGCACTGACGGCCGCCTTCGACCGGGCCGTGGCGCTGATCGATGAGCTGCACTTTGCCGAGGCGCTGGCCAGGCTGGAGCAGCTCGAGCCCGTCGTCGTCGGCACGGGCGACCTCGAGCTGGCCGCGGCGTGCATGTTCTGGAAGGGCTTTTGCCAGGAGAAGCTCTCCCGCCCGGCACAAGCGGCGCTGTCGTATCGGCGGGTGCTGGAGAGCTACCCGCAGACCCGCGTGGCCGAGCCGGCCCGCAAGCGCCTGGAATCACTTAACTTGCCCGAATCCATGACGCCGTGACATTGCGGGTACACGGCCGTCAGTACTCTCCTTGTTTTTCCTTGCGTTATGTGCGTCTTAGTGATATAATGGGCACATGCATGAATGGAGGCCCGCCCCGTTGGGCGGGTAAGGCCGTGTGCTCGTTGCCAGTCGGCGCCCCCGGCAGGCCTATCTGGTTCAGGTCGTCTGTCAGGGCGGTGCCGGGAGGGTTTCGTAAGCACGTCCGCCCAAGTGAGTGACTGAATCTGACGGACAATCAGGCAACGTTGAGGAGGACAACGATGAACGCGAAAGCAACCACAGCAGTGCTGGCTCTGGCCCTCGTGCTGATCCTGACGGCCGGCTCGGCCCAGGCGGCCCTCGTCTACGAGTACAACGCCGCCCTGGACGCCAACGGCACGGGAGACAACTCCTGGCAACCCAACATCAACACGTCGCTGACGCGCAACTGGTCGCTGAGCAACCAGACGTTCGTATCGTACACGCCGGGCGTTGACACGGCCTACCCGGGCATCACGGGCGCATACTCGTTTACCGGCTCGGGTTCCGGTGGCACGACGAGTCAGTTCGGCAGGGAAGGCATGCCGTTGGGCGGGACGAAGAACACCCCGGAGGGCGCCAGCGCGGCGTTCGAGATCTGGGTCAAGCCGGACCGGACGTCATTGGACGATATCGGCAACGAAGTGCTGTTTGAGAGCGGCGGGACGACCAGCGGCGCGAATATCGGATTCCTGGCCACCGCAGGCGGCGTGAACGTGACCTTCCGCACGAGAAAAGGCAAGAACAGCTCGAACAGCGTGGTGACCGAGACCCTGACGTACAATCCCCTTCTGGACGACTTCATGCAGATCGTCGGCATGGTGGACCCGGACAGCGCCACGGAGAAGACGCGCTTGTACGTCAACGGCCTGAAGGTCGGCAGCAACACCGGCTACAAGAACTGGGACGACGGCAATAACGCGTCCGGACTGGCCCGGGTAAACGGTGCCCTGGGCGGGGCCGGCAGTTCCACCGATATGTTCAACGGCGAGGTCGCCCTGCTGCGCCTCTACGACAAGCCGCTCAGCGACGCCGAGGTCCTGGCCAGTTGGAACGCCATGACAGGGTCGGCCGTGCCGCCGGAAGCGGAGTCCGCCACGTTCTGGGACTTCGAGGATGACGCGACGGACGTGGACGACGGCGTGGCCGGCGCGGTCGTCGACAAGTCGGGCAACGGCCGTCACGGCACGGCCGTCGCCGACGCCACGCTCGACACCGATGTTCCGAGCACACTGGGCAATGCGGGCCTGAGCACGACGTCACTGTACCTCGACGGCACGGGCGACCAGGTCAACATCAGCGGCTACAAGGGTGTCACCGGGACTGGCGCCCGTACGCTGTCCGCCTGGGTCAAGCTGGAAGACCCCGGCGCAGGGCAGGACCGCTCGATCATGTCGTGGGGCCAGGACCAGGGCGGAAAGAAATGGAACTTCCGTGTCCAGCAAAGCAACGGGACGAAGGGAACCATTCGCGTCGAGGTCAACGACGGATACATCGTCGGCAGCACCGATATCACCGACCAGCAGTGGCACCACGTTACGGCCGTGTGGGAAGACGACGGATCGCCGAACGTCAATGACGTCCTGCTCTACGTCGACGGTGTGCTTGAAGGCACCAGCGCGCAAAGAGGCAAGGGCATAAACACCGCCTCGAGCAAGGACGTCCAACTCGGGCGGGACCACGAGAATCGCCGGTTCAAGGGCTGGCTCGACGACGTGCAGATCCACGACGAGGCGCTGAGTGCCGAGCAAATCTACGCCCTGGCCAACCCGGTCGCGGTCCCCGAGCCGATGACGGTCCTGGCGGTGTCCCTGAGCGTGGCCGGCCTCGGCGGCTACGTCCGAAGGCGCGGGCGTTCGTAGTACATCGGCGAGACAAGAGATCACAGCCGAAGCACCAGGGCGTGCGATCCCGCGGGTCGCGCGCCCTGTTTCCGTCACGCCCGGGCGTGGCGGCCGTAGGCGCGGGCGAGATTCCTGCCGCGGGCGAGTTCGGCCTGCTTGTCGGCGTGCTCGCACTTGCGCTGGGCCAGCATCAGGCCGAGGGTGCGGTGCAGCGCCCTGATCCGGTGGATGTGGGCGGCGTATTGGGCCAGGACCGGCGGGATGACGGCGCCGATACGGGTCAGGAGCACGCCGATGCGGTCGCCCAGCGCGGTCGCACCGTCGAGGTCGTCGGTCCTGATCCGTTCGACCTGCCGGCCGAGCAGGTCTCGCAGCTCCTTCAGCATCGCCTCGGCGTCGGTTTCGCGGGGCGGTGCGGATTGGGCGTCAAGCCCGGTCATGCGCACACCGCCTCGGCGGGACGCTGCCGGGCCAGGCTGGTGGTGACTTCGGCCAGAAGTTGGGCGGCCTCGACCTTGTCCGGCTCGAGCTTGAGGACGGTCCTGAGGGAGTGTCCGGCCTTCTCGTAGTGCCCGTCGCGTGCGTGCAGCGTGGCCAGGCAGAACAGGACGGCCGAATCGTTCGGGTGGGAGGCCAGGAACAGTTCGAGGTAGTGAATGATCTTGGCGAACGTGCCCATCTGGCAGGAGGTCTGGAACAGCCCCAGCAGGGCCATCAGGTTGTCGGTGTCCAGTTCAAGGCACTTGAGGTACATATCGAAAGCGGCCGGGTAGTCCTCGCACTGCTGGTGGATCATGGCCAGTCCGGCGTAGGCCCGGGCACAGGCGGGGTCCAGGTGCCGCGCTATCTCGAACGACCGCCTGGCCTGGTCGAGGTTTCCGCCGTTCAGGGCCAGGACGCCGAGCCCGACGTACGCGCCGCTTTCCTCGGGCGCCAGTTCGCATGCCTCGGCGTAGCAGGCCCGCGCCTGCTCGTCGTCGCCGACGGCGGCGTGGCAGTCGCCCAGGTCCTTCAGGGCCGCGTACCGCTGCCTGATCGTCTCCAACGGGTCCTCTGTCACGTAGTGTCCCTGCACGATGCGTTCTCCCGCCTACCTCAGAAAATCCAGCAGCGACATCGACAGCAGCCTCGACGAGACCGCCAGCGTCATCTCGTACAGCGTCTGCGCCCTGGCCAGTTCCGTGGCGACGGTGACGATGTCCGCTTCCTGGGTGGCGTCGGCCTCGGTCTTGGCGGCGAAGTGGATCTCGTCGAGGCTGGCCTTGAGCGAGTCCATGGCCTGGAGCCTGGCGCCGACGGCGGCGGACTGTCGGCTGATGCCGTCGGTCACTTCCTGGAGCGACTGGACCGCGCCGCCGAGCAGCGAGAGCTGCTCGTCCTCGGACAGTCCCCGCTCGTTAAGCATCAGGTCGCGAATATTGATCAGCGTGCCGAACAGGTCATACGTGCCGGGCACCCGCACCGGCTCGATCCCGCTGCGGGTGATGCCCGAGGGGTCAATCCGCAGGAGCTTCCCGTCTGCGTTGGCCACCGCGGCATCCGACGAGAAATCGGTGATCGTCGTGGTCGTCAGGCCGTCGTCGATGGTGGCGTCGACCTCGGCGACGACCGCTACGGTCGCGTCGGTGCCGTCCCAGCCCGAGACGTCCACGTGCATCACGTTCCCGGCCGGCGTGGCCACCGTCACGTCGGTGTCGCCGAGGGTGAAGGACACCGTCGGCCCGTCGTCGAGGCGCAGCGTCTGGTTGGTGGCGTTGACCACCAGCGTGTGCAGGCCGACGATGGTGTCGCTGCTGTCTGACGCGGCGGCCTTGGCCAGCCCGGCGGCAGGCGCCTGGAACACGGTGCTGCTGTGCCGGATGTCCAGGTAGATGTCCCCGGAGACGCTCGATGTGCCGGCGCCGGCCTTGACGCCCGTGTTGCCCAGGAACAGCGGGTCGCGCCGATCCTGCGAGCGGAAGACCTCATCGCCGACGAGCAGGCCGGAATACTCCACGCCCCGGGCCACAGGGACCTGCAGATCGGTGCGTGCCCCCTGGTACGTCACCGCCGTGATGGTGCCGTCGGTTGTCTCGACCGCGTAGGGTGCGGTCGAGACGCTGTGTCCGCTGAAGATGAATCGCCCGAGGCTCCGGTGGTTGGCCTCGGTGATGACCTGTTGGAGTATCCCGTCGATTTCGCCGGCGATGGCGTCGCGGTTGGACTGGTTCAGCGTGCCGGTCGTCGCCTGCGTGGCCAGTTCGCGCACGCGGACCAGCGAGTCGGAGACTGAACTCAGCGCCGCCGAGGCCTGCTCCAGGGATAGGATCACCGCGTCGATGTTCTGCGTGTACGTTTCCAGGCTCCGCGCCTGGGTCCGCAGTTGGAGGATGCGGGCGGCGCCCGTCGGGTCGTCGCTGCCGCGAATCACCCGCAGACCCGTCGAGGCCTGCTCTTGCAGCCTGGCCAGGTGCTCCGAATGGCTCAGGACCGCCGAGACGGTGTTGTTGAATATCGCGCCCCAGCCGCTCATCGTGTCCTCACAGGAGGTCCATGAGGTGTTCGAGCATGGAGGTCTGAATGCTCATGAACTTCGCCATGCCTTGGAACATCTTCTCGTACATGACCATCTTGGCCGCTTCTTCGTTGATGTCGACCCCGCCGATTCGCTCCCGTTCGTTCTCCAGCTGCGCCATGGCGCTTTCGAGGCTGTCCTGCCTCATCCGGCGGAAGGTGATGTCCTGCCCGATGCCCGTGATGATCTGGCGATAGCAGTCGGCCGGCGTCAGGTTGCCCAACTGCTCGAGCGGCGTGTCGATCAGGTCGGCTATCCGGGTGAGGTTTGTGTTGTCGTCCCCGTCGGCCGACAGGGCCCCGGCCAGATGCTGGGGGTTTTCGAGGATGCGCGGCTGGACGGCGATGTCGGTGGCCTTGGTGCCGGAGAACAGCGTATTCATACCGGTCGCGGCGAGGAAGCCGGACGTGTCGGACGACGCGACGGCCGTGACCTCGAACGTCTCCCCGACGACCACGGTTCCGTCCTGGAGGGCCAGTTCCAGCCCCCGCCCGACGTCGATCGTCTCACCGGCCGCGTAGCCGACCCCGATGTTCACCGTCTTGATCAGTGCGCCGGCGCCGTTGCGGACCTCGATGCTCAGGTCGGCGTCAACGCCTATTTCGCCGGGTCCGGAGCCCAGGACGGTGAAGGTGAACACCTCGTTCGTGTCGCCCTGGTAGATTCCGCCGATCTGCGGCTGGACGGAGCCGTTCCAGGGGTTCGAGGCGGTGTCCAACACCCCCACGGGCAGGAAGTCGAACTCGTACAGCGAGGCGTTGGCCGACTCGATATGCAGGGCGTAGTCGGCGACCTCGGCCTTGATTTCGGCCAGGGCGTCCAGGTCCGCCGCGACGCTCGCCACGGTGCTCGCGCCGTCGATGCTGATCTGGTGCAGCGCCACGGCGCCGGTGATCTTGTTCGTGACGCGCAGGTTGATGGTTCCGGCGGTCAGGTCGGCGCCCCAGGCGTCCCACTGGGACAGCGGGCTGTCGTCGGCGGCCCACCCGGTCAGGTCGGTGAACGACCCCGTCTGGCCCACGCCCTGGACGTGGTGCTGGTTGCTTTGGGTGATGATCTCCTGGGCCAGGGCGTCCACCGCGTCGATGATGCCGGGCAGGATCTCGTTCCTCAGGGCCATCAGCCCGCCGATACGCCCACCCCGCAAGTCGGTCTGGTAGAAGTCGGCGTCTTGGATGGAGATGCCCAGTTCCCCCTCGACGCCGGACACGTTGGCCTCGAGCAGAGTCGCCTGCGCGCCGACGACCATCGGCGTGTCCCAGACGAACAGGGTAATCGTCCCCTGCGGGTCGGCCAGGCCCGTGACGCGGATGTCGGCCAGTTCCCCCAGTTCGGCCACCGCCTGGTCGCGCATGTCCATGACGGCGTTGGCGCTTCTGCCCTGGGCGACCATATCCCGGACCATGCCGTTCAGTTGGGCGATCCGCTCGATCCGGGTGTTGACGTCCACCATGAGGCCCTGGGCCTCGAGGAGGGTCTGGCTCTCGAGGTCGGCCAGAAACGTCCCGACGTGGCGGAACTGGTCGGCCAGTCCGTCGGCGGCCCAGGCGGCCTGGTAACGCAGGGCGGTGGAGTTGGGCTGTGCGGCCAACTCCCTCATGGCGTTGAAGTAGCCCTCGATCGAGAGCATCAGGCCCTGTGTGTCGATGTCGCCCAGGGCGTTCTCGATGAGCTTCAGCGTGCTGAGTTCCTGGGCGTTCTGCCCGAGGAGCGGCTGCTGGAGGATGTACTCGCGTTCGGTGAGGGTGTCGATGGCCCGTCGGACGTCCAGCACGTCCACGCCGCCACCCGAGCCGCTTATCCCCCCGACGTGAAGCGGGGCGGTAACCAGTTCCTGTTTGTGATAGCCTTCCGTTGAGGCGTTGGCGATGTTCGTGCCGATCAGGTCGATCGCCTGCCGGGCCGCATTCAAACCGGTCAAGGCTATGTCGTATCCGGCCATCGGCTAGGTCTCCATATCCACCAGCGGCGCGTCCGGCCGCCACGACGTCTGGCCACGCACCCCGTACGTCGTGACCCGGCGCGATTGTGGAGAGAGGCTCTCCAGGAGCATCCGGTTGATGCGGGCCGACTCGGCCACCACCAGCGCCGTGGACATGTGCTGGCGTCTCAACTGGTCCACCAGGGCGGCGATCCGGTCGCGTCTGGCGGCCAGCGCATCGCGGCGACCGTCCGGCAGCACCTCCAGCAGCGCGCCCAGGCGCGTCCGGGCGACCGGCCAGCCCAGCAGCCCGGCCAGAGACCGACGAAGCGAGTCCAACTCCCGGTCCGTCGATTCCTGCCGCAACTGCGTGGTCTCGATCTCGGCCAGGAGTGTCTCCATCGCCTCGTCGTCACGCTCGATGCTCGCCCGCGACAGCCCGGCCAATTGCAGGCACCGCACGTCCAGGAGGTCGATCTCCCTGTCGAGCATCTTGATCAGCTCGTCCACCAGGGCCAGGGCGCTGTCCGGTAAGGCGTTCATGACGAAGGCTCCAACGTGGCCGGCGCATCGCCCTGCGCCGCGGAATACTGTCTCAGCGCGCTGTGGTGTACCTGTTTCCACAGCCCCAGCCCGCCCTGGCGGGCCATCTCTCCGGCCAAAAGCGACCAGTACATGCTCTTGACCTGCCGCGTCGTGGACCCCTCCAGCAGGCCCGACTCGGGAATCGTCCTGTCCATCTCCTCCAGCAGCCTGCCCAGCAGGACCGACTCGAAGTCCTTTGCGACCTTCTCGGCCCGGGCGGGCGACTGCGCCTCCTGCGCGGCCCGGGCGTCGGTCGGGGCCATCAGGGCGACCAGGTCGACCGGCGGGTGGGGGATGCTGGCGGCAAGCAGTTCGTTCACGTCGCGGCTCCCTAGATGATCTTCAGTTCGGCCTGGAGGGCCCCGGCCTTCTTGAGGGCGTCGAAGATACTGATCAGGTCCCTCGGGGTCAGGCCCATGGCGTTGATCGCCTTGGCCAGTTCGCCGACCGAGGGCTGGCGCTTCATGAAGTGCAGCGCCTGGCCGCCTTGCCCGGCGCCCTCGATGACCTTGATCTTGGTCTCGTTGGTCTTCACGGTCGAGCCGGTGTTCGAGAACGGGGTCGGCTGCGAGACGTTCTCCTTCTCCTGGGTGATGATGGACAGGCTGCCGTGCGATATCGCCACCGCGGATATCGCCACGTTTTGCCCGACGATGATCGTGCCGGTGCGTTCGTTGATGACCACCAGGGCCGGCATGTCGACCGTGACCTCCAGCGCGCCGATGCGCTGGATGACGTCGGAGACCTTGGTCTTGGCCAGGCCCTTGGGCAGCACGACGCGGACGCCGCCCGCGTCGGCGGCGTGGGCGCTGTCGGCAAAGACGGTGTTGATGACCTTGGCGACCTCGTTGGCCGTCGCGAAGTCCGCGTTCCGCAGTTGCAGCGTCACCTCCCCGTTCTCGACGAACGTCGCCAGTTCCTCCTTCTCCACGTGGGCCCCGTTGGGAATGCGCCCGACCGTGACGTGGTTCTTGGTGACCGAACTGGCCTTGCCCCCCGCGGCAAAGCCCCCCAGGATGATCGGCCCCTGCGCCACGGCGTGCACCTGACCGTCCAGGCCCTTCAGCTCCGTCACCAGCAGCGTGCCGCCCTGGAGACTCTTGGTGTTCCCGATCGTCGAGACCAGCACGTCGATGGTGCTGCCCCGGCGAGCGAACGGCCCCAGTTCGGCCGTCACCACGACCGAGGCGATGTTCTTGCTGGAGAGGTTCCCCAGCGAGTCGGGCCGGATGTTGTGCCGGCGCAGGAAGTTGTTCAGTGCCTGGGTGCTCAGGGCCGACCCGTCGCCCGTGCCGTTCAGCCCGATCACCAGCCCGAAACCCGTCAGCGGGTTGCTCCGAACGCCCTTGACGGTCGTGATGTCCTTTATCCGCTCGCCCGACGCCGCCGTCGACAGCGCCAGGACCACGGCCTTCAGTATCAACCCACGCTTTATCATCATGCGTCCTCAGCGGCGTCCGGGGGCCTTAGAACGGGGAAATGACGTTCCAAATCCAGTCCCACCATCCGGGCCTGGCGACTCGGCTGTCATCGCCGGCGACCTTCATCACGAGCCTGAAGTCGGCCACCCGGGCGCTGGTCACCGTGTTGTCGTACGTGATGTCGCTGGGGCGGACGACGCCGCTGACCTGGACGGTCTGGACCTCCCCGGCGATGTCGCGGTGGCGCGTTCCCAGCACCACCAGGTTCCCGTTGGGCAGCACGTCCTCGACCAGCACGGTGATCTGGTCGGTGACCTTGCGGTCGTCTTCGAGGCTGACGTCCCCCTTGAACTTCGTCGAGCCGTCCTGGTTGTAGGAGATCGTCGGGAACCTGAAGGCCGTCTCGCCCCGGACGGCGCTGACCAGGTCCTTCAGGTCGGCGTTGCCGTTCATGGTGGCGGTCCGGGTGCTCTTGCGCTCGAGTTCCCGGTTGGTTTCGTTGTCGACGGTGCTCTCCTCTCTGATGGCGATGGTCAGGACGTCGCCCACGTCGTGTGCGGTGTCGTCGGCGAAGAGGCTCCGCGTGCGGTTTGGCGACGCCGCCCACAGCGAGTCCGCCCGGGCCGCCGTTGGGGCCGCCATCACCACGAGCGCGGCCGTGATCCCGATCAGTCTCGTTGCGTTCATCTCAGTGGGTCTCCATCGACGGCGTCACCGTGCCGTCGTACTGCACTTTGGCAATGACGATGCGGTTGGACGTGGCGTTTCGGACCTTGATATACTGCCCGGGCCTGCCGTCCTGGAGGGCCTGGCCCTTGCCCTGGATCATGAAGCCCGGCCCGCGAATGACCATCGTGACCACTTCCTTCCTGCGCACCACGATCTCGAGCTTGCGGGCGCGGATCATGCCCGCAGTGATCACCGTACCCTGGGCGATGTTCCGCGCCGCCTCCATGCCGTACGGTGTCGAAACGTCTTTCGGCGCCGGCTGGTCCAACCAGACCGTACGCAGCCGAGTGTTGCGCGACGTCAGGACCGCACCGGTTCGGATAGGCTCTGCGGCCACCGCCTGGCGGTGCGGGTACGTGATCTTGAAGAGGACCTCGGCGGCCGCGAGCCGTCGCTTGCCGGCCATGGCGACCACCTCGAGCTTCACGAATCCGCGGGGCGTATCGGGCAGGGCACGCACGCGCAGCGTCGTCTTGGTGGACGAGGCCACCGTCAACCGGCCCGTTTTGCGGACCAGGCGATACCCGCTTCCGGGCGGGCCCGGGGGGTGCTCGTCGAGATACGCCCGCGCCGCCGACAGGACCTGCTTCGAGGCGAAGACGCGCTCGTTCCGACTCAGCGTGACCGACCCGGCGCCGGAAAAAGCGACCTTGGCCGGAGGGATTCCCGCAGCGGCAAGTCGGCTCAGGATCGTGGCGCGGTCGATTACGATGGTCTCCTCGGCAAACGGCGCGCGGCCCATCTTGACGTCGTCGGCGTCGTCCTGCAGCGCGTCGTCGTCGCACCGCAGCACGCACAGGGCCCCCAGCGTCAACGCCGCGCCCGTGACCGTCTTGGCGCGCGGCACGTACACCCGAAGCACCGCCCGGTCGCCGGATGCAGTCTCCCCGGCCAATACGCTCGACACCAGCAGCGCCACGGCCGCCAGACAGCCTGTTGTTGTCCTCATGGCGTTTTCCTACCCGACAAGACGATTCGCGGTGGTCAACATGTCGTCCCCGGCCTTGATGGCGCGGGAGTTTATCTCGTAGGCCCGCTGGGCCTTGATCAGGTTCACCAGTTCCGTGACCATCTGGACGTTGGACCGTTCGAGGAATCCCGACTGGATCCGCCCGTATCCGTTTTCCCCGGCCGTGCCCGTGCTGGCCGTGCCGCTGGCCTCGGTGGCCGCAAGCAGATTCCCCCCCAGGCTGCTGAGTCCGGCGGGGTTCGGAAACCGCACGAGCTGTATCTGTCCGGCCGAGGTCGGCGTCTGCTCGCTGCCGACGAACGCCGAAACCTCCCCGTCGGGGGCAATGTTGATGGTGCGGGTGTCGGCGGGGATGGTAATGGGCGGCTCGAGAAGGGCGCCGGTGCTGGTCACGAGGTTGCCCTCAGCATCGAGCAGGAACTGCCCGTTCCGCGTGTACCGCGTGGACCCGTCGGGCATCGTCACCTGGAAGAAGCCGTCGCCCTGAATGGACAGGTCCAGGCTCCGCCCCGTGTTCTCCTGCTCGCCCTGGGTGTAGACCTTGACCGTGCCGCCCGACTTGACCCCGGAGCCTATCTCGAAGCCCACCGGGGCGACCGTGCCGGCCGAATCCTCACGACCCGCCTCGGCCAGCTTGACGTACATCAGGTCCTGGAAATCGACCTGGCTTCGCTTGAAGCCGACCGTGTTGATGTTGGCCAGGTTGTTCGCGATCACGTCCACGATCTGCTGCTGGGCGATCATGCCCGTGGCCGCTGTCGAAAATGCTCGTAGCATGACGGTTCTCCACTGCTCAAGCCATCGCCACGCCCAGGATGTGCTTGGCGCTGTCATCCTGCCGAGTGACGCTCTTGAGATTGGCCTCGTAGAGGCGACTTACCATGATCAGGTCGACCAGTTCCTCGATCACCGCGACGTTAGACCCCTCCTGGAAGCCCTGCTGGATCGAGAAGGCCTCGGGCTCGGCGTCGACCGGGCCGGCCCCTTCGGGCGCCAGGAAGACGTTGCCCCCCTGGGGCCTCAGCAGATCGCGATTCTCGAACCGCGTGATCGCCAGTTGGCCGAACGCCACGCCGTTGGCGGTGAGCCTGCCGTTCCGTGATACGCTGACGTCCGCCGGGCTGGCCCCGGCCGGCAGGGTGATCGGCCCGCCGGTTCCGGCCACCGTCCGCCCCGCAAAATCCACCAACTGCCTGTTGGGATTCAGATGGAACGCGCCGTTGCGCGTGTAGTGCCGCCCGTCGGGCGTGTCCAGTGCGAAAAACGCCTCACCGGTCAGGCACAAGTCCAGCGGGCGGTCCGTCTGGACGGCCATGCCCTGCGTGTAGTCGATGGCCGACGTCTGCGTTACGCCTCCGGCGGCGCCGCCGGTCTTGTCCGCCAGCATCTCGGCGAACAGGCTGCGACGCTTCTTGAAACCGACGGTGTTGGCGTTGGCCAGATTGTGCGTCACCGTACGAAACCGGTCCCGCATCGCCTCCAGCGTGCCCGACAGTGCTGCTGCTGAGCTATCCATGGGCGACATCCTGCGGCAGGGGGTGTTCTTCGTCTGCATGCTCGGCCGCACCGGCGGTGGCGAAGGCGTTGGTCTGCCGGGCCAGCTCGGCCACCTGGGCGGTGTTCAACCCCACCAGCTCCACGGCGATGGGGGAGCTCTTGCTGCCGGCCCGGCGAACCACACCCAGGCCCTCGACGCGCCGGCCCCCCAGTTCCATAACGACCAGGACCCGATCGCGGAGCTTGGCCTCGACGTTCGCTTCAAGCAGAACCCCGGGTCCGCCCAGTTCGACCATTTGGGCCGGGACGAACTCGGGCGGCTTGGCGGAGGCCTCGTCGGTGCTGAAGGGAAACGCGGCGATCTGGGCGGGTCGGCTGACCGGCACGCGGAGAAACCGCCTGCGATTGGACTGGCTGGCCCGGCTCAGCGCGCGGACCAGCAGCTCCGTTTCGCTCTTGACCGCGGCGACCCGGGCGGAGAACTCCCACAACAGCCCGGCCTCGGAGAAACTCAGCGTCCACGTCTCGCCCGTCCGCACCGCAAGGTCCTGCCGCTTGCCGATCATCAGTTCCCCGGTGCCCTGATCGACGGCCTCGAGGATCACCTCTGCGTCGTGCGGCTCGGCCTGCCGGGTCACCTTTAGCGTCGTGCCGGGCTGGATCGGGCCCAGGCTCACGCCGGCCGGCTCCGGTGTGTCGGCGGGTTCGGAGGTGAACCCGAGCTTCTCGCGCAGCGACCGGTAATACTGGCACGAGCCGCACACCGCCAGCTTTTCGCCGGGAAACGGCCCGGGCTGGTCTGGCGCGCGTTCCATGCGGGCCATGCCGCGGAAAAAGGCCTCTTCCGACGCGAAGACCGCCTCGGGGTCCTTCAGGTCGGCGCTGAGGGCGATGTTGCCCAGCAGGGCGCGTTCCTCCTCGCCCAGCCCGATGCGCTCGGCTCGCCTGCGGAAACGCTGCCATGACTGCTTTGCGTTGTCGCGTCTGTGGGACAGGGCGAACAGCGTTACCAGCCCGGCGATAAGGCCCAGGCCCAGCACGAGCGTCAGCCAGGGCCCGATCCCGTTTCCCGTGAGGTTTCGGCCGATGGCCCGAAAGCGCTCCGCGGCGCTGATCGCCAGGGTCGCCGGGGCGGCAAGTTGTGCAATGACGGCGTTCATCTGCAGGCCTGGAGCCCTCTTACCGGATCAGGTTGGTCAGTTCCTTGAGCATGTCATTGGTGACGCGGATGGTGCGTGCGTTGGCCTGGTAGCCGTTCTGCGCCTGGATCAGGGTCACGAACTGCTCGGCGGTATCGACGTTGGACTTCTCGAGTGCCCCGCCGTGGATCGCCCCGGTCCCGCCGGACAGGGCCCGCGTCTCGACCGGCGAGCCGGAGTTGGCCGAGGCCTGGAAGTAGTTGTTGCCCACCGCGTCCAGACCGGCCGGGTTCTGAAACGCCGCCAGCTTCAACGCCGCAACCTCCACGCGGACCCCGTTCTCGAACACGCCCATCAGGACGCCCTCGCGCGTCACCGACACGTCGGTCAGCCAGCCCGAGGCATAACCGTCCTGCGCGCTGGCCGAAGCCGTCGACGTGCCGCCGAACTGGCTCAGTCCGTCGACCCCGGCGACCGTGCCCAGGTCGACCTCGATGGTTCGCGTGTTGTTGGGGTCGTGCCCGAACTTCATGGAGAAGGACTGGTTGTCGGGTGGCGTGCCGGCCAGGCCCGCGTAGCTGCCGTCAACCAGGAACGAGACCCCCGTGATCCGACGGTCCACGAGTTCCACGTCGCCCGTCATGGACGTCAGCACCATGTCCCACGTGTTGGTGGCGCTGCGGACGAACGAGACCGAGAGAGTATGCCCGATGCCCTGGGAGTCGTAGATTTCCATGTTGGTGGCCTTGACCGACTCGCCCCCGGGCTCCATGATCTGGAAGTACTTGGGGAACTCGAACGATCCGCCCCCGGTGTAGGACAGCGTCAGGTCGCTCTGGCTGTAGCCGGCGGCATCGTCCCTGACGCGGATCTTGCCGTTGACGACGGTGGCCGTTGTGCCCGCGCCGTAGGCGGTGTTGATCGCCGTTACCAGGTCGCCCAGCGTCTGCGTGGCCGGGTCCGTAATGTTGAACGTCGCCGTGGCCGTCGTCCCGTCGCGCCTGGTGACGTCGATCGTGATGGTATCTCCGTTGGCCAGGCCGCTGCTCTGGTCCAGGCTGTTCAGGACCGTATCCGTCGAGGCCGGTCCGCCCACGTCGGTGTACTGAATGCCCGAACTGAGCGTGTGCGTGGTTGGGTCGACGTCGTCGGCCGAGAGGTTGCCCGTGTAACTGACGGTCTGGGTCGCTTCGGCCTCAAGGGCGACATCGTAGGGGATCCGAATGCCATTGTCGGAGGCGCTTTGGAACCCCTCGGCGACGCCCTCGGCTCCGATGCGCTGCACGCGAAAGCCGGTCGACGGGTCGACGAGGTAGTACTGGCTGTCGACGGCGAAGTTGCCCGACCGCGTGTAGACGTCGCGCTGCCCGTTGTTCAGCACGAAGAAGCCCGTGCCCTCGACGGCCATGTCCAGCGACTGGCCTGTGTTGATCAGGCTGCCCTGGGTGGTGTTGCGGTCGATGCTGGCGACCTTCACGCCGCTGCCGACCTGCTCGGGGTTGGTTCCGCCCAGCGTGCCGGTCGGCTGGGAGGCCTCGCGGATCGTCTCGCTGAGCAGATCCACGAACGAGACTCTGCTCGACTTGAAAGCCGTCGTGTTGACGTTGGCCAGGTTGTTGCCCGCCACGTCGAGCATCTTCTGGTGGGCCTTCAGCCCTGCCACGCCTGTCAGTAGTGCATCGCTCATCGTCTTTCCTCTATAAGGATCTCTATTCCATCGAGCCGCCCGAGCTTTGGGCCGGGGCGTCAGTTATCGCGACCACGTCCCCCAGGGCGACCTTCTCTCCCCCGGCCACCAGCATGACTTCCCCGTCAACAAGCTCGACGGCCTCGACCTCGGCGGTGAGGGGCTCGTCGGCGTCCGACGGGAAGAACGAGACGCGCCTGCCGATCAGCGCCGTGGCCTGGGCGACCTCCTGGGCCTGGAGCACCTTGTCGAACGTCTTGCTCTGGTGCTCCAACTGCTCCAACTGAGACAATTGCGCCAACTGGGAGGCCATCTGGTCGTTGCTCATCGGCTCCAGCGGATTCTGATGCTGCAATTGCGTGATCAGGAGGTTCATGTAATCCGAGCGGATGTCGGTGGCGGAGGATGTCGCGGCGGGAGAGATTGCCATAGCTGTCGTGTCCTATATCCAAACGTTGACCGAATCGTCTGAGACGTGGCCCGTCGCCGGGTGGGCGCCGTGGGCCTGGTCGGGCGCCGCAGACGTCTCAGACCAGCGCTCCTCGCCCTGGGGGCCCTGATCGCCCCGGCCCTGATGCTGCTGCTGGGCCAGGGCGCCGTCTCGCGGCGTCGTGGGCGACCCGTCGCCCGCGGTGTTCTCGTTCTGTCCGCTCAGCACCAGGGTCAACTGCCGAAGCGCTATGCCCCCCTCGGTCAGCCGCTCTATCATTGGCGGCGTGGCGCTGCGAAGCTGGGCCAGTGTTCGCTCGTTGTCGACCTCGATCGTGCCGCGAATGCCCCCGCGCCCGTCGCGAAACGTCAGGCGCACCCGCCCGAGCCGGGGCGGATTCAGCCGAACCACCACGCGCTGCCCGGCCTGAGGGCGGACCAGGCGAACCTGCTCGGTAACCTGGTCGGCGACCTCCGGCCACGCCGGGCGGGGCGGCGGGGCAGCCCGGGATGGCCCTTGGCCTTGTGAGGTCGGTTCCACCTGCCCGGGGCCGGAGACGACGTGCCCGGCCGCGTCGGGCGACGCCTGTGCCCGCGCCGGCTGGACGGTCTGGCCGGCCGGCTCGACCGTGGCCCCGGCCGACCGGGCCGGCTCGACCGTCGCCTCGGCCGACCGGGTCGGCTCGGCCTGGCGCGCCGGCATACGGCCCGGACCCGGCCGCGCAGCGGCCGGGTCGGGCTCCACGGTATTATGGTCCGTCCGTCCACTGCTCTCTGCCCCGACGCGAGACGGCGGCCGAACGGACTCGAAGGTTGTCTGCCGGGCTTCGGCGGTCCGCCCGGCATCTGATGGGTCTGCGCCGCCGGGCTCGGGCGGGGGCGTCTGGCCGGGGCCCTTGACGGAGACGTCCGGCGACTCCTGCAGCGCCACCCCCGCAGGCGACGTTGCCGGGCCGCCTGTGCCTGGTTCGGCCGCTTGGGAGCCGTCCTGCGTTTCGGGGACGTGCTCGGCCTTGATGGGCGTTCCCGAGGGCCGGACCTCCAGTGGAGGCGCAGCGCCGTGTCCGGGCACGGGCTGTGCGGCTCCAGGTCTGGGGTCGGCTGTCGGCGGGAGCCCGGGCGCTTCCTGCCCGACGTCGGCGTCAGCGACAGGCTTTGCCTGCGGGGCGGGCTGGAGTGGACGGGCGACCGCGGTTGGTGCTGCCAGGCCCTTGAACGCCAGCGGCGCTGCCTTGGCAGGGACAGGGCCGTCCGTCTCGGGCGACGTCCCTGGGGCTTGGTCCTGCGGGAACGCCAACTTGCGGATGACCTCCGCAAATGGCGCAGGGGGCGTGTGGGGCTCGGCCGATCCCAATGCACCGGCGGCGAGCGTCGGCAGGGGAGACTTGGGCGGCCTGGTCTTCCGGCCCGAACGACCGGGCTTGGTCCGACCCTTTGCGGGGCCCTCGGCGCGACGATCGGCCGGCACGCTCCCGTCTGGGCCGGCGGGGGGTCGGTCGGCCTGATCTGACGGTTTGGCCCGGTCGCCGTTCGGCTCCGGCCCGGTCGTCGCGTTGGCGGTTTGGGCCTCGGGCGAGGGCCGGGCCTGGCGGGTGAGGGCGGGCCGGCGGGCCTTGCCCGAGCCGCCGGTCGCCGGCGGCATGACCGGTTCACTACTGATTATCGGCAATGCTGTCATTGCATGCGGTCCTCGGTTTTCCAGCCCCCGGGACCTGCAACGCGCATGCCACAGCATCGGTCTTGTGCTTGTGGAAGGGGGTAAGTGCTTTCAGAGTAAGCGATAACGCGAGTGCTTCCCCACAAGGCCTTCCACCGGGCGGATGGAAAGAAATCAGACGCCGCGCGAACGGTTTTTCCTCAACCCGGCACCAGCCAAACCCATATTATCGAAGCCTGCAGCCAAATCTTTGACACCAATCTCAGAATTATCTAAAGCCCAAGACCGGGGCTTGGCCGATAAGACGGCCATAGCCGATGTCCATCGGCCCGGACGCTTGCGGAATGGATGCCGTACAAAGCGGCCGACTCGGGCGACATCGGTTTCGTTGCCAGGGCGCACGGATGACCTGTGACAATTCGCAAAGGCTTGACGTGGCCGTCATCGTTGGTCCGGGAACGGACACCGATGCCGGCATTCCCCCGGCCCTCCGGGCCGCCGCTCGGCGCGTGTTGACCGCCCCGGGTCTCAGCCAGGCACTCGGGACGCTCGAAGACCACCAGCCGCAACTCGTCATCCTTCGCCAGAGCGTCCCCATGCCGGATGCCCAGGGGTTCATCCGGCGCGCCAAGACCGTCTCCAGCCAGTCCGTCATTGTCGCCGTGGCCGACTGCCCGTGCGTCGAGGACGCGGTGAAGCTGATCGGCGCGGGCGCATCCGACTACGTGGCCGCTCCGCTCGACCGGAAGTGCCTCAGCGAACTTCTGGCCAAGCTCAAGGTCGAGCTGGCCCGTGCTTCGCAGGCCTCCGGACGCTTCTTCTGCGAGCACTGTCCCCCGGACATCTCTATCGTCGGGCAGAGCGACGCCATCAGCCAAACCCTCAAGACCATACGCATGATCGCCGAGAGCCGATGCAATCCCGTCCTGATCCTCGGGGAGACGGGCACCGGCAAGGAGCTGGCCGCCAGGGCCGTCCATTCCTGGCGAAGCGGCTTGCAGGGGCGGTTCGTGGCCGTCAACTGCGCCGCCCTGACCGCCAACCTGCTGGAGAGCGAACTGTTCGGGCACGTCAAAGGCGCCTTCACCGGGGCCGACCGCGACAAGACCGGGCTGTTCGAGCTGGCCGGGACCGGAACGATCTTCCTCGACGAGATCAGCGAGATGCCCCTCGCACTGCAGGCCAAGCTCCTCCGCGTCCTCCAGGAGCGGACCTTCCGCAAGGTCGGCGGCACGAAGGATCTGGCCTGCCAGGGAACGATCATCGCCTCGAGCAACCGCGACCTTCTGGCCGAGGTCGC
>Ga0180432_10002010_pt1 | contig 31087 bp, 19 predicted proteins | sample SS_ome_10_FD_132414 | JGI IMG/M metagenome (GOLD analysis project Ga0180432, IMG submission 132414) | Hypersaline lake sediment archaeal communities from the Salton Sea, California, USA - SS_1_MS_2 metaG | ecosystem: Environmental > Aquatic > Non-marine Saline and Alkaline > Hypersaline >...
AAAGGACGCCCGGCGCGAGTTGGAGGGGGAGTTCGGCGGGAGCTACATGTACTACTATAAAGTGGTCCCCATGCCGCCCGTGGACCGGAGGTCCGTTTACTGGTCGCTGGGCAACGAGTTCTACGCCCAGGGCAGGTACGAGCTGGCGGCCAGCCAGTATCGCCAGGTGCTGCGGTGGGCTCCGGGCCTCGCGGAAGCGCGCATGAAGCTGGCCGACACGCTGGAGCATCTGGGCAGGCCCGAGGACGCGGCCGCCCAGCGGGAGGAAGCGCTTCGCGTCAGGGCCAATTCCGGCCCGGTCCCCGAAGGCCCGGCCGGGATCGACCAGCCCCAGCTGCCAGAGTGGGGGGGCCTTTGATGCTTAGGCTGCTGCGCAGGGCGTTTCTGCTGGCAACACTGCTGCTGGTCGCGTCGTGCAAGCCGATGCCCGACCCGGGATCGGCCGCCGTCGTCGAGACGCCGCCTCGCCTTGACCCGGACTACACCTCCCTGGTCATCCCGCCGAACATCGCGCCGTTGAACTTCCGCGTCAAGGAGGACGGGCAGGACTACTTCGTCAGGATCTCATCCGACGCGGCAGAGCCGCTCGAGTTCCACTGTCCCGACGGCAAGTGCCAGATAGGGCCGGAGGCATGGCGACGGATGCTCCGCGACAACCGGGGCAAGAACCTCTACTACGACGTGTACGTGAAGAAGCCCGACGGCACCTGGACGCGGTTCCAGCAAGTGACCAACACCGTCGCGGAAGAGCCCATTGATTCGTACCTGGTCTATCGCCTGCTTCAACCCAATTGCAGCTTCTCCAAGATCAGGGGCATCTTCCAGAGGAACCTGGAGACGTTCGAGCGCTCGGCGCTGGTGACGCGTCGGGACGGCGAGCTCTACTGCTTCAACTGTCACACGTTCCACCAGAACAATCCCGACCGGTTCCTCTTCCACGTGCGCGGGGACCACGCGGGCATGATGCTGGTCATGGGCGACCAGACCCGCAAGATCGACACGAAGCAGTCGCCCATGTTCCGGCCGCTCGCCTACGCCTCGTGGCATCCCGACGGCACGCACATCGCCGCCACCCTGAACTGGTATTACGGTTACTTCCCCGCAACCTACAAGGAGTTCTACTTCGAGGCCGTCGAGAAACGCGGCGACCTGGTCGTCTACAACGTCGAGAAGAATACCATCAGCACCTGCGAGGAGGTTTTCGAGAACGACTACATCGAGACGCATCCCTGCTGGTCGCACGATGGCAAGTACGTCTATTACGTTCGGTGCCTCGACAGGCCGCTGGTGACGGTCCGGGACGAGGACACGTTCAAGTTCGACCTGATGCGCATATCCTACGACACGGCCACGGACACCTGGGGCTCGCCCGAGACGGTCATGGCGTGCTCGGAGGCGGGCCTTTCCTGCGCGTTCCCGCGTCCCTCGCCCGACGGCAGGTACGTGCTGCAAATCCTGGCCGACAAGGCCACCTACCCGGTGCACCAGAAGAGCTCCGACGTGTACCTGCTCGACCTGGAAACGCGGGAATACAGGCGGCTCGACGAGGTCAACAGCGACTACTCGGAAAGCTATACCCGCTGGTCATCCAACGGACGGTGGTTCAGCTTCGTCAGCACGCGCAACAACGGCGTCTGCGCCGTGCCCTACATGGCCTACTTCGACGCCGAGGGCCAGGCCCACAAGGCGTTCGTCCTGCCCGAGGAAGACCCGGCATACTACGACACGTTCATCGACGCCTACAACGTCGTCGAACTCGTCAAGGACAGGGTTGACATCAGCGCGTTCAGGCTGGCGCAGGGCATCAAGCAGCCGGCGGTGCAGGCCGAGTTCCCCAACCCGCCGGACGTGGACGCGTACACGGGCGCGACAGCGAAGAAACCCATCTCCCCCTGAGGCGCCCGCCCCGCCTCGCCCCAGTCGCTCACCGGCGGCCGGCGAAGAGCGTCAACATGCTCTGCTCGGGCATGGTCAGCGTCAGGCGGTCCCCCTTGACGGGCACGGCGGGCAGCTCCTCCAGGTTCGCCGAGGCTGAGGTACCGTACGCCTTCATCGCCTCGATGCCGGGGGGCTGCTGGAACCGGACCGTGACCGGCTGCCGCTGGTCCGTCGGGTTCAGCAGAACGATGGTGAGCTCGCTCCTCTGCGGGTGGTAGAACGCGCCCGTCATCACCTCGGCGTAGGCGGGCTCCGCGTCGATCCGCACGGCCCCCGGCCGGATGAACCGGAAGTAGTGCATCGCGGCGTAGGTCTTCGGCGTGAAGACGGGCCTGCCCCCCTCCAGCACCATCAGGCCGTGGGTGTTGCGATCCCCGTCGATGACCTGCCAGGGGACGAAGGCCGACACGTCGCCCGCGACCAGGGCGTTGTGGATGGCCGCGCCGACCCCCTTGTGCAGCGGCGTCGGCCAGTCGTGGCCGCCCGTGCCGCCCTCGGTCACCCAGTAGGGCTTACCGTACTCCTTGATTATGTTCCACATCCGGCGGGAGGAGTTGGCGTTCATCTCGGCCACGACGCCGTCCTCGTATCCGTGGGTCGCCCAGACGTCCAGCGCCTGGAGGGCGGCGGGGCTGCCCGCGACGGCCTTGACGTAGTCCGGCGTGCCGCCCGTATAGAAGTGGCTGGTCATGGTCTCCGGCCCGAAGATCTTCACGTTCCCCAGCCCCTCCTTGTCCAGCAGCTCCCCCACCATCGCCACGATCTTGGCGAAGTCCTCGCCGTTCCAGACGCAGCTCTCGAACGTCTGCGTGAACTGCACCTCGTTGCCGGGGCTCACCGCGCAGAGCGGCGTTCCGGCGGCGGCGTGGAGCTTGACCATCTCCACCAGCCACCTGGCGAAGTGAGGGTAGAACTCCGGCCGGACGCGGTTCCTTATCTCGCCGTAGCTGTGGGCGCGGATGCCCCCGGAACGCTTGTCGGTGATGGACTGACTCTCCTTCATCCACGCGGGCGGGCTCCAGACCGTGCCGATGAGCTTTACGTCCGGGTTGAGCTTCTTTATCCCTTTGGCGAAGTCAATGAAGATCTGCGCCCTGCCGCCGTTGACGGACATGTCGAAGTCCTGCCAGCGGATGTCGCGCCAGTCCTGCTGCGGCGTCTTGCAGACCGGCCCCCACAGGTTGAAGCGCAGCATGTTGCAGCCGACCTGGTTCACGTAAACCTCCTGGAACTCCTCGGTGCGGTAGAGCCGGCGGAATTCGTCCCTCCAGGCGACAAGGCAGGTGCCGAAGCCCTCGATGGTCTGGTGGTGCTTGGCGGCGTCCACCGTCACCTCAACGCCCTGCGCGCCCACCGGGGAAGCCCCCAACGTCAGTCCGAGCACCGTCAACGCGACAAGACGCAATTCTATCATCTGCGAACACCCCTTCGATTGGAGTCAGACCTGCCGATGACAGGTTCCCAGGACCGTCACCCACGATTGGGCAGACACCACGCTACCGCAGTCCCGCCCGGGGGGCAAGCTCACGCCGGTTGCGGCTGCGCGCTTGACTCCCGCCCCGGAGGCGGTATGCTGCGCTGCGGATCCTCCGTTGACCCGGCTCGCCCCGCCGCACGCCGGGAGAAAGGACGAGGCGCAGTGCGTAGATGGACGCAATACGTGGCCGGGGCGCTCGCCGTAGCCTGCCTGGGCTGCGTCCCGGCGCCCGCGGGGCCGCGCCCGACGGAGCGCTACTGGGTGGACGGGGCCGGACGGTGGGACGACCCGGTCCACTGGTCCTTCACCTCCGGCGGGGACGGCGGTGCGCCGCCGCCCGACGGGGACTGTGACGCCTTCTTCGACGAAAACTCCGGCGCCGGGGTCATCGAAGTCGAGGGCGAGGCCCAGGTGCGCGACCTGGTCATCCGGCCGGATGCCGACCCCGGGCTGACCCTCGCCTTCCGCGGGGCGACGCTGACCTGCCGGCGCGACTGCCTTCTCTACGCGGGCCGGGTGGACCAGGGCCGCGGCCATTCGAGCGTCCTCACCATCGGCCGGGACCTGGACACCGCCGACTGCGCGGAGTCCTGGAAGGGCAAGGGCAACCTGAGCATACACCTCACGGGCACCGGCCAGTGGCGCTACCGCCTCTCCGAGGGCCAGAAGCCGTCCATATGGAACCTGATGGCCGCCGCCAGCGGCCAGACCACGACCCTCCAGCCCATCGGCGACGCACCTGTGGGCGTGGACATAGACGTCGAGAACCACTGCATCTTCGGCGACGCGACCTCCCTGCTGACGATGGACGTGAGCGAGGCCACCGGCGTGCGCGGCCAGCCCCCAATGGTGACCCTCGAGATCCACCACGCCCGGGACGCACTCGACATCGTCGCCGACGGCTGCCGCATCGCCATCTCCAGCCTCGAGCACGAGATGAACGGGTCGGGCGACGGACGGCTCCAGAACAGGATCGACCTGAGCGGCCTGACCGGCAAGTACGACATCACCGGCACCTACATGACCGAGGCGGGCACCGGCCCCACCTGGACCATGGAGGGGCCGATGGACCTGAGCGGGCTCCATCTGTCCATCGAGAAAACGGTCGTCTTCGACACGGGCGGGCACGACCTGACGGCCGGGCGCGTTTCCCTGACCTTCGGGGGCGTGCCGGAGCTGCACGTGGGCGCGTCCGACGTGGTCGTGACGGGTGGGGTCAACCTGGGCGGCGACTGTCCCGGCCGGATTGACCTGGGCACCGGCAGGCTCACCTGCGCCGAACTCCGCGTCGGGCACCCCGATTCCGTCATCACCGGCCAGGAGGGCGCCGTCCTGGAGGTCCTCGAGTCCTTCGAGAACCCCGCCGGGGCAAAGCTCGACCTGGGAGGCATAGTCCTGAAAGGCCCGGGGCTCGAAGCCGCCGGCCTCGCGCAGCCTGCGCCCTGACCGGGTCGCCGCTCCGCCGTCAGGGGCTCAGCCGGAGCGTCTTTATCTCGAAGGGACGCAACTCCAGGCCGACCGCCCCGCCGCGCACCGTGAGCCGCCGCCCCGGCCGCTCCAGCATGTCCGCCTCCGACGCCCGCGACACCGGCAGCGACGTGGCCAGCCGGCACGACGTGGCCGTCCGCATCGCCTCGTAGAGCCGCACGACGACGTCCCCGGAGCCGTCCTCGGCGGGCTTCACGGCCTCGACCAGGATGTTCGACGCGTCCACCGACAGGAGCGAGCGCTCCCCGGCGGCGCCTGCGGCGGCCGTAACCGGGCAGTTAAGCTCGTATGCCTCCCGCACGAGCGCGCTCTCGCACATCGGGCCGTTCCAAGCATAGAAGGCGTAGGTGAACTCCTGCACGCCCTTGTCGGCCGTCATGTCGGGCGCCAGGGGCGCGCGCAGCAGCGTCAGGTTGATGCTATTGCCGTCCACGTTGACGCCGTACTTGCAGTCGTTCAGGACGGCGCAGCCCCGGCCCTCTTCAGCCAGCGCCGTCCACTTGTGGTTGCAGACCTCGTAGCGGTCGGCGTCGTACTGGCGCGACCTGTGATTGGGCCGGCGCACGTGGCCGAACTGGATCTCGTGGACCGCCTCGTTCGCGTGGACGGCCACGGGGAAGTTGACCTTGAGCAGCTTGTGACTCTCCTGCCAGTCGATCCGGGTCTCGAAGTCAACGCGACGTCTCCCGCGCCGCAGGCTCACTCGCTGGACCATCTCCGAGTCGTTCAGCCTGCGCCGGATGCGCAGGACGCCGACGAGCGGCCCGGCCACCGCCACCTCGGCCTCCGCGTCCTCCGGCAGCTCGTGCGGCGTGGCCGGGTAGATGCTGTCCAGGTCCCACGCGTCCCAGGCCACGGGAACGTCCTTGTACATGCGCAGGCTGTTGCACGGCCCTGCGGCAAGCTCCCGGCCGGCCTCCTTGTCCAGGATGGAGGCAATCTCACCCTTGCGGTTGAACTCCACGCGGAGCAGCTCGTTCTCCAGCGTGTGTCCCGCAGCCTTGACGCCGCCGGAAGGGGGCGCCGCCTCCCCGGCGCGGAGCGCCGTCCAGCCGCAGGACGGGATGCTCGCTTCCGCCAGCAGCCTGCCCTCCACCTCCTGGGCGGGCAGCGGCGCGTCGTCCGGGCCGGCGGCGCCGCGCCAGCCCTTCGGCAGCTCTACGAGCGCCTTGCGCTCCCAGGAAAGCGAATTGAAGGCTGTCAACGCCCCGCCGTCCCCGTCCGTGAGAGCGGCCCGGGCGGCGTCGGCCACGCGGCCGGCGGCTTCGACCGTCGCGTCGAAGGTCGCCTCGGCCTGCTCATAAACCCGCCGAATGGAAGTGCCCGGCAGCACGTCGTGGAACTGGCAGACGAGAAACCTGCGCCAGGTCTCGGCCAGATCCCGGGCGCGAAAGGGGAAGCCGGCCAGCACGGCGGCAGCCGCGCCCCACGTCTCCGCCTCGCGCAGCGCGAACTCCGACTTGCGGTTGCCCCGCTTGGTCCGCGCCTGGCTGGTGTAGGTGCCCCGGTGAGCCTGGAAGTAGAGCTCGCCCACGTAGTTCACGTCGGGCACGCCGCGCCGCTCGAGGTCCTTAAAGTAGTCCAGCGGTGCGGCGATGCGCACACGGGGCACGCCCTCCAGGTCGGCCTCGCGGCGCAGGTACTCCAGGTGGTCGCGCGTCGGCCCGCCGCCGCCGTCGCCCCAGCCGAAGGGCATCAGCCGGGGCGAGGTGCCGTCCTTCTGCCGGCGCTCGCGCCAGCGGCTTATGACGTCCACCGGGCGCGTCTGCGAGTTGTAGTCGTTGCACAGGTGCACCAGCACCTTCGAGCCGTCTATCCCCTCCCAGGTGAACGTGTTGTAGGGGAACGGCTCGCCACCGTGGTAGTTCCAGAATATCTTGGCCGTCGAGAAGTACTTCACGCCGCAGCCGCGCATCACCTGCGGCAGCGCGGCCGAGTAGCCGAACGCGTCCGGCAGCCAGAGCAGCTCGGTCTCCGCGCCGAACTCCTCCCGGAAGAACTGCTTGCCGTAGAGGAACTGGCGCACCAGGCTCTCGCCGCCGGTGACGTTCGTGTCCATCTCGACCCACGTGCTGCCGTCGGCGATGACGTTGCCCGCCTTCACCGCCCTCTTGACGCGGCGGTAGAGCTTCGGGTAGTGCTCGCCGATCATGCGGAAGAGCTCGCACTGGCTGTGGAGGAACCTATGCTCCGGGTACTCTCGGGCGAGGGCGAGCTGCCCGGCGAGCGTGCGGGCCGCCTTGCGCTCCGTCTCGGCCAGCGGCCAGAGCCACGCCACGTCCAGGTGCCCGTGCCCGAAGGCAAACATCAGCGGCGCCGTTGTGCCGTTCTTGCACTCGAGCAGGGGCCGCAGCCGCGCCCGGGCGGCCCGGACGGCGCGCATCATCTCCGCATGCGGCGCCTCCAGGTCCACGACGGTCGCGAAGTCGCGCAGCCCGGCGTCAATCTGCGCCACGCGCAGCGAGTCCGGGTTCAGGCATCCGCGCAGGCTCAGCAGCGTCTCCACGTCCATCAGAAGCTGGTAGGCATCCTCCTCGTGGACGCCGAACGTCGAGCGGCCGAGCGTCTGCTGCCTGCGCGGGGCCTTCGGGACGCTCTCGACGCCGGGCGGCACGGGCCCGACCGTGACGGGCGTCGGCCCGTGGCCGGCGTATGCTTCCACCAGGATGTCGTACGTCTTGCCGGGCACGCCCGACTTCGCCAGCGCCAGGATCGAGCCCCCGACGGCCAGGCCGTCCACCCATATCAGCCTCGCTCCGCCGGTCTCCAGGCGCGCCGTGACGCGCTTGCGCGCCGCCTCCGGGGGGAGCTCAATGGTGCCCCTGAACCAGCCGTATTCCCACTTCGCGCCCCAGCGCGCGCCGGGCCGCATCGGCTTGAAAGGCCCCGCAAGCGCCTCGTCGGGCGAGAGCTGCTCGGCCGTCGTGAAGCCGCTCAGCGCGACCTCGCCCAGCGGCAGATAGAGCCGCTCCGCCAGCACGCGGCGCCAGTGGTCCAGCCTCTTCCGCCATTCGGCTGTCAACGCCATCGCAGTTGCTCCTGGAGGGGGAACGCGACACGGCGGCCCTTTATAGCCGCGCCCGCGGCGGTCTTCAAGTGAGGCGCCGTCTCAGGGCTTCGTCGGCGCCGCCCCGGCCGGCGCCTTGGGGTACAGGGCCAGGGAGCACTTGATTGGGTAAGCGCACTCGCAGCCCTCGCTCCCGTCCGGTATCAGGACGAGGCCGTTGGCGGGGATGAAGTTGACCCCGCAGCCCGGCCGGACCCCGGTGAACGCGTGCAGCTCGGCCCCGGCCAGGTCATACCAGGCGATGCTCCCCTTCCGGAAGAAAAGGGCCGACGCGGAGGCCGCCATGGGCCCGCATCCCCCGGTCCTCACGTACCAGGCCGCCCCCCCTTCCGGCGACGGGTTTACACCGAGCTTCTGCTCGCCGGTCAGCAGGTCGAAGGCCCACGGCTCCGCGTAGATGGTGCGGCCCGCGACGACGGCCCGGCTCAGGTGCTGCGTGCGCCTTGACCACAGGACCGCACCGTCCGCGGCGCTCAGTGCGACCGTTTTGCGCAGGATGTCCTCACCGCCCGGCGGCCGCCCGTACTTGCTGGCATACGGGAACGCCGACAGCAGCAGGACCCCGTCCTTGTAGGCCAGGTTCACCTCGCCGCCCGACCCGGTCAGGGCGCTCTTCAGGTGGGACTCGACGATGCAATCGCCTATGTCCACGGACTCGCGCCAGCGCTCGCGGCCGCTCTGCGCGTCCAGAGCGACAACCGTCGCCAGGTCGGGCGCAACGGCCGGCCAGCGCCCCTGGCCGGGCTCGTCGCCGTAGTCGACGAAGAAGACGTTCCCGCCGCCGACGGCGATGCCGACGTTGACGATGTCCGCGCCCTCCTGTAGCCAGCGGACCCGGCCCGTCCCCGGAACGAGCGCGAAGACGCACTCGCTGCGATTCCTCCAGGCGGGCCTTCGCTTGAACAGGTCACTGCCCGTCCACATCTGCGGCTCGGCCGAGATGCCCCGGCTTCCGAAGAGGGAGTCCCCCTCGGTAGCGATCCAGGCCCAGCGGCGCGCCTGGCCGTCCGCCCTCGGCGGCGCGGCGTACGTGCGCAGCGTGGCGCCGGTCGCGGCGTCCAGGCGCACGCATTCCTCGCTGCCATCCAGAGCAATGAAGAGGCTGTCGTCCGTGGCCGCCATGTTCCCGGCCTCCATGCGCACGTCCACGCGCCGTGCGCCCGGCACGCTGCGTTCCCACAGCGGCAGGCCGTTGTACGCGTCATAGGCCATGACAGAGTCCTTGCCCTGGACGAACAGCCGCCCGTTTACGGACAGGGGGGCCGGCGGCACGGCATGCCTGTGGGCCATCTTCTGCGGGCCGGGGTCGCCGAACCAGAGGATGCCCAGCGGGGCTGCGGCGAGCCGGTCCTCGCTGCAGTCCGTGTTGCTCGCGTTGGCGTGTTGATGGGTCCAGACGCCGGCGCCGGGAAGCGGGCCGCGCACGATCCGCGCCCATTCGCCGGACACGGTGACCTCCGCCTCGTCAGCCGGGATGCCGTCGAGCCAGTCGCCAGGGAACCCCGACGCATTCGCCCCGACGCACGCGACCCCGCCCAGCGGCCTGAGGATCCGGAACATCTCGGCCGCGGGCGTCTGCAAGCTGCCCCCGAGGAAGCCCTCCGTAGAAACGACCAGGTTCGCGAAGTACGGCGGGTAGTGCGCGGACGAGAGCGTCCCCTCCTCCACGGAGACGCGGGAGCCGTAGAGCCCGGCCCGGCTCAGCGCCTCCCTCGCCGGGGCGACTTCGGAGGGGTTGCCTTCCAGGGCATAGACGTTCAGCCCGCTGCGCTCAGCCAGGGCCAGCGCCAGTCGGCCGGCTCCCTTGCCCAGAGTCACGCAGTAGCCCCGCACAAGGCCGGTGCCGTCCAGTATGTCGTCTGCGACCGTTCCGTAGAGAAGGCGGATTTCGTCGCTGGCCTCGGCCGGCCGGCCCGTCTCGGGCGACGCGGCCGCGCCGCCGGCGCCGGAGGTGAAGCAGTAAACGTTCCCCTCGGTCGTGCTGACGAACAGGCGGCCGTTCGCGACCGCCAGCCCCTTCGCCCGTCCGGCCACCTCCGCCGACCAGAGCCGCCGGCCGGCAACCGCGTCCACCGCCGTAACCCTGTCAAGCCCCCCCGCGAGCAACATCCCCCTGGCCAGGATCAGTTCGTCCGGGGCTTCGCAGTCGAGCCGCCACAGGCACGCGTCGTACAGCTCCCTGTAGACCTCGTCGCGCCGCGCTTTCAGGGCGTCCCCCGGTCCCGCTCCGTAGCGGGCGGCCCTGTCGAGTTGCCGATGGAGTTCGTACACCTGGGCGCTGAACTCTGCGAGCCGGTCGGCGGGAAGGGCAATCAGTTCCGAATAGTCGGCCTCCACTTCGGACAAGCAGCCGGAAGCCGCGCTCTCCGGGGGGCCGAACCCCTGGCAGTAGAGGTACGCGGTCCCGGCGTGGACGAGGATTCGTCGCGCCCCGGACCACATGAAGATGGGCTGTTTCGTGTCAGCGTCGTACGCGGCGGTCTTCTCGCCACAGAGGTTGTACAACGAGCCCGCGGCGAGCAGGGCGGCCGCCCCGCCGGAGCCCTTGCCCTGCCACCGGATACCACCCGCCCAATGGCCATCTTCACGTCTCAGGAACACGGGCGTGGTCCGCCCCGAAGGCACCACCAGCTCGTCGCCGCGGCACAGCATGTAGCCCTGCGGCGAGAAACCGATCTCGCTGGTCCACAGGGGCTTGCCGTTCGCCGCGTTCAGCGCGTGCAGGTACGCGCCTTCGGCGGGGAAGAGCCCGGACCCTAGGTACGCCACGCCGTCGTCAACCATCACGCCGGTCCGCACGGGCCACAGGGACATGAGCCTTCCCTGGCCCAGGGCCCTGTCCCGGCCCGCCGCGCCGTCGAACTCCCACAGCAGGCTTCCGCTGGGACCATCGAGGCAGTAGGCGCGGCCGTCGTCCGACCCGGCCAGGATTCTCCCGTCCCAGACGGTCGGTGCCAGACGCGGCGGCGCACCCGTATAGAACGCCCAGCGCACGCGCCCGGTCTCCGCGTCCAGGCAGTAGACCTTGTTCTCTGCGGACGAACAGAAGAAGGCCGAATTGCCGGCCGAAACGACGTGGAAAGCGTCGTCGTAGAGAATCTTGGCCGCATTGCGTCGGTAGTCGGACCAGCCCCGTGCCGGGCGCGCCGGCGACTCGAAGACCCACCGCTCGCGCAACGGCAACTCCAGGCGCTCCTCCGTCACGCCGCTGCGCGCATTGTCATGACGGTAGGTCGGCCAGTCGGCCGCCCGAGCAGAGCCCGGCGCCGGCAGCATGGGCGCCACAGCGACCAGGAGCAGGAAGCCTTTTGGCAACTGCATGAGACCCTCCATGATCCGCAGGCCGACGTCGGGAAACGGCGACGCCACTTACTCGATCCCCAGGTGCTTCTTGAGGAAATCCATCTCGGCGTTCCGGGGCGCCGGGCTCTCTTTGTAGTAGAGGTGGCACTCGACGCCGAGCGGGTCGAGCTTCTCCTTGAGGACCTTCCCGAACATCGCGTGGTGGATGGACACGCCGATGGGGGTGTCCTTCGGCAGGGGCGTGCCGGCCAGGAAGCCGCCGTAGGCCAGATAGACGGCCGGGTCGCCGGCCGTGGCGTGGCTGATGGCGCTGGATTCCTCGACGAGCCTGCCGACATCCGGCGTGTCCAACTCTTCCCACGATGACACGCCGTAGGCGGGGAACAGCGACGGATGGACCCGGGGCGAGCCGCCGATTCGCTCCAGGATGAAGCGCGGGTCGTTCGACGTCTGCCCGCCGTGTGAGACGACGCACGAGACGCGCGACGAGAGCCGGGCGACGGGGTCCTCGCTCTCGGGGTCGGCCAGGTCGTCGTGCAGCCCGATCCAGAGCGCCATGTTCGCGCCGGCCGACGAGCCCACAAGGGCGATCCGGTCCGGGGTGATGTTCCACTCCTTCGACTTGTGACGGAGGAACTGCACGACCCGGGCGCCGTCGCGGTGCGGCCCGGGGAAGGTCACCGGCTCGCGCCCCCGCACGAACCGGTAGTTGGCGGACGCCACCGAGATGCCCTCGGCCAGGCAGCGCTCGACGTAGCCGCCGACGGCCCGCTTGTCCCCGCCGACGAAGCCGCCCCCGTGGAAGTAGAGCAGCACGGGCGCAGGCTTCTCGGACTCGGCCTTCCAGAAATCCAGCACGTTGCGCTCGTGGGGACCGTACTTCACGTCGGCGAAGTCCGCTTGGCGGAGCGCCGTCGGCCTGTCGACGCCCTCCCCTTCCTGCACTCTCTCCTGCCGCCCAACGGACTTCTCGCGGACGTCGCCTGACGCGCCGGCGCCGGGCGCAACCGCCAGGGACAGCGCCAGCATGAGCGCCGCCGCAAGAAGGACTGTAACGCGCCCGCCTGATTCTCTCCGCCGCATCTTTTCCTCCCTCGCGGTCCGGGTCCGCTGACGGCACTTGACCGGTTTGTCACGGGCCTTTGCAGCACAGGCCGCACCCCTCTATGATAAGCGAAACACGTTCAGCCTGCACCCCGTCACGTGGAGAACCCATGCCTTCCTACAAAGAACAGTTCAGCCGGTTCCGCGGCAAGTTCGACGCGGAATCGCACTTCCTGCACCTGGTCATCCCGTCCGTGGTGCGGCCGGGGGAACCCTTCGCGCTGAGGGCCGTCATGATGGACGCCCGGGGGATGCCGGACGAGCAGTACGCGGGCCGGATTCCGCTCGGGGCGAGCGACCCCGCGCTGAAGGCGCCCGACTGCATCGATTTCACGCCCGATGGGCTGGGCATGGCGCGGGTGGATGGGCTCGTCGCCGACCGAGAGGGGGCCTTCTACCTTACGGCCGAGCCGGAAGGCTGCCCCGGCGCGCCCCCGCGGAGCAACGCGACCCTTGCCAGGCCGGCCGGCCCGCGCCTGTGGTGGGGCGACACGCACGTGCACACCACCCTGAGCAACTGCCACCGCGACCAGTGCAAGGACCCGGAGTTCTGCTACTGGTACGGCCGACGCGTGGCGCTGCTGGACTTCTGCGCCGCTGCCGACCACCTGCGAGGAATCCACGCGGAAGAGGGCAACTGGGACGAGATCAAGGACGCCGCCCGGCGCCACAACGCCCCGGGCGAGTTCGCCACCTTCCTGGCCTTCGAGTCCTCCCACGCCCGCGGCTTCGGGGGCGACAACAACATCTACTACAACGCCGACGAGGCGGAGCACTTCTGGCGCGACCGGGAGGACATGAAGGGCATCGCCCCGAAGGTCGGGCTGGACGAGCTGTGGGCCTGGCTGGACGAACGCGGCCTGCCCTACCTAAGCATCCCCCACCACACCGGCCGGGCGGGCAAGTACAGGGACTTCGAGGACCCGTTCCACAACCCGGACCACGAGACGGTCCTCGAGATCTACTCCTGGTGGGGCGGCTCCGAGGGCCGCCATGACGACCTCTACCTGAAGGGCGGCAAGACCGACAGGAAGGCATACTGGCGCGACGCGCTCGAACTGGGCTACCGCCTGGGCGTCATCGGGTCCAGCGACACGCACCACACCATGCCGGGAACACCCTTCCCCGTCAACGCGGAGAACTACGGCTACGGGCAGCACCGCCTCAACTGCCAGGGCGTCGCGGCGGTCTACGCCGACGAACTGGAGCGCGGGCAACTGTTCGCGTCGCTGCTGGAGCGGCGCTGCTACGCCAGCACGTTCTGGCGGCCGGTGCTGGAGTTCTCCGTCAACGGGACGCAAATGGGCGGCCAAGCCGAGGCGGACGCCGGCAGTCGCGCCTGCCGCCGCATAAGCGGCGCCCTCGTCTCCGAACGCGACGCCAGGATAGCCCTGTTCCGCAACAACGAGCGCCTGGCGGAGACGCGCACGGAGGGTGCGCTGACCCGCTTCAGCTTCACGGACGATGAGCCCCTGGAGTCGGCCTGCATACGCGGCGCTGCCAGGAACCCGGAGCCGTTCGCATTCTACTACCTGAAGGTGCTCGGCCCGGGAGACCAGATGGCCTGGTCCTCGCCCGTGTGGATAAGCCCGTGATTGGGCGTGGGCACAGCAGGAGGACGCGAGATGAGCGAAGAGAAGGTCCTGGTTGTTTACTACTCCCGTACGGGCACCACGCGCAAGGTGGCTGAGGCCATCGCGGAGCTGCTCGGGTGCGAGCTGGAAGAGATCATCGACACCGTGGACAGGTCCGGCGCATGGGGCTACCTGGCCTCCGGCAGGGACGCCTTGAAGAAGAGGGCCGCTGAAATCAAGGCGCCGCAGAGGGACCCGGGCGACTACGACCTGGTTGTCCTGGGCACGCCCGTGTGGGCGTGGACGATGAGTTCCCCGATGCGCGGCTATCTCTCGCAGTACGCGGGCCGCCTGCCCGAGGTCGCCTTCTTTTGCACCACAGGCGGAACGGGCGTGAAGCGGACCTTCAGGCACATGGAGGCGGCCTGCGGGAAGCCGCCGCGTGCCGTGCTGGGCCTCAGGATGAAGGACGTGCTGAAGGACCGACACACGGAACGGCTCGCGCAGTTCGCCGAAGAGCTGGGAAGCGCCGGCGAAGCAGCGTAGGCGGGAGAGACGGGACGGGGTGAGTTCGGCCTCAACGCGTCAGCGTCGGGTCCGCCCAGGCGCATTCGAGACGCTCGCCCGTCGTCCGGTGGGAGGCAGTCCGAACACCCAGGGTCAGCGCCTGCACGCCGTCGACAGCGGCCGAAATAGCGGCCGCAGCGGCCTGCGACCCGGATGCCGGCACGCGCACGGTAGCCAGCACTGCGCCGTCGCCGATCACCTCGAAGACCACGTCCCGCGCGTCCGTGCCCTCCAGCGGCCCGACAGCGGCGGTGAAGCGGCTGAACTGGCCGCCCAGCCTGAAGGACAGAGAGGACGGTGCGAGCACGCCCATGCCCCTGTCGAACAACTCCTCGCCCAGCCGGATCGCCCTGCCGTCGAAGGCCCGGTCGAACGCAACGGCGCCCTGCTGGCCTATCTCCGTGGGGCGCACGTCGGACAGGGACACCTGCGGCTCTTCGGAACCGGCCGCTGACTCCAGGAGCGGGAATCCCTGCGGGCGAAGACCCGCGATGGCCTCGGCATCCCGCGTCCAGACGGCGCCGCCCCCGGCCTGGCTCTGGCCGCGCTGCGCGAAGTCCCACCGATTGTCGAAGAAACCCACGACGAGGTGGCTGTCCGGGCCAACGGTCAGGTTGTCGAACACTGCGTAATCGAACCACTTGTGCCCAACGCCGGCGGAATCGTGCAGCCGGACGCCAAAACGCCCACACGCCTGATAGAGTCCCGCCGGACCCAACGCTCCCACGACCGCAATCATCCGGGCGCGACTGGCGGGATTCGGATAGCACAGCATGACGCCCAGGCCCTCTCCGGCGTAACGGGTGCCGTTCAGGACAATCGCGTCTTCCTCGAACCCGACGGGCAGATCGCGCAGCGTGCCCGAGACCACGCCCTTCACCCGGGGGGCGCCGAGAAGGACGATGTTGAACCGTCGCACGTCAGCCGACGTGACCTCTATGTCGCTCTTGAGGCGTGGCACGGCCCCGTGTTCCGCCTCCCACTGCGCGACGAGCCACTCGGCCTCCCGTCGGCTCAAGCTGGTGAAGAGATCCGAGTCGCCCCCCGTCGCGTAAACCACCAGGAACGGGTCACGGAAGACGTCCTGGAAGGGCCCGCTGAGACGCTGCCGCTTGCGGAACTTGGGCCTCTCCACCAGTTGCCACTGCCCGTCCCATTTCTCCAGCTCAACCCCGGGCTGGCTCACACGCACGGCGAACGACGCACCGTCAACACTCACGGTCCTCACCGCGGGCGGCAGCCGCTCGGCCGACAGCGTGAGCGCCGAGACGTTGTCCGTCACAAGCGCAACCCCCTTCCCGCTGACTGATGCCCGGACGCCGGACAGTTTCAGGGGATCATCGAGGGCATCCAGCACAACCCACCAGGCCCGGTTGTGCCTCAGGTCTGCGGTGCGGAACTCGAAATGGTCGGGCTGACGAACCGGCGGGGCGCCCAGGACCTTGGCCAACGCGTACTCTCCCACCCAGCCTGGCAGGGGATCATTGCGCCCGCCGGGGAACTCGAGGTACTCCACGTCGTGCCCGAGTTCCCGCAGCCGTCGGGCAATGGCACGGCTCTCACAGTCGTGGAGCGCCTGCGTCCCGGCCTTGCAGGCGGCGAACACATGGCAATGCGCCAGGTTCTCTGCAAAGGAAACGAGGAACGTGCTTGCGCGCAGGAACGATTGAACCTCTGCGGCCAGCCCCTCCTTCGGCTCCGGCCCCCCCTGCTGGGCATGGCCGGGGGCGCCGGCCTCCCACTCGTCCAGCGCAACCACGCCCGCGAACCTGTCCGGATAGTACGCGGCGAGCCGCCAGCATCCCACCACGCCGGCGGACTTGCCCACCAGGTAGGTCCGACGCAGGTCGATGTTGTAAAGCTCCTCCAGTTCATCCATCATGCCCATGACGTCGCTGTCGCACACGTGCGTCCAACGAGGGCCGCAACGGCTCTCCAGCTTCGCCGAGATCATCCCTTCGTAGCAAGGGGTCTCGACGTCCTGCCACTGGGATCCATTGGTCCCGCTGAGCGTGACGACCAGCGGCAGAGCGCGATCGGGAGCCGCCGTGGCCGACCGCGGCAGGCAGACGCTGTAAGGCCTGAAGGAGCCGTCAAGTGGCATGTAGTGCGCCCGCAGAAAGGGCTTGCCGACGGGAAAGACGGCCGGCTCGCCGTCCTGGAGCCTGTGGAAGTTGGCCAGGATCTGGTCGAAGGCCGCCCGCCGCCTCGCGGCGGGGGTCCGCTCCGGTCCGCCCGCGTCCACCAGGGCGCGGGCCTGCACCAGCAGCGCGGCGGCGTCTCGGCCCAGGCGCCCGCGCTCTGCGCGCGCGAAGTCCTCGATCTTGGCCTCTTCCTCCTTCAGGACTTCCCGGACGTAGTCGCGCAGCCGCTCCTCGGTGCGCACGTACGTCGTGCGCTCCCGCCTCAACTGGCAGGACCGGAAGATGTTGGTCGCAGCGAACAAGGCCGAGACCGCGGTGAGCGCGACCAGAAAGCGCAAACGCACAGATTGCTCCCGCTCCGTCACAGCCCTCTCCCCGCTCTCAAAGGACGGCGGCACGAAAGGTAGAACGAGCGCCGATAGTATAGCAGACACCAGAGCACATGGAAAGTGGTGTGCCCCGCCGAGGCGGCGCGATCACGCTCCTGCAGCGCAGGCGGCAACGGCTTCGGCTTCAGGTCTGCGAGACCTGGACCTGCGCCTCCCGAAGCCACGATTCGCTCACCTCGATGCCCCAACCGCTCCCGCCGGGTTCATGGATTGCCCTGCAGTTGTGCGGTGAACGCGTCGAGCCCGGCGATGCCCAGCATCTCTTCGGCCTCGACGATCCTCTCCAGGGCGGACGCGGCGGGATTCTGTCCTCCCGGACCCCGCTCAGAAGCCCTGAAGCGCTCGCTCAGGCGGCTGAAGTCGGCGGCGGGCATCACTTCCCGCAACGCGGGAAGAAGGACCGTGTCCTCGTGCGCAACGTGCGCGCGGTACATGCGCGCATACGCCCGACACGTGCGGACGAGCGCATTCCGCGTCTCCCTCTGGCCCGCGGCGTCCTTTCCGGCCAGGAAGACGACGCGCGCGGCCAGGCTTCGGCCCACCGCGTGCTGCCGGATCAGGACGGCCACGGTCCCGACGCGCCGGTCGGCCGCTATGAAGGCGGGGTAGACGTACTGTTCCTCGATGGCTTCGTGGTGGGCCCGGATGAAATCGTCCAGAACCACCCCCGTGCCGCCGAGGGCGTCCGGGGGGACGTCCACGCCGGCGATCAGGCGGTCGGCACACTCCTGATAGACGTTCATCAGCCGGTGGATGACGCCGTGCTCGTGCATCAGGGCCTGGGTGGCCGCCACGGCGTCGGGCGCATCCTGCTGTCCCCGTGCAGAGCGCCCCCCCGTCGCGGCGGCGGCCAGCCCAAGGCCCACCGCTCCAACCCGCGTCAGGAACCCGCGCCTCGCCTGCAGGCCATCTTGCCCAGCCATTGCCCTCCCCCCCAGTTCTCCGGCCGTCCCTCGACCGGGCCATTATCGCGTTGTCGCCTTCAGGGCACAAGCCAGCCAGTTACGCGCGATAGTGCCTCAACGGACGTCGTCGTGCGGCACGATAAGGGAGAAGTCGCCGGTGCGGGCGGCCTTCAGCACCGAACCCATGTAACGGTCCACCTCGTGCGACTGCATGGGGATGGGCATGCCCTGGAGCTTGGAGGCCAGGGCCGGGTCCTTCGCCGCCGAGAGCATCCGCGCCTCATGCTCGTCGGAGAAACCCTCCACCTGTTCGAGCGTGGTGGGGAAGTCCACGCTCTCGGCCATGGCCGCCATGCCGCGCCCTACGGCCCGGCCGAGCTGCTCGCCCGACATGCCTTCCAGCGCCGCGTCCGCGTCGACATATCCGTACCTCTGGTAGATCGCTCCGACCCTGGTCAGCTTGCCCCGTATGGCGGGCCCAAAGAAGCAGGTGTAGTAAGGCATCAGGAGCGCCGTCGCCTGTCCGTGATCCATGATGTCAACCAGGGAGAAGCTGTTCAGGTGCGGCCCGTTGGTGCTCCCGATCATGATGGCGTGGCCGCCCAGGTCGGTGCCGAGGCCGAGCGCCTCCCGCAGGGGCTCGGAGTCGGGCTCCTTCAACACACCCGGCAGCGCAGCGATGATCAGCTCCAGTCCGGCCAGCGCCACCTCCTGCAGGACGCCGAACTGCTCGTGGTCCTCGGCCACCCCGAAGTAAGTCTCCAGGAGGTGGCAGACGCCGTCGAACGCCCCGACCTTCGTGAACCTGGCCGGCATGGTGATGGTCGCGCGGTAGTCGAAAAGGGCAGCGGGCGGCACGACGGCCACGTCGATGAACAGCTTCTTCTGCATCGTCCGCTCATTGGTAACGTTGGCGTACTTGGTCAGGTGTGCGCCCGAGGCGCTGGCGGTCTGCACGATGAGGAACGGCATCAGCGGCTTGCCGATCGCCTCGATCCTTTCGCTGACCTTGCCGGCGCCGTAATAGTCGTCGCAGGAGCCGCCCAGGCTGGCCAGCGTGACAGACGCCTTCACGCCGTCGATGAGGCTTCCGCCGCCCATTCCGACCACTGCGTCCGGCCGGACCCGGAGTATCTCATCCCGCACGCGTTCCACGTCCTCGACGGGAGCGTTCGGCCCGGCGCCCGGGCACTCGGCCGCGATCTTGAGCCCGCCCCCCTCAAAGGAACGGCTCAGCCCGTCGAACATGCCGTTCTTGAGGCATGCCTCGTCGCGCACCAGCAGGAACCGACGGCCGAACCGGCCGGCCAATCTACCGGACTCGCCGATGGTCCCGAGCCCGAACACGTACGCATCCCCTTTGAACCGGCCGATGAGTTCTCGCGCCTTGCCTTTGATCTGCTCCACGGTGCATCCCTTCTGCCAGGAGTCTCCCGTGCGACACAGGGGCATTTTAGGCTATCGGAGCGCGAATGCAACAAGCAGACGGTCGGGGGTGGCGCGCCGTCAACGCAACGGACGCCCGGGCGCCGACCGGCAGGCCCGTTTTCGCCGCTTTCTCCATATTTTCCGAAAAAAACCGCTTGACTTCCCGTACAGCACCTGTACAATTAGCGCGCTCGTGAACCCCAGAGGGTAATGTACCATGAGGTCGTCCATGCGTAAGGTAATGCCCGTCGTGTTGTTGCTGGCTGTTGTCGCCCTTCCCACGCAGGTCGCACTCGGTTGGGACATCGAGACCGTCGACGACACAAGTCACGTGGGGAAGTACGTGTCAATGGACCTCGACGGCAGCGGATACCCACACATCAGCTACTACGACGAGACGAACACGGCGCTGAAGTACGTCGCCTGGGACGGTGGTGCCTGGAACATTGAGACGGTGGACAACGCCGCCAGTGTGGGCCTGCACACCGGGCTCGGCCTGGACAGCAGCGACTACGCGCACATCAGTTACTACGACGAGACGAACACCTCCCTGAAATACTCCGCCTGGGGCGGCGCAGCCTGGGGTACCAGCACGGTGGACAACACCGCCAGCGTCGGCGAGTACACCTCGCTGGCGGTCAACAGCAGCGACTACGCGTGCATCAGCTACTACGACGCGAGCAACACGTCCCTGAAGTACGCCGCCTGGAACGGCGCATCCTGGGCCATTGAGACGGTGGACAACACTGCGAGCGTCGGCAAGTACACCTCGCTGGCACTCGACGGGAGCGGCTTCCCCCACATCACGTACTACGATGCGACGAACAAGGACCTCAAGTACGCCGCCTGGAACGGGGCCTCCTGGGACATTGAGATCGTGGACAGCACCGGCAACGTCGGCGAGTACAGCTCGCTGGCCCTGGAGCCTGGCGGCACGCCCCACATCAGCTATCACGACTGGACCAATGGTGACCTCAAGTACGCCGTCTACAAGGGCGGTTCGTGGGTCATCGAGACGGTGGACAGCGCCAACGTTGTCGGCGTCGCCACGGACATAGCCGTGACTAACGCCGGGCACCCGCACATCACGTACTATGACTGGACCAACGACGAGCTGAAGTACGCCGCCTGGGACGGCGTGATGTGGCAGACCGAGGTAGTGGACACCGGGGGCAGTGTGGGGTACAGCACTTCGGTGGATCGGGACGCCGCCAACGGCGTGCACATCGCCTATTATAACGATGACGGCAACGAACTGAGATACGCGTATGGCGAAGGGGTCGAGGTCCTGCCTGAACCCTCGACGGCCGTCCTGGGCCTGTTAGCCCTGGCCTTTGGCGGAGCCTGCGCTCGCCGCCGCAAGCAGAAGAAGGGCGATCCTGCCTGAGAGCAATGCGGGCGCGGAGCCGGAGTGACGCCACGCTGTTCCTGTCATCTGCGGGTTCTCTTGCCTCTCCGATATCTGCGAGACACATCCCTCGCTTCGACTCATCGGCCGCTCGCGCAACGGGGCGGCCGGCCATCTGAGACTCGCCGGCCCCCGGGAGGCATCACATGAGACGCAGGCACCGCCTCAGTCGCATCCTGGCCGTGGTCAAGTGGGTCTGGCGCGTCGTCAGGATCCCCTTCCTCGTGCTGGCGCGCCTGCTGGTGCTGCCGCTCGACCTGGCATTCCTCCTGTTCGACCTCTTCTTCGTCAACGCCAAGAAAACCCGGCTGTTCGAGCACGATTGCCGCGGGGTGTTCGGTCGAGGCAGCCGTACATGCGGTCCCGTCCGCAAGTACATCAACGGCTTCCTGTTCAAGCTCATCTGCAGGGACGTCCGTTTCTCGGAACGTCACCCCGTCCCGATCTGTGCCGCCGGAGAGCAGACGAAGATCTACTTCGCGCGGGGCGCCTTCACGTTTGTGCTGCTCTGCGCCATCGGTGCCGGGGCGGCGTGGGGCATCATCAGCTTCTGGCCCGAACTCTCCCCGGGGGCCCGCACGAAGGCCGACCTGGAGAAGTTGCTCGCCGAGCGCGTCAGCGCGGCCACCACGGCCCTGGCGGAACAAGACTACCAAGAGGCCCTCTCCCTGTTCCAGGACGCCCTGCGCCTGGATCCGAATAACACCGGGCTGCGCTATCAGGCGGGCCTCTGCCTGGAGCAGATGGGCCAGCCGCGCAAGGCCGTGGAGTACTTCGCGGGCGCCGCCCAGGGCGAGAACGCCCACCCCCAGGCAGTCGGCAAGATGGCCCTCTATTACTACAGCAAGGGCAGCATCGGCCTGGCAGGCGAATACGCCCGACAGGCCGTCGAGCTGGGGGCCGACGACGGCCCGACCCTGGCCATCGCCGCCGACCTGGACGCCTGGTCCGGGGAGGTCGAGACCGCTCAGAGCCGACTTGACGCCGCGATAGCCCGAGCGCCGGACAGCGACGCCGTCCGTCTGGCCCAGGCACACTCTCTGACGCTCCAGGGCAAGCTCACCGAAGCGGGCCAGGTACTCGATAGCATCCCGGACGACACCGAGATGGGGATAGTGGCGGGGGTGTACCGGCTGGCCCTGCTCTACCAGCAAGGCCAGCCGGATGAGGCCCTGAGCCAACTGGAGGCCGTCGCGGACCGATACGCCAACGTCGCGTGGCCTTCACTGCTGCTGATAGATTTCCAGTTCGTCGCAGGCCGCCGGGCGGACGCCTTGAGGCGGGGCAGCGCTGTGGAGGAGAAGTTCTACGACTCCCCCGGCGTTCAGCTTGCCCTGGCCCAGATACTGGCGAAGCACGGGGATTACGACGACGCGTTGAGCCTGGCCCTGGCCTGCACAAAGGAGCTGGGCCTCGCCTCAAGGGCCAACGTCCTGCTGGGCAACATGTACATGCAAAGGGGATTCAACAGGGAAGCCATGAACTGTGCCCGCCGCGCGCTCAGGAGCAGACCGGACGACCTGAGCACCCTTCTGCTCGCCGGACGAGCCGCACTCGCCATGGGAGATACGACCGAGGCGATCATGCGGTTCGGCCGTGCCGTCGAGGTGATGCCCCGCGCCGCACGGGCATACTACTGGCTGGCGAGAGCCCACGCAGCCGACGGGCAGTTGCCGAAGGCCCTGGAGCACCTGGCAAATGCGTGCGCGCTGAGCCCGGACTCCGGCCGGTTCCGCCACGAATACGGCGTGGCGCTGATCGCCGCAGGCCAGAAGGAAGCGGCTCTCGAACAGTTGACCCAGGCGGCCGAACTGCTGCCGAACCCCTACGAGGCCTACACGACCCTCGGCCTCCTGGCGCATGAGAACGGCCAGGTGGACGACGCGCGCAAGTACTACCTGATGGCCGTGGACGCCAGCCCGCCCCAGGCCGTCACCGCCTCGAACAATCTCGCCCAGATGCTCCTGGCGGAGGACCGTGACCTGCCCGTGGCCATTGCCATGGCTTACTGCGCCTACGCCAACTCGGTTGGCCCCGCGCGGGGGCACACGGCCGACACGTTTGCCGTCGCGCTCATGAAGGCCGGCTACGCCGCAAGGGCAGTCAACGTCGCCCGGGAAGCAGCCCGGGCCCAGCCCCACGATCCAGGGCGGCAACTGCGACTGGGCATCGCCGAAGCCGCCGCGGGGAACCCGGAATTGGCGGCGGCCGCGTGGGCGAGGGCGATCCAGCTGGCGCCGGATTCCGAGGCCGCTCAGCAGGCACGGGGCCTCCTGCAACAGTCAGCGGTCCGAGGGCAAGGGGCGCAGCCGCCGTCTGCCCCCCCGCAGGAGTGACCCGCCGGCAAACCGCGGGAATGCCCGCCCCTGCCGCCTCAGGCGGCCCCCCAGACGCGGTCCAGCCCCAGGACCATCCACATGTGCAGAGGCTTGGACGAGAGCCTTCGCTGGAGGCCGTCCAGGACCCGGCGCAAGGTGCGGTTGAGTCGCCTCGGGCCGGCGACTTCTTTGCCCTGGCAGCGGGGGCAGATGGCAATGGGGTCCCGCGGCCAGTGTCTCGCAAGACGCCGGCACAACACGATCATCCACTTCGGGGCTCGCCCGTACGTCTCGCCGCAGAAGCCGACGAACCCAAGCCTGAACCCACGGAAGCGCACCGCCACGTCAGAGGGCGCCCCGAAGGCTCTGAGGTGTCCGTCGATGTGGTACTCCAGCCCACAGGAGCGGCACTTGGTCGTCCGCGCCGCCAACTGCTCCCGGTAGGGCACGCTAATGACGACGTGCCTGCGCGCGACACGCGTCAGCTCGTTCACTGCGCGCAGGTACACGGCGTCGGGCAGGTGCTCCAGCAGCTCACTTGCGAGGACCAGGTCGAACGACCTGTCCTGGAAGGGCAGCTCCCTGCAACTGGCCTGCACCTTCGGCACGGACACGTAAGCCAGAGCGGCGGCGCTCCTGTCGCAGCCCACCACAAGCCGGTCGGGGCAGAGGTCATTCGTTATGGCGCCGTCGCCGCAGCCGACGTCCAGTATGGACTCGACCTCCGGCCCGATCAGTCTCTGGAAGAGCCGCTTCTTCTCATAGAACCACCGGTTGTACCCTCTCTGCCAGTGGACCTGCTGCTCATACAGGGCCGGATTGTCGGCTTCCGAGTGCTCCCACACGGCGACGCCTCAGGCAAGGGAGTCCAGACCCGGGACGCAAGGGGCGCCGGCGAACGACCCCGTTAGCGTCGTGGAGAGCATGGACTCGACGGAGTGGATTGGCGCGGATGGTCATCGGGCTATTCGGCCGTCCCCTGCCAGGGCCACAGAGCGTGCCGAGGGCAGACGCGCCCTCAGCTGGCATCGCTCAGCCTCGACTTGCCGTGCCCGGGCACCCAGCCCCGCTCGATCAGCCTGAGCACAGCGCTCACGACCTCCCGGTCGAACTGCGCGCCCGCCCCGCTCTCGATCTCCCCGATGGCGTGTTCGAGGCCGTACGCCTTTCGGTAGGGGCGATCCGAGAGCATGGCGTCCAGGGAATCGGCCACGGAGAGGATGGCGCTCTTCTTGTCGATCTGCGCCCCTTGCAGACCCTCGGGATACCCCCTGCCGTCGGGCCTCTCGTGGTGATGTCGAACGGGGTTCTGGAGCCTCCGGAGCGACCCGAGCGGCATCAGTATGTGCCTGCCGGTGACGGGATGCTGCCTGACGGTGTCGTACTCGGTCTCCGACAGGGGCCCCGGCTTGCCCAGGACGTTGTCGGGTATGCCGATCTTCCCGATGTCGTGGAGGAGGGCGCTGTCCCTGACGATCTCGACGTCCTGCTCGGAAAGGCTCAACTCCCGGGCGATTGCAACGGCCATTGCACTGACCCGCTGGGAATGGCCGCGCGTGTATCGGTCCTTGGCTTCCACAGCCAGGGCAAGGGCCGAGATAGTCTCGAAGTACACCCGCTCCTCGCTCTCGCGCAGCAGGCTGGCCTCTATGGCGAGCGCCGCCTGGTTGGCTATGTTCTGGAGCAACTCCGTAGCGCGGAAGTCGAATGGGTCGTCCCGGTCCGTTTTCTGCAGGGCCAGCACGCCCAGCCGCTGGCCCCGGCGGGTGAGGGGAACGGCTAGGAACGCAGGCTCGTAAATGTAAGTGCCGTTCTCCGCCACCCGGTCCAGCTTCCTGTTGACCTTGTCCACGCCCGCCAGGTCGCGGTCTTCGGCCGTGGACGACATCACGAGCCTTGCCCCCGGCGAGTCCGGCTGCATGATCCGAAGGAATCCCCTGCCGGCACCCAGTGCTTCGGTCGCCGTCTCCAGAACGATATTGAGCAACTCGTCCATGCTGCCCGAAACGGAGATGGCCTTCCCGATACGGTCCACCAGCGACTCGACGCGCTGCTTGGCGGCCTGAAGCCTGGTGATGGTATTATCCCGCTCGGACACGACGACGTTGAAGGCGCTCGCCAGCTCCCGGATCTCTCCCTTCTTGCTCGTGTCAATCAGCCCCTGCACTTCCTTGCTGGCGATCAGCTTGGCCTTCCTCAGTATCCGCAGCAGTTCCAGGATGTCCCGGCTCACGCTCCAGAAACCGACCAGCGCCGCCGCCACTATGCCGAACATGACGATCTTCGTTTCGACCAGGGACTGAAGGGGCGGATAGACCAGCAACAAGACCATGTATAAGGGCAACAGGAGGAACACGCCCAGGGACGTGAAGAACCGACGCGCCAGGCTGTCCGACTTCGCCTCCGTCGCCCCCACCGCCGAGCTGAGGTCCTCCCTGCCGGCGATTCTCTCTATGGCGAAGTGGCACAGCAGCGTGACGACGATGGCCGTCAGCGTGAGTATGCGGATGCTCACCGCGTGCAGCAGGCCCGGCAGCGCGAACGTCAGGACGATGTAAGCGGCGACCAGCCCGAGGAAGCCCGACGTGACCCACAGCTTCAGCTCAGGGCGCTGGCGCCACGAGACGCCGCCCCAGCGCCTGCGCAGCCGCGTGGCGCCCACCGCGAGCAGACACGCGCCCAGTGTGCCAAGCGCGAATATCCTGTACGCGAAGTGCCGCTCCAGTTGCGGGAAGACGTAGGACAGAATGGTGTAAAGGCCCAGCGCGCCGAGCATCATAGAAGCCAACCTGAGCGCGGATCGGTGCCCGGCCGGAGCCTGGCGTTCGCGGTCGTCGGCGGCGGTCAGTGCGGCCTCCATTGCCTCCCCCCAGTCCCCCGCAACCCATGCGCCTCAGCCATCGATCGACGGAAATGCGTTCCCCTATCCTAAATGAGGAATCGTCATTATGCAACGTTTCTTTTCGCGCCGCCAGCGGCAGGGATGGGTTGCCCGAACCTGCCTCACTGCTTGACCAAGGGAGCCTGAACGTGTACAAGACGGACCTGGTTCGCCGCATTACTGCGGGCGCCGGGGAAGGCGCCTGCCCCTTTGACAGCGGAATCCTCCGGTGCGGGCCCGAGAAGGACGGACGACAATGCCAATGCAGGCGCCTGACCGCCAGACTGCCCGCCGACTGATCGAGCAGCCCCCTCGCCTCTGGAGGGCCTTCGACAGGCAGTTCTCGCCGCCGGGCAGGGCTTTCCGGCACGTCTGGCCACGCATAGACCGCATCGAGGGCTTCTTGAACTCCCCCCTTCAGGAGCGGTGGCTCCTGCGCACCGCATGGTCACTGGCCGACGACGCAACGATAGTCGAGATCGGCAGCTTCAAAGGGCGGTCCACGTGCTGCATGGCGTACGCGTGCAGGTCCACGCGAAAGCGCGTTTACTGCGTTGACACGTTCCTCGGCACCGGGGCCGACTCGACAGGCACCGGCGGGGTGAGCTTCTTCGAGGAATGGCGCGCTAACGTGGCGCGCAACGGCCTGCTGGAATACGTGACCCCGATCGTAGGGGACAGCAGGCTCATCGGTCCGGGCTGGGGCCGGCAGATCGACATGCTCTTCATCGACGGCTCGCACGCCTATGAAGACGCGCGGGCCGACTTCGACAACTTCTTCCCCCACGTCAGGCGCGGCGGGATCGTGGCACTGCACGACGTCATCGTGCGCAACGGCCCGAGCCGCGTCTGGGAGGAGCGCAAGCACCTCCTGGCCAGAAGGGGCATGTGCTCGACCCTGGCGTTCGGCCGGAAGCTGAAAGACGCGGCGGCACGCACGGCCCATCACACTGTCTTGCGCGAGGGACTGCCGTGAAGATCATACTGTTCTCGAAGATGTTCAGGGAGAAGGGGCCGGAGGAGCTCGTCGAACTGGCGCACTCTCTCGGCATTGACGGCTACGACCTGGCCGTGCGTCCCGGCTATCCGGTGGACCCGGAGAATGCGGAAGAGGAACTGCCCCGCGTCGCCGAACTGATGCGGCGCAGCGACCTCGACATCCCCATGGTCACGGGCAACTTCGACCTGCTCGAGCCCTCCCACCCGACGGCGCTGCCCATCCTCAGGGGCATGGACCGGGCCGACGTCCGCCTGTTGAAGCTCGGCTACTTCCGCTTCCACCCCGGCGAGCACGCATACCTGGAGGAGGTGGAGCGCATCCGCCGCGCCTTCGGCGAGTGGGAGCCGCTGGCGCGGCAGTACGGCGTGAAGGTCTGCTACCACTGCCACAGCGGCGAACACATGGGCATGAACTGCGCCTCGCTCATGCACCTGCTGAGCGGCTTCGACCCGCAGTGCCTCGGCGCATACCTGGACGCCGGGCACATGGTCGTCGAGGGCGAGGCGTTCCCGCTCGGCCTCGCCATGGTCCGGGACTACCTGAGCATCGTGGCCGTCAAGGACGTCCTGCTGACGCGCGTCGAGAAAAACGGGCACGGGAGCGTGAAGGTTGACTGGGTGCAGGCGGGCATGGGCGTGGTGGACTGGACCGAGGTGTTCGACTGCCTCGCCGAGGCCGGCTATGATGGACCGGTGAGCATACACTGCGAGTTCCAGGCGCCCGAGGGGGAGTTCATGGCCGCCGTCGAGCGCGAGGTTGCTTTCTACCGAAGGTTCACCGGGCGCTGAAGGCGAGGAGGCCCCCCGATGTTCGTGCCTGAAAAACGGAAGGTTGCCGCGGTCTGCGGCGACGGCCACGTGCGCCTGGTCGAGCAGGACGTGCCGCCGCTGGTGCCCGGCGCCGTCCTGGTGGAGGTCCACGCGTCGCTGGTCAGCCCCGGCACCGAACTGGGCGGCTGGCGCGCCCTGCGCGCCCGGCGGGACGACCCGGACACCGACGCCGAGCCGCGCCCGTTCGGCTACGCCAACGCCGGCGTCGTTCTGGAGGCAGGCGAAGGCGTCGAGGAGCTCAAGCCCGGCGACCGGGCGGCCTGCATGGGCGGCGGCTACGCGCTGCACACGGATTACGCGGTCGTGCCGCACAACCTCTGCGTCCCTCTCCCGGACGGCGTGACATTCGCCCAGGGCTCCTATGGGCACCTGGCGGCGACGGCCGTGAACGCGCTGCGCCGCGGCGAGCCGCAGTTCGGCGAGTCGGTCTGCGTGATCGGCCTCGGCCTGGTGGGACAGCTCGCCGCCCAGCTCTACCGGCTGGCAGGGAACTTCGTCATCGGCTGGGAGGGCATCCCCTTCCGGCGCGAGCTCGCGCACAGGTGCGGCATCGACGCCACCGTGGCGGTCGGGGACGAGGACGTGGTCGAGGTCACGCGCCGCTTCACCCGGGGATACGGGCTCGACGCGGCGGTCATCGCGTACGGCGGCGATGCGGACGAGACCGTGGAAAAGCTGGAGCAGTCCATGAAGTGCTCCCCCGACGGGCACCCGATGGGCCGGATCGTCGTCGTGGGCACGCCGCGGTTCGCATACACGAGCACGCTGACCAACATCGACCTGCGCCGGGCCTCGCGCACCGGCCCCGGCTACCACGACGAGCCGTGGGAGTTCGGCCCGGACTATCCCCCCGTCTTCATGCGCTGGACGACGCGGACGAACCTGGCCCTCTGCATGAGGCTGATCGCCGAGGGCCGGCTCGACGTGGACGCGCTGACGACGCACACGATCCCACTCGCGCAGGCCGACGAGGGGATTTCCAAGGCGATAGAGGACCCGGACGCGATGCTCGGCGCAGTCTTCGTGCGACAACCGTGACGGATCGGGCCTTGCTCTTGATCGAGGTATCGGGGAGATGAGAGCGATACGGGTGCTCTTGTGGTGCCTGGCCGCGACGGCGCTGGCGGCGGACCCTGCCGGCGCCTGGTGGGCGGAGGGGCACGCGCGCATCGACGGGGCCGCGGCGCTCGTGCTGCCGGAGGACATGCCGGAGTTCTTCCGGCGGGGGGCGGATCGCATCACGTCGTATTCAATGGACCCCGACCTGTGGCGCGCCCCCGAGCTGCCGGCCCTGCGATCCGCGGAAGGAGGCAACCACTTCCTCGACCTGGAGCTGCTGAAGGGGCGCGAGCTGCCGCCAACGCGCCGGGAATACCACGCCCTCTGCCGCGAGTTGGAGGTGGACCCGTTCCTGGTTGGGACGCTGTCCTACTCCATCCAGGAATGGCACGACCGGCTGGCTTTCGCGTTCCGGGAGCATCGCGCGCGGCCTGACGACGAGGCCGTCCGCGCGGAAGTCCTCTACATCGCCGGCGTGCTGAGCCACTACACCGGCGACGCGAGCCAGCCCCTGCACTGCACGGTCCATTACGACGGCCGCGCCGGGGCCGACGGCTCCTCGCCGAAGACCGGCGTGCACGCGCAGATGGACGCCCTGCCCGGGCGACTGCGGCTCGAACCTGCGGTGATCGCGGAGGGCTTGAAGATCAAGGCCCCCGAGGACGTCTTTGCGTTCGCCGTCACGGCCATACGGGAATCGAACCGGCGCGTCGATCTGGTTTACCGGCTGGAGGACGAGCTGCCGCCGGCCGAGGGGCCGCTGGAAGGGGGACCCGACGAGCGGGTCGTGGAGCTGGGGCGAAACTGCTGCGCCGCCGGGGCCGAACTGACCGCCACCGTCTGGTACTCCGCCTGGCTCAAGTCTGCAGACATTTCGCTGCCGGCGTGGTGAGACGGCTGCGGCATTCCGCAATCCCCAATCCGCATTCCGCACTCAAAGGCGCCGGGGGATTTCGCGCACCCGCGCCCTGCCCGGCGGCGGGTCGAAGCGCTGGTCCACCCAGTACGGCCCGTACATCGAGCCGGGGCTCACGCCGCCCGTGATCCAGCCGTCGTACTCCGCCTGGAGCTGGCGGATCGAAAGCGGGTCGAGCGGGTCCTCGCTGAGCGCGTGCCACTCCAGCAGGCGCAGCTTGTATTCCGTCTTGATCGCGGCGCAGTCGGGGTCGGCGGCCAGGTTGTGCAGCTCGTCGGGGTCCTGCCGCAGGTCGTAGAACTCCTCCTCCCCGTTGCCGTACCAGACGTACTTGTAGCTCCGGTCCCGGACCATCTTGGTATAGTCGCCGGGCACGTTGAACGGCACCAGCCCATCGTGATTGGCCAGCCAGTCCTCGGCGAACGCCTCGTAGTCCGGGAAGGGGTTGTAGAGCCAGGGCGGGCAGATCTCGGCGAAGACCTCGTCCTTGTGCGACCCGGCCTCGCCGGTCAGGCAGGGCAGGAATGAGACGCCCTGCACGCCGACGGGGACCTTCACGCCCATCAGGTCCAGCAGCGTGGGCATCAGGTCCACCTCCTCGAACAGCGTTCCGCCGGGCCTGCTCGGCTCAAGCCGCCCGGGCCAGCTCACCAGCAGCGGCACGTGCAGGAGCGAGTTCAGCAGCACCAGGTCCTTCTTGCACATGCCGTGCTCGAAGCAAAACTCCCCGTGGTCGCTGGTGAAGACGACGATCGTGTCCTCGGCCAGGCCCAGCCCGTCCAGCCTGTCCAGCACGCGGCCCACGTTCTCGTCCACCCAGGAGATCATCGAGTAATAGACGGCCATGAACCGGCGGCGGTCCTCTTCGCCGGCCTTGTCGGCCTGGGAGGCACGCACCTTCACCATGAAGCGCGTCGCCTTCTCCTCCAGCTCGCCCTCGCGCGAGGGGTAGGGCTTCATCTCGTCCAGCGGGTAAGCATCCTCGTACTTGCGCAGGGCGATGTGCGGCGCGTGGGGGTCGGAGAAGGACAGGCAGAGGCAGAACGGCCGGTCCTTGGGCCGCTCTTCCAGGAACCGGATCGCCGACGACGCCTTCACGTAAGGGCGCGTGGACTCGGGGGCGAAGTCGTGGAACGTCGCCCCGGCCCAGACGCCGCGCTCCCGCATGGGCCTGCCGCGCGTCCGGGAGAACTCGTGGCACTCCTCCTCGGCGGGGCTCATCTCGTGGTCGTAGCCCCAGACGTCCGTGAAGTCGAAGTTCTCGAACTCCGGCCCTTCCAGCAGGTGGTTC
>Ga0180432_10002011_pt1 | contig 31083 bp, 24 predicted proteins | sample SS_ome_10_FD_132414 | JGI IMG/M metagenome (GOLD analysis project Ga0180432, IMG submission 132414) | Hypersaline lake sediment archaeal communities from the Salton Sea, California, USA - SS_1_MS_2 metaG | ecosystem: Environmental > Aquatic > Non-marine Saline and Alkaline > Hypersaline >...
CCTGTACCCAGGGTGGCGCCTTGCCCCTCGCCGAGCTCGGGGCAAAGCTGACCCTGGGCTGTTCTATGAAGCCCCTACGGGGCAAAGCTGCGAAGACCAAGGGCGGACTTTTTCAACAGGCCCAGGCGCCCGAGGCACCGGGATATCGCCCGCTGCGCGGGCTTCGGGAGACCGCGCACACGGAGGATGATAGTCAGGCATGGCACGCTACGGCATAGCGCCGACGAAAACGAACCTGCTGCGGCTCAGGCGCGACTACCAGTTCGCGCACGAGGGCCACGGGCTGCTCGAGCAGAAGCGCGAGATCCTCGTCGCGGAGCTCATGGGGATCATGGACCGCGCCAAGGAGTTCCAGCGGCGCGTTGACGAGGCGCTCGCGCTTGCGTATGCTTCGCTGCGGCGGGCCGTGGTGCGCATGGGCCGCCGGGCGGCGACGTCGGCGGCGCACGCGGTGGACACGACCACGGACGTGCTCGTGCGCGGGCGGCGGATCATGGGAGTGACGGTGCCGGTGATCAGCACCGAGATCGTCGAGCGGCCGCCGCACTACAGCCTGGGCGACACGAGCTTCTGGCTCGACGAGTCGCTGGCGAACTTCCGCGACGTGCTGCACCTGCTGGGCAAGTACGCGGAGACGAGCGTGGCGGTGGCGCGGCTCACGGCGGAGGTGAAGAAGACGATCCGGCGCGTCAACGCGCTCGACAAGATCGCGCTGCCGGACTTCCGCGAGTCGATCAAGTACATCAGCGACGTGCTGGAGGAAGGGGAGCGGGAGGCGTTTTTCGTGCTCAAGCTGATCAAGAACCGGCTCGAGGCCAGGAGGCGCGGGACCCATGGCTGAGCAGTTCCGGACCGTCAACAAGATCCTCGTCTATATTGACGGCACCGACACGAGCATCACGGCGGCCGAGTACGCCATCGTGCTGGCCAAGCGCCACGACGTGCCGCTGCACGCGGCGTTCGTGGTGGACACCAAGGTGCTCGAAGACCTCATGCAGGCGCGGATCTTCATCGCGGAGGAGGGGGCCGACTACGAGTACGACCTCGAAGAGGACGGCAAGCGCTACCTGAACCACGCGCGCCAGCTCGGCCGCGCCAAGGGCGTCGAGGTTCACCCCATCCTGCTCAAGGGCGAGCCGAGCCGCGAGATCATCAAGCAGGTCGAGGCGCTCGACATTGACCTGCTCGTGCTGAACGAGATCGAGGAGTTCACGAGCCGGCGCGAGACCTTTCTCGACGCGAAGGAGCAGATGCTGCGCCGCGCCAAGTGCCAGATCCTCATCGTGAAGGACGAGGACCGCGCCACCGCGCTGTACGAGGCGCTCGAGTAACCGCCGCGCCATTTCCCACCACGACCCACAGGACGAAAAAATAGGGACAGGCACCTATTTTTCTGCGCCACGGTGTGTCACATGTGTCCGGCATCTGCGAAAAACAGGTGCCAGTCCCCATTTTTTCCCGCGCCTTGCGCGCTGTGAGAGATGCCGGTCAGTTGGATTCTTGAATTCCCGCGTCAGGCTGCGTTATACTTGCTTGTGCAAAGGTGAGTCTGCGAGACCGGGTGCTGGGGAAGAGAGATGAAGAACAAGGGCGGGATACTCCTCCTCGTGGTGCTTCTGGCCGGTGGGGGCTACTACTATTACCACACGCAGCTTTCGAGCTCGTTCCTGAGCAAGAAGAAGATGGAGGTTGCCGGCGAGGAGCGCGACGTTCGTTCGAAGGAGGGGCTCGAGAAGATCGGCCTTACGGTTCGGCGCATCCCCAACAAGGACAACGCCGCGATTCTTTATGTGAAAGCGTCGAATGTCGGCGAGGCGCCCAAAGGTGGATTGCTCGAGAAGGTCAAGTACGTCACGGGGAATCAGTGGATCACGAGCGCCGATTTCACGCGTTGGTTTGAGCGTAACCAAGAGTGCCTGAGCCTGGTTCACAGGGCTGCCCGGAAGCCCGACTGTGAGTTCCCGGTGTTCGGTGGCGACGGCGATCCTGCTCCCTCTAATATTTCGTTCCCACACCTGTCGCCGATGCGAGACTTCGCCTTCATGCTTGCCTGCGAAGGGAAGCGATTCGAATACGACGGCGACTGCAGCCGGGCCTTGGACTGCTACCTTGCCATTAGCACTGTCGGCGAGCACTTGCACGACTCAAACGCGGTTCTCATCACCGATCTCGTGGTGATTGCCTGCAACTCCATCCGGGACCGTACTGTCGAGATGTCTTTGGCGCACAACGAGCTTGGTGAAGCGGACCTTCGGCAGGTCATCGAACACTACGAAGACATCCTGGACAGGTACATCACGCTTGCGGATTGCCTGAAGTTTGAGAAGGCCTTGGTAGGGATACTCACCGACGCAGTCACGCTCGACGACGAGCCCGTTCCAGCGGATGACGAAGTCGGCGAGTATATGGCACGATTTGCCGACAAACTCCGAGAGCAGTGGGAACGGGATTACAGGGTGCTCAAGAAGTGGACCGAGCTCCCTGCGTGGCAGGCCTTGCGGCCAGAAAACAGTTGGGAGGCCTACGCGAACAGGCTCTCGGAGACGAGCATCTTTAGTCGCCAGCTTCTGAGGACGCTGGGCAGGGCAAAGAAGCACTATGCTCGGAGCAAGGCGCACGCGGGAGGTGTCCTGCTGTTCGCCGCGATCAAGCTGTACGAGACAAAGAACGGGCGGCCGCCGGCGGCGCTCGGCGACCTTGTTCCGGAGTGCGTGTCGAAGCTGCCGAAGGACCCGTTCTCGGGCAGGGACTTCATCTACAAGGTGAGGGGCAACGAGTGGATCCTGTACAGCGTGTGGGACAACCTGCGCGACGACGGCGGCGCGGGCACGATGCCGCACGACTACAAGAACGACAAGGACTTCGTTTTCTGGAGCAAGCCGATCCCGATCGAGCCGCCGCCGAGGTGATCGCCAGCTTCGCGTAACACGCTCGTGGCCAGCATATTAGGTGTTCCCTCCGGCGCCCACTTTTCCCCGTTTCTGATGTGAATTTCGCGCGTGTTGGGTGCGTTGGCGGAGGCAAGGGGGTCGTGTTTTGTATTGCGTGAGGGCCGGTGCTCTGGTAGCCTGCGGCTGTACGGGATTGGGAAGGAGCCGCTGGTCCGTTTGCGCCTCTCGCCGTACTCGGATTCGCGTACCCCGACCCGGTGCATAACACCACACTGTGCAAGGAGGCCCACATGGCCAAGTACGTCTATTTCTTCGGAGGAGGCAAGGCGGACGGCACGGCCGCGATGAAGAACCTGTTGGGCGGCAAGGGGGCCAATCTCGCCGAGATGGCGAGCCTTGGCATTCCGGTGCCGCCGGGGTTCACGATCACGACGGACGCGTGCGTGCATTATTTCAAGAGCAAGGGCGAGTACCCGCCGGGGCTCAGGGAGCAGGTGCTCAAGGCGCTCACGCGCGTCGAGCAGGTGGCGGGCAAGCGGTTCGGCGACCCGGACAACCCGCTGCTGGTCTCGGTGCGGTCGGGGGCGCGGCAGAGCATGCCGGGCATGATGGAGACCGTGCTGAACGTGGGGCTGACGTCGAAGACGATGGCCGGGCTGATCGAGCGCAGCGGCAGCGAGCGCTTCGCGTACGACGCGTACCGCCGGCTCATCCAGATGTACTCGGACGTGGTGATGGAGAAGGCCGCCGGCATCGAGCCGGAGGAGGGCCGCGGCGTGCGCCAGCAGCTCGAGAGGGAGCTGGCGGCGATGAAGCGCCGGCTCGGCGTGGAGCAGGACACGGAACTCAGCGCGGCCAACCTCAAGGAGCTTATCGAGGTGTATAAGCGCACGGTGAAGGCCGCGCTCGGCACGGAGTTCCCGGACGACGCGATGGAGCAGCTCTGGGGCGGCATCGCGGCCGTTTTCCAGTCGTGGAACGGCAAGCGGGCGGTGGCCTACCGGCGCATCGAGGGCATCCCGGCCGAGTGGGGCACGGCGTGCAACGTGCAGACGATGGTGTTCGGCAACATGGGCGAGTCGTCGGCCACGGGCGTGGCGTTTACGCGCAACCCGGCCACGGGCGAGCACGTGTTCTACGGCGAGTGGCTGCCGAACGCGCAGGGCGAGGACGTGGTCGCGGGCATCCGCACGCCGAACCCGATCAACGAGGCGGGTAAGACCGACGAGACCCGCCACCTGCCGTCGCTCGAGGCCGCGATGCCGGAGCTGTACCGCGAGCTCGACGGGATCCAGACAACGCTCGAGCGCCACTACCGCAACATGCAGGACATCGAGTTCACGATCGAGGACGGCCGGCTCTACATGCTGCAGACGCGGGTGGGCAAGCGCAACGGCCCGGCCGCGATCCGCATGGCGGTCGAGATGGTGCGCGAGAAGCTCATCGGGCCGGAGGAGGCCGTGATGCGCGTGAGCCCCGAGCAGCTCGACGAGCTTTTGCACCCGATCGTGGATCCGGTGGCCGAGCGGAAGGCGGCGCCGATCGCCAAGGGGCTGCCGGCGGGACCCGGCGGCGGCACGGGCCAGGTGGTGTTCACCGCGGCGGATGCGGTCGAGTGGAAGAAGCAAGGCAAGCGTGTCGTGCTCGTGCGCGAGGAGACGAACCCCGAGGATGTCGAGGGGATGCGGGCGGCGAACGCGATCCTCACGTCGCGCGGGGGCATGACGAGCCATGCGGCGCTGGTAGCGCGCGGCTGGGGCAAGTGCTGCGTCGTGGGCGCGGGTTCGGTCGAGGTGGACATGGCGGCGCGCAGCTTCAGCAGCGACGGCGTGACGGTGAAAGAGGGCGACTGGGTCACGATCAACGGCACGAAGGGCGTTGTCTATCAGGGCAAGCTGCCGATGGTGGAAGCGGGCGAGGAGAACCCGGACTTCCAGGCGCTCATGGCGATGACGGACACGTTCCGCCGCCTGGGCGTGCGGGCCAACGCGGACACGCCCGCCGACGCGCGGCGCGCGCGTTCGTTCGGCGCGGAGGGGATCGGGCTGTTCCGCACCGAGCACATGTTCTACGGCGCGGGCAGCGACGAGCCGCTGTTCAAGCTGCGCAAGATGATCATGTCGAGCACGGAGGCGGAGCGCCGCGCGGCGCTCGACGAGCTGTTCCCGCACGTCAAGGCCGACATGAAGGCGACGCTCGCGGCGATGGAAGGGCTGCCGGTGACGATCCGCACGCTCGACCCGCCGCTGCACGAGTTCGTGCCGCACACGCCGGACAAGCAGGCCGAGCTGGCCGAGGCGCTCGGCATCAGCGTCGAGCAGCTCGAGAAGCGCGCCCGCGACCTGCAGGAGACGAACCCGATGATGGGTCACCGCGGCGTGCGCCTGGGGGTGACGTATCCGGAGGCGACCGAGATGCAGGTGCGCGCGATCCTCGAGGCGACGGCCGAGCTGCTTGCGGAAGGCACGGAGGCCTTTCCGGAGATCATGATCCCGGTGACGTGCTCGGTGCATGAGCTGACGAACCAGCGCGAGATCGCCGTGCGCGTGCACGCGGAGGTGTGCGCCAAGTACGGCGTGAAGGAAGTGCCGCACCTGTTCGGGACGATGATCGAGATCCCGCGCGCGGCGCTCACGGCCGGGCGGATCGCCGAGGTGACGCAGTTTTTCAGCTATGGCACGAACGACCTGACACAGATGACGTTCGGGTTCTCGCGGGACGACATCGGCGCGTTCGCCCCGGACTACATCGAGAAGGGCATCCTGACGGACGATCCGTTCCAGACCGTGGACGTCGAGGCGGTGGGCGAGCTCATCGCGTTGGGCATCGAGCGCGGCCGGGCGACGCGGCCGGACCTCAAGGTGGGCATCTGCGGGGAGCACGGGGGCGAGCCGCGGTCGGTCGCGTTCTGCCACACGGTCGGGATGAACTACGTGAGCTGCTCGGCGTTCCGCGTGCCGATCGCGCGGCTGGCGGCGGCCCAGGCTGCGATCGCCGAGCGGCGCGCTGCGAAACCGGCAAAAAAGGTCACGAAGAAAAAGGCGGCTAAGAGAAAAACGGCGAAGAAGAGGGTGGCCAAGAAGAAGGCGCCCGCGAAAAGCAAGGTCGCCAAGAAGAACGTGGCCCAAAAGAAGGTGGCCAAGAAGAAGGCCGCCAAGAAGACGGTGGCCAAAAAGAAGGTGGCCAAGAAGAAGGCGCCCCCTAAGAAGCGGGTGGTCAAGAAGAAGCGGCCCGCGAAGAAGGCAGCCAAGAAGAAGGTCGTTAAGAAGAAGGTCTGGAAGAAGAAGGCGCAGCGAAAGACGGCCAGGAAAAAGGCGAAGAAGAAGGCGGCGCGGAGGGGGTAGCTGCGGCCGGAGCGCTGTGGGCCCGTTTGCACGGGGTGGCGGCGGCCGCGGGTCCCGGCGGCACCGGGTGCTAAGGGCATAAGAACGTTCAGGCGTGCCGCCGAAATGCCGATGATGTGGCAGTGGGAGTCCGCCCAATGCGGGCAGGCGTGTGCAACGGCCGGCCGACGGCGAGGACGAGTTGATGCCACGAGACGACCTGACGCCCGTTGACCTGTACTTGCGCGATATCAGCGAGATGCCCCAACTCGCGCGGGCCGAGGAGCTGGAGCTGTTCCGCTCGATCGGCGAGGGCGACGAGGAGGCGCGCACGCGGGTCATCAACGCGCACCTCAAGCTCGTGGTGAAGATCGCCAAGAAGTACTCGCGCCTGGGGGTGCCGTTCATGGACCTCGTCGAGGAGGGCAACCTCGGGCTTCTGCGCGCGACCCACAAGTTCGACATGACGAAGGGCTGCCGGTTCGCCACGTACGCCTCGTGGTGGGTCAAACAGTTCATCATGCGGGCGCTGGCGAATCAGGGCAAGACGATCCGGATGCCCGTGTACATGGTCGAGCGCGTCAGCCGCATCGAGAAGCTCATCAACAGCTACAAGGCCAAGCACAACCGCACGCCGACCCTGGACGAGATCGCGCAGCAGGCCCAGCTCGCGCGCGAGAAGGTGCTCGAGGTGTTCAACATCGCCAAGCGCACGCAGTCGCTCAACGTGCTGCTCAACGAGGAGCGGGAGTTCATTGACCTGATCGAGGACACGAACGCCATCCACTCCGAGCAGGTCGTCGCGGCCTCGATGATCCAGGAGGAGATCATTGACCTGATGGGCCACCTGAAGCCGCGCGAGATGCAGATCGTCAGCATGCGCTTCGGTCTCGACGGCGAGCGGCCGCGAACGCTCAAGGAGATCGGCGCCGCGTACAAGATCAGCCGCGAGCGGGTGCGCCAGATCGAGGAGGTCAGCCTCCGCAAGCTCAAGAAGATCATGAAGAAGAAGGGCATTTTCTGGACCGATATCTAGGAAAATAGGGACAGTCACCTATTTTTCTGGTTCGCGTGCTCGCACTCGTTGAGATACGGGAATCGCGGTTTCCGGTGATGTGCCCGCCGCTTTGTAGAAAAAAATAGGTGACTGTCCCTATTTTCCCGAAGGAGACGGCTAATGGGCGAGCTGCGTGACGACGTGCTGGCGACGATCCGCGACGTGCCGGACTTTCCGAAGCCGGGCATCGTGTTCAAGGACATCACCCCGGTGCTGGGCGACGCGGGGCTCACGGCACGCATCATCGAGCACTTCGCCGACCGCTACGAGCCGAAGAAGGTCACGGCGCTCTGCGGGATCGAGAGCCGCGGGTTCATCTTCGGCGCGGCGCTCGCCTACGAGCTCGGCGTGCCGTTCGTGCCCATCCGCAAGAAGGGCAAGCTGCCGGCGGTGACGGTGAGCGCCTCGTACGCGCTCGAGTACGGCCACGATTCGATCGAGATGCATCGCGACGCGCTGGGCAAGGACGACCGGGTCGTGATTTTCGACGACCTGATCGCCACGGGCGGCACGGCGCGGGCGTCGGCGGAGCTCGTCGAGGCGCTCGGGGCGGAGGTGGTCGAGATCGGGTGCGTCATCGAGCTCGCGTTCCTCGAGCCGCGCACGAAGCTCGAGGGCTACGAGGTCTATTCGCTGGTCGCCTACGACGCGGAGTAGGGGAGGATCTCTCGCAGAGACGCAGAGGACGCAGAGAGGAAAGCATCGGGAAGCTGCTCTGCGAGCTCTGCGTCTCTGCGTCTCTGCGAGAGAGTTCCTTCTTGCGCTGGTCTTGACCCCGTCTTCGGCGCGGTGCTATAGGTAGGTGTGCCCTGGGCCGGGGTAGCTCAATTGGCAGAGCAGCTGATTTGTAATCAGCAGGTTATGGGTTCGAGTCCCCTCCCCGGCTCTTTTCTTGTGCCCGCGCTTCAAGGTCGCGTCAGCGGTGTAGGGCGGCTCCCCCTGGGGCCGCCGGCTTCTCCTGGTAAGCAGCGCTTCGCATGACTTGCGGCGGGCGGCCCTTCGACAGGCTCAGGGCTTAGGCGGCCCGCCCACCAACGCTGGCGCGATGTGTGCACGCACCGGCGGCCCGCTCAACGCGAAAGTTGCCGGCAACCGGCTCACGGCTTGCAGAGCAGCTCGGCGTTCTCGACCCACATGACGAAGAACGGCCGCTCCGCTCCGCGCTTCTTCATCACGATCAGGAACGGCCGGTTGAAGATGAAATACCGAGGCTCCGCCGACTCCGCGTCCAAATCCGCTCTTGACTTCAGGTCCGCTCCGGTCCGCTCCAACCTGAAGTCGATGACCTGTGACGCCACGTTGATGTAGTAACCGGCGGCAGCGCTGCGTTCGTTCAGAATGCGCTTGTCCGTGCCCTCGAGTTCTCTGAAGTGGTGATCGAGACGCCACGACATACTTGGCACGAGCAGCACTTCATTTTCGTGGAACCTGCGGCCCCAGTCGGAATCGCTCCACTTGGCCATCTTCGTTTCAAGCTCGCCGAGCGTCTCGGCAAGGGATTCCCCCGCCTCTATACACGCGACAATGATCTGGTTCGGGGACGAGTCCTTGCAGGGATCCAAGGCGAACTCGTACTTCGCCCGGGGGTTATCTTCGTAGTCGTGGTCTGAATACAGGATCTCGATTTGGCCCCGCAACTTCGAGTGCGCGTACTCGTCCTTCTTGCGGATGCCGAAGGATCTAACCGGGAAGCCGTCGAACAAGAACGGTTCTTGATTCTCGAAGAACGGGATTGTGAATTTCACATTGGCGGCGAGGTAGGCGTAGGAGACAACGGCCTCGGATGAGGCGGCGATTTCGGGCGTTGGCGCATCGGGGAACTGCGCGGCCATGTCCGCCTGTATCTGCTCGATGACGCCGTCGGCGACGGCGCCGGCCTTGGCGTAGTAGGAGCCGGGGACGAGGTCGTCCTTGGTGACCTTGGCGTCATTGAGGCGGTCGGCGATTTGTCCGGCGTTCTCGATGCGGATCGGTTCGCCGACGATCTCGTCGCGCATCTCATTCCACGCGAGCTGGAACGACGCGCACCAGATGACGTTTTTGTCGGGCGGCATCGGCGTGTCGAGGGTGGGGACGATGACGGTCGCTTCGAGGCCTTCGGAAGGGCCGTCGTAGGCCTTCACGAACGGCGGCGGGCCGTTGAGCGAGGGCGTCAGCGCGGCATAGATGAGCCCGGCGATGATGGCCGCCAGGATTACGGCGTACACGACGAGGCGCGTGGGTGGTATCGGGCGTTTCCCAGCCATTTTTCCCTCCTTCTGCCGGGGCCGGCAGTGTCGGGCGCGGGCCTAGCAGCCCGAGGTGGAAGTGCCAAATGACAATGAGCGGAGTCCCCGTAGGGGACGGCATCCTGTAGCCACAGGCGTCAGCCTGTGGGGGGCGACGGAGACGCGAACGAAGCCCCCGCAGGGGGCGGCATCCGGTTTTCTCTGGTCGAGAGTCTCATCTGTCGCCCCCTGCGGGGGCTCTTTGAATCGTGTCCTCCTGATCCACGGGCTGACGCCCGTGGCTACATTATGCCGCCCGCGGCTCGACTGAGCTCGCCGAAGTCTGCGCGGGCTCGGCCGAGGCTGTGTGCGATTGCCGCCACGGCTTGCTAGTCCACGATTTCGAGGGCGGCGTGGGTGTCGTGCTTGGCGGCGGCGGTGACCAAGAGCGTGCGCAGGGCCTTGATGGTGCGGCCGCCGCGTCCGATGATGCGGCCGACGTCGTCCTTGTTGCAGCGGAGCTCGAGGACGAGGGTCTTGCCGTCCTCGCCGTCGCTTTCGGCGACCTGGACCTCGTCGGGGTGGTCGACGAGGCTCTTGGCGACGAACTCGATGAAGCGCTTCATCTCGTCCATGGCGCCGGTTCCCTACTGTGTCGCTTCAGGCGGGGGTTCGGGCTCCTCTGCGGGCGCTTCCGGCTCGGCTGGTGCCAGCGGTTCGGCCGGTGCCTGCGGTTCGGCCGGCGCTTCCGGCTCGGCCGGTGCCTCTGGCTCGGCCGGTGGCTCCGGCTCGGCGACGGCTTCTGCCGGTTGGGGCGCTGGGCCTGTGCCGATCAGGTTGTGTCTCTTGAGGATGCTGCGGACCGTGTCGGTGGGCTTGGCGCCCTTGGCGAGCCAGTAGAGGGCGCGTTCGGCGTTGACGTTGGAGTTGTCTCCCTCGAGCTTGGGGTCGTACCATCCGAGTTCCTCGACGAATCGGCTGTCGCGCCCGCTGGCGGACTCCGCGACGGCGATCCTGAAATGCGGCTGGTGGCGCGAGCCGAGCTTGCGCAGTCGCATCACGAGTGCCATTTGATACCTCCCATTCGCATCAGACCTTTCTGCATTTTGCCCATATTCTTCATCATTTTCTTCGCTTGCTCAAACCCTTTTAGCAGTTTGTTGACGTCCTGCACAGTGGTTCCGCTGCCCCGGGCGATGCGGGTGCGGCGGCTGCCGTTGAGCACCTCGGGGTGGCGGCGCTCCTGCTCGGTCATGGACTGGATGATGGCCTCGACGCGCCCGAGCTGTGCGTCGTCGAGGCGCATGCCCTTGAGGTGCTGGCCCATGCCGGGGATCATGGCCATGACGCTCTCGAGCGAGCCCATCTTCTTGATCTGCTGGAGCTGGGCGAGGTAGTCCTCGAGGTTGAGCGAGTGGCGGCGGATTTTCTCCTCGAGCTTGCGCGCCTGCTCGTCGGTGAACTGCTCCTGGGCCTTTTCGACGAGGCTGACCACGTCGCCCATGCCGAGGATGCGCGAGGCGAGGCGGTCGGGGTGGAACACGTCGAGGTCGGCCGGCTTCTCGCCGATGCCGACGAGCTTGATGGGCTTGCCGGTCACGGCGCGGATCGAGAGCGCAGCGCCGCCCCGGGTGTCGCCGTCGAGCTTGGTGAGCACGGCGCCCGTGATGCCGAGGCGTCGGTCGAACTCCTCGGCGATGTTGACGGCGTCCTGGCCGGTCATGGCGTCGGCCACGAGCAGGATCTCGCGCGGCGCGAGTTTTGCCTTGATGCCCTCGAGCTCGCGCATGAGGTCGTCGTCGACGTGGAGGCGGCCGGCGGTGTCGAGCACGACGACGTCGAGGTGCTCGGCCTGGGCGCGGGCGACGCTCGCGGCGGCGATCTTGACGGCGTCCGGCTCGCCGGTGTCGGCGAAGACGGGCATGTCGAGCTGGCGGCCGAGGACGACGAGCTGCTCGATGGCGGCGGGGCGCTTCGTGTCGCACGCGGCCATGAGCGGGTGGCGTCCTTTGCGGCGGAGCATGTTGGCCAGCTTGCCGGCGAGGGTGGTCTTGCCCGCGCCTTGCAGGCCGACGAGCATCACGACGGAGGGGGAGGCGGAGAGGTCGAGGGCTTCGGCCGTGCGCCCCATCAGGGCGACGAGCTCGTCGTGCACGATCTTGATGACCTGCTGGCCCGGCGTGATCGAGCGGAGCACCTCCTGGCCGACGGCGCGGGCCTTGACGCGGGCGATGAACTCCTTGACGACCTTGAAGTTGACGTCGGCCTCGAGCAGGGCCAGGCGCACCTCGCGCATCGCGTCGGCGATGTTCTTCTCGGAGAGCTTGCCGTAGCCGGTCAGCTTGCGGAAGGCGCCCTGGAGTTTTTCGGTTAGTCCTTCGAACATCAGTGTGTTGTCTTACCACGGAGATCACGGAGAGCACGGAGCTGCTGCGCGTGTGTGGTCTCCGTGATCTCCGTGGTGATGGTCTTTTCTGTATTAGTTTGATTTGACTCGTTTGATCTTGGCGCCGAGGCGCGCGAGTTTCTCTTCGATGTCTTCGTAGCCGCGGTCGATGTGGTAGACGCGCAGCACGGTGGTCTCGCCCTCGGCGGCGAGGCCGGCGAGGACGAGGCCCGCGCTGGCGCGGAGGTCGCTGGCCATGATGGGCGCGCCGCTCAGGTGCTCGACGCCTCGCACGATGGCGCTGTTGGCGTCCATGGTGATGTTGGCGCCGAGCCGGGCGTATTCCATCACGTGCATGTAGCGGTTGGGGTAGATCTTGTCCACGACGCGGCTCAGGCCCTCGGCGAGCGTGGCGACGGCCATGAACTGGGCCTGCAGGTCGGTCGGGAAGCCGGGATAGGGCTGGGTGACCACGTCGACGGGCCCGACGTCGCCGGTGGCGTCCACGTGGATGTCGCCGTTGTGCATCTCGATCTTGACGCCGAGCTCGGAGAGCTTGGCGATGACGGATTGCAGGTGGGCGGGCTCGGCGCCGGTGACCGTCACGTCGCCGTGCGTGACGGCGGCGGCCGTCATGAAGGTGCCGGCTTCGATGCGGTCGGGGATGACCTGGTAGCCTTCGACGCCGTGGAGTTCGCTGACGCCCTCGACGGTGATGGTGGGGGAGCCGGCGCCGCTGACCTTTGCGCCCATGCGGTTGAGGAAGTTGGCGAGGTCCACGACCTCGGGCTCGCACGCGGCGCTCGTGATGCGCGTGGTGCCCCTGGCCTTGACGGCGGCCATGAGCACGTTGGCGGTGGCGCCGACGCTGGAGCCTTGCGGCCCACTGAGGAAGATCTCGCGGCCGACGAGCTCGGGGGCCTCGGCGAAGATGTAGCCGCAGCGCTGCTCGATGGTGGCGCCCAGCTCGGTAAAGCCCTTGAGGTGCAGGTCAATGGGCCGGGGGCCGATGACGCAGCCGCCGGGGATCGAGACGGTGGCCTTGCTGAAGCGGCCGAGCAGGGCGCCGAGCACGTAGATCGAGGCGCGCATCTTGCGCACGAGGTCGTAGGGGGCTTCGTGGCTGGCGAGCGGGCCGGGATCGATGCTGAGCGTGCCTTCGAAGGTGCGCTGGACGCGAACGCCCATGGCGTCGAGGATTTCGACCATCGTGTCGACGTCCTTGAGCCATGGGCAATTGGTGATGGTGCTGGGGGTCTCGGCCAGCAATGAGGCCGCTAGTATGGGGAGGACGGCGTTCTTGGAGCCGCTGGTTGGAGTTTCACCCTTGAGCTGTTCGCCTCCCCATATCAGGAACTTATCCATCGTTCTCGGGGCCCTTCGCCTTTTGTCCTATGATGATGCGCTCGGCCCCGCCGTAGTCACGCACTGTTTCCGTTTTGCCCAGGGCGCCGGTGGCCGCCATGAGCTGTGTCACCGCTTCGGCCTGGGTGTGGCCGACTTCGAGCAGCAGCCACCCGCCCGGCTTGAGGTGGCCGGGGCACCCGGCGACGATCCGGCGGATGACGGCCAGGCCGTCCGGCCCGCCGTCGAGCGCCTCGCGCGGCTCGTAGAGGCGCACCTCGTCGGGCAGGCCGTCCCACTCGTCGTGGGAGACATAGGGCGGATTCGACACGATCATGTCTGCCGCTCTCATGTCTGCCGGTCCCGTGTCTGCCGCTCCCACGTCCGCCGGTCCCACGCCGTGCCGCGCGTGCGGCTCGAACAGGTCGCCCTCGAGGAACGTGATCCGCCCGGCCACGCCGTTTCGCTCGGCGTTGGCCCGGGCGACCTCGAGGGCCGCCGCGGACGAGTCCGAGGCGATCACGCGGCACCCCGGCGCCTCGTGCGCGATGGCCACGGCCACGCATCCGGAGCCGGTGCCGACGTCGTAGGCGAGCGCCTCGCCGGGGGCCTCGGGGCCTTTGAGCCGCTCGAGGGCGGCTTCGACCAGGTGCTCCGTCTCGGGCCGGGGAACCATCACGCGCTCGTCAATGGCGAACGGCAGGCCGTAGAACTCTGTCTCCCCGATCAAGTACTGGCAGGGCACCCGCTGCCGGCGCTTGCGCAGGAGCTCGCGGAAGGGCGCGAGTTCCGGCTCGTCGAGGGGCCGGTCGAACTCGAGGTACAGGTCCAGCCGCGAGCGCCCGAGCACGTGGGCGAGCAGGTGCTCGGCCTCGAGCCTCGGACGTTCGACGCCGCGCTCGGCCAGGGTGCGCTCAGCGAGCTTGAGAATCTCGAGCAGTTGACGCATCGCCCGTGTGGGAGGCCAGTTCGGCCTCCAGCCGCGCTTCGGCATCGCTCGTGATGAGGGCGTTCAGCAGCTCGTCGAGGTTCCCGTCGAGAATATCGGGGAGGTCGTGGAGTGTCAAGCCAATTCTGTGGTCGGTGACCCGGTTCTGGGGGAAGTTGTAGGTGCGGATCTTCTCGCTGCGGTCGCCGGAGCGGATCTGGGAGCGTCTTTCGGCGGAGCGGGCGGCGTCGAGGCGCTCTTGTTCCATTTCGTAAAGCTTTGCCCGCAGGTGTCTTAGTGCGGACTCCTTGTTTCGCCTCTGGCTTTTCTCGTCCTGGCACTGGACGATGATGCCGGTGGGCAGATGCGTGATGCGTATGGCGCTGTCCATGGTGTTGACGCTCTGGCCGCCGGGGCCGGATGAGCGGAAGGTGTCCACCCGGAGGTCCTTGTCGGCGACGTGGATCTCGACGCTTTCGGCCTCGGGGAGCACGGCGACGCTGACGGCCGAGGTGTGGATACGCCCGCTCTGCTCGGTCCTGGGCACGCGTTGGACCCTGTGGACGCCGCTTTCGTGGCGCAACTGGCGGAAGACGTCCGAGCCCTCGACGGTGAAGACGATCTCCTTGAGGCCGCCGAGCCCGGTTTCGCTCCTGGACATCGGGGTGATCTTCCAGCGCTTGCGCTCGGCGTAGCGGGCGTACATGCGGAAGATCTCGGCGGCGAACAGCGCGGCCTCCTCGCCGCCGGTGCCGGCGCGGATCTCCACGATCGTATTGCGGCTGTCGTCGGGGTCGGGCGGGACGAGCAGGAGCTTGAGGGCCTGTTGCTGGCGTGCGCGCTTTTCCTCGAGGCCGGCGAGCTCCTCCTGGGCGAGCTCGACGAGCTCGGGGTCCTCGTCCTTGCGGCCCAGGATGGCGCGGTGCCCCTCGATGTCGGCGACGGTGTGCTTGTAGGCGTCGTAGGCGCGCGCAATGCGGCCCAGCGCGGCGTGCTGTCTGGACAGCTCGGCGAGTTTCGCCGGGTCGGCCGCGACCTTGGGGTCGCCGAGCCTGGCCTCGATCGAGCGAAGCTGCTCGGCGACGCGCTCGAGCCTTTGAAACAGCGCTTTCCTTTCCATCGGGACGGACTCCTTCCAGCGTGCGGCACACGAACGGAACGTGTGGCGGGAGCGGCCGGCCGCCGGCGGGCCGGGCCACGCGGCGGGCCGGGCCGCACGGCGGCGCTAGGACTCCTTGAGACCGTACTTTTTGCGGAAGCGCTCGACGCGGCCGGCGGTGTCGACGAACTTCTGCTTGCCCGTGTAGAACGGGTGGCAGGCCGAGCAGATGCCGACGTTGATCTCGGCGACCGTCGAGTGCGTCTTGATCACGTTGCCGCAGGCGCACGTGATGGTGGACTCCACGTATTCGGGGTGGATGTCTTTTTTCATGGGCTTTGCTCTCGCTGTGTTCTCATTGCGGGAGAACGGCCTCGGCCCGGGGCCGAGGCGAGATGGTTCTATACACCTGACGGGGCCGCCGGTCAAGGCTGAAAGCGACCGGCGGCGGTTCTCTCGAGGGCCCGCGGGTCCGTCAGCCCGTCGGTCAGATCTCCCGTCAGACCTTGTCGATGTTCATGGTCATGAGGAACTCGGCGTTCGTCTCGGTTTTTTTGAGCCGCCCGATGATGAGCTCCATGGCCTCGACGGGGTTCATGCTCTGGAGCGCCTTGCGCAGCAGCCAGACGCGGTCCATCTCGTCCTTGTGGTAGAGGTTCTCCTCGCGCCGGGTGCCCGATTTTTCGAGGTCAATGGACGGGTAGACGCGCTTGTCGACGAGGCGGCGGTCGAGGTTGATCTCCATGTTGCCGGTGCCCTTGAACTCCTCGAAGATCACGTCGTCCATACGGCTGCCGGTGTCGATGAGCGCCGTGCCGATGATGGTGAGCGAGCCGCCCTCCTCGATGTTGCGCGCGGCGCCGAAGAACCGCTTGGGTTTGTGCAGCGCGTTCGAGTCGATGCCGCCCGACATGATCTTGCCGCTGTGGGGCATCACGGCGTTGTAGGCGCGCGCGAGCCGGGTGATGGAGTCGAGCAGGATGACGACGTCCTTCCTGTGCTCGACGAGGCGCCGGGCCTTTTCGATGACCATCTCGGCGACCTGGATGTGGCGTTCCGGCGGCTCGTCAAACGTGGAGCTGATGACCTCGGCGTCCACCGAGCGTTCGAAGTCGGTGACTTCCTCGGGCCGCTCGCAGATGAGCAACACGATAACGAGGCACTCGGGGTTGTTCTTGAGGATGCTCTTGGCGATCTTCTGCAGGAGCACGGTTTTGCCCGTGCGCGGCGCGGCCACGATGAGGCACCGCGCGCCCTTGCCGAGGGGGCACAGCAGGTCCATGACGCGCATGGAGATCTCTTTGGGGTCGGTCTCGAGCCGGAGGCGCTCGTCGGGGAATAGCGGGGTCAGGTTGCCGAAGAAGATTTTGTCCTTGGCCCTCTGCGGTTCCTCGGTGTTGATCGTGTCCACCCGGAGCAGGGCGAAGTAGCGCTCCTTTTCCTTGGGCGGTCGGATCTGGCCCGAGACGGTGTCGCCCGTCTGCAGGTCGAATTTGCGGATCTGCGAGGGCGAGACGTAGATGTCCTCGGGGCACGGCAAGTAGTTGTAGTTGGGCGAGCGCAGAAAGCCGAAGCCGTCTGGCAGGATCTCGAGCACGCCCTCGCCGTACATGGCGCCGTCCTTGGCGAGGTTGGCCTTGAGGATCTCGAAGATGAGCTCGTGCTTCTTGAGGTTGCCCATGCCCTTGACGTCGAACTCCTTGCCGAGCGTCTGCAGGTCGGCCATGGTCATTTGCTGGAGGTCGACGAGGTTCATCGTCACGCCCGTGCGTTCGGTCTTCTCCTCATTCGCTTTGGTTGTTGGGTTCATGCTTCCTCCTGGCCGGCGGTGCGGCCGCCGGCGTGCTTTTTGTGCAAGGCGTCCCACACGCGCACGACGTGGCGGCGGGTGGCCTCGCGTGATCCGTTGTTATTGATGACGTAATTTGCTTTTTTTTCTTTGTCCTCAAGCGGCAACTGGTGCCTGAGCCGCGCGTCGAACGCCTCGGGCGTGCCGCCGCGCCCGACGAACCGGGCGAGGCGGGTGGCGCGGTCGGCGCTCACGACGATGGTCACCTCGTAGAGGTGGGTGGCGCCGCCCTCGAAGAGCATCGAGACCTCGGCGATCGCCGCCGGGGCGCCGCGTTCCTTCTGCTCGCAAAACCAGCGTGCGATCCGCTCGCGCACGGCCGGATAGAGGATGCCCGTGAGCGCCGCGACCTTCTGCTGGTCGCCGAAGACGACCTCGGCGAGCCTGGCGCGCTCGATCGAGCCGTCGGGTGCGCACACCGTCTCGCCGAACGTCTCGAGCACGCGCGCTCTCACGGTGGCGTCGCGGGCGAGCAGCTCGTGCACGACGGCGTCGGCGTCAATGACGGGGGCGCCGAGCTCGGCGAACATGGCCGCCACGGTGGACTTGCCGCTGCAGAGCCCGCCTGTCAGGCCGACGTGGATCATCGTTCCCGCCGCTCCAGTTCCTCCCATCGGCGCTTCGCCTCGAACGCGCGCGCGTCGTTGCCGAGGAGCACGTGCACGCTGACCATCAGCCTGTACGCGTCGAGGCAGCCGGGCCAGAGCGTGACGGCCTCCTCGAGCGCGTCGGCGGCGAGGCTTAGGTCCTCGTCGTCCTTCGACTGCATGTAGTTGTCGAGGAAGCGGGCGCCGAAGGCGGTCAGCTCCCCGGCCTGCCGGATGTCGCGCTCGGTCACGACCTTGAACACACGGTACAGGGGCAGCCGCTCGCCGCGTGCGCCGATTTCTGTTTCGAATCGGAAGTAGCCGCATTTTTCGGGTTGCGCGTACATCCAGCTCGTGCCGACGGTGTTGAAGACGTTGCCCGTCGAGGCCACGATGTAGCGCGGGCTGTACATCCACCCCTTGGAGCCCTGGTCCGCGAACATGCCGAGGTTGAGCACGAAGTAGCCGGCCTTGTTCCGGACGCAGAAGGCGTGAAACTCCTGTTCGCTCGGGGCGAAAAAGCTCTCGAGGAACGCGCGCACCTTGTCGCGCATCGCGGGGCTTTCGAACTTCGGGTGCAGCACGATCGAGCGCTGCGCGTACTCGTAGATGGTCGGCTGAAGCGAGAAGCTCGAGAGCACGACGGCGTCTTCGGGCGTGTTGGCCCGCAGCCAGTCGACCAGCTCGGCCGCCCCGGTGTAGGGGAAGTTCCGCCCGTACGCCTGGTGCATCTTGTTCAAGTCGGCCGACTCGTACAGTATATATCGGCTGGCGGGGACATAGGCTTTGTATTCTTCACTGATTGGGGTGAAGAGTATGCCCCGGCTCAGGTCCGAGATGAGAAAGAACGCCACGACCAGCGCGGCCAGAACAACCGGCCACTGCCGCTTGGCGGTGGCCGCCACCGCGCCGACGCCGATGCCTATCAATGCTGCCAGGAAGAAGACGAAAAACACCTGCATCCGCACGAACAACACGTAGAGCGCGAGCCATGCGAGCACCATGGCGACCAGCAGGCCCACCTCGCCGCGCGTCGTGCGCCGCTTGAGCTTGGCGGCCACGAGGCACGCGGCGGCGATGAGGGCCAGGGTGAACAGCGCCCTGAAGTCGCCGATCGGCTTCCGGCCCAGGTACTTCGTCGTGGCCGAGTGCAGCGCGGGCGTCCACAGGATGCGCGCGTCATAGCTCAGCCGCTCGGGCTCCTCGGGTTTGACGTTGAGGTGCCTGAGCTTGGCGAAGAACAGCTCGCGGAAGTGCCCGTACGTCCTGCCGGCCGGCAGGGCGGACGCGGCGACGAGCATGCCGACAAGCACCACGGCCAGCACGAGCTTGGACGCCGCCCCGGGCAATCTTGGGCGCCTTACGAGCCGCTCGAGCGCCCACCAGGCCATCAGCCCGTAGCCGGCGAGCATCGCGTACGACACGAGGAACCTGTGGGCCCACAGGTACGGCACGACGAGGCCGGCGATGAAGGCCGCTGCGATCGTCGGGACGAGGTGCACGAGCCGCTCGGCGGCCGCGCGCCTCACCAGGCACCGGGCCGCCCAGTAGGCGACGACGAGCAGCAGGTAGAGCTGCGTCAGGTCCCATGTTGCCAGCGCCACGGCGAGCACGGCGCCGGCCGCGACCGACGGCGCGAGCCGCTTCGTGCGGAGCGCGGTGTCGAAGAGCCAGAAGTGCGCGAAGATGAGCGGCAGCGCGAAGTTCTCCCGCGAGAACTCGAGCCCCGTCGAGCGCACGACGGCCGTGTAGGCGCCCGCCAGCACGAGGGCGCCGAGCGTGGCGGGCAGCAGGCGGCGCGTCCGGCCCCAGACGAGCAGGAAAAGGGGCACCACGCCGAGGCAGTACCACGCCGCGTCGAAGCGGCGCACGAAGCGCTGGAAGCTCACCCCGCGCACGCCGAGGCCGTTGTAGAGCCAGGCGGCGACGAGGCCCTTGCCGAGCGACAGGTCGCGGTGCACGTCGAGGCCCTCGGGCACCTGGGCCCGCGCGTCGACACGGGGTATTCGCCCCGTCTTTCGGTACTCGTCCGCGTAGTGGAAGAGCAGGGCGCTCTCGAGCGTGTAGGGGAGCTCGTCGGCGCCCGCCGGTTTCACGGCGGTCTCGACCGTCGAGGAGATGCTCCATCGGAGGCCCACGCCGAGGACATAGACGAGCGCCAGCACGAGCACGATCGCGACGGCGTCGAGCCGGCGTGCGGCGGCTGGGGTCGAAGGCGCCATGGCCGGGCCTAGACCTCGCCCCAGGTCCGGCCGCACTTGACGTCCACCTTGAGGGGGACGGCGAGCTGCATGACGGACTCCATTTCGGCGGTCACGAGCTCGCGGGCGGCGTCCTGTTCGTGTTGCGGAATTTCAAAGATCAGCTCGTCATGGATCTGCATGATCATGCGGGCGGCCAGCTTTGCGGTGCGGAGCCGGTCCGCGATGCGGATCATGGCGATTTTGATGATATCCGCCGCCGACCCCTGGATCGGCGTGTTGATCGCGATGCGCTTGCCGAGGGCGCGTGTCTGGCCGCTGGCGCTCTTGAGCTCCGGCACGTAACGCCGGCGCTTGCAGATCGTCTCGACGTAGCCGGCCTTTTCGGCGGCGGCGACCGTTTCGTCCATGTAGGCCCTCACGCGCCCGTATCGCTCGAAGTAGGCGTCCATGAAGGCCTGGGCCTCGCCCACGGGCACGTTGAGGAACTGCGAGAGCCCGAACGCCTGCTGACCGTAAATGATGCCGAAGTTGACCGCCTTGGCGCGGTGGCGCATTTCGGGTGTCACGTCCCCCAGCTCGACCCCGGAGACCAGCGAGGCCGTCACGGCGTGAATGTCCTCGCCCCGGCGGAAGGCCTCGATCATCGCCTCTTCGCGGGCGAGATGGGCAAACACGCGCAGCTCGATCTGCGAGTAATCGGCCGCCAGCAGCAGCCAGCCGGCCTCCCCCGGGACGAACGCCTCGCGGATCCGGCGCCCCTCGTCGGTGCGCACCGGGATGTTCTGCAAGTTCGGGTTCGAGCTCGAGAGCCGGCCCGTCGCGGTCACCGTCTGGTTGAACGACGTATGAATGCGGCCCGTTTTCGGGTTGACCAGCGCCGGCAGGGCGTCCACGTACGTGGACTTGAGCTTCGCCAGTTGCCGGTAGCGCAGGAGTTCTCTCGGCAGCGGGTGGAGCTGCGCGAGCTTCTCCAGGACCTCCACGTCGGTGGAGGGGCCGGTCTTGGTCCGTTTCTGGACCGGCAGCCCGAGCTTGTCAAACAGGATGACCGAAAGCTGTTTCGGTGAGTTGAGGTTGAACGATTCCTCAGCGAGTTCATACACCGCCCGGGCGGAGGCGTCAAGCCTTTTTTGGAATTCGTGCGCGAGGGTTTCCAAGAGCGCGGTGTCCACCGCGACCCCCCGGGTTTCCATGTCGGCAAGGACGCGGAGCAGCGGCATTTCGACGTCGCGGAACAGCTCGGGCAGGGCCTTGTCGCGGAGTTCGGGTTCGAGGAGGGTCTTGAGGCGGAGCGTCACGTCGGCGTCCTCGCACGCGTAGGGGGCCACCTTGTGCAGGGGTACCTCGCGCATGCTGATCTGTTTCTTGCCGGTGCCGATGAGCTCGGCGATGGGGATCTTCTTGAGGCTCAGGTACTCGAGCGCGAGGTCGTCGAGCTTGTAGCGGGGGCGGGCCGGGTTGACGAGGTAGGCGGCGACCATCGTGTCGAAGGCCACGGTGCCGAGCTCGACGCCGGCGCTGCGGAGGACCTCGAGGTCGTACTTGATGTTGTGGCCCACGAGCCGGCGGGCGGGGTCGCCCAGGATGGGGCCGAAGGCGGCGAGGACGGCGTCGGGCTCGAGCGCGCCGTTGAGCGGCACGTAGAACGCCTGGCGGGGCACGAACGCCACGCTGATGCCCACCAGCTCGGCGGCGAAGGGGTCGGTCGAGGTGGATTCCACGTCCACGGCGAGCTCCCGGGTCTTCGCGAGCCGGGCGACGAGCTCGGCGAGTGCGGCGGGGTCGTTGACGAGGCGGTAGTCCACTTCGGTCGCTTCGGTCCGGGCGACGAGCTCGTCGCGGAGCTGGTGGAAGTCGAGCCGGGCATAGAAGCGGCTGAGCTTCTCGGTGTCGGGCGTGCCGAGCCGGGCGTCATCGAGGTCGAGCTCGAGCGGCACGTCGGTTTTGATGGTGACGAGCTCCTTGGAGAGGCGCGCGATGTCGGCCCCGGCCCGGAGGTTTTCCTTGCGCCTGGCGCCTGCGACCTCGTCGGCGTGGGCGAGCACGGCCTCGAGGCCGCCAAACTGCTGCACGAGTGCGGTGGCGGTCTTTTCGCCGATGCCGGCGACGCCGGGGACGTTGTCGGAGGTGTCGCCGGCGAGGCCGAGCACGTCGGTGACGAGTTCGGGGCCGACGCCGAAGCGCTCGACGACCTCGTCTGGGCCGAGCACGGCGTTGTCCTTGTGCACGTGCAGGGCGCGGACGCGCGCGTTCACGAGCTGGAGCATGTCCTTGTCGCCGCTGACGATGTAGACGTCCATGCCGGCGTGCTCGGCGCGGCGCGCGAGCGTGCCGATGACGTCGTCGGCCTCGAATCCGGGCACCTCGGCGACGGGGATGCCGAAGAGCGCGAGCAGCTCCTTGATGAGGGGCATCTGGAGGACGAGGTCCTCGGGCATCGGTTTGCGCGTGATCTTGTACTGGTCGAAGCGCTCGCTGCGGAAGGTGGGTCCCGGGGGGTCGAAGACGGCGACGAGGCGTTCGGGGGCGAAGTCTTCGATCATTTTGCGCAAGGTGCGCACGAAGCCGAAGACGGCGTTGGTCGGCACGCCCTCGGAGTTCGAGAGCCTCTGGATGGCATAGAAGGCCCGGTAGGCGTAGGAGACGCCGTCGAGCAAGAACAGCCGTTCCGCCATGGTGGGCGGGAGCTCCTTGTTCGGGGGATCAGTCTGTATTGATGCTATGGGACCCCGGCCGGACGGACCCATCGTCGGGGCGTGCCGGCGCGGAAGAATTCTGACAGGACTGCAGCCCGGTGCTGCTGAATCGGGCGGGCGCCGGACGTCCCGAGGGACGTCCGGCGCCCCATGTCTCTTCAGAGAAGGCCTAGAGGCTTATGGGGATGGCGGTGCCCTCTTCGTCCCCGGCCTCGATCTGCCTTCTGTACAGTTCGAGGTAGCGTTGGCGCTGCTCGGTCACCTCGCGTTCCTGCTTGACGCGGGTGCCGCGCGAGGTGATGAGGTCGGCGCTGACGAAAATCACGAGGTTGCGCTTGTCGGCGACCTCGTACTCGGAGCGGAAGAACCGGCCCAGCACCGGGATGCTGCCCAGGAACGGGACCCGGTCGCTCACGTTCGTGGTGTTGTCTTTGATGACGCCACCGAGCACGAGGGTTTCACCGTCGTTGATGTAGACGGTGGTCGTGACGTTGCGCGACTCGAACACCGGCTGCCAGGCCGGGATGAGCTCGGTGCCGTAGTTGATCCAGTCCACGAGCTCGCTCACCTCAGGCAGCAGCACGAGGGTGATGACCTCGCCGTCGCTCGACACCGTCGGGGTCACGTTGAGGCGGATACCCACCTCGCGTTCCTCGAACGTGCCGGGCGTGACGTAGAAGGCCTGGAAGTCCGAACCGACCATCACGACTTCCTCGAGGGATTCCGTTTCGTACTCGGTCGGGTAGCGGATTTCCTGGACGATCTGGATGAGCGCTTGCTGGCCGCTGATGGTGGTCACTCGCGGCGCGGAGAGCAGGTCCGTGTACATGTTCTGGTTCAGGGCGTACCAGATCAGCCGGAACTCGGGCCGGGTCAGGATGCCCTGGATGTCGAGCAGCGGGCTATCGACCGAGGTTTCCGAGTTGATCCGCAGCTTGCCGGCGGCGCCGGAGGGCAAGAGTGTCGCCTCGATCCGCTCGCGCGAGCTGAGCGGGAGGGTGCCGAAGTTTCGGCCCTCGTTGCGTGTGAAGCGGAGCGCGTCGGTCATGCCGATGCGGAAGGAGTTTTCGAAGTTGCGGTCGTACTGCAGCTCGACGAAGCGTGCCTCGACCTCGACCTGCATCGGTGGGCGGTCCCAGATCTTGATCAGTTCGCGGATCAGCACCATGTTGGTCGGCGTGTTCACGACGATCAAGGTGGCCGTCGGCTGGTGGTAGAACACGTCGCTGCCCTGCGGCCAGGCGACGCCGCCGGCGCGCTTGAGCCACTCTTCGATGTTCTGCGGCTGGCCGGTGGTGGTGGTGGTCGTGTCGTCGAATCCGCCGCCGAACTCGTCGAATCCGCCGCCGCCTCCGAACGTGCCGCCGGTGTCGCTGGTGTCGCCGAACGGGGTCGTGCCGCCCATCGGCGTGGTGCCGATGCCGCTGGTGGAGAGGCGGAAGATCTCGGTCACGAGTTCCTCAGGCAGCACGTAGTTAATCGGGATGATGAGGATCGCGTAGTCCTCGACCTTGTACTTGAGGCTCTTGTAGCGCAGGACGTACTTGAGCACCTCTTTGAGGGGCACGTTCGTCAGCTTGATGGTGATCTTGGTTGACACAGGCATTGTGTAGCCGGGGACCGATGGGCCGGTGCCCAGGTCGGGGCCGAATCCCGTGCTCGGCGGTGCGGGGCCAAAGCCGGTGTCGGGTCCAAAGCCGGTGCCGGGGGGCGGCGCGACGGGGCCACCCATGCTGCCGCCGGGCCCCATCGAGCCCTGTGGCGCGAATTCTTCGTTCGTCGGCTGTTCCGGGCCGATCGGTTGCTCGGGGAAGTCGAAGTCAGTGTCCTCTCCGCCTTCGATCGGGGGGAAGTCCTCGCCGCCGCCCGGGAACTCGGTCCCGATCGGGGGCGTCGTGACCGCGGGCGCCAAGGTCTGGAACACGATCGGGTCAATGACGATGTTGACGTCGGCCTCGCGGGCCAGGAAGGCGATGACCTCCTCGAGCTCGGCCTCCTGGAAGTCTACCTTGGGGATAATGGTCTCGAGCTTCTCCATGATGACCTTGCGCGGTTCGGAGATCGGCTCGGGGCCGGGCACCTCGATCGGGCCGGCCTCGACGGTGGGTCGCCGGGGTCGGCGGTTCCACGCGTCGATCACGTCGTTCACCAGCTCGGTGCGGGTCGTTGCGCGGATCGAGAGCTCGTGGCGGTAGACCTGGTAGTTGACCCGGTCGAGCCAGCGGTCCACTTCGGTGTTCCACTTGTTGATAGCCCGCGCCTCGAGCAGCAGGTCCCTGGCCTGATCGTAGTCCTTCTTGCGGTAGGCGCTGATCGCGTCGGCGAGCAGCTCGCTGTCGGTGCGCAACTCAGGAACGAGTTCCTTGACGGGCACCTCGACGGTGGGTTCGGTGGGTCCTGCTTCGAGCAATGAGGCGGCCGTGTCGCGGAAGCTCTTGACCTGGCGGACGTCCTGATCATCCTTGTCGGTGAAGCGAGCAAGGAAGTCGTCGGCCTGGCTGATGGCCTCCGGGTATTCCTCGGCTTTGAGCAGGTTGTAGATATAGGTTTTCTGCACCCCTTTGAGGCGGGTGAGGTGCTTCTCCTCGTCCGGCGCGAGTTCGACCGCCTCCTTGAGCTTGGTGACCGCCAGCTCGTAGTCGCCGTTGGCCACGGCGCTGTCGGCCTCGCGCGCGGCGTTTTCGGCGGCGATCTGGGCCTCGAGCTCCTTGTCGGTCTCGACCTCGGCGGCGATGTCCTCGGCGGTGAGGTCTTCGTCCTCGATCAGTGTGTCGTCGTCTTCGCCGGCCTCGGTCCCTTCCTCCTCCTCGACGGGTTCCACGTCTACGGTCTCATCTTCCGGTTCATCGCCGTTTTGGCCGTAGGCGGGGAACACGATGCAGGACAGAGACACAACGAACGCGAGCACAACAAGCCATCGCAGCGTCTTTCCCATGATTGCGTGTTCTCCTTTCACCCCAAATTGTGACAGCATTCCCTCGCTCAATTATCAGGTCAATCTACTATGCAGGCCGCCGGTGTGCAAGTCTTTTTCTCCGGATTCCGTCTTTTCGGCGATTCCGTCTTTTCGGCTGTTTCGTCCTTTTGGCCGGCAGGGGGAACCGGCGGGCCTACACTGTTCGCTTCAGTAACCTCCCGGGCCCCATGAGCTGGTCTCGCTGCTGGGGCGCTCCCTGATTGCCTGCAGGCGGGCGCCGCTCGTGGTCAGGTGGAAGACTTCTGTTACGAGCTCGGAATCCACCACAGTGCCGATGGGGACGATGAGGATCGCGTAGTCCTCGACGATGTACTTGAGCCCCTTGAAGCGGAGCACGTACTTGAGCACCTCTTTGAGCGGCACGTTCTTGAGCCGGATCGTGATCAGGTCCCGCCGCACGGGGGCGGGGCGGACGGTGGCCTTCGGGGGCGCCAGGGGCGGCAGCTCGTCGTCGGCCTCGAGGGCCTCGGGCTCCGTGTCGGTGTCGAGCGGCTCATCCGGTCCCAGGGCAATGACCTCCGGTGGTGCCGGTTCCTCGGCGGCGAGGAGCTGGAGGGCGGTGCCGTCGAACACGATGTTGATGTCGCCCTCCCGGGCGAGGTAGTCCACGACCTCTTTGAGTGGGACATTCTCGAAGTGGACTTCAGGGATGATGGTGTCCAGCGGGTTTATCCAGGTTATTCTGAGGTGGCCTTCCCGCACCGCTTTCGCCTTGAGCTGTTGCTGCACAGTGAGGAGCGCATTCCGCGCTTTGGCGCTGTCCGGGTCGAGCCTTCGCGCGGCCCTGAGCAGGGTGCGGGCCCACTGCAACTTGCCGTCGGCTCGGGCCTGGAGGCCTTGCGCGTAGTATTTCTCGGCGAGTTCTTTCACGTCTTGCTCGGACACGGTTTCTTCGGACACGGTCTTTTCGGACACGGCCGCCGTGTCCGGGGCGGCGCGCTGTTCTGTGGCGGTCGCCGCGGCGCATAGGGGCGCGGCGATGCACACAATGACTGCGAAGGTGAGGATGGTGGCTTTCATGACTCGTCTCCCTTGCTCTCTGCGGGGTCCCCGTTCAGTAGAGCGTGTAGATCTCCCCTTCGCTTCCTTTCAGGATGACTTTGTTGCCGCGCATCTCGAGGAACTCGAAGCGCTGGCCGTTGGCGACGATGATGTCGCCCACGGTGCGGCCCTGGTAAACCTTGCCGCTGTCCTTGCCCCGGGTGACGAGGAGGTTGACGTAGGTCTCGTTGGTCTTGCCCCACTTGCCCTTTTCGAGCTCGATGGGGTCCTGGCCTCGACGCTGGATGGTGAGGACGTAGACGTCCTCGTACCAGTCGGGGATGCCGCCCTTGCCCTTGCGGAGTGCCTTGGTTTTCTCGAGCGGGACGAGCCGGTAGCCCCGGAAGTAGCCGCCGAGCGGGACGAACTCGGTTTCGGTGTTGCGGCCGTAGTTGATCTGCATGACCCAGTAGTCCTGGTCGATGACGTCGGCCGAGCCGCCTTCCTTGATGGTGTAGCCCTGGAAGAGCACGTCAATGACCTTGCGCTCCATGTTGGTGATGCGGAAGGGGCTGGGGATGGACTTGGGGTCGTCGGGGTTGGAGCCGCCGAGGTACTCCTTGAGGCTGGTGAAGCCGTCGCCGTCGGGGTCTTTGTCGGCGTCCGGCGTGTAGCGGTCCACCATGGAGTAGCGGTCTTCCCAGTCGTTGGGCATGCCGTCCTTGTCGTCGTCGTTTTCGAACCACTTGCGGCACTCGGGGTTGGGGCAGCGCTTGAGTCTTTCGGGGCAGATCCAGCCGCAGTATTCGCACTGCTTTTCGCCTTTTCGCGGGGCGATCTCGTTCTCGTCCGTGGCGAAGCCGCCCTTGATGAAGTCGTCCGGGATGCCGCCTCGGCCCAGTTGCGAGGAGAGCTCGGAGATGCGGTCGGCGACCGCCTCTTCGGTCTTGCGTGCGCCGTCGAGGGCGGGGACCTTGGGGTCCGAGTCCGCTTTGGTGCCCATCACCGTGAACGCCGCTGTGGCTACGAGCACGACAACGAAGAGGCCGAAGAGCACCTTGTCGCCGTACTGTACCAACGTTTTCTTCAGGTCATCCGCCATGTGCCGTCACCTTGGTCACTCGGGTCTGAGTTGTAGGTTGTAGTGTTCGCCTCGGTCTCCGACGAGATGCGCGCTGTGCGGGGAGACCTGCACAACTATGTACGAGTGCCCCTCGACTTCGAGGGTCATGCCCGCATAGGCGCGCATCTTTCGTATCGGTTCGCTGGTCGAGGCGAAAATGCCGTAGCGTTCCGGCTCGCGCACGGGCGTGTTGCGCGGGAGCACGAGCTCGCCGCCGCCGGGCCGCTCGAGAATCAGGTCGTATTCCGTCTTGGTGTACGCGGGGATCCCGTGCGTCCCGCCCAGGGTCACTGGGCGCTCGCGGACGCGTTTGAGCGTGTAGCCTCGGAAGGTGGCGTCGAGTTCCAGGATGCTGGTGCGGGTGTCCCTGCCCCAGTTGAGCTGGATGGCACGCTCGCCGCCGGGCCGCTCGTAGAAGCCGCGGAAGAGCACGTCCACCATCTCGTGTCCGACGCCGACGAGCTTGATGGGCGCCGGGATCGAGTCGGGGTCGTCGGGGTTGGAGCCGCCGTCGTACTCCTCGATGTTGGTGAACCGGTCGCCGTCGTAGTCGAGGTCGCCGTCGGCGACGTCGGGGTCGGTGGCCGCGTGCGCCTGCTCGAAGTCGTCGTCCATGCCGTCGCCGTCGCGGTCATCCTGGCGCGCGCCGCAGAGGGGGCAGCGGACGAGCCGGTCGGGGACGATGTAGGTGCAGGTGCGGCTGACGCAGACGTGCTCGCCGGGCCGGGGTAGATACTCGTCCGGGTCGGTGGCGATGTCCACGGAGGGGTCGGGCCTCACCGGGTTGGGTGGGCCAGGGAGAACGGGGCCCGGGGCGAGGCCGCTGCGCACGACGGGCACGGGCGCCTCAGCCTGGGGCGGGGCGTCGTGCCAGAACGAGACGACGGCGACCGTGCAGACCGCGAGCACCGCTGCCAGGAAGAGCTTGTCCGCGTGCCAGAGCCACTGTTGTGTGTGTCGACGCCGCATGTGGGCTCACCGCCTTGTTTCGGGCGCGCTCCTCGTTTTCGTTCTTTCCGTTTACTCCCCCCCGAAGGAGTTGGTGGTGCCGGCCGTGCTTGCCGTGCGCGGCGTTGTTGCCTCCTTGAGGGCCGGGATCTCGCCGGTGATGTCTTCGTCGAAGTCCACCATCGAGATGGTCATGGTCACGCTCAGGATGTTGTAGTTCGGCATGCGTCCGACGGTGGTGGTCCTGGGCTGCTCGCGGACGTCGGCGCCGCCGACGACGGAGGGGGGGCGCCGGACCGTTCCGTAGCCCCGGCCCCCCATGCTGCCCAGGCTGCCTCTGCCATCGTAGGTGTCGGGTCGCCTGATGAGCTCGGCGTGCGGGACGTCAGAGCCCGCGGCCGAGGCCGCGCGGGCTGCGGCGGCTTCTTGCTCGATCCTGTCTATTTTTCGGTCCTGGGCGAGATAGGAGAGTCGCTCGATGACCAGGTAGTTGCGCGGGAAGTCGCCGTATGGATCCACGGGCACCTTGGCCGTGTTGACGAGGTCGGCCTGGAACTTGGCGAGCGACGGGTACTTGCAGGTGAAGGAGACGCTGAAGAGGTGTTTGCCGTAGAGCTTGCCGCCCGGCGCAGGCTCGAGCCGGGTGATCGAGTCAATGGACTCGACCCCGTCGTGGATGAGCAACATCAGGATGTCCTTGACGGCCGAGCGCTCCTTGAGCATGTCGTAGGTGACTTCCGCGGGCGGCTTGTCGTCGCTCAGGAATTCGGGGAAGCCGAGGTTTTCGACGTCCGGGTCGAGCTCGACGTGTTTCTTGGTGGCGAACCGGCGTATCTGGGTGCGGGACCGCTGGAGGTCGCCCAGGAAGAGGACGGGCTCGCGGGGCGACTTCTGCTCGTCATAGACGTCCTTGTCCCACCAGGCCAGGAGCCGTTCGATGAGGCCGGCGTACTCGGTCTTGGCCTTGTCGTGCTGCGCCTTGATCTGGTCGAGGTGCTCCGGGGTGGGGTTCTCCTTGCTGAGGCGTTCGAGTTCGGCCCTGACGACGCCGATCTTCTTCTTGAGCTTGCCCCGCTCGGAGGTCTGGAGGTGCATCCAGACGAGGGCGCCGAGGAACACGACGACGAGCGCGCCGACGACGACGTAAAAGGCGATATTGCTCTTCGATCCCATGGGTGTGTCTCCCTGGTTCAGAATTCGATGGGCACGTCCAGTTCGGCCTCGAAGGTGAACTTGGCCAGCTTCTCTTTATAGCGTTCGCTGCCCTCGAGGGGCTTGGAGTCGAGCACGGTCACGTTGCTGAAGTAGCGGTTGCGTTCCTCGAGCGCCTGGCGCAGGTCGTTGACCTGGCGGGCGAGGCGGCTTTCGGGGCTGCCGCTTCTCGAGGTGATTTTGAGGTAGCCCTCGAGCTTGACCCTGGGCTTGGCGCCGGTGGCTTTCCTGGTGGTGCCGGTGGCGGTCGGCGCCCTCGTGGGCATCCGCGTGTGGGACGGCGGGGGTATGGCGCCGCCCCTCGAGCCGCCCAACGAGCCGAGTCCGGCGCCCGGATCGGGGGGCCTGGCGCCGGGACCGGGGCCGGAGCCGGGGACGGTGAACTGGCGCTGGAGTTGATTGCCCGGGTCCTCGATGCCTTCGAGGATGATGCCCGTGAACCAGGCGTACGAGGGCTTTTCGCTCTTGATCGTTTCGATGAAGTCCACCCAGTAGAGGCGGGCCGCGCGCATCCGCTCGATCTCGGCGACATTGGCCTCGATCTTCTTGAGGTCGCGCCGGACGCGGCCGATCCTGGTTGCGTACTCCTGCCACGTGCCCTGGGTCCTCGTGAGGTCGTCGAGGGTCTGCCTGTCTTTGTGGGCGCCGGCCTGCGCGTGGAGGCCCCACAGGAGGGCCGCGCCGATGAGGCAGGCGGCGGCGCTGACGATGAAGACCTTCTTTTTGGAGAGCTCGCGCTGGTAGATGACGGCTTTGGGGATGAGGTTGACGCTCATGATCCCGCGGCCGGCTGCACGCAGGCCCAGCCCCACGGCGTCGCCCAGCAGGCGGCCCTGGGCTTTGAGTCCCTCGGCGTTTGCGCCCGGGGCGACGGGGACCCTGGCCAGCGGCGAGAGCGTTGAGACCTCGACCCGGAGCTTGTCGGCGAGGAACTCGGGGAGGCCCTTGATAAAGGAACCGCCGCCGGAGATCAGGACGCGCTGCACGGGCGCGGCCTGCGACTGCGATCGGTAATAGCCGATGGAGCGGCGGACCTCGGCGAGCATCCGGTTGAGCACCGTGCCGGCTGCGGCGGCGGCACGGCGGACGTTTTCGTCGGCGTGCCCGTCGCCGCCGATGGTCACGAGGCGCTTGAGTTTGTCGGCCTGGTCGAGCGGGACGTCGAGTTCCTTGGCGATGGCCTGGGTGAAGTTGTCGCCGCCGATGGGGATGCTGCGCGACCACAGGTTGATGCCTTCGGCGATGATCAGGTCGGTGGTCTTGGCGCCCAG
>Ga0180432_10002013_pt1 | contig 31082 bp, 42 predicted proteins | sample SS_ome_10_FD_132414 | JGI IMG/M metagenome (GOLD analysis project Ga0180432, IMG submission 132414) | Hypersaline lake sediment archaeal communities from the Salton Sea, California, USA - SS_1_MS_2 metaG | ecosystem: Environmental > Aquatic > Non-marine Saline and Alkaline > Hypersaline >...
CCGACAAGGGCCGCGTCCAACAGCCCGTCCTTGATCTTCTGCTCCGCGATCCACTCAGTCACGGTTACGCTGTCACCCGTTTGCCCGGCAACGTGACCGATGGGAAAGATCGTATCTTCCCCGCCGATGATGTAGATCAGCGACTTGCCGGAATTTGGCTTCACCTTGAACTTCGCCGGGATAGTAACGATAGAATCGTCACCACCCGTATAATCCGGGTTGTGTCGAAACCCGTTGTTGTCTGCTTTTGTCTGCGCCGCTTTCTGTTTCTCCTGTCGGGTGTGTTGCTGTGTCGGTTGTTCGTGGACGGTGGATCCTTCGGCGTCATCATCCTCCGGGGCGATCCCAACGATGGCAGCGAGCGAATACCTGCGAGCATACGTGATCGCGCTACCCGCCGCTTGTGGTCCCGGCTTATCGGGAGTGAGCCTGAGTGTCCCGCGTATCCACTCACCCGATGTATGTACCAGGGTTGTGTGTACACGGACAGCACCGTTGTTGGTATCACCCATCGTCTGGATTACGGCCAACCCGTTCTTCGTCAACGGCTCCCTGACCGCCGCCCAAACAGATGTCAGGTCACCGTATTTCGACTTGAAGAACGGGTTGGATGAGTCTTCCTTGTAGCCCCTGATTTCCTTCTGCACCTTGCACAGGGCTTGTGCAAGCTCTCCTACGGTTTCACTTTGATTCATGACACACTCCTCTCTGCCCCTTACGAGGCTTTTGGTTTGGATCTCATTATCATTTTGTATAGACGATGTGATTGTTTCTCCCCCGCCGCAGCCCTCGCCGCAGCCCTCGCCGCAGCCCTCGCCGCATCCCACGCCGCAACCCTGATTGACTCATCACCCGTCTTCAGATAGCGAATAACGACCTCCGGGGCATCCCATTTGTCAATTACGTCCAGCGCGCAAAGCCGGGCAAATTTGCGCAACACGTTTGTCGCATCATACATCCAGATCACTCGACGCTTTCTGGCGCAAGACTTGCCGTCTTGGTGGATCATTTCACCGCCAAGTTCTACACGGCAGACGATAGGGCCAGGGGCGTAATCAAGAGCGTCGAGGATGTCCTTTGACGCGTGCATCCCGGCATCGCACATCATCAACTCTTTGGCTTTCGATTTCATCCAGACGCCGGGACGAACGATCCGGTTATCGCCGTACCTAAGTTTTTTATCGGCTTTCAAAAAATGCCAGGCTTTCAAGACACACTCCTCCCTCTCACCTCAAAGGTGTTTTTTGTGGCCCGCTGCCCCCGCTCGTTGCCTAGCTCCAGTCTGTTACGTCTCGCTCCAGCAAGCGTCGGGTCAGTTGCTCCAGACGATCCACCTTCCGGGTGATTGCTAAAACCTCCTGCTCGCACCACTTGATCCGTTTGAACGCACTGGTCAACTGACCCCTGATACTGCGGACCCACTCTCTGCACATGACATGCCCCTATATCGTCTGTACTAGATAGAGGCATGCAAAACTGTTTTTGGGTCACCCCGCCGCAAAAATACAGGTGACGTGGATATGTAGGAGTCCACCGGCTAGGAAACAGGGGACGGACGGGCATTTGCTCAACCCTCCTGCCCGCCCGTGTTGGTGTATTCCCGGCTCGCGCCGGAAACAAACCTAGCGCGAAACGGGCACACCCCCACCGACCGCCGGTCCCATGAAGATCGCTGAAGAAGAACCTTCCGGCTCTGTCAGTGTCACTACATGGACGCTCGGTAGGGGCTTTCTGCCATATTGAATTTGATTTGCTCTCTTCATGGGACCAATTACAGGATACACAATTAAGAAATTCTGTCAAGTGATCCAGGTCACCTTTTTTAAAAAAATTTCTGTGATACAATAGAGGCAGGAGGATCCCATGATTAGACTGGTTGTTTTGTTTTTGTCCGTCATGGCCATCGGCTGCGGGGGCAGCGAAGACGCGGGGCCTACGCTTTGCGAACAAGCACAGGCCGCCTTTGAGCAGGGAATGACGGACGCCTGCGAGGGATACACTGACTGTTGCCTCTGTGATTGCTGGGCCGATCATCTCATCCCCGATCCGAACGAATTGGAGGATGGCAACTGCTACTGTGTGACGCCTACGATGTCCTGCCCCTGCACCTCTCAAGTAGAAAACTGCATTGAGAAGTCCTACAATTGGGGATATGACAACGTGGTGAACGACTGCACCTAGTCCCCCATGAAGATGATTGTGATCATATCTGGGGCTCTCCTTTTGGTTTTTGGTTCTGGAATCATTTATTACCGATGCGAGCATGCCGCCGACGTTGAGAAATGGAAACGCACGATCGATGAATCTAAAAAACGCACCGAGAAAATCATAAAGGAAACCGACGAGTGGCTCGAAAAACGAAGACGAGAGAGAGAAAGACTCGACGCAGAAACCGATGCGTTTCTCAAAAGCCATCCCATGAAATCCCTTGAAGACTACGAAAGCGACTAATACCTCGCTCCAATAGATGCCCCGGCCCCTATCGCGGCACCGCCAGCCAGCCCGACGATCAGCCAGAGCCACCACGATCGCCAGGGTGAGGCAAGCTTTTCCTCGCACATCTGCAATTGCTCGTCTGCTGCAGCCAGGTCAACCGCTGCATGTCCGGTCAGTGTGTCGAGCCTTACCCTTAAGTGCTCGTTCTCGCGGCCGAACTCAACGCAACCAAGAAGACCATCGGCGAAATCCGCTGTCTCACACGTGGTCTTGCCGGTTTCTTCGTCGGGCTCACATCTCTGCAGCGGTACCCACGGTTTCGGTGACGCTTCCTTTACAACAACCGGCCTGGTAGATGAACACGCCGCGAACCATGCAGCGAACAAAAAAACAAGGGCCCTCATTCCTGCCTCCCGAACTTCTCCCGGATCGCGTCCTCGATCGAATCGTACCGCTCGTCTATTTCGTCGTGCTTCGCAGCGGCCGCCTCGTCTATCTCCTCATGGGCCGGGCCAGTATTCGGCGCATCTGTTCTCACCGGTTCACGGCGCCGGCCAAGCAGCAACCCGATCGCCGCACCGATCGCCATCAGGATCCAGCCGATGAGAGGCACGCGCTTCAACTGCCTCCAGATCCATTGCAACGCCTTCATTCTTTCCTCCCGCAGTTCTGGCAAGCGGCCCCCACCTGTCGAGGCCTTCCGCATCCCGGGCACGTCTCGACGGCCGCCACCCCCTCGTCCGGGTACGGGACGATCCGCTTACAAATCCCGCATCGCGTCCCGGCCTTCTGGATCGTCTTGCAGGTAGGGCATGACGTCATGTGTACCGGCGGCGGTTTCAGTCGATTTCCGGACATCCAGCCACCCATTGGATCAACCCGATCGCGACAACCAGACCGAGCCCGGCGATGAAGACAAGATTTTTCAACGTCTACTTGTCAACGCCCTTGAGTTTCTGGACCGTTTTGGCGGCCGAGAACAGAGCAACGAATCCTCCACAAGCTCCCGCCCACGGCAAGAAATCAACCAAGCCCTTGAACAGCGCGACAATCGAGACGACTATCAACACCAGAGCGACCAGGAACTCCCTTGAAAAATATTTTGACCAGTCCATCGTTTCCTCACTTTCCCCACATCTCAAGTGGTAGGTCCTCTCTTTTTCTCACGTAGTCGCAGATCCCCTCGGCAACGGCCATGCCATAGGCCCGCTGGTTTATCGGGTCCGCGATCCAATCCGAAAACTCGGGGTCAACTCCGAATCCGGCCTCTACCAGAACGGCAGGCGGCGGGACCTTGCGCGGCCATAGTTTCGGGCCATACCTGCTATCAGGCATCTTGATTGTTTCTCGTCGCTCCGAGAACGAAATGATTTGCCCGAGCCTGCCGAGAACATGATCCGCCAACTCGATCGAGGCCCCGGACCATCTGTTGACTAGTGCGGTGTGGCCGAACCTCCACTTTGTCGGAGGGGGCGCCCCGCACTTCACACAGGGCACTCCGGCCCAGGTGACGGCGCCGCACTGGCATTGACGCTGGGGCGGGCGGTTGAAGTGCAACTCGATTGCTACGTGCTTCTCGTACCGCTCCCTGGCCCGCTTGACCTCGCGCTCCATCCTGCGAACGCTGACCGATAGGTTGCCAGAGAATTCCTTGACGTTGAATCCTTCGGCCCGGCACCTAGCATCGAGTGGAGCGAATGCCTCACGGGCGACGGTGCGCTCGCAAACACCGGTCAAGTTGCTTGCCCCGGGCGAACCCCGGGGATCCGAGTGCGCGTATGAGTACAAGACGATCAAGGGAAATCGTCCTCCTGCAAGACAACCTCGCCGATCTCGACCCAGTCGACCCCGACGTATTCGTCGGCGTTGTCTGTCTTTGCGCTGATCCATATCTGCAACGGCACACCTGTGCCGTGGGACTCCCAGTCAGCCGAGTTGATATCAAGCTCGCAGCTTATGACCTCCCCTTCGTCGGAGTCGACGTCGTGAGTGAATTGATACGCCCCGTCCGTGTTGTCCTCATAGGCCGGGTGTACGTCGTCCCACGTCGCGAAGGTTTCGGAATCAGATATCTGGATCGTAATGTGCTTGACCCGGGCCGTCCCGCCGTTGTCGATTGTGTGAAACCCCATCCTGATCCTGATTCGCTGCGAGCTGGTCGACGGGAACACCATGCAACGGGCACACGTTGATGTGGCAGCGGGCCCGGCGGCTGAACCAGGCCCGAAGTCGGTTTTGTCAAATGTGGTGGCGTCGCAGTACAGGTAAGGACCAGATCTCCAGTCGCTACCGATTATACAGGCCCCGCCCTCCTCCCATAGATGGGCCATGGTCGTCCGGATATCATCGACCGTGGACGACTCGATGATTGATGGAGGAGTAAGATCGGCAATGTCCGGTACGGTATGGGATACATCGCCCGGGTCTTCAAGCGCGATCCAGCCAGGTAGATATTGGTACGTCGCGCTGGTCCCTTCCTTGCCGTCAAATTTGAGCTCGGCCTCGAGCTCATCGGTGATGTCGGAACCCGTCAGCGTAAAGGTCGACAGGTACCAGGTGGGCGATGTGGCCGAAACAGTGAACTCATCGGTGTCGCCGTTGAAGGTCACCTTGCATGTCCAGTCCGGATCGCCGGTGGATTTGCAGGCCAGGGTATATATCTTGACTGTCTCCATGCCGGCGCGCTTGAAGACTTTGTACGTGCCGAGATCGTCTGAGCCTGATCCATATACAGATCCCTGTTTGTAAAACGGGTAGAAGAAATGATTGAACACGTTGGCACGGCACGTCTTCTGATTTCTCACGGCAACGACGTTGTCCCGCGCGATTTTTCTGGCAAGTGCGCTGTCCGGGTAATCGTCGTCGCCTAGTTTGCAGTTGGCGAAATTGGTATCGAGTAACGAGACCGTGCTGTCGCCAGGCTGGCCCATGGAGATCGTGTAGACGTAGAGCACGTTTCCGGCGTCCGCGTTGTGACTCACGATCAACCACTCATCGCCGACGGCCTCGTCTCTCAGTGTGATCTCGACCGTCTCCCATGTTTTCGTCGTCGACAATACGGCAACCTGGACCGCCTCCCTGTCTCCGATCTGGAATAATAGGCGTGTCGTGTGGCCAACGGTTTCAACACTGGTTTTGGCGTGGACAAATATTTTCAGTCGTCGATACCCCTGCCTCACCAACCGCTGACCTATGGGGACCCGGAACCATTCGGACCACCCTAGATCGTCCTCGCTATTCCATGTAATAGACGCCGGTACATTGGCCGGGAAGCATAGGTTATTCCTTCGTGTCTCGGCGTAGTTCGCGATCGCCGCGTTGACCAGTCCGCCGTCCGGGGCGTAGCGCGGCCACTTCCCGATCTTGAACGGTTCGAGTTGCGGCTCCTGATACTTTGTCCAGCGCCTCACGCCCATCACAGCCTCCGGCAGCCATCATCGCCGTCTGTGCCGATCTCGCCATCGGTACCGGCAAGAAAAGCCCATGCGTCCTGCTGGGCGGCCACGGCGTCGTCGTAGGGCGCCGTCTCGACGAAGTCGCCGTCACTCGGTGGATTTGTGGGCGCCGCCACGAGGTCAACATAGCAATCGTCCGCGCCTGGCCCGGAGCCCCTGCCTTTGATTTCCTCGATCTCCACGGAGGCTCCAGCAATCGGCCCGTAGTAATTGCCCGAGGCCCCGGAGAGCAACGCGATCTTGTCTCCGGCGCTGAATGCGTCGACGTCGTAAGTGTAACCTAGAAGATCCGCGAATTCGTCAGGGTAGAGAGTGATCCGAGGGTATCCCTTGGCGCCCTCTGCCTCATACGCCTTGACCTTCGCGCTCGGGGCAATGGGCTTGTAGTTCGCGTCGTGGATCCCGATTTGCCAAAGCAATGGCTCGCACAACCCCTGCTCGATGTTGATCCCCTCCTCCATGACCTGGAAGTATTGCGACGATATCCCCCGGTCGCTGTTCTTTAGGTCCGGCGTCATCGTGCAGGTTATCTGCACGACTTTCCCGGCCTTCAGGTACGGGAGATAAGGAAGGAGTGCCTTGATCCGCACCCGGGGGCAGGGCACGATCGCGTAACGGTCCCAGAGTACGGCGAACATCTGTTGCAGGTACTGAGGCATTCCGCCCATGTCCTCGCTGGCCCATGACGTGTTCTTGATCGTGTTGTCGTAAAGCGTCTTGACGTCGGCCTCGAACCGCTCGGCCAGGTCTTCAAATCTCCGCTTTCCGTCTCCCAGCACGCAAATGATGTGCCCGTAAAATTTATCTTCCGGCGGGTAATAGTTGATGTTGATCTTGAAATCCGCCATCGGGGGCCTGCCCGGATCGAACCTGGGGGGCTCATGCAATATGGACTCGTCGATCGTGTACGAGTCGCCGTCTGCCGCTTCTTCCCTCGACAGCAAGCGTTGCAGCCCGATCGTTCCGTCGTCGTTCTCGACCGGGAACAAAAGGCAGGGACGCAGGATGTTGTCTGCCAACCATTCGTCCAGGTCCTCGCTCTCGTTGATCACGAATTTCAGATCGACGTCCTGGATGTAGCCCCGCATGGCCTCAATGCCCGAGATATCGATCAGGCTCTCATCGATGCCGGCGCCCCATCCCTCGGGCAAGGTGTCATAGTCTCCGTTCGTGCCGTCGCCGGTCGAGCACAGGAATTCCAGGAACACACCGATCGGATCTTGATTCGTGAAGGCCTCGTGTGAAATGACCTGTTGGACCTCTGCCCCTGAATTATGAAAAGCCCTCGCGACCGCGTATTCATCAGGAGCAAGCCCCCATGTGTCAAGTGCAAGCATGCGCCGACCCGCATTGTCATTACCGAAAGGGATCAGGGGGTTGGAATCCGCCGGGTCATCGGTGCCGAAATCGACAAAAACGAGGGTGTCGAGAGAATCGACCCAGATCGAGCAGGTGCTTTTTTCGAGATAGCGGATAAGTTCGTTGTCAATCTGTATCCATCCCGAATCCTCGAAGCCGGCCGCGTCCTCTACCGCCGCACACCAGTAGGTTATGAAGTCTTCGGTCTGGGGTCCGTTTGTGTACCCGGTCAACGCAACTTTTAGTTTCGTCTTCGCCAGCGTGTCCCCGATCTTGCACTTCAGCCGTTTTAGCTGACCCGCGATCTGCAACTGCCACACGCCCGGCCTGATTTCCGCCGTGCCCTCGTCGATGAAACCACGGATCAGCACGATCGCGTCTGCCTCGTCGTCGTCTTCGTGGTTGAGGTAGAGCACGGCCTCCCTGGTGTACATCTGCGGGGGTCTGGAGTAGACGCCTAGTGTCCGGGTGTTGCCTTGTGCATCTGTCAACGGGTGGTCTGCATCCGTGGATCCGTACATGCCCCGGGTCACGGCAAGGTGGGTGCCGTCCGTGACCTCGGTTACTCGGAGAGTTTCGCGATCAATGTATATGTCCATGTCGGCGCTGAACCCAGAGGTATCGGCCACGACGATCGATCCGTCGCCCGCAGTGATTGCGGTCGTAACCGTCGTGTACCCGTCCGACATGTCGGCGCTCGAGAACAACTTCGTGATCTCCGAGTCCTTATCGATGATCGCGATCGATGCGCTCGAGGGCTCCGTCTTTCCGTCCAAGGGCTTGACCACCTGGCCCGAGACCTGGGGTTTTGTCTGCGAAAACCAAGGCCTGATCGGCCGGTTCGTTCCCGAATCCTCGGGGCTCCAGGATGGAGTAAACGATCCGTACCGCTCCCGGATCCCTATAATGTCGAGCCAGAGATAGCCCCGGAAATTGCTCGACCCAACCTTGGCGAGAAAGTCAGAGCTTGCCATCAGGACCCCTGGCGTCGCATCCGAAACACGACCTTCTGGTAATATTCTTCGCCCGGACTCTCCCGGTTGATGCCGTCGAGTAGATTCGGATCGTTGTCGACGATCAGCGCATACTTACCCTCGTCGTTGTTGTCGAAGTCAGAAGAGTCTGAATAGTATTGAAAATATGTGCCCTTGCTGGCGTCGTCCCGCCACCATTTCTCGAGCGACTCATTCGTGCCAGCCTCGGCTTCGAAAAACTTGGCTGGCGTGATGAATTGCAGCTCAACTTCTCGGATCCTGTTCTTGTCACTGTTGCGACTCCATGAAAACCGCTCACACGTCCCGTCCATCGTGATTTCTGTTGCGGGTCCCGGGGAGTCGGCCCGGTCCTTCGTATCTATCTTGACTCCCATGTTGGCGTAGAATCCGTGTTGATGCTGGTTGTCGGAATCAAGGGACGCGGCGCCCGTATCGTCGGCCGCGTCACTGAATCCGTAAAGATCGCCACAGTGCGTGTCCGTGTTGTCGCTGCCGTGTGTGCCAGTTTTCCACAGCAGCTTGCCGGTCCCGCCGAGATTGATTGTTGTGGTGCCGTCGGACCCGATGCTTATCGTTACAGACGCAGCAGCGCCGCCCAGGGCCTGGATGGCTGCCTGATGTGCCGCCGCAACAGCCCGCATGTCGTCGTAGGTCCCAGTTGCGATTGATGCGTTCTGTTCGCCCGCGTCAAGCTCGAAATCAATCCACTTGTTTGAGTCCGTTATTACTACCTCGGAAAGAAACGCGGGGCTACCCATCAGGACCACTCCTGTCTACGCTGCTGCGGATTGCGCCGGCGTTGCTCCGCGTCGCTAATATCAACGATGGTCCGGCCGACCTCCCGTCCCCCGAGTTCAACGATGATCGTTTGTGTGTGCTCGCTCGGTGGCGAAGTTCGCATGCTCTCGGATCCCCCCGCAGTACCCCCGGCGTAACCGGCACCGCCCCCACTTGCGCCTCTGGCTGTTTCGGCTGCGTTCATGCCGGCAAGTGATGCGTACAACCCGGCGGACGTGAAATGCTGGGCCGCGCTCCAGAAGTTGAAGTTGCCCAATGCGCCGAAACCCTCGGCCGTCTCCTCGATCACCTTCGGGACGGCCCGGGCGATAATGGACGCTATCCTGACCGCCGCCTGCTGCTCCTCACTCTGGGCAACCGCCGTACCCAGTGCCTCGAACATGCCGATCGAATTTTCGATCACCTTCTGCCGCGCCTGCTCATCCCGGATGTTCTGCTTAATTGCCGAGACCGTGCGTTGATGTTGCTGCCTCCTGTACTCCTCGTCCAGCCTCGCCCGGGCGTCGTAGTATTGACGGTCGGCCTGGATAATCAAAGAGCGTCGCCGCTCCTCAAGCGACACCTGCTCCTGTCCGGATCTCTCCAGGTCCTCGACGATCTTGTCGCCGATACCCGCGAACTCCTCTCGCGTCCGTCTGGCCAGATTGAAAAACCCGCCGCCGCCTGGGAAGAGGACACTCGGGCCTGACGGTCCCCTCCCTTTCTTCTTCTTCTCCTCCTCGTCGGCCTCCTTCTGTTGCTCCATGGCCTTCTTCATCCCGTCATTGAGGCCCTTTTGCTCCTCCTTGAGGAGACGGGCCTTGGTGATAGCGATGTCACCGAAGGCAAACCAGGCACGGACGTATTGGTGAACGAGATCGCTATCGTATTCGTTGTTGAGCTGCTCAATTGCGGTCGCGTTTTCGCGGAGTTTCTCTGTGATCCCCATCATTGCGCCATAATACGTGTCCAGCTCATCGTTGACCTTTTTGAGACGCTTCTCGTACTTCGTCCATCCCTCTCGTTGTTGTTTCTCGCTTTCGATCCAGTCGTTTATTGACTCGACCAGGTTGTCTGTGCTCTTTTTCGCATCGTCGAGAGTCTTCCCCCACGCATCGGCTTCGGCCGAACTGCTCGTGAACGCCCACGCCAGAGCCCCGATTGCGGCCACGCCGGCCATGACTGCTATTTCGAGGAGGTTGAAACGGCCGAGCATATAGGTCAGGGTTCCGGTATAGTACACTACATTTCCAGCAGCGCCCCCGACGGCACCCCCGAATGCAGTCAGGACCTGCCTCCCCTTCTCGGTCTTCTCGTTGAACTGCGACATCGCCATCCCGGCATCTTTCGATACCAGATTCATCTGGCGCATGTTGGAGGCTGCGCCCGAGATTCTCTTTTTGGCGCTATTCACCCCAGCGGCTGTGCGGTCGCTGGCGGTAATGGTGACGTTTACGTTTTTTGTTCCCTTCGCCACTTTCGATCAATCTCCGCTGCTACAAAATCCCACGCCTCCCGATACGGGGGAGGCATGAGGGCTTGCTCGGTAAATGAGGCCTTCCCGTCCGCCGTTCTGAAGTCGTTGACCAAGTCGACGACGTCGCGACCAACTACCCGGGCCGGGCACCTGTCGAGGTAGATCGGGTCCTTCGGGTCTCCTCGCTTCAACTGGTACGGCGCCGGCTCGGTACATCCCTTGTTCCTCTTCAGTGTGGGGTCTCGGGCACATCTTGAGCAGTCGAAGTCACCGTCTTGTCGCCAGACGTAGATCGTGATCTGCTCTTTTTTTTTGTGCCCAGTGTGTTGTAGCGGGCAATCACCGACTCAAGAGCAAAGAGCAGCCCGGCCTGTTCATAGAGTTCGACCATGTTCTCGGACGCCACCGGGACGGCTCGGCCACGAACCCGAATCTCCTCGGTTTCAAATCCAATGTCGCTAGGGATATTGGCATGTCCCTTGACCCCATATTTGATCCAGTCACGGGCCGCGTCCTCGAGACGCTCTTGCTGTTCGGGAGTCGGCCCGGAATCCTCGTTTTTTTTCTTGGCGTCCCGGATCTCCTGGGAGATGTCGGCCATGCGTCGCCGCAGCTTTGATTTGAGCGGCCCGGGCACGTAGCCGATCAGAAACACGGGGGCGTCCTCCGTTTTCTCGGCCTCAGCCAGCCACTCCTCAGCCTCCGCCATCTGCTCCTGTGCTTCTTTCTTGGCCTTCTCGTCGCCCTTGTCTTCGGCCGCTGCAAGCATGGCCTCGCCCACTATCAACCCGTGCATGGCTCGCAGCTCGTGGAGGTTATATGCCTCGGTCGCGCTCAGGTCTGGGATCAGCACCTGGTCTCTCATCTCTGCCTCCGGCCTACGTCGCGGCGCCACTGAACCCCATGGAGAACAACGGATAGTCCGTGTCGTCCGTGTTCTGGCCCGGGTTATTGATCTTCAGCTTCAGGGCAGCCCCGGTCATCTCCTCGGGATAGTCTCCGTAACCGGCCTCAATGATTTGGACTGCAGGAACACCGATCGCCCATGCTTGCATGTTGTCGAGCACAGAGGAGATAAACGCGGTTCTTTCGGTCTCGGCCGCCAAGTCGGTCCAGTGCTGGTTGTCGTGCAGCGTCTTGATTACCAGCTCCGGATCGGGATCGGAGTGGTGCCAGTTGATACGTCCCTGCGCTCCGCTTGATCCCACGATCGGCTTGGGCTCCAGCCCTGGGTTGAACGAAAAGGAGGCGAGCGGGATGTCCTGGCTGTCCAGATAAAAACTGTCGGACAGGAGAGGGGATGCCTTGGCGAAGTCGTCCTGCGCCTCAACCCGATTATCTTCGCTAGCTGCAAAGTTGTCGACCAGCCACTTCATGGTGACGTAGGGGATCTCGCCGGCCGCGATTTCCTCGATCAACATCGATCCGGCGCAGCCCAGAAGCTCCAGCATGTGTCTGTCAGTCGCTCCGGCGCCCCTGTAGGCCTTCAGCCCGTGGTATGTGGTCATCTTGCCCGGGGAAGGCTTCAGGACGTCTACGGCATAGAATGTATCGCCGTTGGCCGGGTTTGTGGAGAAGTCCGGAAATACCGTGATCGTCGTGGTGCCCTCACTGGATTGAATCCGAGAGATGCACCGCATCTGCAGATCGGGCGTCCCGTCCTCGTCGGCGTTGACCAGCACGAAATCGCCGATGGCCCAGCCCGGATCGTCTCCGTCCGCACACTCCAGGGTAGAGGCAGAGCCCCCGGTCACCTTGTCAGCGCCTCCAGCTAGTTGGGAAAGGCTAAACCCCATGTATTGCGCCAGCGTGACAATAGGGCTCGTCCCTCGGGCCGCAGCGGCCGTTTTCCCGCCCCTGAGCTGTAACTTACAGGACAACTCACCCTGATCCGCACCCATGATCGCAGCGTCCTTGCCACGGGCCGCCTGGGATCGCTGAGTCATTGGTTGCAGCGGATTCTGCTTGACTGCGACCTCGATCGCCTCTGCGAACAGAGCCGAGTAAGCACCGGGCGCAGCGGCCAGGCTTGCGGCCGTCCCGTAACTCAAGCCCCTGTACTGCTCGTTCATGTAACGTGTGGCGTATGCCATTTTATGCTCCTCCGTAATCTGGATCGGTGAAGTACTCGACCAGAAAGGCCAAGACGGTCCACCAGTAAGTGCCTTGCTTCACGAGGTCTGGACCGGATGCCCGACCCTCAGTTTTGATGAGCAAGACGCCCTCGGGCCTGTTCTCGGATCGGATTACTTGGGCGATGATTTGCTGCAGGTCCTTGTCTCTACGGTCACGTGACGCCTCGTAGTCTCCGACCATGTGGCCGATTGCGATCTCCACCGTCGCTAGGCTCGTGTTATGGGCGGTCTGGCCCGGGGTGACGATCGAATCGGGAACCACCCCGTGGATCATGAATTGCCTGTCGAGTTCGGACGTGGCCAGCTCCTCGGGGTCTTCGTTGTAGTCGACCTCGTCAATTTTGGCGAAAGCGTCCTTACCGCCGACATCGGTACCACCCGATGGAGTCAGCCCGGCAATCAGGGTTTCAATGGAGTCGCAGATCGCACTTGGGGTCGTGTTATTCATCAGTGCACCAGGGTTATGGCGATGGCCATCTCTTCATCCTCGTCCTTGACCAGGTCGTCGTCCTTGTCGAGATAGATCAGGGTAGGCATGGCGTACTTGGCGGCCTCCAGGTACCCGGCCTTTTCCTCGTCGGTTATCCTGATCCGGGATGCGATGACAGCCTCGACATACGCAATCTCGGTTTCGCGGATCTGGCCACGGTCCAGAATCCGGTTCGCGTAGATCGGATCGCCCTCGCTGTCTCGCATCTGGCGCAGCTCGCGAGCCACGCGCTTATGTGCGATCTCTATGGCCTGGGTCCAGTCGGTCCAATCGCCCGGTTTCTTCCCCTTCCATTCCGGATGCATGTCGTCGATTTCTTCGGTTGTAACCAGTGATTCGTTGAACGGCCAGGCCACGCAATCGAGCAGGAAGCGATCCTCATACGCGGTCTCCGAAACCTCCCACTCCACCTTGGCAACGTAACCGTAGGCTTTCTCCCATGCGTCGGTATCGGTAGAGTCGATATCAACGTAGAAAATGGCAGTACTCCCCACCTGGGTCAGCGCTTCGTCTTCAAGAATCGCGTCGCCGTTCGTGTCGTACACCGTGACCGTCGCGCTCGCGTCGTCAACAGTGGTCACGTCTTCGCCGTCGTGCCGCAGGTGGAAATAGATCCGGGTGACTGCCGTGTTGTACTTCACGCCCTGAATCAATCCTTCGATCATCTCAGCCTCCGATTAGGAGATTGATCACGATCGCGAGTCCGCCACCGATTGCCGCCGTGATCGCGTAGGTCCCGATGCGCCAGGTCGTCGATGTCTTGCCCGTGATCAGAGCAACTTGCTCTGCGATTTTGCCAAGCCTCTTGCCAGTCCCGTTGGTGTTCTGCGCCGTCTTGACCACCGAATCATCGAGGTGGCGTATGTCGGTCTCGCAAGCAGTAATCCGCTGGCCATGCCGATCCTGGCAGTCAAAGATCCGCTGGTGATCCTCACGATTCTCTTCGCGGGCCTGCTCATGCGAGCGGACCAGACGCTTGATGTCCTGGGCCAGCATTTCGTTTGTGACAGCCTCGCTCACCGGTTACACCCCGGAATCATTACCCCGTCACCGTCCACACAGTCGGGGTGACAGAGCGTTGGAACCCAAGAGGGAATCCACAGGCCCAGAGAATCCAGGACGTCGTGCCTGTAGTAGCAAGGCACGCGCTCTGGCTCAGTGGGCGACGGCATGCACTTCATGGTCGGACACGGTGGGCACTCGCAAGGCGGACAATCCATTTTCTGAATCTCCGGCTTGAGCCCCTGGCTTATTCCGCCACACGCCCCGAACAGCATGGCGCACAGTATCAGCGCAGCGATCGCCTTCATTTCTTTGCCTCTTTCTTTTTGGGTTTGCGTCGCGCCGGAAGTCTGGACGCTTCGATCAACACTTCCTCAATCTTCTCTTCCGAGATGTGCCGAAGCTTCCGATGTATCTCCCGGGCCTTTTCCTTGATCTCGCTCATTGCTTTCTTCCCCTCCCGCCCCCGCGTCCACCGCCCCGACCCTTACCGGGTCCGTTTCCACGGCAACCGCCTGTGTTCTTGTTTCGTCTCCCGCCGCCGCTTCTGCCGCGACCCTTTCCGCCACCAGTCTTTTTTCCGTAGGCCATGTGATCTCCTATTGGTTTTGTACCTGCCGCCTCACGCGAGCGGTGATGTCGTGTACCTGTAACTGAGTAAGTTTCGTTGGGAGCACCTGGAAGAATTGGATGGAGCCGTCGTAAAAGTCCGCCCCGGTGTAATCAGCACCCACAGTCAGGCGATCTACATCGCTTTGTGCAGTCCATGCGGTTGCATCACTATCCATGAGCAATGCTCCGTTAAGATATAAATCGGTATCTCCCGACTCACCGGACATAACAATTATGTTGGTTTGATTCGTTATCCACCGCGCACCAACAACCGCTTCAGCAATAGATCCTATTTCAGTGTCGTGAATATAAAGATCGTACTCGCTGTTGGTTGTGTCGTGCCACAAGTAGGTGCGGTGAGCGCTTGCCCCGTCATCCGCATCAAAAAACATGCGATCCGTTGCACCGTCGTAGTCAAAATCCGGCTTGAAGACAATGACTATGCTCAACGGATCGTTGTCAAAGATGCCCGTGTTGATTGTGCCTTGTAAGTACCCCGTAGTCCCATCGTAGGTGTAGCCGCACAGCGTATCCTTGCTTGCCGTCCCGTTGACTGACAGGGTGTTGTTCCCTGCCGTGTCACTCAACAAGGTTGAGTTGCAGAACGTCCAGGTTGTTCCAAGGTTCTGGTGCGCAAACGTAGTCTGATCGTAATAGTCTTCGGCTTCATCGGCGGTGAGCTTGGCATGGAAAACCTTGACGGAGTGAATGGTGCCGTCGAAGTTGTTTCCTCCGAGACCATCATAATCGCCAACAATAAAAACCGGAGGCTCTTTTGGTGTCCATGCAGTGGCACTGCTGTCAAGAACCAGGTGCCCGTTGAGGTACACATCAGTATCCCCCGACGTGCTGCTGGCAACTATCGTGTTTCGCTCCCCGACTTTCCAATATGCCGAATAGGAAGCAGCTGCAATGTTGTCTATACTTGTGTTTCCAAAGCGCACGTTGATCGCGTTCGCCCATGCGTTGGGGTATTTCGACATGCTGTAACGACTGCCAGCGTTATCTGTGCAGTAAAAAAACGAATATTCATCCTCGTCGTAGTCAAAATCCGGCGTGAACTCAATCACGATGGAAATGGGGTCACTGTCGAACTCATGCCCGCACAGATCGTATTGCAGACAATCCGTTGTTCCATCCAAGGTGACGCCGTCGGAAACCGAGAACGTAGGCGACCCGGTGACCGTGGCTCCGTTGTCCTCACAGCTTGTCTGAGATCGGAAATCGTCGGCCCATGTCACGCCCCGCATGCGTTCGGCGGGTAGGGTGAAGCGGGTTACCTGCCCCGCCTGTACCGGGAGGGCAAGCAGGAGGAATGCTATCAGGAGTCGTTTCATTTCTCTATCGGCTCCGCTTGGGCTTCCTGCAATTCATCCAGGCGCTCATCTCGCAAACGCTTCAATAGCCGCACCTGTGCAAGCGAGCACTTGTGCCGGTGCGCGATACCCGCCAGGCCGCCGTTCACCTCCGGGTTCTTAAACTCTTCAAACACGGCCGCCATCTTTTCGTCGTCCAGGTCGGCCGGGCCGGCCGCATTCACCGGCGCGGGATCCGCCGTCAACTGCTCGGCAGTCATCCCCTCCAGCAGCGCGCGTGCCCTCGCCTCATCGCCCGGGTTCTTGTTGTCAGACAGCACCATCGCGCCGCCACCCAACAGCGCCAGTGCTCCGATTGTCGCGATCGCTTTCTTCATACCGGCCTCCTAGTACAGCACTTTGACCCAGCAGGTTATGGCCCCGTCGTCACCGCCACCGGAATTTGTATCGTAATTGACCCGGCAGTGATGCAGCGGCACGTGGGAGAGCAGCAAGATCGTCTCCTCGTCAACATAAGATGCATTGTGATCGTTGTCGCCCAGCTCAAGGAATGCGGTTGTTACGTCGACGTAGGAGGCATCGGCGGGGGTCGTCTCTGTGTCCGAGCTACACTCGATGGTATATGTTGTGGTGTCAGTCGGAGTGGTGGTTGCCTTGCAATGCACAGTCACGCTTTGGTAGCCGGAAAGATCGAAGTAGCCGCAAACAGCGGATGTGCCCTGCGTAATGCCGGACAAGTCGCACAACTCAATGTTGTTACGATGCTCGCTAAGCGGGTCGGCCTCCTCCATCCCGACCTTCTTCGTGGTCCAGGATGTGCCCGCTATCACCAACTCGCCGTGATCGTTCGCCACCGGCCTTGTCGCGTCCCCGTTCGCCGTCATGGCAGCCTTCTGCGAAGTACGCGCCTCGACCATTATCTGCGGCCCGTCCGTGGCCGCTGTGCCGTCTTCCGTGGCGTCCCAGTCGTCCATTTTCTCGGCGGCCGTTTTGATGGCGGTGTTCAAGACTTCCAGGGCGGCGAGATCAACCCTCATAGCATCTATGTCCACGACCATCAGATCGTTTGACAGGGACGACGTTGTCGCCTGCTCTCCACCGATGGCGACGATCCGATCGAACCTGACGTCAGCAAGGGTGTCGTCCTGTGCATCGAACGCACAGCCCACGGCCATGTAGTCGACGTCTGAAGACTGCCAGCCATTGCCGGTGTTCCCGGAAGCGTTTGGCTCGTCTATGGCAAGCCTCACGTTATTCCAGCCGGCCGAGAGTGTATCGTCATCGACCCGCCACTCGTTGTAATGGCTCGCGCTCGTGCCGAGACGTAGGAAACAATGATCAATATCGGTGGTGGCCGAGACATAGAGCGGTAACAGAAAAAACCCGCCGTTGCTTGCGTACTCCTCGACGTCAACCGATGACAGGGTTCTGTAGACGGCACCATATACGGTGTTGGCGGCTCCATCGACCTTGTCGAACTCGATCGAGTAATGACCCCAGACGTGGTTGACATCAACGGCCAGGCCGCTTGTGTCCGTACTTAGTACGGTCCAGCTCGCTACCGATTCGCAGTTATCCAAGACCTTGAAAGACTGGCCGTGTGCGGGCAGAGCCCACATCAGAGCCAGGATGAGAATCAATCGTTTCAACATTTCAGCCTCCGTCCTCCGGTAAGTACAAGTGCTGCAGCAGCAACCGCAAAAACCACCGGATCATTTCTTTACATTCACCGTCACGACGGAGGCCGGCCGGATCGTGCGTGTAGCTCGCCGGAATTCGGCCGCCGCCCTTTCGTGTTGCCGTCTCTCGTCCTGGGTAATCGCCAGCATGTTCTCGATCTTTCGGGCCTGCACCTCGCGGGCGTACCCCTCGATCTGTCCAGGGCTAAGGGTATTCCACCAGTTGCAGAACCGGGCCGCAGCATCGACGTCCTTCTCCATCTCGGACGGCCTTAGCCTGTAGCTGTCCAGATCATCGTCAGAAAGATTGACCACGGGTTCGGAGATATTCGATCGTTCGGTCTGTGATAGATCGCCCCACCAGGATTCAAAAGAGGCCCTGACCGGGTCCTTTGTTTGGCACCCAGCCAGGGCCACGATTGCCAATGCCAACACGAGCGGTCGCATTATTGCCCCGTCTTGAAGAACTCCACGATCCGCGCTTTCTTCTCGAAAATCGTGGCCTTCAGATCGTATTTGGGAATGTTTCGTTCCCGTGCCATGCGATCCAACTCGCTCTCGGGCGACGCCTCGATGTTCGGGGGAGGGGCGGCCGGGTCCGTGTACCACTTCGGAGCGATCGACTTTACGGCCGCGTTTTTCAACTCCTCGCGAGTCATCGCGCCGCTTTCAACCACTTCGTCTGGGTCGTACAAGATGGACCCGATTTTGCTCCCGCCCGACGCTTTCGCGGTCGGCTTGTTCTTCAGGATCAGGTACACGATGATGTTCTTGTCTTTAATTCGCCGCGATCCGCGAATGGTCAAGGGTTTGCCCGGATTGTCCGGGTCGTTGATCCGCAAGAATGTTGCCTCCGGGATCTTCGCGCCGGCCGGGGCCTTTGCTGGATCGTCGAAGTACCTGGGACCTACGGATGTCTCGGCCCTCAACCGATGCCAAAACAGCACTCCGTCGGGCTTTGGGGCCTTCTTTTCCTGCTCGAGTTCCTCATCGCTTTTCTCGAGGTCTTCGAGCTTCTGGCTGGCTGATTTCTTCGCCATCACTTCCTCCAAGAGTTCTGGAATTGACAGGACCGCCGGGGCCCCTTACGAGGCCCCGGCTCGCTCCAAGCGCTAGTCCAGCCACTTCCGGTAGTACTGGATCTGGATACCGTAAACCGTGGCATCCGCAATTGTGGTCAGGTCGATTTTTGCCTTGATTGCGAGGAAGTCGTCCCCGGGGTCACCGGTTATGGTGCTACCGTCGATCGTCGACCAGGACGTCCAATTCAAAACATTGGCCGCCTTGTCGGCCACGGCCGCACCGTCGGTGTCACAGGCATCGTCCGGCTCGCCACTGCCGATGGTCGACGTGTCGACCTTCAGGACCTCGTAGGTAAAGACCACAGCCAGGGTGCCGGTGCCTGCACTTTCGGAGTTACTCCATAGTGCACGCAACCGTATGTCTTCGGTCAGGTCGCAATCGTTCGGAATCGGAAACAAGACCATGACGGCCTCGTCGTCCGCGTCGGTAGTGACGCCCAGAATCCCGGACGTATTGATCTCTACGATCGAGGGGGTGCCATTGCCGGCGCCCACGACGGTTGAGGTCGTGGTGATACCTCCATCATTCGCAGTCGACACTGCGAAGTGGATCGGGGTGAACGGTACCCATGCGATCGTCCGATCGATCACGAAGTTCTGGAATCCAGGCGACGCGCTCCGAAGTTGCTCGTGACTGCCGGCAGTCGACGTGCGGGTCGGGGTGATGTCCCCTCCGCTCGCCATCGGGACGGCAACCAGAGTCAAGAGAGCGGCCAGAATGGCCAGAAGAAAAACGACCCGCGTGTTCCCAGGGGTCTGCTTTATCAGGTTTCTGCACTTCATCATTTTAGTTTTCTCCTCTCAGTTAAAACGACAGGTTGACGCTGTCGCTACTCGTACTTCACGCTCTTGCCCCAGCAGTGCGCGTAGGGCAAGGGCCATTCGCAGGTGTATTCGCCGACCACCATCACCTCGTCGTAGTCGCCCTTTTTTCCAATCGCCTCGGGGTGGAAGACTCGATCCGCACTCTTGGGACCGACGCCCACGAGCTGGTAGCTGCACAACAGCGCGTTGACGTCCATCTCGTCGGTGCTGATGATGTCGATTACCTTACCCTGTACTCTCAGGGCGAAAACGTGCGATCCGAAAATCGCCTGTGCCAGCTCGGATGCCTCCAGGCGCCCGTAGGGCTGCGCCCACTGATCGATCTGATCGTGCTGGTAGTCGGAGACCGCCAGCATGAAGGGGCCGGTCGCACCCTTTCGGGTGCACTTCCGGACCATCTGCTGTACGTCCGGGTAACTGATGTTGTCGGATCCGAAGTCCACATAGTTCGTGCCAGCGATCCGCTCATAGGCACCGTCGAAACGGCCGGCGGTGTCTTCGCCCGAGCTTGCCTGGTAGTCGGACCACATGATTCGGTACTGCAACTGCTTCTTGAGACTGACAGCCGCTTCCAGGGTGTATTGGACGATCTTGTCCATGTTGCCCTCGGCGTACTGCTGCATGTAGCGAGCAGAGCCGGAGACCTTCACGGACTCCAAGAATATGTCGGTGTCGGTCGTAACTTCGGTTGCCTGCTTTACGGGTCCGGCGGTCGGTGAGTTCGAGCTCTCCTCGTACGAGGTGCCGAACACAAACACGTTGTCGCCGTCGCTGTGTGCGGCGTCGGCCCCCGTGAACTTGGAGCGCGTGCAATCGCTGAAGGTCAGGTAGTCGTCGCTGGTACCAAGCTCGATCGCTTCGTCGCCGCAAATCACGATATCGCTGGGCCGACAAACCTTGTCGGTCAGGACTACAGTGGTCACTCCTGCAGCGATCCCGCCGTTTAGGGTTGTGCGGGCGGCCAGATGCTGTTTTTCTTTGTACTTGTAGGCCCGCTGTCCGTAGGGCACCATACCGTCGGCGGTTCGCAGATTCTTCAAGTTCGGCGAGACCATCGACAGGATGGGGGTTTCCGGCCTCATCTGCAGCGCCATTGTGTTGGCGTATGCCTGATGGAGACCGACCAGCTCGTCGCTGGCAACTCCGTCTCTTACTAACGTCATGTCAAACTCCTTTGCTTTTTACTGCTCCCATTCGATGCCTAGCTTGAGACGCTGGATCTGCGAGTCGATAACCGCGATCTCGCCAGACGAAAGAGTGCCGTATTTCTGGCCCTCGTCTCGTTTCTTCTCGAGCTTCTCGATTTTTTCGGCGTTCGTCTCAGAGCCTTGGCGCTGATGACCTCCGGCCGCTGCGGGTGCTGGCGAACCGAACAGGGCAGGTCTGGTCTTCTCCTGATCGGCTAGCCATTGCTCACGGTCGAGATCCTTGTCGGCTTCCTCCGCGAGCTTGAGCTGCTCGGCGAGGATGGGGCGGTATTCGGGCAGGGCTTTTGATACGGCCTGGACACGGTCGAGATGGTCGATCCGATTCTTGAGCTTCTCCTTCTCCTCTCGCTCCTTCTTTAAATCGGATTCCAGCTTCTCCTGGGTAGACATCGATTCGCGCTCTTTCGCATCCTTGAACTTCCGGAGATCGGCGAGCTCCTTTTCCATCGCCGCCTTCTCCTTTTTGAGCGCTGCCTCACTCTTGCCTTTACGCCGTCGGTCCTCGAGTATCTTCTCGAGCTTTTTCTTGTCGACCCGGTCCAGGTCCTCTGGATCGTCCAGGTCGTCATCGTCGCTGGCGTCGTCGTCTTTGTCCTTGCCCTTGTCGTCCTTGCCCTTGTCGTCGTCGCCCTTGTCGTCGTCATCGGTGGAGTCGTCACGCGAACCCCCACCGCCGCCGCCATCGTCTCCTCCGTCGTCGGCGCAGCACGCGATAAGGTCAGCCATCCAGGTCTCCGATCGGTCGTCAAGCGACTGTTCGGGGTCGAGACCGTCATGCAGTCCGTTGATTCTCATGTGTTCCTCCGTCCGTCATGCGGAAACAAAAAAAGCCCCGGGTAGCGTCATGCGCTACTCCGGGGCTCGGTTCTTCCGTAGCCTCGCTGGTCTTTACCTACAGACTATCTGAGTCTACGGTCTCCTCTCGGCACACACGGAAGGGATCGCCGGCACGAAAAGAGACCGTGTACTTGCCGTACCGGCCCTCTCGAAACCATCGCTGAAGATCCTTGAGCACTTTTTCAAGCCGTGTGCGCTCCTCTTGGTTTTTCCTTCTCTGTCCTGAGTGTTGCAAACTTTCTGCCCTCTTGTCAAGACACTTCTATCAATTCCAGGAACAGGCGCCGCAACTCTTCGAGTTCGTTTCCGTTTACGCCGACGAATGCCCGGATGTCGTCGTTCTTGGCCGCGATATATGCGTTAGATACCATTTCGCCCTGAGCAAGGTTGACGGTCAGGCCGGCCCCTGTTTTTGCCTGCTTCTGGTCGATCCTGCCCCTGCCCTTGCCCTCGAACTTCGCTTGCGGCCTCGTGCCCTCAAAGGAAATGGTGGCCTGATAGTTCTTGCCCCGCTTCCTGTACTTCGCCTTTTGCGAGCGCATCATCTTACCGGTGAGCCGCAGCCAGTAATTTTCTTTCATGCGGCCCGCCCGGCGTTTCCTGCGTTCGTATCCTGGGCTGTAGGCACGGAACGGCGCGCCCCCTACATCCAGTCCCTTTTTTACGCGCTCGCGAACGAGGAGCATGTAGTGGCCCGCAAGTTTTCGGAGCGTTTTTCTTTTCGTCCCCGGCTTGAGCAGCGCCCATTTCTGCAGGGCGCGGGTGTCGACATGAAAGTTGAGGTCAATCACTCATCTCCCCGAACCAATCCGAGTCCCGCCCATCTTGCAAACGAAGCGATCCCCTTGGCTGCAAATATCGCATGCCTGACCCGCCTGCCTTGCTGGCGGATGCTAGGTACAATCCTCGGATACGCGAACACGCCCTTTGCTTTTGCTACTTCAATCCTGGCACGCTGGATCGCTTTCTGGATATCCTGCTCGCCCATCGTCATGCCGCAACCCTCGCTTTCATGACCCCCGGGATTTTCCCGAACCTGGGGCCCACCGGGTACCTGTTGATCGCCTCCGCCGTTACAAGCGGAACGGCCTCATGTCTGCAGCCATATCCCCCAAGGCTTTGCGATGGGGGCAGGGGCGTTGATTTCGGGCGTTGCCAAAGATCCTCTTGGCCCCTCGGGGGATAGTGATTGATTCCTTCCAGGGTAAATCTGGTGCCGACGAACCGGGCACAGAACACACGGTTTCTGTCGTCTCGCGGTCCGTCATACAGAAACCAGTCGACCCCCGCGTCTTTGAAGTGAAGGGTCCGGGTCGTGGTAAAAAAACTCTGCACCACGTCATCAGCCCGGGTCATCGCCTGGCGCTGTGTGATCTGTAGGTTTCTGCCTATGCGGTCGACCAGATCGTCCCACATGACATTGCCAGTCATCGACCGTCTGAGCATGCTTTCGAGTTCTGCGGCTACTTTGGTTTCGTCCGTCAGGATTTGTTTCTGTGCGTCCTGCAGCAAGTTCTTGATCACGTCTCCCGTGGTCTCTTTGAATTTCACGGGCAAGCCAGACTCTCCGGCTTGCTCGAGAACCTGCTCGGCCAGACTCTTTAGTCCGTCGATTTGTGTATCCAGCACGTCGCCGAAACCGAACTCTCGGATCTTGGCTTTTAACTCCGGGAGTAACGCCCGGTTGATACGATCGATGTTGAACCGGTTGCGCTCAAGGATTCGGCCGGTCGTGTCCAGGCTGCCGAGCTCGCGCTGCAGGTATTCTCGGAGTTTTCGAAAAGCGTCATCGAATTCTCGGTTGAGTCTCCGGACAGCCGAATCAACGGCTGGGTTGTGGTACGGGCGGGCTATGGCTGCAGTCCCTTCGACACAATGGCCGACCATACGACCATTTCCTGTTTCTGGTATTTAGAAACGACCTCGCACGCCCTAGCCGCTTTCTCGGCGTCGAGGTACATGGGTACCAACTCGGGAAGTTCCCCGACTTTCTGAAGCGACGCTAGCGATCCCTCCTCCGGGCCCACGAAATAAACTACCCGTGACTTCATGGCCTCATCTCCTCCCCGCCTTTCTTGTGCGGCGCCAGTATTTCGAGATGGAGCGGGAAGTAGATCAGCTCTGCAACTGCTCCGCTCTTGTCCGGTGACGGGACACAAAACCCCGGAGGGGTCATCATCCCAGGTGGCAAGTGGTAGTCAAAGACCAGCAGGGAGCACAAAGCCTCTTCACGAAACGTCCCGCCCCTGTTCCTCGGAATCCAGACCATTACCAGTGCCCCTTCCTGCGCTTTCCCGTTGGTCCGCGACAGCGCAAAAACATGGCATTGAACATGAGGTCAAAGACAACGAACTCCCAGCCGCGAAGCGGAAAGAGCTGGCCCTCGCGGAACGAGTCAAACCACTCGCGATCGGCCTCGGTACACTCGGGTTGACCCATAATCATCATGTCGTCGTGAAACTCACGAATCACGAACCTGACCCGGCGTATGACAAACTCTTCGCCCACCCGGAAACTCTGTTGCCAATTTCCGATCTGCGCCCTGATGCGTGCCCGGTTGCGTCTGTTGTGAGCCGCGATCATCGAGCGGATCGCCGGCTGACCGTCGGGGCCCAGGATCATGGGATCATGTAGCTTTACCTTCCCGCTCATGGCCGCTTGTCCTTGATCCGATCAAATGTGCGCTCCGCGATTTCCATGCGAGCAACAACCACATCGACATCATCCCGGATCCCTTCCATCGTGGATCTGGCCCGGTCGCCGAGTTTCTCGATCTGCTTCTCAAATGCCTTTGTATCTGCCTCGACGACAACACGCAGATCGCTACGGCTCTTGGGGAGTTGCCTTTGTGCGTAACGCTTGCCCAGGGTAAAAACGGGATATAACAGGCACAGCAACCCAAGAATCGTAACTGACTGGATGACGATCATTTTTTCCACCAACCCCTTTTCCACCAATCCCTTAGTTTTGCGCGTAGGCTTGGGAACAAAATTGCTGCATCAACAAAGTGAGCCCTGGCACAGGTTGCGTTCACACCTCGCGTGCACTCATAGATCGGGAGGGCATATTCCCTGTACTTGCGCCAAGGCTTCCACGGCCGCGAAAACAGTCTTTCAGCCCACGGGATGCGAACCCTCTTGGTATCATGACCAACACATTTACCGAGCAAGATCGCTTCATCTCCAATCACCACAACAGAACCTTCTCCGTCTGATCCCATTGTCTCGTCAAACGTGATAGTTGTCGCGGCGTCACTCACCACTGACCCCTCCAGGCTTGTTCTCTCGTCCATCATCCTCTTTCTCCTCTCCCCCTAGATCAACATCCCTGATTATCGGCAAGCCCCACTCGTCGATGCCGGCGAACGGATCAAGGGGCTCAACCTTCCTCTCCTTCGACGAACTTCTCGAGTCGCTTCGCCTTTTCCTTGTCGGCTTCAGTCGGTATATCTTTGTCTTCTTCTTCAATCGGGATCTCCTTACCCGCTTTTTCTGCCCTGTCTGGTTCCTCCGGGTAGCGGGTTGTCATTGACATGACTTCACGGTACCGGGCCAGGTTCTCCTCGATCTTGCGCTTCGCCGTCTGGGCATCGCACTCGTGAATCGCCATGACCAGGTCGTCCGGACTGTAGGCCCCTACCTCCATACCGCGAGTATAGGTGTCTATGGTTTCGCCCACATCGACCGGGCCGGTGTCCATTGTACCAGGTACCCATTCGGGCCGGTAGTCTGAGGGGATCCGGACATGTCGGACGCCCTCGACCTCCACGCCCGCGATCCGCGTATTCCAGACCGAGATCATGACGTCCAGCAGCCTGATCACGTGGGGCCGCAGCAAGGGTACCCGCTCATTGTAGTAATCGACCAGGTTCTTCAACTCTATCTGGAGCGCGACTCCGCTTTGTGGCAACCCGCCCTTGATATCGATGCTCTTGGGGCTGAGGTTGTTCATCAGGGCCTCGTACTGAACCAGCATCTCGATCAAGTTCTGGAACGGCGCGATCTCTACATCGGGACGAACGAACGAAAACTCGACACCCGGCGGAATCTGGAGGGCCTTGTTTGGGGCTGAAAAGATCACCTTCTTGAGCTGTGCTTTTTCGTCCGCACCGAGTCCGCCGCCCGCCGTCTTGGTGAACATCGGGGTTGCGGCCATCTGCCAGATCGCGTTGTGGCCCAGGTAGGTCAGTACGAGGTTTAGGTACCGGTTGAACTCGACCAGGTCGTCGCCGCCCTTCCAGTACACATCACCTCTCCGAGATCGAAACCACACGAACGGATACAAGGGCTGGCCGGTGTAACGATCCGTGTAGGGGTTGACGTCCTCCTCGTTGACCTTGATCGGTTCGTTCTCGCTGGCGACGTAGTGGAGGGTAGGCTTATAGATAGGCGCCCCGTCCGAGTCCGTTTCTTTCGACACCAGGTGCGGCTCGCGTGCTCCCCATATTTCATAACGGGGCTTGTCGGTGATCGAATCGAAACCCTCTTGCTCGAAGAGTACAGCCATCGAGGAGTACGGATCCCAGAGTCGGTAGGGATTCAGGGCCATGTGTAGTTTATCGCCCGTGTAAGGTGATAGTTCGACGTGATCGCCGTCCCACCAGACCTTGACCCCGGCACCGTTGCAGATATCCTCGATCCGATCTGTCTCCACGAGAGACGTCTTGAGTAATGAACCCTTGATCATCGCCTGGAACGACTTGGCGACCGGGGAATCGTTCGGCACCTCTTCGCCCTTGCGGTCGACGAGATGAAATCTCATCCCCTTTCCTCGGAACGTCTGGGACCGCTTGCGAGTGATGAACTTGGCGATCGGGAACTGCAACATCTTGTACTTCATATCCGAAAACGATTTCGGGAATTCTTGCTTCAGGAAATCAAGCCCGTCTTCCCTCATGTCGCCGTTCAGGTAGTTGTAGCGCCTCGCCACTTCTTTCGAGTACCCGACCGGTCGGCGTTTGTCCGCTGCCTCCAGGATCCAGGTTACCTGGGTTTTGTTTTCGTCGATCAGCCAGTTGATCATGGTTCTGAATACACTCATGCCACGCTCCAGCTATCGATGGGCATTATGTCTACCGGATAGTAATACCTAATGTGGTAGCGCATATCGTCCATCGCGTGAGTTGTTACGTCGTCATCGTGGGGTTCATCGGGCAGTCGCCCATCCCTGTCTTCTTTGTATGCGTAGGCCTCGATCGCATTGAGCACGGCCCGCCTCGTGTTGATTTCACCGTGTCCCATTGTCGGATCTGGGTTCTTGTCCAGATACGAAGAGAAGAGAAGGAACGGATGGCCAACAGAGGGATCAAGAGCTAGCTGCACGTGCTGAATACCAACCTTAATTCGTTCTCCGAAACGGCAGAGGATGGGAATCCCCAGATAATTCTCGGCTTGGGTTATTTCAGATTCACCTGATGTGGCATGCTCTGCTTTACCAGCCGGGTCAACGACTGCCTCACTTACTGGCCAGGGTGCGTCATAGCCAGGCGGGCGGCGTCGCTTTATCATGCTGCAAAGCCGATGAACGGTGATTGACTGGTGTTCGCCGTCTGGGTATATCTCATCGACTATAACCGAAATCTCCCTCTTGGCCTCCCACCCCCCAGGCATGATCGCACCCTTGGGAACTCGCTGGATCCATAGAACGTGTGGCCGCCTTGGCGACCAATCGATAACAATGTTGACAACGGGTCGGCTGTGTGAGCCATCAGCCATCCTGACATACTCCGAGTACTTCCACGGTATGACGTGGCGAGAGCGATCGAATTCTGGGTAAACAACACCGCCGCCGGGCACGAACCGGCCATCCATCAGGGCGGCCCGCAATCTCTTGGGGCAACTCGCGTGCAACCCATCCACGAACTCTTGGGTTAGATAGGGGTTGCTCGTTGTCTTGGCGTGGATACAGAGACGCTGATCATCGTCCCTGCCTTCGAAAACATCGGACATCCACCCGATCTTGGGGGTACCGGCGTAACCTATGCGTGGCCGACCAGCTTTTGGATCGTTTACCCTTGCATTTGCGCGGACAAAAAGATCGCGCTTCATCAGGCCGGCTTCATCCGCGAACAGCCACGCAAGTTCAAATTGTTCCAGTTTGTCCAGATTGTGGCCCGAGAGCCCTAGAACCGTAATGTCACGCTTCAGGAAAATTCGATACAAGAAATGCGTTCTCTTCTCGCCCAAGATGTAGGGGGCGAAGGCTGGCTTGAATTTGTTCTCAAGGAAATCCTCAAGCATTTTGTAATCCGGCTCCAGGATGGCGCCAGCGCAACCGGGGTTGAAATTCATCGACACAGAACAAAACCCGATACCGCCGTAGCTTTTCCCGGATCTCCACCCACCACCCAGATAGGTATTCCGCGACTTAGACCACATAAACCTATTCTGGTGATCTAGATAACGAATCAGATCCCCAGAGTTATTCTTTGTCTCGAAGAGCGGCATCACTAGCCTTATCGAAATCAGCATCGCCAGAGACAACCAACACACCACCAGAAGGTAGGCGAGTACGGAAAATCCAATCCTCATCTTCACCTTTGTCTTGACAATCTGGGACGGGATTCTTGCCCCATTTACCAGGGCGCCTTCGCTCAAGCCACCATGCTGCGGTGTACCAGCTCGTTCGCATTTTTTTCTGGATGCATTCAACGGCGTATCCCTCAGCCTCTGCGTCAGCCTTTTTTATGGACTGCGAAAAATGCGGAAATTCACCCATCCATTCATAGAGTGTTCTCTCCCCTATGCCCGCAGCCCTTGCCGCTGCCTCTCTAGTGTTGCCGTGCTTGATTGACTCGCAAATAACTTCTTCAATTGCGTCGGTGTGCCTGAACGGACGCCCACGGGGTTGTGGGTCCTCTCGGATTTCCGGGGTTGTGTAGGCCTTGAGCCGTTGTTCATCTGCACCGTTCAAGCGACCCCGTCATGCGGGAGTTGGCCGTCAAGCGGCAAAACCGGATCACTCTGTCACGCAGATCGTCCGGTATGTGACATCGTTGCCCTATCACCACCCCACTGTAGCGACAAAGAGATCATATGTCAAGGGGTAGGTGTGGCGGATTCGTCAGGGTCGGTATGGCGGGGGTGTCGCGACTCTTTTTAAGGGGTCCGCAGAAGGGGCACTTCATCTAGTATGCCTACATCCAAAACGTAGTAATCCGTTCTTTTCTCAATTGACATCCATGGATCGTAGGGATTGCGCTCATCTGGCGGCAGGTCTTCGGGCTCGAGCAGCAGGAAGACCTTTTCCTGGAACTTTTCGGCGATCCTTCTCGCTTCCTGTTCCGCGAGTTCCACGTGCTTATTGGCCATCTCTTCATCAAAATATGCGGCGACACTCCAATCCTGCCGAGAGTCGTACTCACCGGTAACGCCCATGACAACGTATATCTTGGTCTCGCTTTTCCATTTCCCTGTCCCGCTTCTCATTTCCTCACCTCTTCATGGCTTCGACGTCCATTAAGTAGCCTTTCGTTTTTCTCTGTCACCTCTCTATTAGATATTCCACCGCCCTGAGAGCTGCGGTGATCCCCATGACTGACCCCTCGTTGGCCAGGGTTCGCAGCCCCTTGACCATCTGGGCCGCTTTGCGGATTCCCGCGCTGAGGTTTCCTTTGCCAAGCTCAAGTAGGATGGCTCGCTCCGTGTCGCTCAGTCTTACTGTGTAGTGGGGGGTTGGCATGGGTTATGATCTCACGTCCAAAAATGTTCCGATTCCCCAATCACGTAACCGACGCGCAACTTCAGAAAGCGTAATCTTGATTCCGCATGCCTCTTCAGCCCTAATCGTACGGAGCACCGCGTCTTGGATCTCTTTCGCCGGACACCTGTGTCCATGCGGTATAAGTGCTATCGGCCCACGACGTGTGAGATGTATTTTTTCCCCACATTTGCAAACTGTTTCATGTGTGTCCATGGTATATTTTTCGACCATTACCTACCTCCCGTGCCCACATGTTCCCGAAATTCCTCCCACGCTCCCCGCCAGTCATCGACATCGAGTGCATTCAGCGGTGTACGTCCCAACTCGTCGCTCAGGTGGTCTTCCACAATGCCGCCGTCTTCGAGGAGTTTTTCTTCGTCGGTACCTACCCACGACGCGAATCGCTCGATGATGATCGCTCCCAAGTTGAGCTTCACGGCCTCTGCCTCGCTTTTGTAGGGGCCGTAGACACATTCTGGCCGGACTATTTCCGGCCCGTTGCCGCTATCTTTCCACGTCCACGTCAAAGGATCGGTCGGTATGTCGCCGTCCAACCATAGGTACCATCCCTCTATCCGCTCGTCTGCACTTTCCACATATTTGATTTCCATAACTTCCCTCTCTTTCCCGTGCCCACCGGGGCACACAAGCCGGGGCGGGAGTCGGACCCGCCCACGGGGGTTATTGGATCTTTGTCCCCGCCTTGAGCACACGGTCAGGCTCGATCCGGTTGAGCAGGTATTGCAGTTGTGTCGTGCCGTGATCGTTGATCGTATCCTCTGGGTCGCTGTCGTAGTCTATCCCGCACCGCTCCAAGGTGGCCCGCTTGTACAGCACCTCACGATCCCTGATGCCTCCTTGCTCCAGCATGCCATGTGCTCGGTTTGTAATCTCGACTACCCAGCCGCTCTTAGTCTTGCGCACATCCATGACAACCTCCCTCTTGGTCTTGGGTCAAACAGTGCCGATGCTCCAACCAGTCCGTCCGGCCTGGATGCCCTTGAGCACCAACATTCTGTCTTTCTGCTCGCTCGTCATCTCGTCCAGGGACAACGTGGCAGTCTCTTTGCCGTCGTTGACCATCCGCACAACGTCGCCGTCTAGTATCTCGGCAACCAATTTGCCACCCAGGCCAATCTTGTCACCAACCACCAGACCACTCTCAATGGCTGCTACCAGCTCAGGCTTCCAGCCGCCGTGTTTTTCCATTGCTTCGGCCTTGGCTGCTTTTACCATTTCTTCCCTTGTCATTGTCTCCCTCTCTTTCGTGTTTGCGTTCATGCTTCTATTAATATGCAATCCCTGTGCCACAATCCGACATTTTCGCAGTCAATGAATTCAACAAGTTACGACGTGATGGCGGTCACGTTTCCGATGGGTGCGTATTCTGTTTCGCGCCCGGTCGAGTGATTACGGTGGGTTAGGGGTGGGAAGGAAAGTACGCGGGTGCGAAAAGGTTTTCTCACCCCTCCCGCGCTATCGGTAGAGCAAATGCCAACAGGTTTGGGGCCGTGTAGACAGTCGCATCGGGGGCAACCGTCAGTATCTGGCCGGTCTGAAGGTTTACGCCGGCCGGCACCTCGGAGATTTTGCCGCCCTCGAGTTTCTCTTTCCTCGCCAGTTTGACGTAATACTCCGTCCCGACCCGGAAGCACTGGCCGGGCTCGATGAAGTCAATGTCCTTGGGTTCCGTCGG
>Ga0180432_10002014_pt1 | contig 31079 bp, 42 predicted proteins | sample SS_ome_10_FD_132414 | JGI IMG/M metagenome (GOLD analysis project Ga0180432, IMG submission 132414) | Hypersaline lake sediment archaeal communities from the Salton Sea, California, USA - SS_1_MS_2 metaG | ecosystem: Environmental > Aquatic > Non-marine Saline and Alkaline > Hypersaline >...
GGCCACCAGGGTGGTAGTTGGTGACCTGGACCTTGGTCGGGCTGATCCACCGTTGATCCATTGGCGGCTCAGCGGAGCTGCAGGTACACGAGGATGCAGACAGGACTATCGCCATACAGAGCAGCGCGGCTGCGAGTCTGCGCATATCCCCTCCTGTAGGTTATCTGTCTAGCTTGCGGCCGCGGCCGTCACCCGGACGGTGATCTCCTTCTCGACTCCATCGGTGAACGACGTCGGTGCCCAGAGCTTCAGCCCAAAAGCCCAGTTCGTTGTGGCAGCCTGGTCATCCGCGAGGATGTTCGGGTCGCTGTTCTTGAGGATCACATCGCCGACGCCCCATGTCCCATCCTGGTTCGCCTTCAGCCCTGCTGTATCTTCGCCGGGGGTGCAGGTGTCGCTGTGCGTCCAGGTAACGCCGCCGCTCCATGAACTCGTGGTTACGGAGATCGTGTTGTCCGTGACGACTGACGATGAGTTCTCCACGTTGAAGTAGTCTGTCGCCGTGGAGGGTGTGCTGCTGGCAGAAACGACGCCGAAATCGTACGTATCGTTGCCGGCAGCCATCGCGACGCTGATGAACTCGGGCGTGGCGTTGACAGTGATATCCGCGGTCGTCGCCGCGATCGCTGTCCCAGAGACCGAGAGTACGAGGGCCATCGCCACAAGGATTGCCAGGAGCTTTCGCATTTGGGTTACCTCCTTTAGGTAGATTCTGTTGCTGTAAAGGTTACAGTTGACGTGCGCTCGGAGCCATCCGTGTATGTGCCGGTCTCGAGTTTCAGTTCGACCTTCTTTGTCGAACTGTCTGCCAGGTCCGTGATGAATGACTGGCCTGAGGTCGTGAGGGCGACACCGTCTCCACTGCCATCGCCGCTCTTGAAGGCCGTAAGCCGCACTGTATCCTCACCAGGGCTGCCTGATGTGAGAGACCAGCCGTTGCCGCCCGTGAAGTCCCCGGCCTCCACTGTGATGTCGACGGCGAACCCGCTGTTGTTCGTGAGGGTGAACGTACAGTTCCCGTCACCAAGCGGCCAACCCGGTTCGGCACCGTTTGCCCAGTAGGTGCTCGATTCGGAAACGTTCCCAAAGTTCTCGCTCGTTGGGCTGACGTCGATGTCGGGGTCCCCACCGCTTGGCGTGTAGGTGCAGTAGATGGATTTGCGATAGGAGGAATCAGAAGCCGACCCAAAAGGATCGGACGGGCCATCCGAATAGCTGTCATCGTTATACTTATTTGTGCCAGCAAGATCACCCTTCCCGGGAAGCCATTCATTCGCAATGACCCCAAGATAGTAATCACCTGCGGACAAGCCTACGGAGGAAGAGAGCGAGAAATCGAACCAACCCGTCACGCCATCGGTAACAGTGACCTCTTGAGATGTGGCCTTAAGATTATTAGGAGACCCTTCGCTATCATCGTAGATAAGTGCCTTTGCATCGCCTTCAGTCTCGTAGTTTGGGTCTTCCCCCCAGAAGTAGGCCGTCAGCTTTGTTGCATTTCCAGCTTCTGACAATGTGAACTTAGACGTGCTCTTCATGTCCTTTGGGGGGAAGTAGGTGGAAGTCCCCCCAATGCTGGTATACCCAAATGTCTCCCCAGTGGCATGGCGGATAGGGTAGACCGCCTTCTCAAGCCAGCCTTCGGGATATGTAACAATCAGCCTGCCATCAATGATCTCTATGTTTGCCCAGCACCAGTTGCCTTTGGCATCGACTGGTTGAGGGCGATAGATGTGAAATGCCTTTCCTGCCTTGTACTTCGCCGCCGCGTAGTCACTGGCGTTTACGCCGCCGTGTGTGGTGCTGTAGACGGCGTAGGACCCGACGACGTTCTCGGGCCGGTGAACTAGACTATCGCCTGTGCTGGCGTCCCTGACATCTGTCTCTGTAACCGAGATCTCGCACTGGAACTCGTCGCTCCATCCATCCTCATACTCCGCTGTCAGCGGGGCCTGGTAGTACGCCACCAGGCCCTCGAGCTCAATCGGCATGCTGATTGTGTTCGTGGCCGGCTTGGAGTTGAGGACGATCTCATACTCGAACTGGCCATAGGCGTCGCTCTCTGTTTTAGGCAAAGGGTAGAACAAGATATCGACATCGCCTGAACTCCAGCTGACTGACTCCTCTGACAAAGCCGCACTTGCCTGACCGGTGCTCAGCTGTGTGCCGCCAACCATTGGCGGCCCCAAGGCGATCCTGGCCTCACCACCCCATCGAAGCAGCTCGACCTCGGGGGTGAACTCGTTGGCTTTTTCGTCCCCAATCCGGACCGAGCCGACGAAGTCGGCATCCGTGTACGTGATCTCATAGGAGTTAGCGGTCTTCTGAGCGAGGGTTGGCGCCTGATACTCGGGGATCTCCCGCGGCTCGGCGCCCTGAGCTGAGGCGACATCAATGCTCAGGTAGTGGGGTACTGCGCTGATGCGAAGGTTGCCGGCGCCGATGGCACTAACAACCACCAAGACCACGGTGGCCACTAGGAGGAGGGCGAGTAGACTAGAGAGGATCTTTCGCCTAGACGCCACTGAGTACCTCCTCCTCCCGGGGTGTCAGCTCGTACTCGACCCCTCGCCGACTGTGGCGGCTTACCCTTACCCCTGGGATCCGGGCGATGTAGTTGCCCGTCTGGCGCGGGTCGCCCTCATAGCCTGCCCGGGCCAGAATGTCCCTGAAATCCGAGCCAGGGATGGACTGAATGCCCCGGTCCCGGAGGCCATTCACTGCCTCCTGGATCACCTGGAGGGCAGTGCTGCCGGGGACGTAATCCTCGATAGGGCCTTTGACCAGGGCTCCTGACGCCTTGTCTCGGCCGATGTGCGTCTCGGTCCGATGCAGCACGACCTTCCGCATGAGCTGCTCAACCCCAATGATTCCATAGGTATCGAAGATGGGAGCGTGTGGGTTCACACGCTTATCCCATGTCTGCCTGGTCGGGAACTTCCACTGCATGAGAGCGCGCTGCGACATCCTGTACTGCGGACCCGGCAGGACGCCGCTGATGTTGTAGACGTCTGCGACTGTGATATAGCCCTCCTCGAGTCCCTCCTCCTGCCCCCAGATGGTGCGCGTGGCGTCCTCGCAAGAGATGAGCACGTCCGTCTGGTAGATCCACGGGTCATCCAACCAGAACCAGTCCTGGCACGTGCCGATGATAGTGATGCCCTTCTTGCCGATCTGAGTCGCGAGGACGTCGAGCACCATGTTCGCCGTGCTCATTGCGCGCCGGCGGTGAATGAACTTGTCCATCTCCGAGAGGTAGATGACTACGTTCTTCTGAAAGCCTTGGCCGAACTTGTAGAGCTCCTCCATGTCCAGTTCCTCGGACCGGACGCTGCCCAGGCCCGGGAACGTCGTCGCGATGGGCATATTTGACTTGCAGGCAACATCGGCGAGCATGTAGCAGCAGGCGAGAGCAGATCCGATGGCGTCCTTGCCGGCCCCCCGGTGCCCGTGCAGCCCGATCACCAGTTCCTTGAACTCGTTTCTCATGTCGACTCCCGACTGTTCGCCTTCTTATTACTATCGGTGTCGTCTTTCTCATCCTCGACTCGCCCTTCTCCTCGTGCCGGGATCCCCGACGCAGCTGCCGTCAGATGCTCCGACATGACCTGCGTTGCTCCCTGCAGGGCAAGGATCGAGGCCCTGCCGCGGACAGCGGCCCAACACACGACCAGGGTATTGATATACCGCATCTGTGGCCCATCTTCAGCATCCAGCCCGAAAAAGGCATACTGGCTGACTAGGTCGGCCAGGGCGTCGGCGACCTCCTTGTTCTCAATCTGGGACTTGAGGATGTTCTCCAGGTGGCCTTTGCCCTGCTTCATGAACAGCCTAGCCGGCGAGTCGAACTCCTGGGGTGTGAACATGCCTATTGGCGAGAGCGGGTGCTTAGCGCTCTTGAAGGGGTTACTACCCATCGTTGTGGTCACCTCCTATGATCACTTGAGGAAGAAGAAGAAGAACATCAGCAGGAAGATCAGGATGAACAGCAGCACGATGACGACCACGATGCCTATAGTGGTAGCCTTCTGCCACTTCTGGTTCGCCTGCTTCGCGATCGTCTTGTGCTGTGGCCAGTGTGTCGCCTTGTAGAGGGCGTGGGCAGATGCCATGAGGGGGACCGCAAGCCGCGGCCAGTTGGTCCAGTTGCCATCGCGGTCGACGACGACCGGATAGATCCAGCCGCCGCGGCCGTTCTTGACCGGCGTTATCCCGCGCTCGTGCAGCTTGGTCTGCTCTATCTGCGTGAAGTACCAGTTCCTGAAGGGATACCTGACGAAGACAATCGCCTTGCACATAGTGGTGGCCGACTTGTGGCCATTCTTCGAAAAGGGCAAGCGGCTCTTCCTCTCCGGTGGTGCCGGCGCAGCATCCGCTCCGTGTGTCGGTCCTACGGGATATGCCGGCAGTTCGGTGACAATGAACGGGCTCTCCTCAGGGGCGCTGTCGCCCTGCTCCGGATCTCCGTCGTCAATATCGAAGACCTCGTCGGTATTCGACAGAGGCGCCGCGGGTATTTCCTGGGAAATATCCGCCGGGGTTGACTCGCCTGCAGGCTGCTCCAGTGGGGGGTCGAGTTGCTCGACCTTCGCCGGCGTCCTCTTCTTCTTTCGCGTCCCACTGGCCTTTTCCTTGGGCTCAGTGTCTTTTGCTCCCATACTCCTCCTACACTATCTGCATGACTACGATGGCGATGACGACGACCAGGGCAATGGCGAAGCCGAACACCAGCGCGAACTTGTGCATCTCCGTGTTCTGCTCCTTCCGAGCGTCCGCATTGGCGTCCTGTCGCTGCCTCTGGTCCTCCACAGCGGCAATGTGCTTCATTGCGGCCTTGGCCTGGTTGTATCGCTGTTTGAGCAGTTCGGGGTCGAGGGGATAGTGGGGGACAGCGGCCCGGTCATCGATGGGCAGATACAGCTGCCCCGTGTCTCGCTCGGGGATCAGGGCATCACTGAAGAGGAAATGATCAGCCTGGTTGCGTTCATCCGTAACGCGGTCGCCGCAGATGGGCAGTTTGTAGAAGACAAGCGTATTCGCCGAGGTAATGCTGATGCACCGCTGCACCAAGTCCTTCGGCTTCGTGAACCTCCCAAAGCCGCCCCGCATGCGCGAGATGATGAAGAACGTGATCAGACCGAATACAACCAGGATGACAATGCCGCCAACGCCCAAGACGATAGGATTGCTCAGCATTGCCCACATCGCGTCGAAGTTGAAATTCAAGACTCTGCCCTCCCCCGATGATGGAATCGCCCACCCTATACCCCGGGGTACAGGGCAGGCGACTCAGTCTGACCGCGCTGACCGAACCGGCTCAATCCTTGATGCGCGAGTAGAGTCGGTAGCCTACGACGCCGATCGGTCCCAGGATGAGGAACAGGCCGACGACCATGACCCCGAGGCTGACAAAGGTCGGCATCGCGGACACCGACTCCTGGGCACCCGTGAAGTCGGTGATGTTCGCGTGGCCCATCACGGTCGCCGTCGTGTCGAAGATCCCGGGGATGAAGCCCATGGCAATCATGAGCATCAGGATCCCGAACACCAAGCCGAGACCAACGCTGAGGATCTCTCCGAGTTTCAAGTCCATCTAGATCACCCCCTTTCCAGTGCAGGATACGCTAGTGGCCCCTAGCCTTGCGGTAGAGCATGAATCCCATCCCTGCGGGGATGCCGATGATGATGGCGATAAGCGCGAGCAGAATGAAGGTCGGGCCGGCGCTGATAACCGAACCGCTGTTCGTGAAGTCGGTGCTCACATCGTACTCATAATCCGCAGTGAGTATCCTCGAGCTGTCGGCAGCCAGGCCGCTCACCTCGAGCACCTGCGCGTCCTCGTCATAGTCTGCGGCGGCAGGTGTGTCAGACCCATTGGAGCTGTCCAGGGCTAGAACGCTGGACAGCCGGGCCTTGTAGAGCTCCATGCTGAGCGTGAGGTTGCCGGTCGTCTCGCCGGCAGCGGTCGTTACGTTGCCGGTATCGGTCTGCGTCTCAACGATCGTCTCGTGGAAGCTGTCGACGATCGAAGGCACGAAGACGAAGGACGCCAGCGCGAAGATGAAGGCGACGGCGGCGATCAGGTAGTTCATAAGCGATCGCTATGGCCCTTGAGCCATGCTGTTTATACCTGACAACTATTATAGATATTTTGTCAAACAACGTCAGCACATTATTTGACCAATTCGTTATAATGTATCCTGAGGCAGCCATGAGAGCTCTACGTCTTGCAGCCGTCCTGGGTATCGTGATTGCCTCCCTTTGCTGCCTTGTGAGCCCTTCAGCGGCCCAGGTCTCCGATCCCGAGACCGTTGAGCTTCTCGAGGTCCAAGCCTTCCGGCACCTCGCTGAAGCGGACGACATTCTCTATATCGTTCGCTACGATATCGATTGGGGGAATGTCAGCCAGCCGCTCCTGGCGGCCGACAGCACCTTCGACTTCGTGCTCTACGACGACGCCGGCGCTGTCGTTGGCAACACGACGGCAGCCGTCATCCACAACAGCGGCTACAACCAGGGTGTCGTGTCCTTTTATTTCCCAGGAAATACGACGAACCCCAGTTGGGGCGAGCTGGGCAATGTCACGATCGAGGGCACGAGTGTTTTCGGCTCTCCACCGCCTGGGGACACCTATTCGCTGACAAGCGAGGACTATTGCAGCTACACAAGCCCAGGCGAGATCCGCGAGGAGTTCCGTCAGTTCATCATCGCCCAGAGCATGTTCATAGACTTCGACTGGAACGATTTCTGGATCTCGGGGGGGAGCGAGGCCCGAGAGGTGGACCTGCTGTACTACCTCCAGGACTCACACACCTATGTGCTCTCGGCGACGGGGGAGGCGTACTACGGGTATGCCGTTCCGGACCTCGACACGTACTGCCCGCAGCTGTTCCTCTTCAACTTGTCAGAGTGGACATACACCGAGAAGGAGCACTCTCAGGCGGCCAAGGCCGCGTATGAGAGCCAGTTCGATGACACCCCGATCGAGGACTTCAAGATCGCTGTGGCCGAGCTCATGGGGGATATCGGGGCACCGACAGCGTTCACCATCATCACAGTCCTCATCGTGCTGGCGAATGCCAGCTACACCGCGCACAAGTGGAACAGGATCTACCCGGGCATCATGGCGTCCTGGGGAACAGTCCTCATCCTGACCAGGATGGGCCTCCCCGACATCGCGATGGTGATGCTGGTGGTGACTGCGGCCTTGTTGTTTGCATTGTACGGCCTTCTGTTGAAGCCGGCCCAGGGGTGACCATGTATGATGCCATTCGCCATATTCACGATCGGCTGGTACACGATGACGCTGTGCCTGGGTCCGTGGGCCAAGGAAGTGCGTGGATGGATGGTCCTGGCATGGCTCGGGGCCGCTGCGATTGCAGGACTAATCTGGTATATCAGGACACGAGGTACGGGAGGAGACGGTGATGCGGCTATGTAGGCAGGCGCTCATTCTCCTCGTCCTGCTCCTGGTCCTGGTCCTACTGCCGGCGACTGCCTGGGCCCAGACCTCTACGATAGATACGGACATCGGTGATGTCGATAACGCGCTCCGAGCAGGGCATGCGACCAAATCCTTCTATGCCGCTGGGCTGCATTGGTTCTTCTGGGTGGATATGGTTGATGATAACGCCAAGTTCAGTTCGTCGGCAGACCTTTCGGCGGGGTCATGGGCTGCGCCGACGACCCTGCGAGACGCCGACTACGGTAGGCGCCTAGCGGTCTGGTACGACGACGGCACCGACTCTGTACATATTGCTGTTGTGGACAAGAGCGATAGTAACTTGTATTACCGTCTCGGAACACCCGAGACGGATGGCACAATTACGTGGGCAGCGGATTGGGATGTCGTGGTTGCTGGCGGCAGCTACATAAACATCGTCACTAACTCGGACGGCTACCCGTTTGTCGCCAAGGACGCCACTGTATACCGTTCCACAACCAAGAATGGCACATTCACCTGCGATGGCTCGCCATATACCTTCACGAATATCCCAGCTTATGCTGAATTGGTGCCGCTGACAGGTGGCAAGGTAGCTGCCATCGCAACAGACAACGCGAGTGGGGATATGTTCCTCACGCGCTGGGATGGGTTCAACTGGAGCACTGAGAAGGAATACGACGACACCTATGCCATAGACAATTGCCCCCGGGGTATCAATATTGATGATGATGTATATCTCGTCATCAAAGTCAACACAGCTGGAGCAGTATGGCGTATTGCAATGGTGAAGTATACCTACTCCACCAATTCGTTCGGCACTGCCTTCTGGGTCTACAACAATGACACAGGCTCCGGCAACAACCCCGCAGTCACCAAGGATACCAACGATGACATCTACATCCTCTGGCCGAACTACCACGCTCCGGCCAGTCAGAGCGACATCATCTATTATCGTATCTATGACGTCTCAGAGGACGCCGGTGAGTCCTCGCTGAGCGACACGGTTGAGTTCGTGGATGAATCGGTGCTCGACGGCCTCCCTGCGGCTTGCACAGACATCAACTGCGACTACAACTCGGATGGTTATCTCAAAACCTTCTATCCTGCAGACGTCGCAAGGGCGAAGGTCAAGGGCGAATCACTCCTCGCGGTATCTACCCTTGAGGCGGCCACTGTCACGGAGACAACGGCTAGGCTCCGCGGTGAGATCACCATGCTGGGGCTGGCCAGCGCATCTGAGGTCGGGTTCGAGTACAGAGAATGTGACGGCGCGACGACAAGCGTATCCCAATCCGGCGCGTTCGGTCTGGGCGTCTTCAGCCATAATCTCGAGGGCCTCGACCCGGATGCCTGCTACGAATACAGGGCGTTCGCCACGGACGCCTCCGGGACCGCGTATGGAGAATGGATCGACTTCCTCACCGAGGCGGACTACACATCGCCCTGGGCGCCTGGCGGCAATGACACGCTCATCGCCGTGCCGACGCCTCCACCGGGCTGGACTAATCCCTCGCCATCGACCGGAGCCATCGAGAATACCATAGTCGGAGCCATCCTGAACCCGTTCTTCGAGACCACGGGGTTCCCGGTTGAGTTCATCTGGTGGCTCATCTTCGCGATCGTCTCCGATGTCGTCTGCCTAGCCAGCTTCGGCTGGGGCAAGCATACGTTCGTTGTCTTCGTCGCGGGCGCGCTGGTCATCGGGTCCATGTGTGGCCTGCAACTGATCGATTGGTGGCTCATCTTCGTCTACATTGTCTTCGGGCTCTCGCTGCTCGTCAACGAGAAGCAAATCACGGTATAGGGGTGGCCCATGTTCGGACCTAAAGGGGTCATGTTCTTCATGACTGCATTCGTCATTTGCAGCATACTGTCATCGATCGTGAACATGGCCTGGTTTGGAACCGAAGAAACGGTGCAGATCAAGTGGCTGACGACAATCATGGACACCGGCATGAACTTCGGGAGCCTGGTCACTGCCGCGAAGAGCTTCTTCACAGAGGGGCTGCTGGCCCTGGTTACCTGGGACCACTCGTACTTCAGCGGGTCATCCTGGGGGGAGCTGGCAAGGTTCATACTGTTCTGCATAACCGCGATCGGCTTTGTCTGGTCGATCATCGCCCTGACGTTCCCGATCATAGCGTCGAGCCTTGGCTCGCTCGCGGGAGGGGTCCTGAGGCGCTAGGTGCCGATGCAGGGGCCAAGGCAGCTGGAGAGCATCCCCAGGACGAAGCCGACGATGAACACGAGGATTAGGGTCTTTCCGCTGCCCATCGCTGTCACTGCCTCTCTAGATCGGGCTGCTCAGGTACCAGACGCCGTTCTGGCTCACCGCCTGGACCTTCTTGGCGACATGGATCGTGTCGCTGTGACCGTAGATCTCCCGTGAGAGGTCGTAGGAGATGTAGAGCGTCGCAATGGTTGCCGTCTTCTCAATGGCAGCTGCAGTAGCATTGTTGATCCTGATATTGCTGTTCAATGAGTAGAAGTCATCCAGCCCTTCCGCCATCTGGCCATAAGCGCTCCCTGTGAAGTACTGGCAGACCTGATCGATGTCGTACGACTCGAGCGAGAGGATGGCGGCCCTGGCGACGCTCTCAGGGTTGTGGATATCGGTGGTGTCGCAGCCCCCGCGGAAGCCCACCACGAGGACGGCAACGATAACGAGGGCTGCCAGGAGCGACAGGGCTCTCTTCATGCCAGCCCCACTGTGTTGAGCGAGATCCCCGAGCCGAAGACCAGCGTCAGGGCTGCCAGCGTCCCTAAGTACCAGTAGGAGAAGAGCAGCAGGTACTCGCTCAGCGGCTTGGTGGATTCAAGGGGAAGAGGCTCAGCCAGGGCGATATCGGCCACGGCGAGTTCACGGAGAGCGAGGCGTCTGGCGTTCCTGTTCCTGCGCGGCATTACTCAACCTCCTCAGCTGCTATCAACTTTTATTATAGTCTTTTCGTCAATAAAAATGACTGCCACGCTGTGACATCGCACCGCCCAATCGATTCAGCAGCTCGGGCTCGCCCTCCTTGCTGGCAAGCGAGGCGAGGGCGAGTTCACTGTCGATCGCCGCGACATAGGTCTCCAGGGTAGTCACCGACTCCCACCCGCCGAGGATCTGGATGAGCTTCAGGGGCACGCCCATGAGGATGAGGCGCACCGCCCAGGTCCTGCGAAAGATATGGACACAATCCTTCTCCTGGATGCCAGCGCGTTTGTGTGCCCGTCGTATCGCGATAGTGAGGCCGCTCGGGGTCAGAGGGGTACGCTCCTCTGTTATCCACACGTGGGGGAGAGCATCGTCGCGATAGGCCAGGTATCGCCAGATGGCCTTGCGCGCTTCGGCGTTGAAGGGGACGAAGCGCTCGCGACGGCCTTTGCCGTACACCTTGATTCTCCGGCCCCGGAAGTCGAGGTCCTCGAGCTTGAGGCCGGCCAGCTCGGAGAAGCGTATGCCCGTGTTCCAGAGGAGCGTAAGCATTGCTTTCGTGCGGCAGTAGGAGAAGCGCTCAGCTGGGCACACGGCGAGAAGCTGCTGGTACTGCTCGGCCGTCAGAAATGCCTTGCAGGTCTTCGGGACCCGCGGCGGTCGCACGTGGACCAGAGGCGACCTGGCGATGAGCTCATTCTGGTGAAGCCAGTTGTAGAAGGCACACAGAGCTCGGTAGTGCGTCCGCAACGTCCAGGAGGCCCGGCCGCGCTCCTTCAGGTGGAGGAGGTAGTGCTCGACGTGGACCCGCTGCACGTCTGCCAGGGCCAGGTCCGGGTACTGGCAGCTGATGAAAGTGAGGAACAGGGTGAGCCTGGTGCGGTAGTCTCGAAGGGTGGCCTCTGTGCACTCGTTGGCCTCCCGGGAGATCAGGAAGCCGTCGAGGAGCGTGTCACCAGAAACCGCGTTGCATAGTAGCTTCGAGGCGGCGAAAAACCGCGTGTCGTGAGACATTCATTTTAGCGGACACCCCTCGATTTCACGTTCAATGGTACCCCTGGCGTGACTCGAACACGCGACACGCGGTTTAGGAAGTACCAACGCAAAAACCGAGCGATCACCGCCCTCCGTTTGAGCCCGTCTTGCGCCGCTTGTTGGTCTTGGATCGGCCCTCTGCGGCGTCCGCCTCCTGGCGGACTCGGACCACGTCCAGGAACTGCGCGAACTGATCGGGCTCGAGATAGATATCTTCGTCTGCTGCAGACAGGGCCAGGAAGATCTCGGGTCTGACACCCAGCCCCGTGGCCAGAGATCGCGCGGTCCTCAATGTGATGGTGCGAACTCCACCAGCCTCAATCTGGCTGATGTAGGCGCGGTCAACTCCTGACTCGAGGGCCAGCCGGCGCTGGCTGATCCCCTTCCGCTCCCTGATCCGGCGCAACTGCGCGCCTATGCCTTCTTCCTCAAGTGTGACCATGTCACCTGCTCCGTCACCCGCGTGACCGTCGTCGCGGTCCGCACCGTGCACCCGTCACCCCTCGCATGAAGCTAAACTCGTAGACGTATATTATACCATCTACCCGTTAGCGCCCCACGCTCTCCGTTTCCCCCTAAGAGATGGTAACCCGAGGTGGATAGGTTTAACAAGCCGTAGTTTTCACTACTACGTAGTTCCAACTTTCGTCTCCTAAGACACTCAGTCTCGATCCTTGCCCTTGACAATAGTCACGGTCTGTGTTATATACGTCTACGACGTAGGCAAAACTACCACGTAGTTTTAGCTACAGGAGCGACGCGAAGTGACGACGGACCTCATAGACGAGCTGGTCATCTACCAGGGCAGTCAAGGGCTGACGGACACTGATTTCGCGCAGCTCCTGGGCGTGGACCGCAGCACGTGGTCGTATGTCCGGCGCCGAATCAAACAGCCCGGAGTCGACTTCCTCAGCGCCGTGGCCCAGAAGATCCCCCACCTGCAGCTGCACGTGTTCAACTACGTGGTGTCACGCAATGGCAAGGACGACGGCAAGGCCCATGTCTAAACGCCACCGCGACGCCGGACGCAAGGGCGGCAACGCCACAGTCGAACGCTATGGCTCTGATCACATGATTGCGATCGGGAGGCGCGGTGGTCGGCCACGATGGCAGGAGACGGTGAAGCGGTTCACCACCACAGCCCAGAATGGGGCGCGAGGTTACGAAAGGAGTGTAATAGCGGACACCCCTACCTCGCGCCCCTTCTGTTTGAGGAGGGCCAGATGAAGGACTTCCAGAAGATGAACTGTGAGGGCTGCTACTTCGCGGATCCCGACAGGTTGGGCACGGGAGAGCCATGCTGCACGTACCCCGGCAAGCTCGAGGTCATCAGCGGCCGCTGCCAGCAGCAACAGGCCACCAAGCCGGAGTTAGAGGGGAAAGGAGAATAGCATGCGGATCAAATACAACGCCAAAGGTCGGTATAAGGATTACGACACGATAATTGAGCAGCTGACCTCTGACTTGGGCAGCTTGTATGAGGAGGAACCCGATCCCCCGTCGGTTCCCGGGGGCTCCCACGCCAATAGGACTCTGGAGCACGAGGTGGCGTGGCTTCGTAACGAGGTCAAGGGGTGCAAGGACCGCCAGAAATCGCTAATAAAGAAGGTGATCGGCCTACTTGAGTTCCTGAAGACGAAGGACGCCGCATAATGGCGAATTTCGGCTTCTCTGAGGTGGAGGGCTGCACCCGGGCGCACCTCGAGCACCTGCGCGGGTCCGCTATCTCGATCGACGTGATGCGGGAGCGCGGCTACCGCACGATCGATGTCGCCAAGCGCCTCGAGGAGTTCGGATTCTCGAAGCAGCAGCGCCGGGTGCCCGGTATCCTCATCCCTCTCCATGCGCCGGACGGCTCGGCCGCCGGCCACCAGTTCCGCCCCGACAACCCCCGGCTGAGCTCCAAGGACAAGCCCATCAAGTACGAGACCCCCCAGGGTGCCGGCCTGCGCCTGGACATGCCTCCGCGCTGCCGGGACGCGGCCGGCGACCCTTCAGTTCCGATCTGGATCACCGAGGGCGCGAAGAAGGCCGATGCTCTTGCCTCCTTCGGCGCCTGCGCCATCAACCTCTCCGGCGTCTGGGCGTTTAAGGGTAAGAATGCCTTTGGAGCCAGCACTCTGCTCGCGGACTTCGATCTCATCGCCTGGAAGGGCCGTGATGTCTACCCTGCCTTCGATTCCGACATCCTGACCAAGCCGCAGGTGAATAAGGCCCTGAAGAGGCTCTCAGCCCATGTCGCGCGACTCGGTGCCAAGGTCCACATTGTGCAGTTGCCAAACGGGCCGGATGGCGCCAAGACCGGCGTCGATGACTTCCTGGCCGCCGGCCACACCCTCGAGGACATCAAGGCCCTCGCCAGCGACACGCCTCCTGAGCCCGAGAAGGCCGAGTTCGAGCTGGAGCACGAGCTCTACTTCATATCAGCGGGGCGGATCTGCATGCGCAAGGGCGATGGTACCGTCCCCCTGGGGAACTTCACCGCGCGTATTTCCGAGGAAATAATCCTCGACGACGGGGTGGAGGAGGCGCTCATGCTCGACATCGAGGGCCAGATCGAGGGCCGCGACCTGCCCCGGCTTCAGGTCCCGGTGGCGGCCTTCGAGAACCTCAACTGGGCGCTGAAAGGCTGGGGGCCCCGGTGCATCATCCGCGCCGGCAGCAGCTCCAAGGACCACCTCCGATGTGCCATACAGGCGATGTCGAACCTCAACGGCAGCCGCCCGCGGCGCATCTACCGTCATACGGGCTGGCGCGAGATCGACGGTGAGAGAGTGTTCCTCGGCGGCGCCGGCGCCATCGGTCGTCCGGATGTGCAGGTCGAGTTACAGGGAGACGATCTGAGCGGCTATCACCTGCCTATCGAACCGGGCGATGTCGATGCCCTCGAGGCCATCCGCACCAGCATTAGCTTCCTCGAGGTATCGAGTCATGAGGTCACATACAGCCTGTGGGCAGCCATGTACCTGGCGCCGCTTGCCGAGGAACTGAAGCCCGCCTTCTCGCTCTGGTTGCTCGGGCGGACCGGTGCATTTAAGTCCGTTCTCACCGCTCTCGCAGGGTGCCACTTCGGCAATTTCACTCATACGGAGCTGCCGGCGAACTGGTACGCGACGGCCAACTTCCTGGAGAAATCAGCCTGCCTCTTGAAAGATCACCCCCTTATCATCGATGACTCGCCGCCTGGGGTCACCACGGCGGCGGCCCGGGACCTGGAGACGAAGGTGGAGCGGGTCATCCGCTCCCAGGGCAACAAGAGCGGCCGCGGCCGCCTCCAGTCCGATACCGGCTTCCGCAGCAGCTACGTCCCCCGGGGCATCATCGTTACTTCGGGCGAGCAGTTGATTGCCAGCGAGAGTGCTGGAGCCCGACTTCTCGTGGTCCCGGTGGAGGAGTCAGCGACGGATCCGGATGTCCTGACGTGGGCTCAGGCTGAAGCCGGTCTTTACAAATACGCCATGGCTGACTACTGCACCTGGTTGCAGCGCGGCTGGGATAGGCTGATGCCTCCCATGCATGAGGAATGGGAGGACCTGCGGCACGAGGCAATGGAGCACGGGATCCACCGGCGCCTGCCGGCGGTCGTCGCCTCCATGACCGTCGCTTTCCGGACAGCGATGGCCTGGGCCGTGGAGCGAGGCGCTATTGAGCCGTCTGCCGCAGAGAAGAGGAGCGAGGAAGCCTGGCAACTTTTCCTCCGTCTCGCCGATCAACAGGGTGCCCGGGTGAATGAGCAGCGGGCGGCGACGCGGTTCCTCGATGCGCTCAGCACGCTTCTTACGCAGCAGCGCGTCCATCTTGTTGATCGAGCCTGCGTGGAGCCGTATGTGCGCCGGGAGAACTGCGAGTTCATCGGCTGGTACGACTCAACGCGGCTCTACCTGATGCCTGATGCCGCTTACAAGGAAGTGTTCACCTTCTGCCAGAAGGGCGGGCAGCCCCTCCAGTTCAAACCGTCGGCCATATGGGCGGACCTGGCGCGGCTCGAACTGATAGAGACCAGGGAGAAAGATGGCAAGACGGAATACACCCCTGCGATGCGCTTCGGACATGGCCGCGACGACTCCAGGCTTCAACGGGTTGTTGCCCTGGCCCGGTCAGCGGTCAGTAATTTACCGGAGCAAGGAATACTGGAGGGGGTGTTGTAGAAAATGTGTAACACTGTAACACCGCCATTACTGTCGAAGCTATTGGCCTTTATCTTAGCTTCATTCTGGTGTTACAAATGTGTTACACAAAAGAGATTGATTTACTCCCTGCAGGTTCCCCGGTGTTACAAATGTGTTACATCCACCCCTTTCTGTAACACCATTGTGACACCGCGGCCCTTCCCTGAAGCTACCAGCGCCCGTGTTACATCCGGTGTTACACCGTCATTCAGCTACGGTTTGACACTGTGTGTTACAGAGTTACAACAAATAGACATACCCCCCCCAGGAAAAATGGACGTTACCCGGGAACCTTGCACCCTTTCACAGCTAGAGGAGGTCTTTCATGGTGGCCATGTACGTTGCGTGTGACAACCAGGCGTGCGTCCACTGGCTCGAGGGCCGGTGTCGCCTGGACACCATCAATCTCCGGAGAGTGCAGATGAACGGCGAGCCCGGCGGCTATGTGCGGTGCTGCAACTTCCGCGCGCGGCCACAGCCGCTGCAGGAGACCGCGGCGCCGCAGCCCGAACTCTCACTGGGAGCGGTCCGATGATCCACTGCGGCCTCTGCATGTGCGCGGTGGAGGATGGGCGCTGGGAGGACCACGTCCAGAGCGAGGAGCACCAGCGCAACCTCGCGGACCCGGCGCACCAGCTCCTCGCCTACGGGCAGCACCTGGTCGACCAGGCCCCGGTGCCCGAGCCGCCTGAGAAACCCAGGGCCCTGCCGCGCAGCCGGCGCTACTGGGGGCCGAGCTACGCGAGATCCAAGAGATGAGAAAGAGGGAGGTAGACACAGCATGACGACAATGCAGGACGCAACCGAGACCGAGGAAGAGCGAAACGTACGGCTCGGGGGTGAGCCCGGGCAGAGCGAGGACGCAGCGCGATGCGCCTTCTGCCACCGCGAGCTGCCGGCCGGGACAGTGGGCCGGATCTGCGAGGAGTGCGCGGCGAAGGACGACGCCGGTTTGCTCTTCAAGATCCACCACGGGCCAACCGGCCAGAAGTGGAGCGGGCGGGAGATGTCGGCGTCCATCGCCTGCGCCCGGGCCGGGGGGGCACACGGCGGCGAGCCCTGGAAGGTGGAGGACTGCGACATCCTGGTGAGCGACATTCTGGTGAACACCGAGGACCTATCATTCGGCGGCCCGTGGCGGAGGCCCCGGGGCGCGGAGTGGGGAGCCGGCGGCGAGCCGGAGGACGGCGGCAAGACCCTCATGCAGGTCTTCACTCAGGCGCGCGGCAAGGAGACGACAGTACGGGCTGAGGACCTCAGCGAGGAGGAGCTGCTGTCAGAGCCCTGCCCGGTCTGCTATGCCAAACGGCGCGACTGGTGTGTCACGCCCAAGGGGGGCAGAGCGAAGAAGCTGCACAAGGAGCGAATCGCGCAGTCCCTCGAGGCGGCGCGCTACGAGCGCGCAGGGCGGGAGCGCGACACCGGGGCCCTCGCCGCGCAGCAGCAGATCTCACCGGGCCCCGGCAACGAGGAGGTGAGGTACGTACCCCTGGGCAACCTCCGCGCGAACCCGTACCAGATCGAGGGGAGAGACGACCCCGACAAGCTCATGGAGCTGGCGGCCAGCATCCGGGAGCACGGCATGCTCGAGACCCCGGTGGGCCGCGATGCCGGCGATGGCGTTGTCGAGCTGGGCTCCGGCCACCGCCGCCTCGCCGCCATGACGTTGCTGTGGCAGGAGCAAGGCGGCGCGGCGGGCTGGGACACCATGCGCGTCCGCGTCATGGCCCTGAGCGACGAGGCTATGGCGAACATCGTGATCCAGGAGAACGCCAAGCGCGAGGACCTCAACCCGATCGCCGAGGCCCGGTTCTACAGGCGGTACCTCGAGGCCTTCGGCGTGACACAGACGCAGCTCGCCGAGCGGGTGGGCTTCAGCCAGGCGGAGATCTCGAACACGCTGCGGCTGCTGGACCTGCCCGAGGACGTGCAGCAGATGGTCATGGACGGCCGGCTGACCAGCCGGCACGGGCGGGAGCTGCTGAAGATCAAGGCGGTGCCGGACCTCTGCAGCAAGATGGCCGGCGAGGCAGTCGACCAGGGGTATGGGGTTGGGCAACTTGCTGAGCGAATCATGAGAGAGTTGGACTGGGGCCATGGCTTCAAGCACGTCGACAAGAGGGGCTATGGCATGGACCAGCCGGTGTTCGATACCACTGGGTGCCGGCGGTGCGAGCACCGGATCGAGTACGAGTGGGGGAGCCAGGTATCAGGCGTCAAAAGCGAGAAACGGGCGGTCTGCATCAATCCGGAGTGCTGGAAGAAGCTGCAGGCCGCAGCGGAGGCGAAGACGAGGGAGGCCCGCCAGGCGGAGATCGACAAGATGGTCGCAGGTCTCCAGGAGAAGGCCCCGGCGCCGCAGCCCGAGGAGGTCGGCAAGAAGAAGGCGCCGAAGCTCGGCACGGTAGCAGTCGATACGCCCTCGGCGCAGATCACCAAGTGCCTGGACCTGGACAAGGTCCGCTATGACGACTGGGAGAGGCTGGACAAATACACGCTGCAGCAAATCGCGAACCCCGGGGAGTGCGAGACGTGCCCCAAGCGGGTGCTCGGCGCCTACGGAGGCCGGGTGACCCAGGCCCCGGACTATGTGTGCCTTGACCCTGCGTGCTTCCGGAAAAAGCGGTCGGCGAAGACCAGGGCGACGAACAAGGCGGTCCGGGAGGACGCGGCCCAGCGGAACCAGGTCATCAACGATGGCCTGGCGTACCTTCTCGACAGCGCATACGGCTTCATGGCCGATCGGGACTTCCTCCTCGCGGTCCTCGAGCTGGTGGTCAACCATAACCAGCGCCGCGACTCTACGCTGGCGAAGGACTACGGCCTTGAGCCGGCTGACCGCTGGACCAGACACCCCCGAGTGACGGTCGAGGAGTGGTTCGCCGGCAAGAGCGAGCTGGAGCTGGCCTGGATCATAGTGCGCGAGGTCATGCTCGGCGCCGGCGTGGCGCGGCAGATGGTGCTCGCCGCCCGGCTGTGCGGGAAAGCCGGCCTGGAGGTCCCGACCGTCACATGCAGCAGGTGCGGCGAGGAGAAGCGCCTGGACCATGGAGTCCATATCCATCCCGTCAGCTACGGCCAGACCGAGCCGCCGAAGGTGACCTGCTACGCCTGTGTCCAGAAGGAGCAGGAGGAGAGAGCAGCTACCACAAAGCGCGCAGAGGAGAAGGAGGCTCGAGGGGAGGAGCTGACAGACGAAGAGGAGGACGCCCTGCTCGATGCGGATGAGAACGGGGAGCTGCCGTCCGAGGAGGAACTGCTGGCCGGCGTGGACGACGAAGAGCCGGGTGAGCCGGCTGGGGATATTTCCCGGGAAATAGAGGGGTCAGCATCATGACGCACGAGTTCACTCTGCCGGAGGGCCTGGACGCCGAGGTGAAGGCCGAGCTCGAGGCCCGCGCCGGCATCAACAAGATCCTGCGGGGCGAGTGTCCCGCGGGCGCCGTCTCGCCGATGGCCTGCATGTTCTGCCACTATGGCCACATGCTCGAGTGCCACTATCCGCTGACCTGCGAAGAGGCTCAGTGCAGCCACTGGCAGGCTGAGCAGGCATGGGGCGGGCGGGAACGACCAGAGGACCCGATCTAGGAGGCTCAATGCCACGGATTACACCGGTGTTCGAGTTCTGGCCGGGGGACTGGTTCTTCGGCGTCGGCCTGAGTGTGATGCGCGGCTTCGTGTGCCTGAATGTCGGCCCGGCGGTGCTGGGCATCATCATTGAGCGAAAGGGGGACGATAGATCATGCATCCACAGGTCCTGAGGGCGATTCTGACAAAGGAACAGCTCGCAGCCGGCCTCTACCTGGAAGAGGAGGGGGACGACCTGCTCTACCTCAAGCGGGGCGAGGAGCGCCTGGCGGTGTTTCTGCAGACCCGTGTCCTGGCAACCACGATCATCGAAGAGGCGCAGCGGCAGCTGCACAACCTGCAGTTCGAGCAGAGGGTGGCGCACTCCCTCGTTGAGGAGGGGGCGCCGCGATGAGTGAGCGTCCTCTGATCTACGAGCCGACGGGCCGTGCCGAGGAATACTCGGATCTCGCGTGCAACCCGTGGACCGGCTGCGAGCACGGCTGCCTGTACTGCTACTCCTGGCAGAAGGGCCCCCCGCGGCTGAAGCGCGACTTCCTCGAGCGGCTGCCGGCAGAGGCCCGGCGCCTCCGCGGCGACCCGCGGCGGGTCCTGCTGTCCTTCATCACCGACCCCTATCAGCCCCACGACCGGGCGACCCAGATCACCCGCCAGACCATCCTGATCCTCCAGGAGCACGGTCTCCATGTGACGGTCCTGACCAAGGGCGGCATGCGCGCGGTCCGCGACTTCGACCTCCTCGGCCCGGGGGACCAGTTCGCGGCCACACTGACCTTCACCCGCTGGGAGGACAGCAGGCACTGGGAGCCGAAGGCCGCCACTCCGGATGAACGCCTGAAGGCCCTGCGCCTAGCGCACCGCCAGGGGATCGAGACATGGGTGTCCCTAGAGCCGATCCTGGACCCCCTGCAGACAGTCGCGCTCATCGAGGCCTCGCACGGGTTTGTCGATGAGTATCGAGTCGGCAAGCTGAACTACGTGCACCTCGGGATCGACTGGCGCCGCACTGCGGACATGGTGCTGGAGACCCTGCAGCGCTATGACTGCCGCTATTACATCAAGAACGATCTCCTCAAGTTCGCGCCGCCCGGGACGCCGCAGCGCTCCCGGGGCCGGGCGCGGGAGAAGGTGAGGGCATAAGGAGGATCTCAGATGGTGAGAACGCCGAAGAACCAGACGGGCATCGATGACCCGGCCAACCCAACCATGAAGCTCACGGAAGCGGGGGGATACGCGAGTTGGGCGATTGTGGAGCTGTTCGGGCATCAGCAGATCGCCGGGCATCTGTCTGAGCAGACCATCGGAGGCGGCACCTTCCTGCGGGTGGACGTCCCGGAATCGAGATGCAGCGCCGGCTATACCAAGTTCTTCGGCGCCGGCGCGGTCTATGCGATCACACCGACCACCGAGGAGCTGGCCCGACTTGCTGCGGACCGCCTGCAGGTGGTTCCGGTCGACCCGTGGGTTGTCCCGACGCGGCAGCTGCCGGCGGGCGATGACGACGAGTACAAAGGGGGCTAGATGGCGACCTTGATTGAACCGGACGGCACCGAGAACGTGAGCATCACTGTCCAGGGGGCGATCGACTACTGCGCCGATCATCCCGGGTGGGCCTGGTGCTATGCCGAGGACGACGAGTAGGAGATACCCCGCGGGCCGGAGGAGAGGAGGTAACTGTAGTGCAAGCACCGGCGCCAGTCACCCGGCCCGCGGGCGCTCAACAAGGTTGGCCCGATTGATAAGAGGGGAGACTGAGCGATGGGCCATGAACGGCGTATGACTTGGGCAGGAAATGGGCAACTGGTTCCCGAGGGGGCGCGCCAATACTTTGCCTGTAGGAAGAAACCAGTGCAGGTGCAGGCTTTCGTGGCTCCCGAGCCGATCCTGATAGAAACCCTAGAAGGCACGATGCTGGCCGAGGCAGGGGACTTCGTTATTTGCGGCGTTCGGGGAGAACACTACCCCTGCAAACCCGGGATCTTCTGGGCCACCTATGAGCGACTAGATGACTTTCCAAGTGACAAATCAGGAGAGTGAAATGGAGTACACCCCGGCTTCGGAGACGAGGGAGGTGTTGGATCGGGCATGGGAGTACATTGACTCTGTGCCCTATGCCGTGACGGCACGCTGGGTATTCTACCGGCTCCTACAAGATGGCATCTTCTCCGAGAAGCGGGACTACAAGCGTCTCTTGGGCTACCTCTCTAGAGCACGCAAGTCGTTCTATGGACAGTGGAAGCCAGATAGCCTGACTGACGATACAAGGGAGGCTGTTGTACGCGGCAGTGGCCATAAGGATGTCGAATCTTGGGTGCGATCTTTAGCAGACACGACGGTGTGCTATCTCGATATGTGGCAGGATCAGGAGAACTACGTGGAGTTGTGGTTCGAGGCAGCAGCGATGGCCGCACAGTTCGAGCACTATGCGCATCCCAACATCAGCCTGTTGGCTTTCCATGGTGACATCTCTATCCCAGAGAAATGGGAAGCCGCTAAACGCATAGCCGCTCGATGGGCTAACCATCGTAATAAGATCAAGATTCTCTACTACGGGGATTTGGACGACAAGGGCCTGCAAATACCAGAGTCAGCGAGGAAAGATGTAACGTATTTCGCGTCCATCATCCTTGAGGACCACGGGCATGACTCCACTAGATTTCTGAGAGCTTTCGAGTTTGTGCGCGTCGGGATCAATGAGGGGCAAGAAGACCAGTACAACATTCCCGAGAACCCAGATCGCCCTGGCACTTATCAGTGGGAGGGCCTTGACGATGCTGCTGCCGCTGAGTTGATCGCTACAGCGAACGATTATCTTGACATGGCGGGCTTTGAGGAAGTCGAAGGTCAAGAAGCCGAGGCGACAGCGCGATTCCGAGCGTACTTGGAGAAATTTCCCATGAATGGGAGTAGCTGAACGAACGAGGCCCTTTTGATAAATCAGGAGAGTGAGAGGAGAGCCACAATTATGCAGTCGTTTCATACCACAGCAAAGCGGATCAGAGTAACGGACCCTGAGCACCCCATGACTGGGCAATGCGGCGCCATCTACGGCCAGAGAAGAAGGGATGATGGGGCATGGGTGGCAATGGACAACGAGCCACCCCAAGCCGCCTGTTACTTCCCCGCTGGCGACGATAGGCATCATCACATCCTGCTCTTTCCCGAGCAGTGCGAGCCAGTGTAGTCCATAAACCACGAGAGTGAAAGGGGAGATATGGAGATCAGAGCATACGGATGCCGGACACGATATGAAGAGGCTGGCGAGCACGAGCATGTCGTACACCATACCAGCCGTGGGAGGGCGAAAGCAGAGTTCCTGGCGGAACTCGACATGCCTGAGTACGAGTACACGGATATCCGGTGTCGATGCCTCGGTCGACCAAGGACATCTCAGGCATTCAAAGACAACGCCGAGTACCGGGGCATCCCGTTCGCGTATGTCGGCATGATGGTGATGGTGGGCGACAAGCGAGGCTGGATCGTCGGCCACAATTCGAGTGCGAATCTCGATGTCCTGTTCGACGATGGCCTGACCCTCAATTGTCATCCGAACTGGATGATCACCTATTACGATCGGCAGGAGAACCCCATCGCTATGTTTACAGAAGATGGGGTTCTGCAGGTGCCTGAGACCGTGGGGAGTTGAGATGATCTACGCCAAGAGGCTGAACGGGAAACAGAGGGCATGGATGAAGCTCTACGAAGAAGAAACGGGCATAGAGCCGCTCTACCAGGAGGACATCGACAGTGGGGAGAAGACCTTTGTGGAAGCGGCGAGGTTGAACTGCCAGTGGTACGAGGACCACACCTCTGATGTCATGTTGAGGATCACGGACAATATCCCAGGAGAGTGAAAGGGGAGAGCATGAAAATCTACCTTGCGTCAAGTTGGAAGAATGCAGAGACCGTTCGGGCATTGGCAGGGTCATTGGAGTTCGAGGGCTTCGAGGTAGATGCCTTCTGCCGAGCCACAGACCAGCGCTATTCGTTTCACTGGTCGGAGTTCGTCGATACTGAGGAAGAGCTACAGCAGTATGATGCGCTCTCCTTCCTTGGCGACCCTCGGGTTCAGCGGGCTTTCAATGAGGACAAACGCTGGCTGGACTGGGCCGATACCGTGGTCATGGTCATGCCGTGTGGCCGCAGCTCGCATCTGGAGGCCGGGTACGGCAAGGGCCAAGGGAAGCGGCTCTACATCTACGGCGACTTCCAAACGGGTGAGTTCGACGTGATGTATGGCTTCGCTGACGGCCTATTCCGCACGGAGCAGTGGGCCGAGTTGGTTGACGTGCTGGCTCGTGCCAAAGAGTACGAGGCTTGTGTTGCCGAGACCGCCGCTATGATCCAAGCAGAACATGAAGACCAGCGCGAGGCTTTCCTAGCGGCTCAGGAGACGGAGTTTCAAGCGAACCGGGTCGACGGTGGCTAAACAAAGAGGGCGCGAAAGCTGAGGAGTGAAGCTGATGGAGGTTGCAGCTTGGCTGAGGATCGGCGGGAGCGTTCTCCTCGCGGTTGCCGGCATCCTCTACCTGTATCGCGCTGCTAGACAAAAGCGCCCGAATGACAGCGAGGCTGGCCAGCCTTGGCGGGCAGTGCGCCAGCGTTTATCAAAGGGGACCAGATGACAGGCGTAATCTACGCCCGGGTGAGCACCGAGGACCAAGACCCGGAGAACCAGGTCCGGGAGTTGCAGGCATGGGCACAGCGCCGCGGCTGCGAGATACTGGAGGTGTACCAGGAGGCCGAGACCGCCTGGCGCCAGGGGCACCAGGCGGAACTGGCGCGCCTCCTTACAGACGCTGAGCGCGGCCGTTTCGACGTCGTCCTCGTCTGGGCACTGGACAGGATGTCCCGCGAGGGACCGCTGCGTGTCCTGCAGCTCGTGGACCGTCTGCGCAGGTCCGGAGTGCAGCTGCTGTCCTATCAGGAGCCGTGGACAGAGGCCCCGGGGGAGCTCGGAGATCTCCTCTATGCCGTCGTCGCCTGGGTGGCCAGGTGGGAGAGCCAGCGCCGATCCGAGAGGACGAAAGCCGGCCAGGCCAAGGCCAAGGCCCAGGGCAAACAAATCGGCCGGCCCTTTGGCAGTAAGGACTCGAGGAAGCGCCGGCGCAGGACCCGGCGCCAGATCCGGATAGAGAGGGGGTGATCGAATGCTTGATCGACTGTTCGGACGCAGAGACGGAAGCGGGAAGGGCCAAGGCCAGGACGGCGGCGGTCGGCGAAACCGCAACACCGGACCATGCCGGGCCTCCGGACCTGGGAGAAGCCAGGGCGGCGGCCGCGGGCACGGTGGCGGGCGCAGGGGCTCAGGCGGTGGCAATCGAACACGAAAGGGAGCGTGACCCCATGTTTGGTATGAGCGATGAGGCTGCGACACTGCTCGTTCTGACGGGACCGATGGCTGGGCAAGCCAAAGGACCATTGCGCCTCGAGGCGCGGCAGAGCATCCCAAAGATCATGCGAAAGAAGATCCTCGAGCAGCCAGAGACCCCGTGGACCCCCGAACTGGTGGTGCAACGGGTCTACCGGGACACCTCCCCGAAGACGATCCAGATCCTCGGGCTGCTCGGAATCGATGACGACGAACTGCGGCATCTGGCGCGCAAGGCCCTCCGGAAGGCCGGCAGGACCTGGAAGGAAGGCGCTGGCACTGTCGAAGACGGCGGATCACGGGAGCGGCGCCGCTTCTGGCGCTGGCTGACGGCGTGGTGCAGCTGCTGCAGCTGCAGAAAATCGAAACAGAGGAGGTTATGAGACATGAAGAAGGAGACACTGATCTTGTTTGGGAAGGACCTGGGTCGGCTTGGCCTACTGGCGTGGGGGGTGGGCTTGGCCCTGGCTTCGAGCGCGTGGGCTGCGGTCATAATAGGTGACCCGCATGGACCTGAGGGTCTATCCATCTGGCGCATGCTGGTCGTGGTCGCACTTGCGTCGGTAGTAGGTTTATGGCTGTTGGCGCTAAGCAGCGGAGTAGTGCGACTCCCCCGGGCAGTACCTTGGCGGCGCTTCGTGTTCGGGCTCGTGTTCGTGGTCAGTTTCTGGATTATCATGTCGGCCTTCGCCACATTCCCGTATGTCATTGATCAGACCCACTGGCTTCTGAATCACTCCAATAATCAGGTTTGGGCTTATTGGCCGACGTTCTACGTATTGAGCGCTACCCTAGTCGCGATGGGGACTGCGGGATACGTCGTGTGGCTCTGGCTGGGGCGGGACGTCATCCCGATCGACCTAGCACCCAATAAACGTCCGGCGCAACCCGAAGCTGAGCTCCACTCGTGAGGCCGGCAGTTTATAAGGGGTCACTTATTAACGCTCTGAGGAGGTGAAGCATGCAGTTCACGACGTCGGATCTCTACGAGGTCCTCAGCAGCCGGAGGGAGCGGCAACGCGGGTGGCGCGACATAAAGCCGCTTGTAGGCTCCATCATTCTAGCGATCGTTCTTACCATAGTCCTTGACGTGGTCGGCTGTGTCCTCGGTATTTTGCTAGCCGGCGCTGTCATGATCCTACTGGCCAGGCGGCAGAGGCGTGAGGCTCGAGAGGATCGCGTTGAGGCAGCGCGCCTGCACGCGGAGCTGCCCGAGGAGCTCCGCACTGAGGAGATCCAAGCGGGTGAGTAGGTTTCGAGTCTTCCGGTACCTGATCTTGTGGGGCTGCTTCATGCAGCACCACTGGCTCGAGATCCTGAATCCCCGCTGCTACTTCCGGGTCAACGCGCGAGTTTCCCAACTCTGGGATGATAGCGTGGATGTGCCTAGATTCGAGCAGGCTTTGCGCGACTTGGAGGTCGGGAAATGGTAAAAAGTGTATCACTGAAAGCACGGCCGTGCGTTTTGTCGGGCACAGCCTGCCCGCGGTGTGGCGGCCAGGTGTTCCTATCGGACGGTGAGCCGAGCTGCCTGCAGTGTGGGTGGGATGGCCCGACGAGAGAAGTCACCATGGGGGAACGAACGAAGGAACCGCTGTTGCCATCAGTCGGCCGCAAGCGCGGCCGTTGCGGCAAGTACCTCTAACCGATCAACGTACCTCGCCTTTGCCTATGGAACCTGCCATCCATGGTGATGAGCCCGGGGCCTCGTTGCGGCCGGTAGTATCGCAGCTTCCGGCCGCGCATAATATCCACTGCAGCCTTCTTGCTGAGGATTACAGTGACCCTCTCGGGAGCGTGGCCACCCTCAACCCGTACATTGAGGTGGGGTGACTTCTCCCCCTCAAGTGGCTCTTTTCGGGCGACGGGCTCAAGATCCTGGGCCCCTTTGCGGTAGGGCGGCTTGATGTGCCAGTCGACGATCCCCTGGGGCAGAATGATTGTGCCGGGATCCTCCGGAACACCGACCGCCTCGACTATCTCAGGGTCGACGTCGAGCGGCCTTTTCCTGCCGGGCGACTCCGGCGACTCCGGCACTCTGGGAGGCCTTTCCTCGCGCGGCGCTCGCTCGTCCCGAGGGGGGCGCTGGTCGCGAGGGCTGCGGTCATCCCGGGGTGGCCTCTCCGGGCGGGAACCAGCGTCTTCTCGAGCTGTTCTGCCAGGACCCGCGGCGCGCTCATCCCGAGCTCCTCGCTCTGTTCGAGGAGCCTTATCTTCACGGGCGGGCCGCGACGACCGGGCCGGCACTGACGGCCTGGTGCTGCGAAGTACCTGCCGAGCCCTCTCGATGGAGGTGTCGCGGACCTTCCTGAGGGAGGCCTGGAGGGACGTTGCATCTACGCCCCTGAGGATGCTCTTTCTCAGAGCGCGGTTGGTCTGCAACTCGCGGATCGCCCGGTTGAATCGGAGCTTCGTGTCGGCCTCGATGATGTCGTCCTGTATCTTGTAGAGCTTCTCCTGTGCGGCGGCTATCTTCGCTTCCTCGGCGCCTCGAGCCTCGAGGCTGGCGAGGCGATTGAGTGCCTTCTCCTGGCGGGTGAGCAGCCGGCCCAGCCGGGCCTCGAGCGACGCTAGGGCCTTAGTTTCATCAGCGATACCCTTCTCCCAGAAATGCGCCGCATCAAGGTAGTGACGGACCTCGGCGGGTATCCCCTCCTTCTTCAGCAGGGCGGCCTCAGCCTTGGTGAAGCCGGTCCGCCGTGCTGCCTCCTCAGCGAGGAGGAAGTGCGGCTGCAGCTCTATCTTGGGACCGAACGGGCTCGCCCTGGTCCAGAGCCTCTCGCCTCCCGTGATCAAGCCGACCTCGGTGCCGGTGGGGACGGTGAACTCGGGCTCCTTGGATCCCTTGTAGAGCTTGTAGCCAGGATACTCGCCAGGTGCGGCCTTACCGGACCCGAACAGGGCTTCAGCCCGGCTCTGGATCATCGTGGGCGTCTTGGACCTCCTCACACTCTTGGGCAGGCTGCTGATGTCGTCCGAGAAGAGCACGAGGTATACAGGCTGGCCGCCCTTCACGCCGGCTGCACTCTGAGCCGTGAACTTGGGGAACCCCCACACTGAGAAATACTGCGCCGGCTCGCGGACGGTGATGACGGCGTAGATTGGACGATTGAAGACGTCGCCGGCCGGTGTGGCGCTGATACTGGCCTTGGGCACAACCTTCTGGAAATGCGACCGCGGGCCATAGACGAGCTTCTTGCCCTCCACCGTTGGCCAGAGGAGGTGCACCTCGCCTTTTCCCTCCCAGAGTTCCTTCATGGCCTTGGAGGAGATCTCCATGGCCTCGACCTGCTTCTCTGCCGGCAGCCCCTTGACCGTGGTCTTGGGCATGCCCATGCCGCCAGGGACGTACTTCTCCGGGACCGCGATGGACCTGTGCGGGATCCTGCCAGGGCAGAACGCGACTTCTCCGCCGCTCTTCAGGGCACCGAGGACCTTTCCAGGTACGCCGAGGGCGAGGGCACTCATGCCGAGGCCAGCCGCCCTCTCGAAATTTGAGAGGTCGTTCCACTCATACAGGGTGATGCCGCCCTGCATGACTCCGTATGCCTTGAAGCTACCCGGGGCGATCCTTGCCGTGAGATCTGCGGCCTTCGTAGTGGCCCTGAACGCCTTCTCCTGCTTCGCGATCTTGGCGGGGTTCGCCTCTGCCTGCTGCAGGAGGGTCTTCAACTCGTTGACGTTCGCCTCGGCCGTAGTCAGTCTCTCGGGGTGCGTGGCCTTCAGGGCCTTCAGCTCCTGCCTGGCCAGCTGGGCCGCCTCCTGACGAAGGGCGATGTCTGGAGCCTTCTGTTTGATTGCAGCCTTGAGAGCGTCATCGGCCGCCGTCACCTGACGGGTTACGACCGGGATCTCGTCGACGACGCGGGTGTACGCCTTCTCAGCCTCTGTGACCAGCGCCTTGACCGAGTCCTGCCCGCCGAGAGCTGCAATTCTGCCCCCGGGGGTCAGCTTCTTCAAGGCACCGGCGCCGACTTTGGCCAGGCCGCCGCCCAGGGACCCTACCAGGGACAGGTCGAGAAGCGTGTACGCTGCGAGCTTCGTCCAGCCCAGAGCGCCTTCCTGCTTGTACTCCTCGAGCCTGCCAGGCAGCCAGAACTGGGAGAAGGGGACCATCTCAACCAAGCCACTCGTGACGGCTCTCGAGATGTTGGCCGCTTGCTCGAGCCCCGTAGGCTGGACATGGGCTGTCCTGCCGAGGACGCCGCTGCCCAACTGGGCCGCCGAGGCTTCACTCACTCCCTTGGTCTCTGGATAGTGTTCGAGAAGGAACTTCGTATCATTGTCGGCCAGCGCCTGGTTCCATCGGTCGAGGCTGACCGGGAGGACGATTCGCGTGCTCTTCTGGGCGCCTTCGCCCATCTTCAGATACTGCTCGGTGGTGACCGGCACCTTCACCGCCTGCATCGCCAGAGACATCTTTTCCTTGCCGTACTGCTGCCATGCCGCGTTGATCGCCGCCTGATCTTTACTTGCCGCCACCTCGAGCAGGTCGATCTGCCCGTTATGAATGTACGGGGTCAAGGGAGTCGGTGGCAGAGCTGGAGCGGGTGGCGTCGATAGCGGCTTGCTGGGGGGCAGCCCCGCAGCATGGGCGAGGCCGATATCCTGCAATGCCGGCGCCGGGTCTGGTGGCTTCGTGACTATCGGCGTCGCAGTGGCCTCGGAGGCCGGTGTCGCATAGGTGACCTTGGACGGGTTGTCGATCGGGCCAGCCTTCCATCCCTGGTTGTAGAGCCTGCCCACCTCGATTGTGCCCTGCGAGATATCGACATAGCGGATCTCCCGGGTCCTCGGGTTGTGCAGCACCTGGTAGGACATAGCGAGACCTCCCTGCTAGACTCGCGGACCCTTCTGCAGGGTATCAAGCATGGTGATCGCCACGACGGCCAGCCCTAGAAGGAAGGCTACGATCGAGAATATGAATCCGTAATCGTACAGCTGTGGCATGAGCGCGAAGCAGGCGAGGAACGTCGGGATCCGGAGCGGCATGCTGTTGATCTTGTATGAGGAGATAACGAGGCTAACCAGGAAGGCAAGAATGATCCCGAGGAGAATCGCGTCACTTAGTATACTCACCCCTGTACCTCCCTCCAGTGTTGCCTCGGCGCCAGTGCTTGAGTAGCTCTCAGCTGTGCCGCAGTCCTCGCAGCACAACTCGACCTCGCCGCACATGGTGAACGCCGCGAATTGGATATCCGCCGCCAGGAACTCCATATTGATGTAATGCGTGGTCGAGCTGCCTTGGCCCGCGTAGACAGGGAAGCCGTCTGTGTGGCTCGTTGGCGCCGTGTCGCCGTAGGTCCCTCGAATGATGGTACCGTTACCATCAAGCGCCGGTGTCCAGGTAAGACCGACCTCATAGTCGCTGACAGCCGTAGCCAGGAGATCCGTAGGGGCAGTACAGCATTGCGGAGTCGTGAAATTCCCGCACGTGCCGTACGCCCAGTACGTGCCGTTGTAGACGGCCACTGCATAGCTGTAGAGCGTATTCCCTGCCAAATCATCGACCTGGAGGCTGTACGTCCCATTGCCGAAGCTACCAGCCTCGAGGCTGTACCTGTCCCACGTTGAATCCGCCGGCGCGGTTGCATTGCCCGGATCAGCCTCGCATGTCTCACCATAGACAAAGCCTCGCTGGGTGATCGTGGCATTGCCGTCGTCCGTGATGTTCCCCCAGAACGTCGCGGCCGTGCAGTCGATGCCTGTCGCGTTGCCCGTAGCGACAACAGGAGGATAGACCGGCGGGGGCGTGTACTCCGGTGTCACAGACACAGCGATATCCGCTGTGACAGACGGCCCGTTGCCGCCCTGGGCCGTCATGTCCGTCGGCATCAGCATGCCGCCGACTATCAGGGCTGCGACACTGGCGATGAGCAGGTACTGTCTCATACATCTAGGACCTCATGGATACCAACCAGCGCACTGCCATTTCCGCTTGGACCCTGGCAGCGCCGGCGGTGACTCCCACCCAGAACTCCCAATTCTCCCCCGGTGCCGTCGCGTTACCCGGCATCGCCAGGGCGATGAGGATCTCGCGGGTCTCGTATGGTTCGAGGACAGGGCTGTCATCCGCAATCAGTACCCAGTCCGATACATGCCCAGGGGCCTCCTCGAAATGGGGAGCGACGAAGTCAGGGCTTCGCGCGTAGATATGGAATTCAGTGTCGCAGTTGTATGCAAGCGATACCTCACGGGTCGTGGCCGGCAGGAATCCGCCCACGGTTAGAACCCGCGTCGCTGGATCATAGCGAAGGGCTGTCAGGGGTTCGGTCGGCAGAGAACTGGTGAGCTGCGCTATTTCGGAGATCCTGGCGTCGTGCAGAGGGGCAGTCAGCGCGAAGTCCACGGACGTCTCATTCGCCTCAGTTGTCACGCGCCAGCGGCGTGTCTCGGTCTGGCCAGCTCCGTTGTGAACCGTGAGGGGGTATTCAGCCTGGCCACCAGGGTGGTAGTTGGTGACCTGGACCTTGGTCGGGCTGATCCACCGTTGATCCATTGGCGGCTCAGCGGAGCTGCAGGTACACGAGGATGCAGACAGGACTATCGCCA